>Ga0302314_10002708_pt1 | contig 32854 bp, 26 predicted proteins | sample III_Palsa_N2_3_FD_200533 | JGI IMG/M metagenome (GOLD analysis project Ga0302314, IMG submission 200533) | Peat permafrost microbial communities from Stordalen Mire near Abisko, Sweden - III_Palsa_N2_3 | ecosystem: Environmental > Terrestrial > Soil > Palsa > Peat permafrost | place: Sweden...
CGCGACCGCCGAGCCGTAAGCGCGCGCCATGCCGACCGCGGTGGTCTCGCCGATGTGGCGGATGCCGAGGGACAGGATGAAGCGGTCGAGCGGGATGGTCCGGCGCGCCTCGATGGCGGCGACGAGATTGCGGATCGAAGTTTCGCCATAACCGTCGCGGGCTCGCAGATCAGTCAGCGCAGCCTCGTTCGTGGCCAGGCGGAATATATCGGCGGGCTCCTTGATGAGGCCCTCGTCGAAGAAGGCCTGCAACTGCTTGATCCCGAGCCCCTCGATGTCGAAGGCGCGGCGCGAGCAGAAGTGGATCAGGTGTTCGATGCGCTGGAACGGGCAGGCGAACTCGCCGGTGCAGCGGCGGATGACGCCGTGGATCGGATTGCCCTCGGCGTCCTCACCCTGGACGTCTCGGGCGAGCGGTGTGTGCAGCGGGCAAGGACAGTGGGTCGGGAAGTCGAACGGTTCGGCGCCGGCCGGGCGCTCCTCCGGCACAACGCCGACGATCTGCGGGATCACGTCGCCGGCGCGCTGGATGATGACGGTGTCGCCGACGCGGATGTCCTTGCGGGCGATCTCGTCGGCGTTGTGGAGGGTGGCGTTCTCGACCACCACGCCGCCGACCGTGACCGGCGTCAGGCGGGCGACGGGGGTGACCGCGCCGGTGCGGCCCACCTGTAGATCGATGGCGCCCAGGATGGTGCGGGCCTGTTGGGCGGGGAACTTGCGGGCCACGGCCCAGCGCGGCGAGCGGGAGACGAAGCCCAGGCGCTGCTGCCAGTCGAGCCGGTCGACCTTGTAGACGACGCCATCAATGTCGAAGCCGAGGTGCGGGCGCAGCCGCTCCATCTCGGCGTAGGCTTCGAGCAGACCTTCGACGTTGAACACTTGCTTCGCCTGTGGCGTCACCTTGAAGCCCCAGCTTTTCAACTCGGCCAACGCCCCCCACTGGGTCTCGGCGAACGGCGCGCTGAGCTGGCCCCAGGCGTAGGAGAAGAAGTGCAGGCCGCGCTGGGCGGTGATCTTCGGGTCGATCTGGCGCAGGGAGCCGGAGGCGGCGTTGCGCGGATTGACGTAGGTGCGCTGGCCAGCGGCTTCGGCCGCGGCGTTCAGGGCGGCGAAGTCATCGTGGCCGAAATAGACCTCGCCACGGATCTCGATCAGGTCGGGCCAACCTTCGCCGGCGAGGCGGTGCGGGATGTCGCCGATGGTTCTCAGGTTGGCGGTGACGTCTTCGCCGACGCGGCCATCGCCCCGGGTAGCGCCCTGGACCAGCACCCCACGTTCGTAGCGCAACGAGGCGGAGAGACCATCGATCTTGGGCTCGGCGGTGTAGGCGACCGGGTCTTCGCCGAGACGCAGAAAGCGGCGCACCCGGGCGTCGAATTCGCGCGCGTCGTCGTCGGAGAAGGCGTTGTCGAGCGACAGCATCGGTACGCCGTGCTCGACCGGCGCAAACGACGAGGCGCGCGCGGCGCCAACTTTGACAGAGGGTGAGTTCTCGCGGACCAGATGTGGGAAGCGCGCCTCGATCTCGGCATTGCGGCGCTTCATGGCGTCGTAGTCGCCGTCGGAGATGGTCGGCGCTTCGTCCTGGAAATAGCGGACGTCGTGCGCAGCGAGTTCGTCGGCGAGCGCGGTCAGCTCCGCCGTCGCCTCGGCCTCCGAGAGCGCTTCGACTGGCGTCAGATCAGGCATGCAGCCCCTCAGGCATGCATGAGAGCACGGGCCGCGGCGCGCGCCGCTTCTGTGATCTCGGCGCCGGAGAGCATGCGGGCGATCTCCTCCTCGCGGGCGGTGGGGGTCAGCACTTCCACGTCGGTGCGAACCTTAGCGCCCTCTCCCGCCTTGATCACGCGCCAATGGCTGTCAGCACGCGCCGCGATCTGCGGGCTGTGAGTGACCACGAGCAGTTGAGCCTGGCTGGCGAGGCGCTTCAGGCGTTGGCCGACCGCATCGGCCACGGCGCCGCCGACGCCCTGATCGACTTCGTCGAAGATCATCAGCGGCTGTTCGCCGCCGCGGCTGGCGAGCGCGACCTTGAGGGCCAGCGCCAGGCGCGCGAGTTCGCCGCCCGAGGCGATGGCGCCCAGCGCCCCGAACGGCGCGCCGGGATTGGTGGCGATCTCGAACTGGACGCGGTCGGCGCCTGACGGGCCGGCGCGATCCTCTGGGGCGGGCTCGACGGCGACGCGGAAGCGCGCTTTTTCCAGCTTCAGCGGGCCGAGTTCGGCTTCGACGGTCTCGGCAAGACGGTCGCCGGCGGCGCGGCGCACGGTCGTGAGCGCCTTAGCGGCGGCGAGATAGCCGGCGCGGGTCTTCGCGGCGGCCGCGTTGGCCGCCTCCAGCGACTGCTCGCCGGTCTCGATGGCCAGCAGCCGCGCGGCGATCTCGGCGCGGGCCGACGGTAGGTCGCCGACGGTGAGGCCGAGCTTGCGCGCCGCTGCGCGCAAGGCGAACAACCGCTCCTCGACCTTCTCAAGCTGGTCCGGCTCGAAGTCGAACGCCTGGGCGGCGGCGTCCACGGCCGCCTCGGCTTCGGCGATTTCGGAGAGGGCGCGCTCGGTCGCCTCGATCGAGTCGGCAAGGAGCATCAGAGCCCGGCTTTGCGCATCCGCGCCAGAGGCGATGGCCCGCTCCCGGGCGCGCTCCAGCGCCCTCAGCGCTTGGCCAAGTCGGTGTATGACCGATCCGCCGCCGAAACCGTCCGCCGCGGCGGCGATGTCGGCGATGGTCTTTTCGGCGGCGCCGAGCAGAGCGCGCTCGCCGGCGAGGGCGGCTTCCTCGTCCTCGCGGGGATCGAGGCGGTCGAGCTCGGCGAGACGCAGCGACAGCTCGGCGGTTTCCTCGGCGGAGCGGCCAGCGGCGTCGGCCAGCGCCTGGACCTTCTCCCGCGCCGCGCGCCACAGGCTCCAGGTCTCGGCGCAGGCGGCGAGTTCGGGGCCGAGACCGCCGAAGGCGTCGAGCAGTGGCCGATGCGTGGCGGCGTCGAGCAGGCCGACGGTCTCGTGCTGGCCGTGAACCTCGAGCAGCAGGGCGCCCAGTTCCCGCAGCACGGCCACGGTGGCGGGCTGGTCATTGACGAAGGCGCGGGAGCGGCCGTCCGCGGCGAGCGTGCGGCGCAGCACCAGATCTTCGTCCGGCGTGTAGTCGAGGCCCCGCTGCTCCAGCACTGACCACGCCGCGTGGCCAGATCCGGGGGCGAAGATCGCGGTGGCGGCGGCCTGATCGGCGCCGTGGCGGACGAGGCCGGCGTCGGCGCGGCGGCCGGTGGCGAGGCCGAGCGCGTCTAGGATGATCGACTTGCCGGCGCCGGTCTCGCCGGTCAGCGCCGTTAGGCCCGGCCCGAAGGCCAGGTCAAGGCGTTCGATCAAGACGACGTCACGGACGCCGAGGCCAATCAGCATGGCCCGAAGGTGCCCGAGAATCGGCCCGCGCTAAAGGCCAAGAACACCATGGATCAAGCCGGTGTCCTTCTTCGGCGCCGGCGCGGCCGCAGGCGTGCGATCGGTCACCGACGCCTCTGAGCCGTCCGCGGGCGACGCGGAGGCCGCATCAGCGGTCTGGTTGACCGGGGTCGCTTCAGCCGGACCTTCACCGGGCGGCGGCAGGGTGCCCGACTTGTCGTGGCGCCCGAAGAACGGGAAATGCGGTCCGCGGTGTCCGCTGGCGTCTGGCGCGACGGCGGGCTGGTAGCCCCTGCTGGTCAGCAGGGTGTAGGCGGCCTGGTACCAGGGATCGCCCGGATAGTTGTAGCCGAGCACGGCGCCGTTGCGGCGGGCTTCGCCGATCAGGCCGACGGTGAGGTAGGTCTCGACGAGACGGTAGAGCGCCTCGGGGGTGTGGGAGGTGGTCTGATACTTGTCGACCACGGTGCGGAAACGGCCGATCGCGCCCATCGGATCGCCCGAGCGCAGGTAGAAGCGGCCGATGTTCATTTCCTTACCGGCCAACTGGTCCTGCACCATGTCGACTTTCAGCCGGGCGTCGGCGGCGTACTCGCTGTAGGGATAGCGCTTAGCGACTTCGCGCAGCGCTTCGCCGGCGGCCGAGGTGGAGGCCTGGTCGCGACCGACGTCCACGATCTGCTCGAAGTAGCAGATGGCCTTCAGATAGTAGGCGTAGGGCGTCGAGGGGTTGCCCGGATAGAGCGAGATGAACTGATCCGCGTCGGAGATGGCCTCGGAATAGTCGTTCGCCTCATAGTGGGCGTAGGCCGTCATCAGGATCGAACGGCGGGCCCACTCCGAATAGGGGTGCTGGCGTTCCACCTCCCTGAAGTACTCGACCGCGTCGGTCCACTGGTGCTCGTCAAGGCGGGTGGCGCCGGCGTTGTAGAGCAGATCGACCGGGTGCTCCTCGTAGGCGAGCTCAGGCTTCTTCTTCTTGCCGAAGGAGCTGCATCCGGAGACGGCGACGGCGGTCGCCAGGAGCACGATCAGGCAAGCGCGGCCGGGGATAAGTCGAAACAAGCCTTTGAAACCTTCTTAAGGAGCGCCCTGCCCCGCGACGCAGGCCCTGCTTCTACACCACCCAAAGGCGGCGGCGAAAGGGCGGTTGGGACGCACCCTTTGTCTCAGTGTCGCGATGGCGCCAAACGAGCCGTATCGAGACCGGCTCAGCCGCCGCCGTTGATGTTGATCTTCTGGCCGTTGGCGTAGGGATTGGCGGAGGAGACCAGCCAGACGACGGCGGCGGCGACGTCTTCGGGGACGCTGACGCGGCCGAACGGCGAGCGGGCGTCGAGTTCGTGGATGTCGTCCACGCCGGTGGTGGCCTTGGTCAGGCGCCGGCCCATCTCGGTGACGGTCAGGGCCGGGGCGACGATGTTGGTCCGGATGCCGTGCTCACGCTCTTCCTTGGCGAGGGTGAGCCAGCGCCTCCATGGCGGCCTTGCCCATGTTGTAGGGCGCGCCGCGTGGGCCCATGCCAAGCGTGGCGACGCTGGAGATCATGACGATATCGCCGCGGCCTTGGCCCCGCATGTGCGGCACGATCAGCTTGGCGAGGTAGTGGGGGCCAAAGGCGTGGACCCGCACCACGCGCTCCATCTCCGCCGGATCGGTGTCGGCGACGCTCTGGCCGCGGCTGGCGATGCCGGCGTTGTTGACCAGTATGCCGATGCCGCCAAAATCCTGCAGCACCCCGGCGACCATGGCCTGGTCTTCGTCCCAATTCTCCACCGAGGCGGAGTAGGCTTTGGCTTTGCGACCGAGCGCCTTGATGTCACTGACGGTCTGTTCGGCGGCGGCGGTGTCGCGGCGGTAGTTGACGGCGATGTCGGCGCCCGCCTCGGCGAGCGCCAGGGCAATGGCGCGGCCGATGCCGCGGCTGGCGCCGGTGACAAGGGCGGTGCGGCCCGACAGATCGATCTGGATCGGCATGCGGCTTCCTTCCTGCGACGGCTCCTAGGCCGCTTGCGGTGCGGTGGCGGTCAGGCGCCATGCGCTAGGACGATCCAGCAACGCGCGGACCAACTGATTGTTGAGCGCGTGACCGGCGCAGGAGGCCTCATAGCGGCCGCGGATCGGGTGGCCGGCCAGGGCGAGGTCGCCCAGCGCGTCGAGCGCCTTGTGGCGGACGAAGTCGTCGGGGCGGCGCAGGGTCTCGGGGTTCAGCACCCGGTCGGCATCGACGACGATGGTGTTTTCCAGCGAGGCGCCGCGGCCAAGGCCGGCGGCGCGCAGCTGTTCGACCTCAGCGATGAACCCGAAGGTGCATGCGGCGGCGATCTCGGCGCGGAACGAAGCCGGGTCGACCGTCACCTCAAGCCGTTGGCGGCCGATGGCCTGGGCCTCAAAGATGATCTCGACCGAAAGCTCGAAGCGGTCGGCGGGAACGAGCGCGACACGCTTGCCAGGCGCGACGATCTCCACCGTCTCCAGAATCTCGAGGTAGCGGCGCTGGACGTCCAGTTGGACAAGGCCCGCCGCGTCTATGGCGGCCACGAACTCGGCGGCGGAGCCGTCGCCGATCGGGGTCTCGGGTCCGTCGATCTCGGCGATGACGTTGTCGACGCCAAGGCCGCACAAGGCCGACATCAGGTGCTCGACCGTGGCGACGGTGGCGCCCGCGCCATCGCTGATGACGGTCGCCAGGCGCGTGTCGCACACCGAGTCGGCCCTGGCGGGAATGGACGGGCGCCCCGGAAGATCGGTGCGGGTGAAAACGACGCCGCTATCGGCCGGCGCTGGGCGGAGAGTCAGATTGGCGGGAAGCCCGCCATGCACACCGACCCCGCCGACGCGAATCTCGCGGGCCAGGGTGGTTTGGAACGTCGAAGCCAAGGGCTGGCGGCCTCCCTGCCGATCAGGCGACCGCTACAGGCGCCAAGCAGCGGAGGCAACCGGACTTGGAGGCGCGAATTTGGCGATACCCGAGGTAATCGCCGAAACGCGGTGAATCGTCAAGCCCCGCCGAGACGGCGCTCAGTTGGCCAGGCGACGCAGGAAGGACGGGATTTCGAGATCGTCCGGATCTTCGGCGTGGTTCACGGCGGCGGGCTGGGCGGCCGGTTGAGCTGAACCGGTCGAGCGGAGCGTCGGGGCGGGCGCCGGGGAGTCGTGGCGCGGACGGCCGAAGATGCTGAGCCAGCCACCCTTGCGACCGCGTTCCTCGCCGTAGTTCGGGGCTTCCGGGAACAGCGGGCCGCCGTCTTCCTCATCGGCGACCGAAGGATCGACGATGCGGGGAATCTGGCGGATCTGCGGTTGGATGACAGTTGGCTCGGGCGCAGCGGCGATCGGCTCGGGGGCCGGCTGTTCGCGGCGCGCTTCGGTGTCGCTGGTCGGACGCGGCGCCGAAGCGTTGGCGGGGCGCAGCGGCTCGAACACCGCGGTCTGGACCACGGGCTGGACCGGCGCCGCCTGGACAGGTTCGTAGACCGGTTCGGGCTCGGACTCGTAGGCCATCACCGGTTCGTAGACAGGCTCCGGCGGGGCGACTTCGGGCTCGAACGTCAGCACAGGCTGCGGCATCGGCGCCGGCTCGTAGTACGGCTCCGGCGCCGCCATCACGGTGGTCGTTTCGGAGCGGCGCGAGGTGCGGCGCGGGGCCGGCTCGATCGCGGAGATCGAGGCGCCGTCCATGCCGGTGGCGACCACGGAAACGCGCAGGGTGTTGACCAGCGTCGGATCGAAGGCGGCGCCAAAGATGATGTTGGCTTCCGGGTCGACCTGGGCGGATATGGCGTTGGCCGCCTCGTCCACTTCGAGCAGGGTCATGTCGAGGCCGCCGGTGATGTTGACCAGCACGGCCTTGGCGCCTTTCAGCGTGACTTCGTCGAGCAGCGGGTTCTGGATCGCATTCTCGGCGGCCATCAATGCGCGGCCCTCGCCGGTCGCCTCGCCGGTGCCCATCATCGCCTTGCCCATCTCGGTCATGACGGTGCGGACGTCGGCGAAGTCGAGGTTGATCAGGCCCGGCAGGACCATCAAGTCGGTGATCGAGCGAACGCCGGAGTGCAGCACCTGATCGGCCATGGCGAAGGCTTCGGCGAAGGTGGTGCGCTCGTTGGCGACGCGGAACAGGTTCTGGTTCGGGATGACGATCAGGGTGTCGACGTAGCGCTGCAGTTCGGCGATGCCGGCGTCGGCCAGACGCATACGGTGGCGGCCTTCGAAGTGGAACGGCTTGGTGACGACGCCGACGGTCAGGATGCCCCGTTCGCGGGCGCACTTGGCGATGATCGGCCCGGCGCCGGTGCCGGTGCCCCCGCCCATGCCGGCGGTGATGAAGATCATGTGAGCGCCGTCGAGGTGCTCGCCGATCTCGGCGGTGGACTCTTCGGCGGCCGACATCCCGACCTCGGGATGGGCGCCGGCGCCGAGGCCTTGCGTGACCTGGACGCCGAGTTGGACGCGCTTTTCAGTCTTGGAAAACGCCAGCTGCTGGGCGTCGGTGTTGGCGACGACGAATTCGACGCCTTCGAGGCCCGCCTCGATCATATTGTTGACCGCATTACCGCCGGCGCCGCCGACGCCGAAGACGACGATCCTCGGCTTAAGCTCCTTGGTCTCCGGTGCGAATACCTTGAACGTCATCAGGAGCCCCGCGTCCTTCCGCCATGCTTATGAATGAGGATCGGCGAATCGCCCGCCGGCCCTGCTTCGCCGATGGGATTAACTGAACGACCACCATCCTTAATTGCGCGTTAACTGCATACTGTGAGTCGGAACGGCGTCGAGCTGAGCCGTAAGGATTTTTCGTTGCTGGCGTTGAGCTTGCGAGTCACCCGCGAGACTTTGCCGGGGCGCGTTGACGCAGTTAAATATCGCGAACGACTAAAGATTATCGCGCAGCCAGGCCGTGGCGCGGGCCACGACATTGCCGTTTGCGTCCCTCGCCCGCTGCGACGACGGCTTGCGCGGCCCGGCCTCGCGGGGCCCGAAGGCGGCGCGGTGCAGCACCCCGGCGGCGGCGCAGAAGGCAGGCCCGGACGCTGCGTCGGCCAGGTGCGGCACACGGCGCGGACGGCCGAGACGGACCGGGCGATCGAAGACGCGGACGGCCACCTCGCGAACGCCGGCGAGTTGGCTGGCGCCCCCCGTCAGCACGATGCCGGCGCCGGCTTCGACCGGGGCGTCGGAGGCTCTCAGGCGCTCCCGCAGCAGCTCCAGCGTCTCTTCGACGCGGGGGGCGATAATGCCCTTCAGTAACGAGCGCGGCGCAACCACCGGCCCCGCGCCGGGGTCGTCGCCCCTCGGCGGCGCCTCGATCATCTCGCGATCTTCGTTGGACGAGGCGATGGCGGAGCCGTGCAGGGTCTTGATCCGTTCGGCGCCAATGATCGAGGTGGAGAGGCCGCGGGCCACATCCTGGGTGACGTGGGAGCCGCCGACGGCCAGGCTGTCGATGTGGGTGAGGCTGCCGCCGGCGTAGACCGCCAGCGAGGTCGAGCCGCCGCCCATGTCGATCAGGATGGCGCCGAGGTCCATCTCGTCCTCTTCCAGGGTGGCCAGGGCCGAGGCGAACGGGGCGGCGACCACGCCTTCGAACTGGAGGTGGGCGCGTTCGACGCAGCAGGCGATGGTCTGGTAGACCTGCTCGTCCATCGAGACCAGCAGCAGGTGCAGGCCGAGCTGCCGCCCGTACATCGCCCTGGGATCGCGCACGCCCTTAGCGCCGTCCACCGACCAGCCGATCGGGCGGACATGGATGACCTGGCGGCCGGGCATGCGCAAGCCGGAGACGGCGGCGCTGATGGCGCGGGACAGGTCCGCGTCGCCGATCGGGCGGGCGCCCAGCGAAACGCTGGAGGTGAGACGGCGGCTCGCGAGCTGGCCGCCGGCGGTGGCGACGGTGACGCCGCCGACGCTGACCTTGGCCAGGGCTTCGGCGCGCTCGACCGCCTTGGCGATGGCGCTGGCGGCCTCGTCGACCTCGATCACGGCGCCGCCGCGGACGCCGCGGGACTGCACGTAGCCGACGCCGGCGGTGGTGATGGTGCGGTCCGCGTGGCGCACGCCCTCCGGCTTCATGATGAAGCAGGCGACCTTGGAGGCGCCCAGGTCGACGGCGGCGGTGACCGGCGCGCGGCCCAACCCCACCTTCAGCGTGTCGCGACCGCCGCTTCTGCGCTCAGCCTCCGCGAACGATGCGCTGTCTTCCCTGATCGCGAGTCTCATCCAGCCCCACTCGTCCCCTGAACCGCCGGCGTTTGCCGCGGCCGCACCGCCACCATCTCCGGATCTCTGAGATCGATCCTTGAGAAACCCAAATCCAAGATGCGCGACTGCTGATCGAGCTGGTCCAGCCGGATCAGCGCCGCTTCTTCATCGGTCGCCGGCAGCTGGACGATCGTGCCGTCCTTCAGCCGCAGGTCCCACCGCCGGCCGTCAACCCGCACCAGGGCGTCCAGACGCTCGGCCAGCCGCGGCCGCGACATCACCGGGCCCAGGATGGCCTGGGCGGCCAGGTTGGCGCCCTCGCCCACCACCAGCGGCAGGCTGGCGAAGCGGCCGGCGTCGGCTTCCGGCGCGACGACGCCGTCGGCGTCGATCACCCCGGCGTGGCCGTCGTTTTGCCAGACGGCGAGCAGTTTGCGCTCGTCGACCGAGATCACGACGCTGTCGGGGTAGAGGCGGACGACATGGGCGTCCTTGACCCAGCCCACGTGTTCGATGCGACGGCGGGCGGCGTCGAGATCAAGGCCGAGCAAGGGCGCGCCTTTCGACAGCGCGGCGGCGCGCAGGATGTCGGCGCTGGATTGGGGCGAGGCGCCCTCGAGCCGCACGTTCTGCAGGCGCAGGCCCGCGGCGGCCGTCTGGGCTAGGAACCCGTCGCCGCCGGCCTGGACCAGGCGTTCGGCGCGGTGGTTGGTGACGAGGACAATGCCGACGACGCCCACTACGGCGACGCCAGCGGCGGCGGCGATCAAACGCGGGGAAACGGGGATGCGCGGGCGCGTCGCCGCGGCGGCCTTGGCTGAGGCCGCGCGACTCTTACTAGGACTGGCGGAGCTTTTGCTCCGAGCCTTGGCGCTGCCGCGCCCGGCCCCCCGCAATACCGCGGGCATACGCGTCCTCCGTGATCCAAAGCACCAGGTCATCGAACCCAATACCGAGGTGGGCCGCCTGCTCCGGGGCGAGCGAGGTGGGCGTCATTCCCGGTTGAGTGTTCACCTCTAACAGGACCAGAACCTTGTTAATGTCGTCATAACGGAGGTCGCTTCGGGTAACGCCGCGACAACCAAGCGCGGCATGGGCGAGCTCGGCGTAGCGCTTCGCGGTGTCGGCGACGGCGGCCGAAATCCGGGCCGGCAGGACGTGGCTGGAGCCGCCTTCCTCATACTTGGCGTCGTAGTCGTAGAAGCCGGTGCGGGGGACGATTTCGGTGACGGTAAGCGCCTTGCCGTCCATCACAGCCACGGCCAACTCCAGGCCGCGAATGTAGGGCTCGACCACCACTTCTTCGCCGAAGGTCCAGGCGGGAGCGATAACTTCCTGTGGCGGCGAGTTGGCGCCTTCGAACACGAGGTAGACCCCGACCGACGAGCCCTCGGCGTTGGGCTTCACCACGTAGGGCGGCGCGATAACGTGATCGCGGGCGACGTCGAAGCGGTTGAACAGCCCTCCGCCCGGTACGGGCACGCCGGCGGCGGCCATCACCGCCTTGGACTTGGTTTTGTCCATCGCCAGCGCCGAGGCCAGGACGCCGCAGTGGGTGTAGGGGATCCGCAGCGTCTCCAGCAAACCCTGGACGCAGCCATCCTCGCCCCAGACGCCGTGCAGGGCGTTGAAGCAGACGTCCGGCTTCAGGCGCCCGAGCACGGTGGCGAGGTCACGTCCCGCATCGACGCGGGTTACCCGGGCGCCAAGCCGCTCCAGCGCATCGGCGCACTCCCGGCCGCTGACCAGGCTGACTTCACGCTCCGGCGAGAGGCCGCCCAGCAGCACGGCGACGTGCTCGCCTTCCAGTGGCTTGGTCATGCGAGGCGACTCCGGGGGCGATAACGAGGCTGGTTGTCGCTGAATCGCGGACGCCTGTTAAGGGCCGGGCTTCGGCGATGACGGCGCTCAGCGGCGGGTGATAGTCATCGGCAGTCCGCCGCGCGGGCGGATGGTGATGCGGTGCTGGATCACGACGCGGTGATCCGGCCGCATCCGCAGCCTGAAACGCTGGGCGAGGGTCGCCAGGATCAGGATCGACTCGTTCATCGCCAGCATCTGACCGATGCAGACCCGAGCGCCGCCGCCGAACGGCAGGTAGGCGAAGCGCGGCCGGCCGGCGCTGCGCTCCGGCAGGAAGCGGTCGGGATCGAAGAGGTTCGGGTCGTCCCACAGCTCGCGGTGGCGGTGCAGCACCCACGAAGAGATCAGCACCAAGGCGCCGGCGGGAATGCGTGTTCCGGCGATCTCGTCGGCCTTCAACGCGACGCGGCCCGAGAGGCCCGGCGCCGGAGGATAAAGCCGCATGGCCTCCTCGACGATCCGCCGCGTGAGCGACAACCGGGGCAGGTCGGCGTCGGTCGCGGGACGACCGCCGAGCACGCTGTCGAGTTCGGCATGGAGCTTGGTCTCCCACTCCGGATGCTGAGACAGGACGTACCAGATGAAGGTCATGGCCGAGGCGGTGGTCTCGTGGCCGGCGACGAAGATGGTCAGCACCTCGTCGCGGACTTCCTGAGCCGTGAGCCGTGCGCCGGTTTCCTCGTCTAGCGCCGCGACCAGGCGGCCGAGCAGGTCGAGCTTGCCGGGATTGGCGCGGCGGGACTCGATCAGCGCCTTCAGCGCGCCGTCCATCGGCGCGAAGATCTGCGCCATATCGCGCTCGCGCTTGGCCATCCGCAGCTTGCTGATACCGGGCAGGATATCGAGCAGGCTGAGGTTGAAGGCTTGCTCCAAGCTCTTCTCCAGCGCCAGGCCGGTGACGCCGGTCATTGCCGCGGCGTCGGCGGAGAACATGGTGCGCGAGATGATCTCGAGCGTCAGCCGGGTCATGTCGTCGGAGACGTTGGTCTCCGCGCCGTCTTCCAGCCGACCCCACTCGCTGGCGAAGGCGGTCGAGGCGTCGACCATCGCCTGAGAATAGCTGGCGACGCTGCGGGGATCGAACGACGGGGCCATGATCCGGCGATGGGTGCGCCAGGTCTCGCCTTCGCTGGAGAGCAGACCATCGCCGAACAGGGCGCGGAAGAAGCGGCGCTCCATCGGCATTTTCGGATAGTTGGCGACGTTGTCGATCAGCACCTGCCTGATGCCGGCCGGGTCGTTGATCATCCAGGCGCGGGCGAAGAGCGACGGCGCGCGCCAAACCGGCTGCTCGTAGGCGGCCAGCGGGAAGGTCTCGAACGGATTATCGGCGGCGACGCGCGGCGGCAGGAAGCGCGCCCTCTTCGGCGGCGGCCGGCTTCCAGCCAGGAACGGCGCATCGCGGGCGTCGATGGCGGTCATGGCGCGCTCCTGTGATCGAACGCGCCGATGCTACACCGCCGGGCGCCGTACGCACCTTAATTGCAGTTCAGACATGAGCCTCAGGAGGCGGTGGCCCCGACGCCGGCCACTGGCGCAGGCGCCTTGCACAGCCATTGCGCCTGGTGGGTGTCGGCGAGGTTGTCGATCCAGCCGCCGATGCCCGGACTGACGAGATTACGGCTAGCCGGGAAGTAGATCGGCGCGAGCGGCGCGTCCGCCAGCAGGATCGCCTCGGCGCGGCGCATGTGCAGGGCTTCGGTCGCCGGGTCGATGGCCGATACGGCCGCCTCGAACTCGGCGTCATAGGCCGGGCTATCGTAGCCGCCGTAGTTCTGGCCGCCGGTGTCGGATTTGGAAAGTTCGAGGTAGTTGACCGGGTCCGCCGCCTGCCAGCCGGCGTCGCCGACCTGAAAGTCGTGGATCTCGTACTCCTGGTAGGCGACCTGGACGTCGTTCTGCTGCAACTCGGCGGCGACGCCGATCGCCTTCCAGTCGGCCTGGATCGACGGCATGAACAGCAGCGGGTCGGCGCTGTTGCGGTGCTTGATCAGCAGATGCAGCGTGTGGCCAGGACCGTAGCCGGCCGCCACCAACAGGCGCCGGGCTTCGGCCTGGCGCTGTGCGAAAGTCCATCCGCTCCAGTAGGTCTTCTCGCCCTGGGGATAGCCATCCAGACCGGGCGGGATGAACCCGTAGGCGGGGGTCTGGCCGCCACGGAGCAGTTTGTGGGCGATGAATTCACGGTCGATGGCCATCGACAGCGCCTGGCGGACACGGACGTCCTTCAGAGCCGGGTCCTTCAGGTTGAAAGTCAGATAGGTGACCGCGCCGAGCGGGGCGACGCGTACGTAGTTGGCCATGCCGGATTTGCGGAGGTAGGCGAGGCGGTTGGATTGGACGGTGGTCGAGAGGTCGAGTTCGCCGTCGCGGACCCGGCGCTCGGAGGCGATGGCGTCGCTGTTGGGGAAGTAGGAGATCCGGTTAAAGCAGACGTTCGGGGCGTCCCAGAAGCGCGGGTTTCGCGCGACCACGACCTTGTCGCCCAATCTCCAGGACACGAGGCTATAGGGTCCGTCGCCGACGTAGTTACCCGGCTTGGTCCAGGCGTCGCCCAGTTTCTCGACCACGTGGCGCGGCACCGGCCACATCACCCGGGTTCCGGCATAGAGCGGCAGAAGCAGCCAAGGGTGTTCGAGATGGATCACGAAGGTATGCGGGTCGGGCGCCTCGACGCCGAGTGACGACGTCGGGCCTTTGCCGTGGGTGATCTGCTCCGCGTTCTTCACCGGATCGAGGATGAAGGCCGAGTAGGAGGCGGTCTTCGGATCGACCACCCGGCGCATGGCGTAGACGAAGTCGTCGGCGGTGACGGGCGTGCCGTCGGACCAGACCGCGTCGCGCAGATGGAAGGTCCAGGTGAGGCCGTCCGCGCTGGTATCCCAGGACGTCGCCATGCCCGGCATGATCTTGCCGTCGGCGCTGACCTGGGTGAGGCCCAGGATCAGCTGGCTGACGATGGTGTTCTCCCAGACGCCGTCGATCTTGGCCGGGTCGAGCGACACGGGCTCGGCGCCGTTGCCGTAGAGCAGGCATTGTTCGTGCGGCGGACATGCCTCGCGGTGGACGCTGCGCTGGCAGCCGCCGAACGCAGCCAACAGCAGCGCCATCATGCCTAGCTTCGCCAGCGTTTGAACGGTGAGCCCTCCCTTCGAGCCGGCGGAACGTCGGTCGAGCGCCAAATCGTGGCAAGGGGAATCTCGGCTCAGGCGCGGCGGCCGATGCGTTTGATCTCCCATTCAAGCATCACCCCGGTCTTGGCCGCTACATCGGCGCGCACCGCCTCGCCCAGGCCCTCGAGATCGGCGGCGGTGGCCTCGCCGGTGTTGATCATGAAGTTGGCGTGCAGGGGCGAGAACATCGCCGCCCCGTGGAGCTTGCCGCGCCAGCCGGCTTCGTCGACCAGCTTCCAGGCGCTGTGGCCGGGCGGATTGCGGAAGGTCGAGCCGCCGGTTTTCTCGCGGATCGGCTGGCTGGCTTCGCGGCGGGCGCCGATCTCGGCCATGCGCGCCTGGATGGCGGCCGGATCGTCGCGGCGGCCCTGGAACACGGCCTGGAGCCAGATCATGCCATTCTCGGGCACGGCGCTGTGGCGATAGCCGTAGCCGAGGTCCGCAACCTCCCAGGCGCGCATTTCCCCGGTCCGGTCGACGCCCCACGCGACCTGCAGCACGTCCTTGGTCTCGGCGCCGTAGCAGCCGGCGTTCATGGTCAGGGCCCCGCCGATCGTGCCCGGAACGCCGGCGTAGAACTCCAGGCCACCGATCCCGGCTTTGGCGGCGGCACGGGCGACGGCCGCATCAAGGGCGCCCGGTCCGGCGATCACCTTCGACTCTTCCGCGTCGATCTCGATCCCGGCGAAGGCGCGGCCAGCCAGCCGGATCACCACCCCCTCGACGCCGCCGTCGCGGATGATCACGTTGGAGCCGACGCCGAGAACCATGCGCGGAACCTCGTCCGGCAGCGCGAGCAGGAAGTCGCTCAGGTCGGCCTGGTCCGCCGGCAGGAACAGCACATCCGCCGGCCCTCCCACGCGAAACCAGGTGAAGGGCGCGAGCGGCTCATCGAACAGCAGCTTGCCCCGGGCCTGGGGCACGGTCTCGCGCCAGCTCACGCCGCCAGCGCCTCGAGCTGCGCCGGCAGAGCCTGGGCCCAGACGGTGATGTCGCCAGCGCCGAGACAGACCACGAGGTCGCCTTCCTTGGCCTCGGCGGCGATCAGGGCCGGCAGGGCGGTGGGATCGGTCAACGCCAGGACGTGGCGGTGGCCGTGGCGCCTCAGGCCCTCGATCAGGGCGTCGCGACTGGCGCCCTCCAGGGGCGCTTCGCCAGCGGCGTAAACATCGGCGACGATCACCACGTCGGCGTCGTTGAAGCAGCGGCAGAACTCCTGGAACAGGTCGCGCAGGCGACTGTAGCGGTGCGGCTGCACCACCGCGATCACCCGGCCGTTGGTGACCGCGCGGGCGGCCTTCAGCACATTGGCGATCTCGACCGGGTGGTGGCCGTAGTCGTCGACCACCTTTACGCCCCTCGCCTCGCCGGTGAAGGTGAAACGCCGGCGCACGCCGCCGAAACCGGCGAGGCCCTTGCGGATCGCCTTCTCCGGCGCGCCAAGCTCGCGGCCGATGGCGATGGCGGCGAGCGCGTTCTGGACGTTGTGCTGGCCGGCCATCGGCAGCTTGATCTCGCCCAATATGGTGGTCGCGCCGCCGTCCGACCCGCTGATCAGCACATCGAAGGTCGAGCCCTCGGCGCCGATGCCGATGTTCATGGCGCGAACCTCGGCCTGTGGGTTGACGCCGTAGGTGATCAGGCGGCGGTTCTCGACGTTGGCGGCCATCTCCTGCACGTCGGGATCGTCGATGCAGATCGCGGCGAAGCCGTAGAACGGGATGCTTTCGACGAAACCCTGGAACGCGCGCTTGACCGCGTCGAAGCTGCCGTAGTGGTCGAGGTGCTCGGGATCGATGTTGGTGACCACCGCGACGGTGGGGCGAAGGCGCAGGAAGGTCCCGTCGCTCTCGTCGGCCTCGACCACGATCCAGTCGCCCTCGCCCACCTTGGCGTTGGCGCCATAGGCGTTGATGATGCCGCCGTTGACCACCGTTGGGTCGAAGCCGGCCGCGTCGAGGATGGCGGCGACCATCGAGGTGGTGGTGGTCTTGCCGTGGGTGCCGCCGACCGCCACGGAATATTGAAGCCGCATTAGTTCGGCCAGCATCTCGGCGCGGCGCACCAGCGGGATGCGGCGGCCGCGGGCGGCGGCGAGTTCGGCATTGTCGGGCTTGACCGCGCTGGTGAAGACCACGGCCGAGGCGCCGTCGATATGGCCTGCGGAATGGCCGATGAAGACCTTGGCGCCGAGCTTCTCGAGCCGCTCGGTATTGGCGCCGGCGCGGGCGTCGGAGCCCTGCACCTGGTAGCCGATCCGCAGCATGATCTCGGCGATGGCGCTCATGCCGATGCCGCCGATGCCGACGAAGTGCACGGGCCCGAGGTCGAAGGGGACGGGGCGTCGATTCATGGGCGCTGCTTACCCGAGATCGTCCGAATGCGCGACTATCCGAACCGCGCCCGCGTCGCCAGGGCGGCGGGCCGGCCGTAGCAGCGGGCGAGCCAGGCGGCGACGTTCGGGTGGGGCGCGAGATCGAGATGCTGGGCGCGGGAGGGCGAAAGGACTCCAGCGACGTTGAGGTCGGCGACGGTAAAATCCTCGCCGACCAGCCAGGACCGGTCGCCCAGCGCGCGGTTCAGCGTGGTCAGCGATCTGTCGATCTCAGCGGTTGCGCGCTCGGCGACGCCGCCGCGAAGCTCGGAGAGTCTAACATCGCGCATCACCCACGGCTCCAGCTGCCCCTGCGCCCAGAGGCTCCAGCGCCAGACCCTCGCCTCGTCTTCCAGCGCCGTCGGATAGAGGCGGCCGAGCCCGTGGCGCTTGGCGAGATAGGGTTGATCGCCAGGCACTCGGAGAGCGCGAACCCGTCGTCCTCGACGGTCGGGATCGCACCGGCGGGATTGAAGCGCAGGAACGCTTCGGTCTTCAGCCGGGGATCGTCGAAGGTGATGGATCGTGGGTGAAATCGAGCCCCAGCTCCGCCGCCTCCAGAGCACCCGCATCGCGACTCACCGCGGCGTCAACACGCCCCGACCCGGCGCGTCGAGCACATGAAGTGACGCCCACCTGACGGACCATCGTCCGGAACGTTTCAGCTCGGTCTATTTGTTTCCACGACGCGGTCAGAGGCCGCGATATTTCGCGAAATCATTGGATTTCACCCAATAAGACACAGATTAATACCTTACGGAAACAATATAATTGTAGAATTTGGTCGAGATTTTGCGCCAAATTGAGTCTTGTGATTCGACAATATATCATATTATCGGCTTCATCTCATGCTATTTACTTCGGCCCCTACGCGATGATCGCGTTCTTTTGGCGACCGGCGTGACAGGCGCCGTTTCCACACAAGTCGCGGCCGCAGGCGAGATCACCGCGGATGTCTTTGGCCAAAACCTCGCGGACATCGTCGGCGCGACGCTCGACGGCCGGTTCTTTTCCAAGGATGCGCAGGCCGGCAGGCCGGCGATCTTCGTTGCCCTGGGTGCGAGCGACAGAGAGGATCTGGCCCGGCTGCTGCGCGACCTGGACGAGGCGGCGGGGACGCTGGCCGCCCCCAACATCGACCTTGTGCCGCTCGCGCCGATGGACCCCGCGATCCTGCCGACGCTGTCGGCTGACGCGGCGGCCCGCCAGCGGGTAATCATCGTCAGCAGCTCGGACGGGATGGAGAATCTGGCGTTGGCCGGACGCCCCGCCGCGGTCGTCATCGATCGGGCGGGGCGCATTATCGATGCCTTTTCGTTCAAGACTCCGGCCGACGTGGCGGCTTGCCTGAAACGGATCGCCGGCCTCACTGGCGGCGACGGGCCGGGGATCGTCAGCAGGCCGGCGCCGGTGCTCGTGGCGCCCAACGTGATGTCGGCCGACTGCCGCGCAGCGCTTATCGACTTCTTCGAGCGCTCGGATCACGTCGCGGGGCGCATGGCCGCCGTGGTCGACGGTAGGCCGGTGAACAAACTGGACGCCGACCGCAAGTCGCGGCGCGACCTGGAGTTGGGGCCTGGCGAGCCCCTGCACCGTCGGCTGATGGACGTACTCGCCGGTCGATGTGCTCCAGCGGTCAAGCTCGCGTTTCAGAAGGAGGTTGCGTTTGTCGACCGTATCCTGATCGCCCGATACGAGGTCGGCGACCACTTTCACCGGCATCGTGACAACCTGGCGCCGCACACCGCCTTCCGGGAGTTCGCCGTCACCATCAACCTGAACACCGACGACTATGAGGGCGGCGGACTGAGGTTCCCGGAATTCAACGAACAAGTGCTGGCGGCACCGGCTGGCAGCGCCGCGGTCTTTTCCGCCTCGCTGCTGCATGAGGTGACGCCGGTGACGCGGGGGACGCGGTACGCCGTGCTGACGTTCCTTAGCAGCCAGCCAGGTCGCGCGTACGAACCCCAAACCTAAGCGGCCGTTTGCTCCACGACATCCGCCAGCCGATCAGCTGCGTCAGGTTTGCCGACGGCTTTGGCGGCGGCGGCCATGGCGATGAGGCGCGCCGGATCGTCGATCAGGCTTTGCAGCAGGGCGGCGAGACTGTCGGCGGTGAGGGCGTTTTCGTGCAGGACCTGGGCGGCGCCGGCTTCGGCCAGCAGGCGGGCGTTCTGGCCCTGGTCGTCGTCGATGGCGATCTTCAGCGGGACCAGGATCGAGGGGCGGCCGGCGACGGCTATTTCGCAGACGGTGGAGGCGCCGGCGCGGCCAATCATCAGGTGGGTGGCGCCCAGGCGCTCGGCCATGCGGTCGAAGAAGGGCGCAATCTCGGCCTCGACTCCGGCGCCGGCGTAGGTCTGGCTGGCAAAGTCGACCAGTTCGGCGCGGGTCTGCTGTTGAACCTTCAGGCGCTCGCGCAAGCCTTCCGGCAGTCGGGCGATGGCCAGGGGCACGAGTTGAGACAGCAGCCTCGCGCCCTGGCTGCCGCCGGTGACCAGCAGGCGCACGTGGTCGTTCGGCGGTGCGTAGGGGCGATCGTAGAGCGCCTGGATCTCGGGACGCACCGGATTGCCGACCACGACGGCGCGTGCCTGCACCGAAGGCGGGGCCTTCTGCAGCGTCGGGAAGGCGCAGGCGATGGCGGTGACGCGGGGCGCGAGCAGACGGTTGGCACGGCCCATCACCGCGTTCTGTTCGTGGATCAGGGTGCGGCGGCGCTGGCTGATCGCGGCCATCAGCGCCGGCAGCGAGGGATATCCGCCGAAGCCGACCACGATCGCGGGTTTGAGCGCCGCGAGTTCGGCGCGGGCGGTCAGCACGCCGCGCGAAATGGCTGAGCCGGCGCGGAACATGCCGAGCGGGTCGCCGGGCTTGAAGGTGGCGGCGGACAGCGCGATCTGGCGCTCGGCCGGGAAGTTCTCGGCCAGGACGTGGACTCGTTGGTCAGTGGCCAGCACCACGCGCCAGCCGCGGGCCACCAGCGCCTGCGCTAGCGCCTGGGCCGGGAACAGGTGTCCGCCCGTGCCGCCGGCGGCGAGGACCGCGAGCTTGCCTTGCGGCGTCGCGCCGGAGTCAGTCAAAACCGCCGGCCCGGGCGAGGTGCGTAGGCGCCAGGACGGCGGCGGGTGAGCGCGAGCGCCATGCCCATGGTGAGCCCCATCGCCAGCATCGAGGAGCCGCCGTAGGAGATGAACGGCAGGGTCATGCCCTTGGTCGGCATCAGGTCGAGGTTCACAGCCACATTGATGAAGGCCTGCATGCCGACCAGGACAAACAGGCCCGCCGCCGCGACCTGCTCGAACGGGTCGGACAGACGCATGGCGCGGAAGAGGCCACGCAGGGTCAGGAACATGAAGAGGGCGATCAGGATCAGCGAGAGCCAGAGGCCGTATTCCTCGGCGGAGGCGGAGTAGATGTAGTCGGTGTGCATGTCGGGCACTTCGCGCTTCATGATCCCCTCGCCGGGGCCGCGACCGAAGAAGCCCCCGGCGGCGATGGCCTGGGCCGCGCGGTCGGCCTGAAGATTGGACAGGGTCTTGTCGTGGCTGAAGAAACGGTCGACCCGAGTGGCGACGTGCTGGAACAGGAAATAGGTGCTCCCGAGCCCGGCCAGGGCGACGCCGCCCAGCGCCATCACCCAACTCATCGGCACGCCGGCCATCCAGAAACAGGCGCCGAAGGCTATGGTGATCAGCACGGTCTGGCCCACGTCCGGCTCGACCAGCAGCAGGGCCACGGCGACGATGTAGAGGCCGAAAGCAATCGAGACGCCGGGCACGCCCTCGCCCTTCTGACCCTCTGAAAACATCCACGAGACCAGTACGATCAGCGCCGGCTTCATGAACTCGGACGGCTGCAAGGTGAAGCCGGCGATCTCGACCCAGCGCGTCGCGCCCTTGGCGGCGTGGCCGAGGAAGAACAGCGCGAGCATCAGCGCGATGGCGACGAGATAGACGAAGAAGGCGGTGCGCCGCACGCCCTTCGGCGGCAGGATCGACGCCGCCAGCAGGATGGCGATGCCGCCGACGGCGTAGACAGACTGACGCACAGCGAAGTGGAACGGGAAGTCGATCTTCAGCCGCGAGGCCGCGGCCGGACTGGAGCCGAAGCAGAGCAGCACGCCTAGGCCGATCAGCGCCAAGGTCGCGCCGAGCAGCCAGTGGTCGACGGTCCACCACCACTGGCCAATGCGGGTGCGGTCGGCGCGCGAAAAGGCGTGAGTCTGGGCGTGTTCGCGGTCGGCCGTGGCCTGGGTCACGGCGAGGCCCTCGCCCTGGTGGCGGCAGGCATGTTGGTCAGGTCGTGCACCGCGGTTCGGAAAGCCTCGCCGCGTTCCTCGAAGTCGGCGAACTGATCGAACGAGGCGCAAGCTGGAGAGAGCAGCACGATGGCGTCTTCGCCGCTGGCCCTGGCATCCTCGAACGCGGCGCTGACCGCGGCGTCGATCGTTCCGCAGCGGGCGTAGGGAGCGCGGCGATCCAGCGTCGCGGCGAAGGCGTCCTCGGCCTCGCCGACCAAATAGGCTTTGGCGATCACGCCGAACAGATCCGAGAGGCTGTCGATGCCGCCGGTCTTGGGCTGGCCGCCGGCGATCCAGTAGACCTTGGGGTAGCTGGACAGCGCCTGGCGAGCGGCGTCGGCGTTGGTGGCCTTGGAGTCGTTGACGAAGCGGACGCGGCCGATGGCGCCGACCGTTTCCATGCGGTGGGCGAGGCCGGGGAAGGTCATCAGGCCCTGGGCGGCGACCTGCTCGGAGATGCCGAGCGCGCGCGCGGCGGCGTAGGCAGCGGCGGCGTTCTGCCAGTTGTGGCGGCCTGGCAGGGAGGCGGCGCGGGTGAGATCGACCACCTCGATCACGCGCTCCCCGGTGGCGTCGTAGAGCATGCCCTGCAGGGCGTAGACGCCGCGGCCCATCGAACGGCGGGCGCTGATCGGCACGATGGTGCGCCGGTTGGCGGCGGTGATCTCGGTGACGATGTGGGCGCACCAGGGATCGTCGACGCCGACGATGGCGGTGTCCCCCTTGCCCTGGTTGAGCAGGATACGGCGCTTGGCGGCGACGTAGCCGTCCATGTCGCCGTGCCGCTCCAGATGGTCGGGCGAGATGTTGAGGATGATGGCGACGTCGGGCTTGAGGCTCGAGGTCAGGTCGAGCTGGTAGGACGACAACTCCAGCACGTAGACCGCGCCGCCGTGCATGTCGTCGAGGCCGAGCACGCCGACGCCGATGTTGCCGCCGATGCGCACGTCGCGGCCGGCCTGGCGGCAGACGTGGCCGATCAGGGCGGTGGTGGTCGACTTGCCGTTAGTGCCGGTGATGGCGACGATCCTGGGCCGCTTATGGGCGGGGGCGGCGGCGATGGCGCGGGCGAACAACTCGATGTCGCCCATGATCTCGACGCCGGCGGCGCGCGCCTTCTGGACGGTCCAATGCGGCGCCGGATGAGTGAGCGGGACGCCGGGCGAGAGCACCAGGCCGGCGAGCTGGGACCAGTCGGCGGTGGTCAGGTCTTCCAGCACGAAGCCCTCGTCGCGGGCGGCGTCGCGGGCGGCGGCGTTCTCGTCCCAGACCACGACCTCGGCGCCGCCGGCGAAGAGCGCGCGCGCGGACGCCAGGCCGGTGCGGGCCAGGCCGAACACGGCGATCTTCTTTCCCTCGAAACCGCGGACCGGGATCATGACCTGCGCCTGCCCTCCCCTACCGCAGCTTCAAGGTGGCGAGGCCGACCAGGGCCAGCATGACGGAGATGATCCAGAACCGGATCACGATGGTGGGCTCGGCCCAGCCGAGACGCTCGAAGTGGTGGTGGATCGGCGCCATGCGGAAGACGCGCTTGCCGGTGAGCTTGAACGAGGCGACCTGGACCATCACGGAGACGGTCTCCAGGACGAACAGGCCACCGACGATCGCCAGCACGATCTCGTGCTTGGTGCAGACGGCGACGGCGCCCAGGCCACCGCCCAGTGCGAGCGACCCGGAGTCGCCCATGAATATCTTGGCGGGCGGGGCGTTGTACCAGAGGAAGCCGAGGCACGAGCCGACCATGGCCGCGCAGTAGACGCCCACCTCACCGACGCCCTGGACGGCGTGGAGCTGGAGGTAGTCGGCGAAGCGCGCGTTGCCGACGAGGTAGGCGATCAGCCCGAAGGTGCCGGCGGCGATCATCACCGGCACGGTGGCGAGGCCGTCGAGGCCGTCGGTGAAGTTCACCGCGTTGGACGAGCCCATGATCACCAGGGCGCCGAAGACCACGTAGAACAGGCCGAGGTCGAGCAGCGCCTTCTTGAAGATCGGGAAGGCGACGGAGGTGGCCAGGTGCGGGTCATCCGGCGTCGGCTGGGCGTATTTGATCACCAGGAACACCGCCAGCACCGCGACCAGCGCCTCGACCAGCAGCCGCAGCTTGCCTGAGAGGCCGGCGGTGGTCTGCTTGGTGACCTTGGAATAGTCGTCGAGGAAGCCCAGAAAGCCGAACGACAGCGTCACCAGCAGCACCACCCAGACGTAGACGTCGGTCAGGTCGGCCCAGAGCAGGGTGCCGACGGCGATGCCGGCCAGGAACATCAGGCCGCCCATGGTGGGCGTGCCGGCCTTCTCGATCACGTGACGCTCGATGCCGTCGGCGCGGATCGGCTGGCCCTTGCCCTGGCGCGCCTGCATCCAGCGGATGAAGCGCGATCCCATCGCGACCACGGTCAGCTGGGCGGTGATCAGCGACAGGCCGGAGCGGAAGGTGAGGTAACGCAGCAGGTTGAGGACGGGGATGTAGTGGTGGTTGTCCGCCAGCCGTTCGTACAGGAGATACAGCATTCAGGCGGCCCCTCCTGAATCGGAGTCGAGGCCGCGCAAGGCGTCGAACAACGCCTTGGCTTTGGAGTCCCTCGAGCCCTTCACCATCACCAGATCCCCAGGCTCTATGGCCCGGGTGAGCAGGGGCGCAAGCGCCGCCGCGGTTTCGGCGTACGCGCCTTGGCGAGTCGGCGGAAGCGCTTCCCAGAGGCTTTTCATCATCGGCCCGGCGCAGAACACCAGATCGACCTTGGCCGCCTCGATTTCGGCCGCGAGGTCGGCGTGATAGGCGGGCGAACGGGCGCCCAATTCCAGCATGTCGGTGAGGGCGGCGATGCGGCGGCCCGATGCCTTGCGCAGACCGAGCGTGCGAAGGGCGGCGGCGACCGAGACCGGATTGGCGTTGTAGCTTTCATCGATCAAGGTGAAGGCGCCGCCGGCGAGTTTGACCTGGCGCTCGGCGCCCCTACCCTCAAGCGGCTCGAAGGCGGCGAGCGCGGCGAGGCCGTCGGCCTGGGAGACGCCGAGCGCCTCCATCGTCAGCAGGGCGGCCAGACTCATCAGGCCCCAGTGGTGGCCGTTCTGGCGCAGCGTGAAGGTGACCAGCGCGCCGTGCAGCCGGGCTTCGATGCGGGCGCTGTCGCCGGCGAGGCTGAAGTCGATCAGCTGGGCGGCGCAGGCAGGGTCCGAGCCGAACGCCAGCACCTGAGCGCCGGCCTTCCTGGCTGCACCGCTCAGGTAGTCGAACCACTGGTTATCGGCGTTGAGCACGGCGGTTCCGCCCGGCGCGAGGCCGTCGAAGATTTCGGCCTTGGCGCGGGCGACGCCGGCCTCGCCGTCGGCGAAGTTTTCGATGTGGGCCTGGGCGACGGTGGTGATGACCACCGCGTGCGGCTGGACCATTCGCACCAGGGGCGTGATCTCGTCGGCGTGGTTCATGCCGATCTCGAACACGGCGCGTTCGGTGTCGCGCGGCATCCGGGCCAGGGTCAGCGGCACGCCGATGTGGTTGTTGTAGGATTTGACCGACGCGTGGGCGCGGCCGGCGCGCTCGAGGCCGGCGCGGATCGCCTGGGTGACGCTGGTCTTGCCGACCGAGCCGGTGACGGCGCCGCGCCGGGCTTGAGTGGCGCGGATGCGAGCCGCCTCGCCGAGCTGTTCGAGCGCCTTCAGGGTATCGGGGACGACGACTGCGGGGCCGGTGATTGGCTGGCTAGCCAGCACGCCGGCGGCGCCGCGATCGAGCGCCATCGGGACGAACTCATGGCCGTCGCGCTCGCCGGCCAGGGCGACGAACAAGTCGCCGTGTTCGAGGGTGCGGGTGTCGATCGAGACGCCGGTCGCGGCGAAGGCCGCGCCGGAGAGGCGCCCGCCGGTTGCGGCGAGGATTTCGTCGGAGGTCCAGAGCGGCTCAGCCATGGGCCGCCTCCAGACCGAGCGCGGCGGCGGTTTCGGCCACGTCGTCGAACGGGTGGATCATCGCGCCGATGATCTGGCCCTGTTCGTGGCCCTTGCCGGCGACGACCATCACATCGCCCTCGCGCAGCATGGCGGCGGCGGCGCCGATCGCCTCGCGGCGATCGCCGACCTCGCGCAGGCCGCTGGCGCCGGCGCGAATGTCGGCGCGGATGGCGGCGGGGGTCTCGGAGCGGGGGTTGTCGTCGGTGACGATGGCGACGTCAGCGAGGCTGGCGGCGATGGCGCCCATCTGCGGACGCTTGCCCTTGTCGCGGTCGCCGCCCGCGCCGAAGACCACGATCAGGCGGCCGACAGCGTGGGGGCGCAGCGCCATCAGCACCGTCTTCAAGCCGTCGGGGGTGTGGGCGTAATCGACATAGGCCTCGCCACCCTTCTTGGCCGCGCCGACACGCTGCAGCCGGCCAGGCGCGCCTTCGATATGCTCCAGAGCCGCGAGGACCGCTTCGGTATTCTCACCGGCGGCGATGCAGAGCCCGGCGGCGACCAGGGCGTTGGACGCTTGGAAAGCGCCGGCGAGCGGCAGGCGGACGTCGAAGTTGCGGCCTTCAGTGCCGATCCGCAGGCGCTGGCCCTCGGCGACCAGGGTGCGGTGCGCCAGGGTGAGGCCCTCGCCCATGGCCCCGACCGAATAGATCGACAGACCGCTGGTGAGGGCGGCCGCGGCAAAGCTTGGATAGGCATCGGAGTCGGCGTTGAGCACGGCGGTGCGGCCGCGCGGCGTCAGCGCCTCCAACAAGCGCAGCTTGGCGGCGCGGTAGTCGGCCATCGTGCCGTGATAATCGAGGTGGTCCTGGGTGAGGTTGAGGAAGCCGGAGGCGGTGAGCGTCACGCCGTCGAGACGGCGCTGATCGATCCCGTGCGACGAAGCTTCGAGCGCGAGGTGCGTGACGCCGCGCGTCGCAAGATCGGCCAGGAGAGCCGCCACGTCTCCGGCGTCGGGCGTGGTGAGGCCGGGCGGGGTGATCTGGTCGGCGCCGGCGCGGACGCCGAGCGTGCCCATGCTGGCGGAGCGGTGGCCGAGGCGTTCGAAGATCTGGCGGCAGAAGGTGGCGACCGAGGTTTTGCCGTTGGTGCCCGTGACGGCGACGCAGGTGGCCGGCTGGGCGCCCCAGAAGGCGGCCGCGGCCAGGGCGTAGGCGCGGCGGGCGTCGTGGACCACCACCACCGGCGCCGCCTCGTCCAACGGCGCTTCGGATAGGATTGCAACCGCGCCGGCGGCGAGCGCGGAGGCGACGTAGGCGCGACCATCCGCCTTGGAGCCTGCGAGGGCGGCGAAGAGGTAGCCCGGCTTCACCTTGCGGCTGTCGGCGGTGACGCCCTGGATCATCGGATCGACCGCGACATCGCGCTGGAGCAGGTCGGAGAGCCGCTTGCCGCTCATTGCTCGTGCGCTCCGAGCGCGGCGGTGTCCGGCGCGGGCTTCTTGGTCAGATCCGCCGTCAGGACGACGCGGCGGACGCCGAGGAAGGGGGCGATCCGCTTGATCACATTGCCGGCGACGGGCGCGGCGGTGAAGGCGGCGGTGGTGACGCCGTGGTCGGCCGAGTTCGACTTGGGCGCGTCCATCATGATCAGGACCAGATAGCGATCGTCGCCGAGCGCGCCGTCGGTGGGGAAGATGGCGGCGAACGAGGCCAGATTGGCGACGTTCTTGCCCTCCTGGTAGTGGCCGTTCACGATCTTGGTGGCGGTGCCGGTCTTGCCGCCGACCCTGAGGCCGAGCTCGTCGGCCTTGGCGCCGGTGCCTTCGGTGACGTTGAGGCGCATCAGACCCAGCATGGTGCGCGAGGTCGACTCCTGCAGCACACGGTGGCCAGGTGAGGGCGCGGCGCCCGGCGCGAGCGCCCTGATCGTGAGCGGGCGATAGATGCCGCCGTTGAAGATGGCGCTCATGCCGGTGGCGATGGCCAGCGGCGTCACCGAGATCGAGTGGCCGAACGACATCGTGGCCACGATGTTGGGCGAGCCGAGCGACTTCGAGATCAACGGGTGCGCGGTCTCGGCCAACTCGCTGGGCGCGGCCTTGAACAGGCCGAAGTTGGCGAAGTAGCGGTCGAGCGTCGGCCCGCCGGCAAGCAGGCCGAGGCGTGCGGCGCCGATGTTGGACGAGTGGGTGAAGACGTGGGCCAGCGAGAGGCTGGCGTCGCCTTTATCGAAATCGTGGATGGTCTGGCCGGGCAGCACCAGCGGCGTCTTGACGTCGAACATGGTGTCGGGCGTGGCGACGCCGGCATCGATGCCCATGGCCAGGGTGAAGACCTTCATCACCGAGCCGGGCTCGTAGACGGTGCCAGCGGCGTGATTGATCTGGTTGCGCGGATCGCCCTGCATCGGGTTGTTGGGGTCGTAGCTCGGGTAGCTCGCCATCCCCAGCACCTCGCCGGTGCGGACGTTGACGACCATGCCGACCGCGCCGTCGGCCTGGTAGGCGCTGGCGGCGTTGTCGACCTCGTTCTCCAGCGCGCCCTGCACCCGCAGGTCGATCGAGAGCGGGATCGGCGTGGCGCGGTCGGCGCGCATCGGCTTGTCGAACGCCTTTTCAGCGCCGGCGAGGCCTAGGCCGCCGTCCTTCGAGCTGAAGCCGATCAGATGGGCCGCGAGCGCGCCCAGCGGATAGTCGCGGCCGCTCTCCTCCTCGAAGGTCACGCCCGGCAGGCCGAGATCGAAGATCTGGGCCCGTTGTTCCGCGGTGAGCTGGCCGATCAGGTATTCGCGCTTGGTGTCGGCCAGAATCCTATCGAGCTTGGCCGCGACGACGTCAGGGAGGGCTTGCAGCAGGGAGGCGCGGACCACGTCCTTACGCACCATCTCGTGCGGGTCGACGTAGAGGCCGTAGCGCGGCAGGTCGAGCGCCAGGATTTCGCCTCTGCGGTCGGTCAGTTCAGCGCGGGCGCCCGGCATGGGCGCCAGCAGTTCGCCGCCGCGGCCGTAGCGCGAGAACATCGCCGCCTTGCCCGCTCCGAGCGCAAGGGTGATGAAGCCGGCGGCGAACAGGGCCAGCACGAAGAAGATGCGCAGGCGGGTGTCGTCCACCGCCTTGTCGGAGGCGCGCGACCGCTCGAACGCGTGCTCGACCCACCACAGCCGGCGCATGATCCAGCGGCCGAGCGGCGAGAATGGGCGGGCGAAGGCGCCGGCGACGGTCACGGATGGCCTCCCGGTCCGGCGACCTGGCCCAGGGCCTCGGGCGCGATTTCCTGCTTGGCCTCGATCGGCGCCAACTTGTTTTCAGTGGCCCGCGCTTCGAGGTGCTTGGGATTTTCCAGGTGGGCGACCTGGTCCTGCAGCAGGCGCACCTGGGCGCGCTCGTCGACGATCTTGTCCTCGATGTCGGCGATGTTGGTGCGCTCGGCGCCGGCGGAGGTCTTGAAGGCGTAGACCGTCAGGGCCAGCGCCAGCACGATCACCGTGGCGGCTAGGTCAAGCACCCGAAAGCCGCGCACGCGGCGGAAGAGGATGGCGGAGATCTTCACGCCGCCGCCTCCCAGACCGGGGCGGCGGTGCGGATGGCGGCGCGCAGCTTGGCCGAGCGGGCGCGGGGGTTGGCGGCGATTTCGGCGTCAGTGGGGCCGTGGGCGCCGTTGAATTGCAGTTCGAAGCTGGAGGCCGCGCCCTTGGCCCTCGGCGGGACGTGGCGCGAAACGCCGGGGGTCTTGCCGGCGCGCTCGGCCAGGAAGGCTTTGACGATGCGGTCTTCCAGCGAGTGGAAGGTGACCACCGCGAGGCGGCCGCCGGCCTTCAGCACCTGCTCGGCGGCCAGCAGTCCGGTTTCCAGCTCTTCCAGTTCGGCGTTCACCGCGATGCGCAGCGCCTGGAACACGCGGGTGGCCGGGTGGACCTTGGCGCCCCGCCGGCCGCCCAGCGCCCGCTCGACGAACTCGGCGAGATCGAGGGTGCGGGTGAACGGCGCTTCGGCGCGGCGACGGTCGATGGCGTTGGCGATGCGGCGGCCCTGCGGCTCCTCGCCGAACACGCGGAAGATGCGGGTGAGTTCGGCGGCGGGCGCCTCGTTGACCAGATCCGCGGCAGTGGGGCCATCGGCGCCCATCCGCATGTTCAACGGGCCGTCGCGCATGAAGGAAAAGCCGCGCTCGGCCTCATCGAGCTGCATCGAAGACACTCCCAAGTCGAGGGCGACGCCATCGGCCGCCCCCTCGCCCAGTTCCTCCGCCATGGTGGAGAATCGATCTTCCACCATTCGAAACCGATCCGCCCCGGCAAGCGCCGAGACGAAGCGTCGCGCCGCGGGATCGCGGTCGAAGGCGACGACTGAGGCGCCGTGTTCGAGGAAGGCGCGGCTGTAGCCGCCGGCGCCGAAGGTGCCGTCGACGATCAGCAGGCCGGGCGCGGGACGCAGCGCGGCCAGCACCTCGGGCAGCAGGACGGGGATGTGGGGGGCCGGCTCACTCATTGGCCGCGATCGGCGAGGCGGGGTTGCGCGATTTGGCGCGGGCGATCAGGCCCTCGCGGGCCAACTCGCGCTGGTGGCTGACGTGGGCCTGGTAGGCGGTGCGCGACCAGATCTGAAACCGATCCCCCATGCCGACCAACACCACCAGGTCGCTGAGCCCGAACTGCTCGCAGAAACTCTCCGGCAGGGTGATGCGCCCGGCGGTGTCGAAGCTGAGTTGGACCATGCCGCCCATGATCGAGGTCTCAAGCGCGGCGCGCATGGGATCGCCGAACGGATACTCGTCGATCAGGGCGGCGTAGCGGTCGAACAGCACCTTGCCGCCGCCCTCGATGCAGTCGGCTTCAATGGCGGGAAAGCAGAACAGGCCGTCGAACGGGGCGACGATCGCGCGGAACTCCTGCGGCGCAACGATGCGCCGTTTTGAGTCCAATTGCTTCTCGAACGTCGAGATGAACACCAGCCCCGCCCAACAAGACCCTGTGCGCCGGCGATCCGATCGAACCGCCGCCCGCCCTGGCCCGCGTCGTCACCTCCCCCTGAGGCGAAAACACCGGCTTATGGCGGTCTGATTGGGTTAACACGGGATGAATTGGGAGACAATGACACCGATTACCCTTTTCGAGTCGATCGTGAGAGATTCGAGGGACTCGTATAGTTAACTGCGACAGTTTATCCACAGAACATACAGAGAACTACTCAGTGGGGACCTAACGAGACTCCCGTCCGCGTGCGGAGAGTCACCAAAGGCGGCCGGCGCGGAGGGATTCTGAAGGCGGGCCAGACGGCCTGTAAGCCGGGTTCTGTGCCTTCCCGAGGGAAGCGACGATCATTCCTCTGGACCGCCCATTGCTGGACGGTTCTCGCGACCTACCCGGATCCCCGAAGCGCCGGCGACGGCGCCGTCCGCCGTGAAGCGGACATGAGGACCCCTATTTGGTCTTGCTCCAGGCGGGGCTTGCCATGCCGTCCCGGTCACCCGGTCCGCGGTGGGCTCTTACCCCACCCTTTCACCCTTACCCGCCGTCGCCGAAGCTTCGGAGGGCGGTTTGCTTTCTGTGGCGCTATCCCTGGGGTCACCCCCGGCGGGCGTTACCCGCCGCCTTGTCACCGTGGAGCCCGGACTTTCCTCCCCGACGCCGAAGCGCCGGCGCGATCGCCCGGCCGTCTGGCCCGGCGCGAACGTGTGGCAGCGCGGCGCGGGGGTCAACCCGCGGCGAGGCGCAGCAGGCCGATCAGCCGGGCGCGGGTCTCGCCGTCTGCGCGGCCGTCGACCTGGGTCTGGCGCCAGTGGCGCTGGAACGCGCGGACGATGGTGGCGGTCGCCGCGTCGTAGCGACCGCTGGGCGCGCTGTCGTAGCCGAGCCGGGTCAGGCCGGCCTGCAGGGCGAACACACCGGGTCCCTCGTCGCCTTCGCCGAGCGCCACGCCGGGGGCGGCGGCGGGTTCGGCCCAGAGCCCGTGGCCGGCTTCGCTGAGACGCTTCCAGGGGAACAGCTCGCCGGGATCCTCCTTGCGGTCCGGCGCGACGTCGGAATGGCCGACCAAGCGGCCGTCATCGATGATCCAGCGCGAGCGTATGTCGTCCAGGAGCTCAATTACCGCGGCGATCTGAGCGTCGGGGAACGCACGGTAGCCCCACTCGTGGCCGGGATTGACGATCTCGACGCCGACCGAGCGGGCGTTGATGCCGGTCTCGCCGCGCCAGAACGCCTTGCCGGCGTGCCAGGCGCGGCGTTCCTCGGCGACCAGGGCGAAGACGCGGCCGTCCTCCTCGACCAAATAGTGGGCCGAGACCTTGGCGGCCGGATCGCGCAGCCGCGCCAGCGCCGCCGCGCCGGTCTGCATGCCGGTATAGTGCAGCACGATCATATCCGGTGGGCCGGTGCGCGCGTCGAAGTTGGGCGACGGCGCGGGGATCGGCGTCATGCGGCGGCCGGCAGCGCACGGGCCGCGGCAATGGTGCGGTAAGCGTAGGCCTGGCAACCGCAGATCAGGATCAGCGGGATCACCCAGACGATGGCGGTCAGGATCGCCAGAACGGGGACCAGCACCCACAGTATGACGCGTCGCAGCAGGCCCGGGTCCTGCCAGTGGACCACCGCCTCGGTCAGGGTTCCGAACACGATACCGACGATGACCGAGAGCAGCAGGAAGGCCAGCACCTCTAGCGCGACCAGGGCGTAGCTCGCCAGCAGCCGCCAGTAACGGCCCCTGGCGAAGCCCCAATATTCACCGAACGGGAAGCCACGCTGGGCGAAGGTATGGGCCGGAGCCAGCGAAAGCCGTACGGCGATCCACATGTCGATCAGGATGGTGGCGACGAAGCCAACCATGGTGGTGAGCCGATTGAGGCTGGGCGCCAGCTCGAAGATCGGGTTCAGCAGCACCAGCAGCAGGTAGGCCGGCACGCCGCCCAGGAGCCCGAGCAGCACGGTCTCAAGCGCGCTGAGGACGGCGATGCGCGCCTCGTCCGGTCCGAGCTTGAACAGGTGCCAGCCATGCTCGCCGGGGCGCAGCACCGCGCGGTACACGGTCGCGGTGGTCATGATCCACAGCGCCAGCACCGTGGGCGCCAGCACGATGGCCAGCGGACCGTAGCGGTGGATGACGCCGACGATCTCGGTCGAATGCGCCGCGGTTGGCGAGCCGGTCGCAAGACGCACCACGGCGATGATCGCCAGCGCCACGGCCCAGACGGCGACCCAGTACATCACCGCCATCGGCTCGCGCTTGATAACGCGGAGGCCTTCGAGGGCGGCGTCGGTGCTGGAGAATCGGTTCATGGCGCTGGAGCGACGAAAGAGGCTGCGCGCCGCCCGCGCAAGGGGCAAGCGGATCGATGCGGGCGGGCTCGGGCCGCCGACGCTCGGCTCAGGCGAAGGTCGAGGCGACTTCCGGCGAGCCTCGCATCTCGCGGTAGACCTCGGCCCATGGCCCTTGCACGATTGCCTGGAACACCCCGTTGAACGCCGCGCCGAGGATGAAGGTGGGCAAGTAGGCCAGCAACATCAGCGGCCAGTGCGCGAGGATCACGCTCGGGTCGGACGCGCTGGCGCCGCCGCCGGACGAGGCCAGGATCGACGCCATGGCCGCGCCGGAGAAAATCAGGTTGATGATGGTCGACACGATCGAATAGCCGATCGAGACGGCGAACCA
>Ga0302314_10002710_pt1 | contig 32850 bp, 34 predicted proteins | sample III_Palsa_N2_3_FD_200533 | JGI IMG/M metagenome (GOLD analysis project Ga0302314, IMG submission 200533) | Peat permafrost microbial communities from Stordalen Mire near Abisko, Sweden - III_Palsa_N2_3 | ecosystem: Environmental > Terrestrial > Soil > Palsa > Peat permafrost | place: Sweden...
CTGGGCGGTGCGGCGCGACCGACGCGACCATCGGCTCGCTGACAAACGCTCTCGCGACCCGCGCCCGCCGCTGCTGCTCGGTCCAGTAGAGAGCTGCAACCGCCGGCAATGCGATGAGGCCGAGCAGTGCGAGCGGAGCGGCAAAGCTCACGGCTGGATCGTTGGCCGGTTCCTCAGGGTCGCAGCGGTGGTGAGGATCGTCGAGCCACGGTTGATCGTGATCTCGATGCGATTCCCGAGCGCTATCTTCGCCACCGCTGCGCGGATCTGTTTGGCCGAGGTGATCGCGTCGTTGTCAATCGCGGTGATCACGTCACCTGGCTGAACCCCGGCGCTTTGCCCGGCGCTTCCCGCCGCGACCGTGCTGACCACCGTGCCTAGCGGGCTCGTGACGATGTGCATGCCCATCCAGTTGGCGCTCGGCTCGTTGGCGACACGGGTCGGTGCCGACGGCTGGGTCAGGCCGATCCCGCCACTCGATCCCGCGGGCGGTGGCTGTCTCACGGCGGCCGGGGTTTTCGGTCGGGTCGGTTTGCTGCTGCCGCTGCTGTTGATTGCGAGCGCCACGCCAACGCCGACGACGATGAACGCGGCAGCACAGGCGACCAGTTGCCTGAGAGTCAAGCGCGGACGTCGCCTGCGCTTGGGCTCGATCTCGGCAGCAGCTGCGACCTCAGGCTGCTGTGGGCGCCGGGGCGGCCGCTCATCGGCCGCTTGCGCGGATTCCTGCTCCCAGTCTCCCGACCACAGATGTTTAGGCCCGGTCATCTCGGGGCGACGTTAAGGCGTGATCATGAGAGGTGGGTAAGAGCCAGTCTCCCGCCCGGCCGGGTGCAGTGCCTCTGGTCCTGCAGTTGCCGCCGCTCAGCGGCGGCCACCCATGATTCGCAGCAGGCTGAACACAAGGTTCACGAAGTCCAGGTACAGGTTGAGCGCACCGAAGATCGCGAGCTTGTGAGCGGAGTCGGTATCCGCAATCCGCGTTCGGCTGACGCGCTTGATGCGCTGCATGTCGTACGAGGTGAAGAGGCTGAACACGAGCACCCCGGCGTACCCGATGATCAGGTTCAGCGTGTGGCCACCGACGAAGAGGAACATCACCGAGGCGGCGATCACGCCGATCATGCCGCCGAACAGGTACATGCCCAGCCCGCTCAGATCTGAATCCGTGAACCAGCCGTAGACGGCCATGCCCGCAAAGACGCCGGAGGCGCCACCGAAAGCCATCGCAACCGACGAGCTGGTGTAGACGCTGAGCAGCACGCCGAAGGTGACACCCACCAAACTGGCGAGCAGCACGTAGACGAGCGCGGTGACCTGCAACGAGAGATGTCTCGCGCTGCGCCGGACCGCAAAGACCATCACCAACTGCACGATCCACAAGATCAGCAGCGCGTTGCGGTTGTCAAAGAAATAGTTGGTGATCGACGCCTGTGTGTGCACGTACTGTGCGACCGCCGCGGTGAGCACAAGCGCGAGGCAGGTCCAGGCGAATACGTAAGTCAGATAGTCGTGTTCACCGGGTTCGGTGACGCTTCGCGAATGGCCGACCTGACCTGTTCCAAATGACATCCCTTGATCCTCCTTGACCGTGGTTCACTGCTTTTTGGCATCCATGCCTCAGACGTGCGTTCGTGTGCCACGGCACCGCCCTGGATTCCCCCTACGAGCGCGGCAGATCGCGCGAGCCGAAATTATTACCCGTGTGTCAAGCAGTACCTGCAAGCAGCTCACCAATAGAGCGCCGCTTCTGGTCGCGTCGGTACGCTCCTGGCATGAGGCGTCGCGTCCGACTCCTGTGCGCATGCCTGTTGCTCGCAACCGTATCCGCCGCGGTTGTCTCGCAAGCGTCGGCGACTTCGCAGCGGTCGGCGCAAAGCGTCGTCCCGGTCCCGGTGCCGGCGGCCGGTCGCCTCGTCAACACGTCGCACCCAACGCACGTGATCGGGCACGGGACTGCCGCTAGCTGCACTTCGGCGGCGGTGGTCGCTGCTGTAAGGCTCGGCGGCGTGATCCGCTTCTCCTGCGGGCCGAACCCGCTGACGATCCGGATGAATGCCACCGCGAAGGTCAAGAACACGAGCCCGCGGGTCGTGCTTGACGGCGGCGGGCTCATAACGCTCAGCGGCGAGGGCCGGCGCCGGATCCTCTACATGGACACCTGCGATCCAAAACAGGTTTGGACCACGCCGCACTGTCAGGACCAGTCAAGGCCGTCGCTGGAGGTCCAGAACCTCAGTTTTACCGATGGCAACTCGACCGGCGAGGACTTCGATGGGGGTGGTGGCGGTGCGATCTTCGATCGCGGCGGCAGGCTGCGGATCGTCGATTCGAGCTTCACCGACAACCGCTGCGAGCGTGACGGGCCAGACCTCGGTGGCGCGGCCGTGCGGGCGCTATCCCAGTACAACAACCTTCCCGTCTACGTGGTCGGCAGCAGCTTCACCGGCAACGCCTGCAGCAACGGCGCGGCGCTCAGCAGCATCGGGGTTTCCTGGACCGTGCTCAACAGCCGCTTCGTCGATAACCGCGCGATCGGGAACGGTGCGAACCCCGCCCAGAGCGGCACTCCGGGCGGGGGCAGTGGTGGCGCGATCTACAACGACGGCGACCAGATGACGCTCACGGTCGGCGGCTGCGTGTTCACCGGGAACCACGCCAACGAGGGTGGTGGCGCGATCTTCTTCGTCAGCGACAACCGCACCGGAACGCTGGTCATCCGCCAGAGCGAGCTCAACAACAACCCGAACAAGGGCTTTCAGACGGCCGGGCTTGCCGGCATCTTCTTTCTCGGCGCCCACGGGCCGACGATCAGCGACTCCGTTCTGGGGTAGGTCACGTCCGAGCGGCCTCGGCGATCGGCGAGCGCCGCGACCTCAGACCTCGTCGGGCCGCTTGACGACGCCGCGCCAGCCGCCGCTCTCGCGCTCGCGGGACTCGATCATCTCCTTGAAGCGCTCTAGATCGCCGGCGATGCGGCGGTCGGTCGCACCCAGCGCATCGCCAAGATGCTCGATCAGGCCCTCGGGCATGAAATCGAGCTGGACCATCAGGCGGGTGTGAGTGTCGTCGAGCCTGTGGAACGTGACGACGCCGGCGTTCTTCTGGCCGCCGATGTTCCTCCACGCCACGCGCTCGTCGGGCTTCTGCTCGGTGATCTCAGCGTCCCACTCGTGCGTGTAACCGTGGATCTCCGCGACCCAATGCAGGTGTCTGTCGTCCACCTGCCTGACCTCCTTGATGCCGTCCATGAAGATCGGGAAGGTCTCGAACTGCGTCCACTGGTTGTAGGCGGTTCGCAGCGGGACCTCCACTTCGACTGACTGCTCGATCGTTGACATCGAGTTCCTCCTTGTCGGGAGTGGGTTGTCGCTTTTGGCTTACCCAACTCGCCTCGTCAGGAAACTGCTCGTCAAGCGGCCAGGACGATTCGTCGGGAGGTCGGGTCGCCTGAGTCCCTTAGGTACCGTGGGGGCGTGCCCGCTGACCTGCCGACCGCCCCGCAGTTCCAGGCTCGCGTGAGACCGCACCGCGCGCTTCTACTCAGTGTCGTGCTGGCTGTGCTCGTGGTAGCGGCAGCCGGTCTCGGCGGCACCGCCCACTTCAGCGGGCCACGCTGGCTCCCGCACCTTCATCTCTCGCACAAACCTGTGCCGCCGCGCACCCCGACGCAGCGAGCCTCGCCGACGCAGAGGCCGCTTCCCGTACACCACGCCTCGGGCAGCTACGCGGTTGGCACGATCCTGCTTTGGGCCGCGGTTGCGATCGTGGTCTTCGGTTTGCTGATGCTGCTCTGGCGGATCTGGGTCGGACGCCGCGCCCGCGGTGCGATCGGCCGGCACTCGATCGTCACAGCGGCCCCGATCTCCCAGGTTCCGGCCGAGGCGGAGCCCGAGCTCGATACACCGGCGCTGCGCACAGGGATCGAGCTGGCACTCCAGGTTCTGGACGAGCAACGTGACCCTGCCGACGCCGTGGTGCGCGCCTGGTTGGGGTTGCAGGAGACTGCTGAGGAGTCCGGCATCGTGCGTCGGCCGGCTGAGACTCCAACCGAATTCACCTCGCGGATCCTGAGCCATGCCTTCGCCGACGACCGCGCCGTGCGCACGCTGCTGCGCCTATACCTGCGCACCAGATTCGGTGATCATCCCGCCACCGCTGAGGATGTCGTGGCTGTACGGGAAGCGTTGCGGGAGCTGGTGCGGACCTGGCCGGTACCCGGACCGGCCGCCGGAGCGGGGCGGCGCTGACGATGTCGAACCAGACCCCCGAGATCACCGAGCCGGCCGCGCCCGCCAGCCTCTTTGGACTTGTCGCGACGCCCAAAAGACGAACGCTGATCCCGGTCGCCGGCGCGTCCGTGCTGATCACCGCTGCCTGTTGGTATTTCGGCGCGAACCTGTGGCACTCGATCCTCTTCGGCGGCGTCCTCACGACCGTCGGTTTTCTTGCCTTCGTCAGCACCGGCGCCGAGACTTTCAGCAACATCAGGTGGCGAGATCAGGGCCGCAACAACCGGCATGGAGCCCGCAATGAGGTCTCCATGCTCTCCTCATCGTTGCGCGGCAGCTACGGCCGCGTCGGTGCCGGAGCGCAGACACGGGTGCGCCAGCTTGCCCGTTACCGGCTGGCGCTACATCAGCTGGACCTGAGCGCCGCGGCTGATCGCGAGGCGATTGAGCAGCTGATCGGCCGCGGCCCCTACAGAATCCTCGCCGGCAAGACCCGCCGGCGGCCGCTGCTGCGTTCGCTGCTGCACTGTCTCGATGTGCTGGACGCGCTTGACGGCAAGCCGCCTGCTGCGCCGTCGGCGCCGAGTAGCCGTGAACAGAATTTCGCCCTAAACCTCTTGAGGAGAGCCCGTGAACGATGACGCCCTGCCGGTCTCGCACGACTTGACGGATTCAGCCACCCCACCGCCTGAGCAGCTCTCGGTTGAGGAGATCGCCCGGATCAGTGCCGCGATCATCGAGCGTGTCGGCACCGTCGTCGTCGGCATGAGCGAAGCGGTCGAGTTGGCGCTGGCGAGCATCCTCGCCGGTGGCCATGTGCTGTTCGAGGACGTGCCAGGGCTCGGCAAGACACTTGCGGCGCGCAGCCTCTCCTCGGCCTTGGGATTGGACTTCCGCCGGCTGCAGTGCACGCCCGATCTGCTGCCCGCCGATATCACCGGCTCGTTCGTCTACGCGCCGGCCACGAACGAGTTCGTATTCCGGCCTGGCCCTGTCTTCACGGGCCTGTTCCTCGCCGACGAGATCAACCGCACGTCGCCCAAGACCCAGTCGGCGCTGCTCGAGGCGATGGCCGAGGGCCAGGTGACCGTCGAGGGGCAGAGCTTCCGGCTGCCCTCGCCGTTCCACGTCGTCGCAACCTCCAATCCGATCGAGTACGAGGGGACGTACTCGCTGCCCGAGGCCCAACTCGACCGCTTCATGGTTCGCCTCGCGGTCGGTTATCCCGAGCGGGCTGGTGAGGCCAAGATCCTGCTCAACCGTGTCGAGCGCCGGCACGAGGTCGCCTCAGTCGAGCCGGTCATCGACGCCGCCACGCTCAGCGCGATGCAGGCCGGAATTGAACGCGTCTATGTGGAGCCCGACATCGCGAGCTACTGCGTTGACCTAGCGGCGGCAACGCGCAGGCACCAGGCGATCGAGGTCGGCGCCTCGCCGCGCGGTTCCCAGGGCCTGATGCTGCTGGGGCGCGCCCGTGCGGTGATCGACGGGCGTGACTTCGTCACTCCGGAAGACGTCAAACGCGTGGCGGTCCCGGTGCTGGCCCACCGCCTGTCGCTGACTACCCAGGCCTGGGCCGACGGCACGAACCCGGCTGACGTGGTGTCGAACATCGTCGCCAGCGTCGCCGGGCCACCAGCGGTCGGGCAGCGCTCCGCGGCCGCGACGCGGTGAGCAAAGCCGCTCCGCAGAGCGAGCCGGATACGGCTCAGTCCAGCGCCAGCGCAATGCCGAGCTGGGCGCGCTCTGACGGCCTGATCGCCGGTGGGGTCGTGGCCGTGCTGCTGGCCGCCGCTGCGCTGCTGCTGGCCCGGATCGACCTCGCGCTGATGGCGCTGCCGTTGGTCATCGCGCTGGTCAGCAGCTGGGAGCGACGCCCATCCCGCAGCGAGGTCGCCGGTGCGAGGATCGTGCTGGCGCAGTCCGACAGCGACGAGATCGGCTTTAGCTTGACGTTCGCACCCCCGGCCGGAGTCGAGACGATCGTGCTGCGCTACAGCATGCTTGGTGGGGAGGCGCGCGAGCTGGTCGTCGCCGGCCCGCTGGCCGGCGACCTTGTTGGGCTCGTGCCGCTGCTGCACTCGGGGCCGCAGGAGGTGCTGCGGGTCGAGTACCGGCTGCTTGGTCCCGATGGTATGGCGCGGAGCCTGCCGTCGGAGCCGCTGATCGCGAGCCTGGTGGTCGCGCCGAGGCCGGCCGCGATCAGGTCGCTGCCGCTGCCGCGCCGCCTGCAGGGGCTGACCGGCTCGCACGAGTCGGTCCGGGCCGGCGACGGTGGCGATTTCCGCGATATCCATCCATTCACGGCCGGCGACCGGCTGCGGCGGATCGACTGGAAGACGACCGCGCGCCGCGGCCAGAACGCTGCCGATCTTTATGTGCGGCGCACCGCCGCGGTGGCGGACGCGACTGTGCTGATCGTGCTCGACAGCCGCGATGACATCGGCGAGCAGGTGGCACAGTGGAACCGCAACGAGGCTGCCAACAAGGGGATCAGCTCGCTCGACGTGGCCCGTGAGGCCGCGAGCTCGCTCGCTTCTGGCTATATCCAGGCCGGCGACCGAGTCGGTTTTCAGGATCTCTCGAGCCGCAGCCGCATGATCGCCCACGCCGGCGGCAACCGCCATCTTTGGCGGTTGCTGAAGGCGATCGAGATCACCGGGCCGTCCACGGTGCCGTTCCTGCATCAGCGTCCACCGATCGTTCCGCCGGGGGCGCTGGTCTACCTGCTCTCGAGCCTGCTCGACGATCAGCCTTCAAGGCTCGCGCTGCGCTGGCGCGGCAGCGGTCACCGCGTGATCGCGGTCGACGTGCTGCCAGCGGCCCTGTTCGCGCGCAGCACCCGCTACGAGCGTGCCGCCCACCGTGTCGTGATGATGGAACGCGACGACCGGATCCGGCTACTTCAGGTGCGCGGTGTCGAGCTGTTGCGCTGGTCAGAGGACGGCGCCTCGCTGCCGCGTCAGGCACGGATGCAGCTGCTGAGCCGGCCGGCGCGGGACCACGGCTGGGCTGGGGGAGCACGATGAACCTGCCCCGCCTGGTTGCGCCCGCAGAGCTTCCGAGCGCCGACGCCCGCATCCCTGGCTTCGCGGTCAGGGTGGCGCTGGTGATTGCCGGAGTGCTGCTTTTGTTGCTCGACTATGGCTTTAGCGGTTGGCTGATCGTCGGCGTGCCGCTCGCCGTCGCGGCGGCGGTCAGCCCCGACTACATGCTCGGCTGGGTGCTGATCGTGTTCCTGGCCATCGGCCAGCTGCACCAGCATGCGGATCTGACTTGGCGGTTTCTGGTCCTCTTGGCAGGGCTTCACCTGCTGCACGTGATCTCGATGCTGGCGCTCGAGCTGCCTGGGCGCAGCTGGGTTGAGCCGGCTGTATTCCGGGCCCCGTTGCGACGCTTTCTCGGGATCCAGCTCCCGACCCAGCTGCTGGCTGTCGTCGCGCTGCTGCTGCTCGCCCCAAGCCGCAACGGGGATCGCCCGTGGACCGTCGCCGAGTTCTCGGTGATCGGTGCGGTCGCCCTGGCCGGCCTGGCGCTGCTGCTGCTAGGGCCGAGCGCTGACGAAGGTCGCTAACGCTGCCGGTCACAGACCTGGGCCAGCCGGTGAGCGCGCGTCCCTAGAGTGAGACCCAGGACAGATTCGCGAACCGGAGAGAGTTATGAACATCGGAATCATTGGCGCTGGTCAGATCGGCGGCACGTTGACACGCCTGCTCACGAAGCTCGGTCACAGCGTCCGCGTGTCGAACTCGCGCGACCCGGAGACGCTGGCCGAGCTGGCCGCTGAGACTGGCGCGACAGCGGTGTGGGCTGGCGCGGCCGCCGTCGACGCCGATCTCGTGATAGTGAGCATTCCGCAGAAGAACGTCGTTGATCTGGCGCCCGGCATTGTCAGCACGGCGAAGGACGGCGCGCTCGTGATCGAAACGAACAACTACTACCCGCGTCAGCGCGACGGTCGGATCGAGGCGATCGAAGCAGGCATGCCGGAGAGCGTCTGGGTTTCCGAGCAGCTCGGCGTCCCTGTGTTCAAGGTCTTCAACGGGATCTTCTGGAAGACGCTGCTTGAGGGCGGGCTGCCCAGCGTCAGCACCGGGCGCATTGCGCTGCCGATCGCGGGAGACGACGCGGCCGGCAAGCAGGTCGTCTTCGAACTCGTCGGCCAACTCGGCTTTGACCCGGTTGACGGCGGACTGCTGGCCGATTCCTGGCGCCAGCAGCCCGGAACTCCGGTCTACGGCACTGACCTCGATGTCGGCGCAGCGACCCAGGCGCTCGCGGCGGCTTCACCAGGTCGCCCGGACGATTTCCGCGCCGCCGCGTAAGACCAACCTAGGCCGCCGCGTCCCGCCAGGCTGCCGCCCCAGCGAGATCGCCCGCACGCAGCAGCCGCGCGGGCGAGCTGTCGGCAGCTGCCGCGTTCTCAAGCGGTCCGTAACGCGGCGCCGCGACCGATCCAAAGAGGATCAGGTTGCCGCCGCGCCGGGCGCCGCTCCAGAGCCCGGCGACGTTTGCATATGCCTCGGTTAGACCGGCGGCGATCGCCCTTGCATCAGGCCAGCCGGCCGTGTCGACGACGTTGACGAGCGTCAGCGGAGCGACACGTGCGTACTGCGCAAACGCTTGCGCGGTGACCAGGTGGCGGGGGACGCGGGCACCTGTGAACGCATCGAGGACGATCGCGTCGGCGCTCGTCTCAGCACGCGCCGCGACCGCAGCACGCCCATCGCCGACCCGCAACTTGAGGCCCGGCTGCCGGCGCAACCCGAGGTGCGCACGCGCGATCTCAAAGACCCGCGGATCGAGCTCCACAACCTCATGGCGCGACTCGGCATCCTGCGCGAGCAGCGCCCGCGCCAGCGCGCAGGCGGCGCCGCCGATATGCAGCACCCGGCGCGCACCAGCTGCGTGCAGCACCAGCCGCGCCCAGCGCAGGTAGTCAAATTCGAGGTGGCGCGCGTCAGCGAGGTCGATGTAAGACGCGTCCATGTCGTCTTGGCGAAGCAGCCGGCCGCTGACCCGCTCCGGGTCTCGCTCGACACTGAGATCACCATCGACGGCGACAACGAGACTGCGGGTTCGCGGCATCCACTCAGCATCGCACCCCTATGCTCTGAACCGCCGATGCCCTCGCCTCGTAAGCGTCACGCCGTGCAGCTGTTCAGCGGGCTGCCCAGTCACTACGACCGCGTCGGCTCGGTCATGAGTTTCGGACAGGACCCGCGCTGGCGCAAAGCGCTCGTCGACTTCATCGCGCCGGCGCCCGGGATGCGAATCCTTGATGTCGCGACCGGCACCGGGATGGTCGCCTTCGCGCACGCTGCGAGCGGCGCTGAGGTCACAGGCCTCGACCAGAGCGAGGCGATGCTCGGCGGCGCGCGGGCCAGACTGGAACGCACGCCTGAGCTGGCCGGCCGGCTGTCACTCGTGCTCGGAGAGGCTGAATCGCTGCCGTTTGACGACGCCGAGTTCGATGCGCTCTCCTTCACCTACCTGCTGCGCTATGTCGACGACCGCGCCGCGACGATGCGAGAGCTGGCGCGGGTCGTGAAGCCCGGCGGACGCATCGCGATGGTCGAGTTCGGGGTCCCGAGCGACCGCGCGCTGCGGGCTCTGTGGCAGATCCATACCCGTGTCGGGCTGCCACTGATCGGCCGGGCGGTTTCACGCGAGTGGTATGACGTCGGCCGCTTCCTTGGCCCCAACATCGAGCAGTTTCACGCAGCCGAGCCTGACCTGCCGGCGCTGTGGGCGACTGCCGGGATCGGCGAGGCCAGCCAGCAGAACATGAGCTTTGGTGCCGGGATCGTCGTCATGGGGGTTCGCGACGGCGCTGCAACTGAATAAGCCGGCGACGGCGCGGCCGTCGTTCTATGCGCTCTCACCAGGGGGCTGGCGTGACCTGGTGACGATCCTGCATCCGCCGTACACCGCCTGGCATCTCAGCTATGTGGCGATTGGCGCCGCGTTGGCGCCGACGTTCGTGCTCTGGCGCCTCGGCGCCGCGCTTGGTGCCTTCTTGCTTGCGCTGGGCGTCGCCTGCCACGCGCTCGACGAACTGGCAGGGCGACCCTTGGGAACGCGGTTGTCGCGTCGTGCACTGATCGCTCTCGCCAGCGGCGGGCTGGGCGGCGCGGTGGCGATCGGCGTGGTCGGTGTGGTGATCCTGTCGGCGTGGCTGATCCCGCTAGTGATCATCGGCGTGTTCCTGGCGCTTGCCTACAACCTCGAGCTGTTCGGCGGGCGCTTCCACACCGATCTCTGGTTCGCGGTCGCCTGGGGCGGCTTCCCGGCGTTCACCGGCTGGTTCGTGGAGACTCTCGACGTAAGGGTCGAGGGCGTGCTGATCGCGCTCGGCTGCTCTCTGATCAGCGTCGCTCAGCGGCGCTTGTCGACTCCGGCGCGTGAGCTGCGCCGGCGCACGGTCGCGGTCGAGGGCAGTCAGACCCTGCGCGACGGTGATGTCCGCGCACTTGACGTCGAACGTCTGCTGGCGCCGCTTGAGGGAACGCTCTCGGCCCTCTGGAAAGCGATGGTTGTGCTTGCGGTGGCGCTGGTTGTGCGACGGCTATGAGCGCTGCGCTCGGCGGATCGCGACTTCGAGCGCTTCGTTGCCGATCAGGCTCTGGGAGGTCGAGATCAGCGGCCTCAGCGCGGCGAGTCCCAGCCGTGCGCGGAAGTCGACGGCGTCGACCCGGGTCTCGCTGACCAGCGCGGTGAGCCCCGGGCTGACCGGTTCGACCCAGTTGGCGAACAGCACGCGCACCGTCCCGCGGGCGTGCCAGTCGCGGAAGTCGTCGGGCCCGGAGAGCGTCGGATAGTCACGCCGCAGCGTCCAGATCCGCCCGACCAGCCCTGACAGGAGCGCGCCCTCATCGGTGTGCAAGACGGTGAACGGCTCAGAGCGCAAGAGCTCGTCGAACAGCGTGCCGGACGGCACTCCCGGGATCCGCACGCGAACCAGCCGTCCCAGCGCCCGCGTCTCGGCTAGACGCACCGATCGCGCCGCGTCCCAGAGCGCTTGCGGCTCGACCTTCGCCTCCCTTCGATGGCGCACGCGAACCAATGGGCGCTCGATCCAGCTATCAAGGTCGGGCCTCACAAGAGCATGATCTCGAAAGTGCCAGTCGGCCCTCAGCGTCCACTTTGGTTGCCGAGGGTGTGAGCTGCGAGTGATCTGGGAAGAGCAAAGGTATGAATACTTCGACTACCAGGATTCCCAACGTCACCCTCTCCGACGGAGAGCTCATCCCGCAACTCGGCTTCGGCGTCTTCCAGGTCCCGCCGAAGGAGACCACCGAGGCCGTCACCCGAGCGTTGGCCGCCGGCTACCGCCACATCGACACCGCCGCCGCCTACCGCAACGAGGCCGGCGTCGGACAGGCGATTCATGCGTCGGGCCTCGATCGCGACGAAGTCTTCGTGACGACCAAGTGCTTCAACGACAACCATGGCCACGAAGAGGCGAAGCGCGCCCTCAAAGCGAGTCTCCACCAGCTTGAGATGGAGCACGTTGACCTCTACCTGATCCACTGGCCGGTGCCGTCGCAGGATAAGTACGTCGAGACCTGGCAGGCGTTCATCGAGCTCCAGCAGGAAGGGCTCGTGCGCTCGATCGGCGTGTCGAATTTCCAGTCCGCGCACCTCGAGCGCATCATCAGGGAGACCGGCGTCAAGCCGACCGTGAACCAGGTTGAGCTGCATCCGCGCTTCCAGCAGATCGGGCTGCGGCGCGAGCATCAGGAGCTCGGGATCGTCACCGAGGCGTGGAGCCCGCTCGCTCAGGGTCGGGTGCTGGACGATCCAACGATCACCGCGATTGCGCAGGCCCACGGCAAGACCCCGGGTCAGGTTGTGATCCGCTGGCACCTGCAGCTCGGCAACGTCGTGATTCCCAAGTCAGTCACGCCGGAGCGGATCATCGAGAATTTCGACGTTATCGACTTCACGCTTTCGGCCAATGAGATGGCCGCGATCGATGAGCTCGACGCCGGCGAACGCACAGGCCCGGACCCCGACACCTTCATCCGACCCTGATCAGTTTCGGTCAGAGGGTTTGATCCACCGCAACTCGGGTAGTCGCTTGCCGATGAGATTCGCCGCCTTCGCCGCCAGCACGGTGCTCTTCGTGCTCGCCGTCATTGCCGCCGCGCTGACCGGCTCGGTCGTGTGGATCGTGGTTGCGGCGTTGCTCGCCGCGCTGGTCGCGGTCGGGCTCTACGACCTCGCCCAGCGCCGCCACTCGGTGCTACGGAACTATCCGCTGCTCGGCCACATGCGCTTCATCTTTGAAGCGATCCGTCCCGAACTGCAGCAGTACTTCATCGAGCGCAACTACGACGGGCGTCCTTACGACCGCGACACCCGCACGTCGATCTACGAGCGCGCCAAGGGCCTCAAGGATGAGCAGGCGTATGGCACCGAACGCGACGTCAACGAGCCCGGTTACGAGTGGCTTTTGCAGTCGATCAACTCGTTTGACCCGCCGTCAGAGCCGCCGCGGGTGAGGATCGGCGGCCCGGACTGCACGCAGCCCTACGAGATGGCGCTGCTGAACGTTTCGGCGATGTCCTTCGGGGCGCTATCGCCGGCCGCGCTGACAGCACTGAACCAGGGCGCGAGCAAGGGCGGCTTCGCGCACGACACCGGCGAGGGCGGCCTCTCCAAGTACCACCAGAACGGGGCGGACCTGGTCTGGGAGATCGGTACCGGTTACTTCGGCGCCCGCACCAAGGACGGGAACTTCGATCGCGACAAGTTCCGCGAGACGGCAGCTCTGCACGCGGTCAAGTGCGTCTCCTTGAAGCTGAGCCAGGGAGCAAAGCCAGGGATCGGCGGTGTGCTGCCCGGCCCCAAGGTCACCCAGGAGATCGCCGAGACCCGCGGCGTTCCCCAAGGGCAGACGGTTACCAGTCCGCCTGGCCACAAGGTTTTCTCGACGCCGCGGGAGCTGGTCCGTTTCATCGCCGAGATGCGCGAGCTCGCCGGCGGTAAACCGGCAGGCTTCAAACTCTGTGTCGGGCTGCGACATGAGCTGCTGGCTGTCTGCAAGGCGATGGTTGAGGAGGGCATAACCCCTGACTTCATCATCGTCGACGGCGCCGAGGGCGGCACCGGCGCGGCGCCAGCCGAGTATGAGGACCACGTCGGCGTGCCGCTCACCGAGGGCCTGATGATGGTCCATAACGCACTTGTCGGATGCGGTCTGCGGGACCGCATCCGGATCGGCGCCAGCGGCAAGGTCGCGACCGGCAGTGACATCGTCAAACGGCTCGCGGTCGGCGCCGACTACACCAACGCGGCTCGAGCGATGATGATGGCCGTCGGCTGCCTGCAGTCGCAGCGCTGCCACACGAACGAATGCCCGGTCGGCGTCGCCACCCAGGATCCCAAGCGCGCGCGGGCGCTCGACGTGCCCGACAAGACCGAGCGGGTCTACCGCTATCAGCACGCCGTGGTCGCGGAGGCCCAACGGCTGATCGCTTCGATGGGCCTTCACTCTCACACCGAGGTTGGTCCGCACCACCTCGTCCGACGGGTCGATCACGTGAAGTCACGCAGCTACGCGGAGCTCTACGAGTGGCTCGAACCAGGCCAGCTGCTGGATGAGCCACCGGAATCCTGGAATCTCGATTGGGAGCGGGCAGACCCCGACTCCTTCAGCCCGAAAGTGGTGGCCTGATGGCGAACGTTGCAGAAACCCTCGTTGATGCCATCGCCGAGGTGGGCGTGCGCACGGTCTGGGGCGTCGTCGGCGACGCCCTGAACCCGATCACCGACGCGATCCGCCGTGACGAGCGGCTCGAGTGGATCGGCGTGCGGCATGAGGAGGTGGGAGCGTTCGCGGCAGGCGCCCAGGCGCAGCTGTCGGGCACGCTGGGGGTCTGCATGGGCACGGTCGGACCGGGCTCACTACATCTGCTGAACGGTCTCTACGACGCGAAGAAGTCTCACGCTCCGGTGCTCGCGATCTGTGGGCAGGTGCCGCTCCCTGAGCTCGGCAGTGACTTCTTCCAAGAGATTGACAACGACGCCGTCTTCCGCGACGTGGCCGAGTTCTGCCAGACGCTCACGAGCCCTGAGCAGCTCCCATCGTTGTTGCACCAGGCGATCCAGCTGGCGCTCGATACACCAGGCGTCGCGGTGCTCACGATCCCCGGCGATATCGGCGCGATGGAAGCCCCTGAGTTCGAGCCGCGCTTTGTGCGCACAACCGAACCGGTGATCCCCGACCAGCAGCAGCTGCGCGAAGCGGCAGCGATGATCAACGAGGCCGGGAAGGTCACGCTGCTCGTCGGTCAGGGCGCGCGCGAAGCCCGCGCCGAGGTGCTTGAGCTGGCAGAGCTGCTCAACGCTCCGATGGTGCTCACGCTCAAGGCCAAGGAAGGGCTCGAGGCGGTCAACCGGTTCGAGGTCGGCCAGAGCGGCCTGATCGGAAACCCAGCTGCACAGCAAGCCTTCGACGGCTGCGACCTGCTGCTGATGCTCGGTACTGACTTCCCTTACAGCGACTGGTATCCGACCGGCAAGCGAGTAGTGCAGATCGACCATCGCCCCGATCACATCGGCAGGCGCACGGCCGTCGAGCTCGGTGTCGTCGGGGACGTGCGGCTGGCGGTGAGCGGTCTGGCCAAGCACGTCGATGCCAAGCCGGACGACCACCACCTGCGGTCGGCGCGGGCAAAGTACGAGGCTTGGCGCGGGCGCCAGTTTGAGCTAGCCAACCCCGAACACGACACCCGCGGACTGATCCAGAAGATCCGCACGACGTTCGACAACCCCGACGAGCGCATTCGCCCCGAGGCGGTGGCCGTGGCGGTCGACCGCTACGCGTCTGACAGGGCCGTCTTCACCTCCGACACCGGCATGTCAACGGTCTGGCTCGCTCGCTTCGTGACGATGCGCGGCACCCGACGCCTGATCGGCTCCTACAACCTCGGCTCGATGGCCAACGCGATGCCACAGGCGCTCGGCGCCCAAGCGCTCGACCGCAGCGGCGAGGTCGTGGCCTTCTGCGGCGACGGCGGCCTGACGATGCTGATGGGAGACCTCATCACCGCTGTCACGCAGAAGCTGCCGGTGCGGCTGGTGGTCTTCAACAACGGCCGCCTCGGCATGGTCAAGCTCGAGCAGGAGCAGGCTGGCCTGCCGGAATTCGGTACCAAGCTGGGCGATATCGACATCGCCGCGATCGCCCGGGCGGTCGGCATGCACGGAGTCCGGATCGAACAGCCCGAGGATCTGGACGAGGCGATCCATGACGCCTTTGAACATCCCGGACCGGTGCTGCTCGACATCGTCACCAACCCCGACGAGATCTCGCTGCCGCCGAAGACCAAGCCCGGACAGGCATGGGGATTCGCGATCGCGAAGCTGACGGAAACCTTGGAAAGCCGCTCGGGCTAGCTGAGTCGCCGCTTTGCGCCAGCTTGGTGGGGGCCAAATACATGTCCCAGCTGAATTTGGCCCCGCGCAAAATTGCGGCACCCACCGATGTTGGGCCGCGCCGAAGCCTCCCGACGAGATGTGATGTTCTCGTGCGAGCTTGACTTCCGGGTACCGCGGATGATCTGATGCACCGGATGAAGGTATGTGAGCCAAGCCTTTTGCGCGAGTCGCGACACGGATGCCAGAACTCAGCGCCCTGCTGACCCGGCTCGAGCCAGCGCTCGGCACGCTTGAGGGAGAGGCGGTTGCGCTCTCCGGTGGCATCACCAATCGCAACTACCGGGTGCGCCTCGGCGGCCGTGACTGCGTGCTTCGCGTGCCCGGCCAGGACACCGGGCTGCTGGGCATCGACCGCAGCTCTGAGCGGCTCGCGGCCAAGCGGGCCGCGAGCTTGGGCATCGGACCGGAGCTGCTGTATGCCGACGAACACTGTGCCGTGACCGCATTCGTTGCCGGGACCGAGGTAGATCCCGACCGCCTGCGAGCTGAGCCTGGGGTGGTGGCGCGTTCGTTGCGAGCCTTCCACGACAGTGGCCTCGAGCTGCCGGTGCGATTCTGGATCCCTGATCTGCTGCGCGTCTACGCGGGGTTAGCGGTAGAGCGCGGCCATCGCCTACCCGACGCGTTCATGCGCGCACAGCAGCTCGTCGATCAGATCGCGCAGGCGCTGCCGCTGACCGATCCAGTGCCCTGTCATGACGATCTGCTGCCCGGCAACCTGATCCAGACGCCGGCAACGATCCTCTTGGTCGACTGGGAGTACGCCGGCGTCGGCCACCGTTACTTCGACCTCGGCAACCTCGCGGTCAACAATGACTTCGATGAGGACGCCGAGCGACTGCTGCTGGAGGGTTACTTCGGCGAGCCTGGACCTGTCCCGCCCGCCCGAGTCGCGGCCCTGCGGCTCTTCCGGCTCGTCTCCGACGCTCGAGAGGCCGCCTGGGGCGTCGTTCAGGGCTTCATCTCGGAGCTGGACTTTGATTTCGCCGCCTACGCGGAAGAGCACTTCGAGCGGCTCGAGCGAGCCGCTGCTGACCCCCGACTCGAGGAGTACCTGAATGCCGCGACCCCGTGAACTACCGGACCGCGCGAAGATCGTGATCATCGGTGGTGGTGTCGGCGGGACCTCGATCGCGTACCACCTGGCGCAGCTGGGTGAGAGCGATGTGATCCTGCTCGATCGCAACGAGCTGACGAGCGGTTCGACTTTTCACTCGGCCGGGCTGGTCGGGCAGCTGCGGGGCAGCGTCTCGCTGACGCGGATGATGATGGACTCGGTCGAGCTCTACCGGAAGCTGGATTGCGGCTGGGTCGAGTGCGGCGGCATCCGTCTTGCCTGTACGCCCGAGCGCGAAGAGGAGGTCCTGCGGCAGGTCGCTTGGTCGCGCACGTTCGGGCTCCCGCTCGAGCTGATCGGGCCGGCTGAGTCCAAGGAGCTATTCCCGCTGATGGTCACCGATGGCGTGCGTTGCGCGTCCTACCTGCCGACGGACGGATATCTCGATCCTTCGCTGCTGACCTATGCGCTGGCCGAGAAGGCGCGCGAGGGCGGCGTCCAGATCTTCACGCATACGCGGGTGAACGCGATCGACGTGGTTGAGGGTCACGTACGCGGAGTTCAGACCGAGTGGGGACCCGTCGAGGCCGACGTGGTGGTCAACGCCGGCGGCATGTACGCGGCAGAGATCGGCCGGCTCGCAGGCGTGCGCGTGCCGATCATCCCGTTCGCTCACGAATACCTCGTGACCCAGCCGGTTCGCACGCGTTCGCGCAAGGCGAGCGGGGAGATCGTGCATCTACCGACGCTGCGTGACCCTGACCTGCTGATCTACTTCCGCGAGGAGGGTGACGGGCTGGTGATGGGCGGCTACGAGCGTGAGAGCGCGCCGTGGTCGTTGGACGAGAAGCTGCTCGATCGGGTGCCGCAGGACTTCAACGGGCGCCTGCTTGAGGAGGACTGGCCGCGCTTTGAGGAGATCGCCGAGAACTCGCGCAAGCGCGTGCCGCTGATGGAGGACGTCAAGGTCACGAAACTGATCAACGGCCCTGAGGCGTTCACACCCGACAACGAGTTCTGTCTCGGTGAGAGCGATGTCCGTGGTTTCTTCGTGGCCGCCGGCTTCTGCGCGCATGGCCTAGCCGGCGCCGGCGGCATGGGCAAGCTGATGGCCGAGTGGATCGTCGAGGGTGAGCCGGGGCTCGACGTCTGGGAGATGGACATCCGGCGCTTTGGTCCGCAGTACCGCTCGCCGAGCTACACGCTGAAGCGCACCAAGGAGGTCTACGAGACCTACTACGACATCCGCTATCCGGGTCACGAGCGGCTGGCCGGGCGGCCGCTGCGCGTCGCAAGCGCCTACCCCTGGCACGCTGAGCACGGCGCCGCCTTTGGCGAGAAGTCCGGCTGGGAGCGCGTCAACTGGTACGAGTCGAACGCGGCGGCGGGTGACGAGAGCCTGCGGCCGCGGGGCTGGGCAGGCATGCACTGGTCCCCGGCCGTCGGTGCCGAGGCACTTGCGACCCGGGCGGCGGCGGGGCTGTTCGACGAGTCCTCTTTCAGCAAGCTTGAGATCTCCGGTCCCGGCGCCGCGGAGTTGTTGGAACGGTTGTGCGATAACCGTGTCGTGCGCGAGGTCGGCCAGATCGTCTACACCCAGATGCTCAACCGCCACGGCGGAATCGAGTGTGACTTCACCGTCGCGCGAGTGGGAGAGGAGCTCTTCCAGATCGTCACCGGCACGGCCTTCGGGCAGCACGACGCGAGCTGGATCCGCCGTCACCTTCCTGATGACGGCTCGGTGATGCTGAGCGACGTGACCTCGCGCTGGTCCTGCTTCGGACTCTGGGGGCCGAAGGCGCGCGAGGTGCTCGCGCCGCTGACGCCGGACCCGCTCGACTTTGGCTACATGCGCCTGCGTGAGATCACGGTCGGCGACGTGCCGGTGCGCGCTCTGCGTGTGACCTACGTCGGTGAGTACGGCTGGGAGCTCTACTGCCCGAGCGAGTATGGGCTTGGACTGTGGCGCGCGTTGTGGCAGTCCGGCCAGCCGGTCGGCCTGGTCGCCGGCGGCTACCGGGCGATCGAGTCTCTGCGGCTCGAGAAGGGTTACCGCGCTTGGGCTTCGGACATCACGCCCGACGACAGCCCATTCGAGGCGGGTCTTGGGTTCTGCGTGTCCGACGAGAAAGACTTCAACGGCTCCACCGCGGTACGCGAGCGACCGCTCGCGCGACGGTTGCGTTGCGTCACGCTCGAGGATCCGCGCTCGGTCGCGCTCGGCAACGAGCCGGTGCGGGTGGACGGTGAGGTCGTAGGCCGAGTCACCAGTGGCGGCTACGGTTACGCCGTCGAGCGTTCAATCGCTTACGCCTACCTGCCGGCTGAGGTCGCGATCGGCGCTGGCGTTGAGATCGACATCTTCGGGCAGTGGGTGCCAGGCGAAATCATGGCTGAGCCGCTGTTCGATCCGAAGGGTGAGCGCGTGCGCGGCTGAACCTCGGCCGTTGGCAGACGGTGGCTTACTCTGACGAGCATGCGTGGTGAGCTGGCGAAGCGGATTTATGACCGTGCGCACCTTGATGGCGAATTTCGTCTGCGATCGGGAGCTGTCAGCAACGAGTACTTCGACAAGTACCGGTTCGAAGCCGACCCGGAGCTGTTGCGTGAGATAGCCGCGGGAATGGTGGGCTTGCTGCCACCCGAATGTGACGCGCTTGCGGGACTTGAGTTGGGTGGTGTCCCGATCGCGACGGTGATCTCGCAGTTGACTGGGATCCCGACTCGCTTTGTTCGCAAGCAGCCCAAGACCTACGGGACGGTGCAGCTGGCGGAGGGAGGTCAGGTTGCCGGGCAGCGGTTGGTGATCATTGAGGACGTAGTGACCTCCGCGGGGCAGATCGTCGACTCGTGCTCGCGGCTACGTGAACTCGGCGCTCAGATCAGCGTCGCGGTTTGCGTGATCGATCGTCAAGCAGGCGGTCCCGCGACCCTCGCCAACGAGGGAATCGAACTGCGCCCGCTGCTCACGATCAGTGACCTGAACGCGGCCGCCGCCATCTGAACGTTCAGATGCTGCGCCGCAGCCCGCCGTCGGCCATCGGCACAATGCGTTCATGCCCGATCAATCCGCCATCACCGCAGCTCTGGAGATCGGCGCCACCGCCGCCACCCAGGCGCGCACCATCGACATCACCACCACCGGCGCCAAGTCCGGAGAAGCACGTCGCATCGAGATCTGGTTTCACCAGATCCAGGGCCGCTGGTATATCGGCGGCGTGCCGCCGCAGGTACGCGGGTGGTATCGGAACCTCGAGAGCGACCCGCATTTCATCTTCCATCTCAAGGGTGACGTGAAGGCGGACCTCAGCGCCACGGCCCGCCCGATCGCCGATCCTGAAGAGCGTCGAGATATTTTTGGAAAACTTCTTGCTGGCCTGAGCGATCCGTCCGTAGAACTGGGGTTTGAGCCGCCGCCGCTCGAGCAGTGGGTCAAGTTCAGTCCGCTCGTTGAAGTCACGTTTGGCGACGCAGCGTCCTGACCGGAGCGCCGGGCTGGAAGATCGGCGTCTGACGGCGGATAGCTAGCTGCGGAGCTCGGGCAGCACTTTCTCGGCGAGCATCGTCGCGGTCCTGACAGGGTCGGCGTTGGTCGGCGTATTGCCCCCGCTCAAGGTGATGACCACTTCCGTGAAGCCCGCCTCGGCAAAGTGGTGTACCCGGTCGATGATCTCGGCGGGGTCGACGCCGGCCGGGGTCTGGACCGAGCGGCGGATCTCATTGGGGTCTCGGCCTATAGCCGCGCAGGCCTCGTCGAGCTGCTGCGATATCGAGACGGCCTTTTCAACGTCGCCGCCGCTGGCGTTCCAAACGTCGGCGTGGCGAGCGGTCAGCTTGAGCGTGGCGTTGCCGCTGGCACCGATCCAAATCGGCGGGTAGGGCTTCTGGACCGGCTTGGGATTCGCGACTGCGTTGCTCATCTTGTAGTAGCGGCCGTCGAAGTTCGTGCGCTCTTGCGTCCACAGCGACTTGATCACCTGTAGGCCCTCGGAGAACAACCCGACGCGGTGGTCGAGACCGGAGATCCCGTACATCTCGTGCTCGTTGGCCGCCCAGGCCGCACCGATGCCAAATTCCAGACGGCCATCTGAGAGGTGGTCGACGGTGGTAGCGAGCTTCGCGAGCAGCGCCGGGTTTCGATAGGTGATGCCGGTCACGAGCAGGCCAATGCGAACGTGAGTTGTCGCCGTTGCCATCGCGGCCAGCAGTTCCCAGCCGTCGAAGATCGGCTTGTCGTCGCCGATACTCCCGATCGTCGCTAGGTGATCCATCGCCCAGCAGTGGTCAAAACGTGCCTCGTCAGCGATCTTCCAGATCGCCTTGTAGCTCTCAATCGGAGCGTCTTGGGAAAGCTTGATCCCGACCCGCAGCGGCTGTGTCATGACTTCTCCTCAAGATCCGTTGGTTGCTCGAAAGGACTCCCGGGTGGTGACAAGTCGATAGCCACGCCGACTCGAAAGCCTCGGCAGCAGCATTTGTGGCCCACGAGACCAAAGCCTACGCGTCCGAGTGATTCAGCTCTGAGGAGCCGCACGCAATGAGCGGCGCGAGAGCGCGCTCAGCCATGCAAATCCGGTCACGATTGAGATGCGTTGGAAGACGCCTCCGAATCGAACGAATCGCGGCGCACCTCCGAATGCCGCGCCGACCAGCACGCGGCTTCAACGGTGGTGCCCATGTACACGAGCACGCACTCAAGTGGTGTGCCGCTGCGGTTTTCGATCCGGTGCGGGACGCCTGCCGGCAGACGCGCGACCTCGCCGGCGCGGACGATCCTCGCTTGGTAGCGGCCCAGGAAAACGACGGCCCGACCCGTGACCGCGACGAGCACCTCTTCTGTCGGATGGGAGTGGACCGGCTGATCGGTACCAGGTTGCAGCGTGAGAAAGGCGACACTGACTGACGCGCCATGGTCGACTCCCGCGAAGACCGCAGCACCGTCAACGGCCGGAAGCTGCTCCCGTCGCCGGACGCGCACATAAAGATCGAGGTCCTGAAGCTCGGCCTCCACTGCCGGGCCGTCGAACCACGCCTCCTGCGCGGATGGGATCCCATCACGCCGGAGCGCCTCTAGGACTTCGTGGTCCTGCGCGTAGCGACCGGCGAGCTCCAGGACCAGCTCTGGGGTCACGCCGAGGCGTGCCATGCATGTGTGGTCAACTGGACAGCCAAACATGTAGCTGCCATTCGTACCTGCGAGTGTCGCGCGAGCCTTGTCGAGCATCCGTGGGATCCACGCGTACCCATCGAGTTCGCAGTCGAGCGGATGCGGCGCCACGGTCCTAAGGTCGTTCGCGCCCGCATGAGTAGTCACACGTAAAGCAAAGCACATGATCGCGAGCCTAGACCTGGCATTGCGGGACTAACAAGAGCGCTCTCGGTGCGCTCAAGCTGGACCACTTGATATGTGACTAGCTAGTCACGTATGCTCTCGTGCGTGGATAACGACCGCATCTTCAAAGCGCTTGCAGACCCGACGCGGCGGCATCTGCTGGACCAGCTCTTCCAGCGTGACGGCCGCACACTCACCGAGCTCGAGTCGGAGCTGGAGATGACGCGCTTTGGGGTGATGAAGCACCTGCGGGTGCTCGAGGACGCCGGCCTGGTCGTGACCCGGCGCTCAGGACGGGAGAAACACCACTACTTGAACCCGGTGCCAATCCGCCTGATCCATGACCGCTGGATTGACAAGTACACCGAACTCCGTGTGTCCACGCTCGCGGAGCTCAAGTTCCGATTGGAGGAAGCGGGATGACGACTACCACTGCGCAGGCGCCTCAGGTGTACCAACTGGTCATCAAGGCGACCCCAGAGCAGATCTGGGATGCGATCACCAAACCTGAGTTCACGACTCAGTATTTCTACGGCTCCTGCGTCGACTCGACCTTCGAGCCTGGAACCCCGTACAACAGCTACACACCCGACCGTTCACAGCATCTGATCGATGGCGAGGTGCTCGAGGCCGATCCGCCCCGGCTCCTGCAGCACACCTGGCGTGCGCTATATGACCCGGAAACGGCCACTGAAGCGCACAGCCGCGTCACCTGGGAGATCGAACCTCAGCAGGACGGCACCTGCGTGCTGACAGTCGTGCACGACCAGCTCGAGAACTCACCAAAAACCGGCCAAAGAGTCTCCGGAATTGGCTGGATGACAGTCCTCAGCGGACTAAAGACACTGATCGAGACCGGACGGCCGCTCACCGACTGAGCGCTCGCTTGGGGCGATGTCAGCGTGCAAACGCCCATGCCACCATCAATGGCAACTCTGCTCTCCAGAACGCGTCGCCGTGTGACCCGGTTCGTTCAGTGATGATGACGTCCGCGCCTGCGCCGCGCAGTGCGTCGGCCCATCGGGTTGCGTTCTCGAGGAAGAACGGCTCTTGCATCCCAGCGACGAGGTAGGCGCGCGGAAGCGAGGAGGGCATCACGGCGGGCGGGCGGTACCCCGCGCCGGGGGACGCACAAAAGACCGTGCCGTAAATGTCGGCATGGCGAATCCCCATGGCGAGCGCAAGTTCTCCACTGGCTGAGACTCCGAACACGGCGGTTCGCTCGGCAGGCAGTGCGACGTCAAACCGTGAACGCGTCCAACCGCGCACATCCTCGACAAAGAACTTCTCGTGCGCAGCGAACCGTTCAGGATCAAACGTGAACGCGGCGGTGCTCTCGCCCGGTGAGTATTCACGGAGCCGCAGCGTCTCGTCGTCCGGGCGGTGAGCGGCGATGATCATCGTCGGCGGGAGGTCTACGTGCTCCAGGACCTCTCCCCACGACGTGATCAGCTGGCCGTCGCCGGCGAAGACGATCGCCTCGGGCGGAGCGGCCGGGACATACGCCGTGACCTGCCGGCCACCGTCGTAGTCAAATTGCTCGGTTACGAACTCGCCTCCTGCGAGCGACATTGGCACGGCTCCTTCGTACTGACGAGTTGACCTTGACCCTCAGGCTACGCAAAACGCGAGGCTCGTTTTGCCAGAGAATCTTGCGTTGCGCCGACCTCTTCGAGATCATCTCGATGATCGATTAAGGAGTTCGCGGTGTTTTTCTACAGACGGGCAAAGCCCAATCCGCAGCAGGTCGCTCGTCGCGTGCAGCACCTCGCAGAGCGCGCGGTTCAGCTCGAGCAGGCCGCGGAGCGCTTCAGGCTGGCAGGCGATACGAAGATGGCCGATTCGTTCGCCAAGCAGGCCGCAGAGATGCGCCGCGCCGGGGCCTAGCCCCGCTGGCATCGATCCTCGTGTGTGGTGCATGGCGTGCACGGGATCGCCTCGCCGGCCAAACCGTCGAGCGGGGGTTAGCCAGTCCACACCTCACGTCACTATGGGGCGCGCCCCGTCGCTCAAGCTGAGCGTCGGCTCAAACCACTCTGGGAGGCATATCTCGTCATGCAGACTCGCGATCGGGTTTCCGCCATCGTCGTTGTCGTCGTTGCCGTCCTTCTCATGGCCACTGCCGCTAGTGCGGGTGCGGCAACGCTGCAGCCGCCTGTGATCAAGGAGCTCTTCACGCCGCTGAAGTGCACCCATGCTCAGACGACCCTAGGAATGGAAGGCTGCGCCGAACAGCAGATCCTCAGGAGCGACAAGACGATCGACTCGCTGAACGCGCAGATCTTCAACGGCCTGAGCACCAGCGGGAAGCGAGACTTCATCAGCGGCAACGACGCCTGGCTCAAGTACCGCACCGCCTTTTGCCTTAGCGAGACAGACGTCTACCAGGGCGGCACCCTCGGCGGGGTCATCTACGCGCTATGCGCGGAGACCATCAACACAGCGCATGTGAAGGAACTCCAGAACTTCCTAGCGACGCTGAACCAGAACTGAGGCCCGGTCACGCTGACCCAGACTCCTTCGGCACCAACGGATGGGCTTGCGCGTTGAAATGCACAGCGATTGCGCCCTCCGGCCGGAGGCTCTCGTCGAGGCGTTCGTTGAACTTGGTGAGAAGCTCGGTGAGCTGTTCCCCTAGTTCGGCCATCTCTTCAGGCGTGACGTAGCTGATCGAGTCGGTCATGAAGGCGGCGTCGCGCCATTCCCGGGCGAAGCTCTGCTGGTGGGACCACCATTCGCGCATGAGTTCGTAATTGCGCTCAACAACGGTCATCTGGAGCGCCTGGCCGGCGGCGAGGGAGCTTGGGTCGTCTTGTGAGGAGCGAAAGCGGTTGGTGAGCGAGGCGATTTTCCAGGGCCGGCTGCGGCCTTTGGCGCCCTCTGCCTCTTCGATAAAACCGTACTTGCCGAGGGTCTGCAGGTGCCAGGACATGTTGCCCGGGCTGTCGTCCAGCAGTTCTGCGGCCCGTGTGGCAGTGATCTCACCTTCTGAACGAATCAGCTCAAGCAGCGCCAGTCGCGTCGGATGGGCCATGGCCCGCATCGCCTTCGCGTCGGTGATGACCCGACGGCCCTTGGCGTCCTTCCCGTCTACGAGAGCTGGGCTTGGGTCTGGCTTCTTCGCGGGCATTGCGTGATTCAAACGGTCCTTAGCGGCCGGCGGCCGCGTCCAGGTGATTGGTAGCACGGCCGTGCCCGGCAACGAGACGCATGCCGAGGCCGATCAAGAGCCAGCCGGTGCGGGTGCGGGTGGTGCCGGTCGAGTGAGCCCGGCTGACCAGGGAGCGTCTACGCGCACGTCCGTATAGCTCAGCGGTGTGGTCCTTCGCAAGGCTTTCCAGCAGGGCGCGGTTGGCGGACATCTCACTGCCTTTCACGAGGAGATGGTGATCACAAGGTTTCTTGTGACAAGACTACGTGTCACAAGAAACCTTGTCAAGTGTTCTCGTAATAAATGCCGGGCGGCGGGGATCCATCCCCGAACGCCCGGCATTTCGCGCCCTGCGCCTCAAACGACCTTGCGCTCCGTCACCGCTTCCGTACGGTTGCCCCCGCGCTTCGCCTGCCGCGAAATGGAATATCGACCACGCCGCCAAACCGTCACCAAAGAAACACCAAAGGTCCGGTAGGGTCCCGTTTGTGACCGGGGGCGTCACCAGCTTTGCGGTGCTCGGCCCGCTCAAGTTCGAGCGGGCAGGCGAGTCTCTGGCCATACCGCGTGGGCGGCTGCGCACCCTATTGGCGCTGATGCTCCAGGCGGGCGGAGTGCCGCTTTCCCGGGATCGCCTGATTGACGAGCTCTGGGGTGAGACGCCGCCCGCGACCGCGGTCTCGGCACTGCATGTGCATCTCAGCAAGCTGCGCGCCCTGCTTGGTGAGCTGCTCGAGTCGGGGCCGGCCGGTTACTCGCTGCGAGTAGGCGCCTTTGAGCTCGACGCCTGGCGCTTTGACGAGCTGATCGGCGAGGCTCGTAGCGTGATCGGCGACGCCCCCGATCGGGCCGCTCAGTTGGTAGCGCGGGCGCTCGCGCTGGTGCGTGGCGAACCGCTCTGTGACGTGGAGATCGACGGTGGCCTGGGGCAATGGCAGCGGGCACTCGAGGAGAAGCATCTCCAAGCGCTGCTGCTGCAGACCGACCTGCGCCTGGCAGCCGGCCAGGCCGGTGAACTGATTCCGGAACTCGAAGCTCTGCTCGCGGCGCATCCCTTTGAGGAACGTGCGTGGGCTCAGCTGATGCTCGCCCTGAACCGTGCCGGACGCGCATCAGAGGCACTCGACGCCTATCAGCGGGCCCGACGGCTGTTCGCAGCTGAGCTGGGCTTGGAGCCCGGTACGCAACTGTCGGCCCTGCAGCAGCAGATCCTCGACCGGGATCTCGCCTTGACGGTGCCGGCCGCGGTCACCGACCGCCCACAAGCCGACGGCGGCGTCTCATCGATCCCGCGCGCGCCGACGCCACTGGTCGGCCGTGGGCTGGAGCTGACCGACCTGAGCGAGCGCCTGCGCGAAGGCCAGCGGTTGATCTCGTTGATTGGGCCGGGAGGGGTGGGCAAGACCCGCCTGCTGCTCGAGTTGGCCCGCGGTCAAGAGGCGAACTTCAAGAACGGTGCCGTGTTCGTCAGGCTCGAGCTGGTCACCGATCCGACGTTGGTCACGGCTGAGATCGCGGCGGCATTATCGCGACGACCCGGAGCCGAGACCGTGGGCTCCGACGGACTGAGGCGATATCTGGAAGGCAAGGAGCTACTGCTGGTGCTCGACAACTTTGAGCAGGTGCTCGACGCTGCAACCGTCGTCGCCGAGCTACTGCGAGACGCTGGCGGAATCCAGGTTCTGACATCAACTCGGACGCCGCTTCGAATCCGCGGAGAGCAGCTGTTCGAGGTTGAGCCTTTGGCGCTACCCGCCACCCATGACGAGCACGAGATCTCCGCGAGCCCGGCCGTCCAGCTCTTCCAGCGGCTCCTGCTCGAAGCCGACCCAGGGTCACGCTCGGAGGAGCCGGGCCGCATGCCCGGCTCCTCCGCCAACGCTCGCGCGGCCGCGATCTGCGTCGCCGTCGACGGTCTGCCGCTCGCCATCGAGCTGGCCGCCGCCCGTGCAGGCTCGCTCGGGATAGACGCCGTCGCGGAACAGCTCGGACGGCCCTTGAAACTCGGGGAGAACGCGCTGCGCGACCTCCCAGACCGGCAGCGAACGCTTACCGCCACGCTGCAATGGAGTCACGACCTGCTCAGCGCCGCCGCCCGCGCGGCACTGCTCTGCGCCGGCGCCTTCATCGGTGGCTTCACCGCGCAAGGCCTGGCGGCTGTCATCGAATCCGCTGAGACCGCCGAGGTCCTGGGTGAGTTGGTTGACGCCCGCCTGGCCCGGCGGGTGAGCGGCGGGCAGCGCTACGAACTACTGCCGCTGGTGCAGGCGTTCGCCAGCGAGCGGCTGGCGGAGTCGGAACTGGCGATGGCGATCCTGCACCGCCACTGTGCCTACTTCGTGGCGCTGGTGGCGCCCGCGACGCAGGCGCTCAACTCAGGCGCGGCGCCGCGCGAGGCCGCGTCCGGACTGGCCCCAGATCAGGCGAACATCCGGATCGCACTGATCCGCGCGATCGCCGGCGCTGACGAGCCCTCAGCTACAGCGCTGGCGCTGGGGCTGCGGCCGCTGTGGTTCACGGGCTTGCAGCGGGAGGAAGCGGAGGAACTTATGGACCGCTTGCTGGCTGCTTTCGAAGTGCCGCCAGCGTCGGAGCTCCTGCTGCTGCGTGCCGGTTCTTTCGTCGAAGGTTTCCGCGACGGCGTGGCCGAGCGCCGCTGGACCCGCAGGCTGGCCGACCGCGCGGCCGATCTCGGTGACGCCGAGGCTCGCGTGATCGCGATCAACAACCTCTTCTCGATGGCGATTAACGTCAAGGACCGGGACGAAGTGCGCCGGCTGCGCCCGGAGCTGTTGGGCCAATTGACGCCGGATGCGGGTGACACGGTGCTGGGCTGGACCAACTACTTCCTCGCGCTTGACGCCTACCTCGAGGGCTCATTCGCGGCCTCATTTGAGTACGCGGCGCGCGGCGCCGAGCACGCGCACACGATCGGGCACGACTACATGTACGGGGCCGCGCTGACGACCAGGCTGCTGGCAGGGTCGGCCCGCGACGGTTGGATCTCAAGGGACGCGATCCTTGAGATGCTGGCGAGCGTTCAACAGGCAGGGGTCCCGCCCCTGACCGTGTTTGCGCTGTGGTTTGTCGCCTGTTACGCAGCCGGCGTCGGTTCGGACACGGCCACCTATTGGCTCGGTTGCGCTGAACGGATTCGGATCGCGATCGCAGCGGAACTTTGGCCCGAGGTGGTGGTCCGTGAGGAGGCGATGGAGCTGCTTGGCATCCGCGATCTCGACGAGCTGACCCAAGCGGCGCCGGAACTGGGCCACGCCGAGGGCTTGTCCGAGGCGGCTGCATGGCTCGAAGCGCGTGAGCGCGACGAGCGCTCACCGCGGCCTCAGGCACTGAAGTTCGCGCTCGCCTAACGGTTCGCTGGCCAAGTCGGGCGGTTTTGCCCTGCTCCTGATCTGGGTAGTCATTAGCTCAAACACTGTTGATGCAGATGACTGGAGATAGATGACAACGTCCCTACATAGGCTTCGTCAAGCTGGGCAGAGTCCGTGGATTGACTTCATTACGCGGGACTTCGTCCGCGGCGGAGAGCTGGCCGAGCTGATGGGCCAGGGGATCGTCGGTCTGACCTCCAACCCGACGATCTTCCAGCAGGCGATCGCTGAGGGCGACGCCTATGACGACCAACTGCGGGCCGTGCTTGTTGAGGATCAGGATCCCGCCGAGGCGTTCCTTGCGCTCGCAAGCCAAGATGTCCGTGGTGCCTGCGACCTGCTGCTCGGAGTCTTCAACCGCAATGACGCGACCCGCGACGGTTGGGTCTCGCTTGAGGTCGATCCGGATCTCGCCCACGATGCAACCCAGACCGCCAAGGTGGCCCGGCGCATCCACGCGCTTGTGGACCGGCCCAATCTCTTCGTCAAGATCCCCGGCACCGAGGAAGGACTCAAGGCGATCGAGGAGACGATCGCTGCCGGGATCCCGGTCAACGTCACCTTGCTGTTCTCGCTTGCGCGTCACCGCCAGGCTGCCAAGGCTTACATCCGCGGCCTGATGCGGTTGCGTAACAACGGTGGCGATCTGCGCTCGGTCGCATCAGTCGCCTCGTTCTTCGTTTCGCGCGTAGACAGCGAGGCTGACCGGCGGCTCGATGAGATCGGTGGCCATGATCACCTGAAGGGCACGCTCGCCATCGCCAACGCGAAACTCGCGTATCAGAACTACCTGGAGCTGTTCTCCGGCGCCGAGTGGGATGAGCTCGCCGCCGCGGGGGCGTCGCCCCAACGCTGCCTCTGGGCCTCGACCTCAACCAAGGATCCGGCTTACCGCGACGTCATGTATGTCGAGCAGCTGATCGGTCCCGACACGATCAACACGATGCCGCCTAAGACAGTCGAAGCGTTTCTTGATCACGGCCGCGTCGAGCGAACGGTCGATCAGGACGTGGCCGGTGCGCACCGCACGTTGGAAGCGTTCGCTGAGCTCGGCATCGAATACCAGGAGCTCGTCGACAAGCTCGAACACGAGGGCGTTGAGAAGTTCGCCGCCTCCTTCCGTGAGTTGATTGACCAGGTGGACCTCAAGCGCGACCAACTGGTGACGTTCTGAGCTGACTCGCACAGACTCCGTTCAAACCAGCGATGGCTGCGTCAAAACCGCGTCCGAGGTTGCGGCGCTCTGACTGTTCCTCGCCGGGCATCAGGCGCACGCGCCGCGGCCGGGGCTTCTCCTATGTTGACCCTGCAGGCAAACGTGTAGACGCCTCAACGGTCGAGCGGATCCGGGAGCTGACGATCCCGCCCGCGTGGCAGGACGTTTGGATCTGCCCAGATCCGCAGGGGCATCTGCAGGCGACCGGTGTCGACGACGCTGGTCGCAAGCAGTACCTCTATCACCCGCGCTGGCGAGTCCAGCAAGACCGTCAGAAGTTCGCGGAGATGGTCGAGTTCGCGCGCCTACTGCCGCGCCTGCGCCGGCGGCTCAATCAGGGTCTGAGCGATGGCGACGAGCTCGGGCGAGAGCAGATCCTGGCGTGTGCCGTGACGCTGCTTGATCTCGGCCTCTTCCGCATCGGCGGAGAGGAGTACGTCGAGAGTGGCGGCAGCTACGGGCTGGCGACACTCCAGCGCGAGCACGTGTTGGTCAGCAAGGGCGTAGCGACTTTTGACTATCCGGCCAAGAGCGGCGTGCGGCGCACGCATACCGTTAGCGACGAGGCCTGTGTTGAACTGCTGGGCTCGCTGCTCAAACGGCGTGGCGGACCGCCGCAGCTGCTTGCGTTCCGTGAGCGCCGCCGCTGGCATCCCCTGCACTCGGACGACATCACCGCGTACCTCAAGGCGCAGATCGGCGAGCGGTTCAGCGCAAAAGACTTCCGTACCTGGAACGGCACCGTGCTGGCGGCCGTGGGGGTCGCGTCAGCCGCCGATTCGGGATCTGACGGCGCCGGCCGGTCGGGCACGCGCGTGATCAGCAGGGTGGTGCGCGACGTCTCTGAGGTCCTGGGCAACACACCGGCCGTGGCTCGCCGGGCGTACATCGATCCGCGTGTCTTTGATCGCTATCGCGCAGGCTCGACGATTGAGCCGGGTTTGGTGCGGTCGCTCGGCGAGGGACTTGAGGCCGTGGCGCTGGCCGGCGAGCGTAGGCGCCGGCGACTTGAGTTGGCTGTGCTGGCACTGCTTGTCGGAGCGTGATTGACCAAGAGTGCCGTCGGGTAGCCCTGGATCATCGCCGCCGGGTTCGCTAACCGTTGTTCAGCTCGGCGCAACCTCCGACCACCGACGGACTGGAGCTCCCATGACTGACGAACATGCCCTGCTGGTTTTGGGCGGCGGACCGGCAGGATTCGCGGCAGCTCGTGGATTTAGGGCTGAGGGAGGCAAAGGGCCGGTGGCAATCGTCACCGACGAACAGCGCATGCCTTATGAGCGTCCGCCGCTGACCAAAGAACTGCTCCGGGGTGAGTCCGAAGAGTCCGACCTGCCGCTCGAAGATGAGAGCTGGCTCGAACACGAGCAGGTTGAGCTGGTCAGTGGACGCGCTGTCACCTTGGACATTCCCGATCGCCGGGTGCTGCTCGCGGGCGGCCGTGAACTCTCCTACCAGAGTTGCGTTCTGGCAATGGGCGCGGAACCGCTGCGACTGCCGGTGAGCGGAGCGGACCATCCGGCCGTACGCGTGCTTCGCTCGCTCGATGACCTGCGCGAACTCCAGCATCGCCTGATCGACGGGACGCGAGTGGTCGTGATCGGCTCCGGCTTCATCGGTTGTGAGATCGCCGCGTCGTTGAAGGCCCGCGGCCACTCCGTGGCGTTGGTCACTGACGAGCCGGCTCCGAACGCGACCCGGCTCGGTGAAGAGGCCGGCGCCGTGATCTCGCGCTGGCTGGCAGACGACGGTGTGGAGTTGCACCTTGGCGAGCCGGTGACCGGCATCGAGCATCGGGGCGGTCAGCTGATCGTCTGTGCAGAAAACGCCCGCGTTCAGGGCACTGTGGTGGTGATGGCCGCCGGCGTGCGCCCACGCTCGGAGCTGGCGGCGCTTGCGGGGCTCGAGTGTCTCGACGGCGCGATTCCGGTCGACGCCGGGATGCGGACCCAAGCCAGTTCGCTGTTTGCCGCCGGCGACGTCTGCTCCGCGGAGAACGTTGGCGCGGCGCGTCGGCTGCGCGTCGAACATTGGGGCGATGCGCTGCGCCACGGGGAGATAGCCGGGCGCAACGCCGCCGGCGCCGACGAGAAGTGGGATGAGGTACCCGGATTCTGGTCGCAGATCGGCGATCGCTGGCTTATGTACGCCGCTTGGGGAGATGGCTTCGACAGCTCACACTTTGAAGAGCGGGGCGATCACGGCTTCGCCGTTCGCTACCGCCGCGGTGGCAAACTGGTCGGCGTGCTTGCCCACGAGGCCGAGGATGAGTACGACCGGGGTAAGGAGGCGATCTCGCAACACAAATATGTGTGATCAGACGGCGAGCAGGCTCTGGTCGAGCCCGTCACGCAGTACCCCGACCGACTCATAGACCGCCGCGACCTTCGCCTGCTCGAGCTCGGCGGCGCTGAAACCGCCGGTCAGCACGGCGAGCATCTTGACCCGCGCCCGTCGCGCGGCCTCGGCATCCCACGGAGTGTCGCCGATCATCACCGCGTCCTTTGGCGCAGCGCCGACAAGCGCGAGCGCAGCGTGGACTAGATCCGGATTGGGCTTGGTCGCGTCCACATCCGCAGACGTCGTCCAGCCGTCGGCGAGCTGACGGGCATCAAGCAGATCCAGGTAGTGGTCGACCTCAGCCGCCTTGGCGGAGCTCGCGAAGACGATCTGATGGCCACGGCGCTTCAGCTCCTCGATCAGTTCCCGCGCCCCCTGCATCGGCTCGACCTCGCCGATCAGCTCCGCGTAGAGCACCCCCTCGGCCGCGCGGATCGCGTCGCCATGTCGTGTCTCTATCTCGTCGCTGGTGACCGCGGCGACCAGCTGGTCGCCGCCCATCCCCATGTGGCGATGAATCTGCCAGATCGGCAACACGAGACCGTGCTGGCGGAACGCGCGGGACCACGCGATCGAGTGGTGGTAGTTGGTGTCGACGAGCGTGCCGTCGATATCGAGGATGGCCAGCACGATCACGGGCTACCCGTTCGGCTCGCTTTCAATCGGCCGTGGAAAGGCCCGCGGG
>Ga0302314_10002711_pt1 | contig 32844 bp, 31 predicted proteins | sample III_Palsa_N2_3_FD_200533 | JGI IMG/M metagenome (GOLD analysis project Ga0302314, IMG submission 200533) | Peat permafrost microbial communities from Stordalen Mire near Abisko, Sweden - III_Palsa_N2_3 | ecosystem: Environmental > Terrestrial > Soil > Palsa > Peat permafrost | place: Sweden...
ACGTGCTCTAACCCTCGTCGAACCCCGTCGACAGGCTGAGCGGGGCCCAGCGGCCGAACTCTTCCTGGAAGGAAGCCCAGGACTGGGTGGCGTAGTGGACCGCGTCGGCGCCGAGCAGCAGTTGCAGCGGGGCGTCCGGCTGGCCGGCGATGCGCAGGATGGCCGCGGCCATCTTGGCGGGGTCGCCGCCTTCCTGGCCCGTGTGCGAGCCTAAGGAGCGCTCGGCGTTGTGGGCGGTGTCGGTGTAGTCGTCGATCTTGCGCTCGGTGACCCGCAGGGATCGGCCGGCGAAATCGGTGCGGATGCCGCCGGGCTCGATATTGGTCACCTTGATGCCCAGGGGGCCGACCTCCTGGGCCAGGGTGCGGCCGACACCTTCCAGTGCGTGCTTGCTGCCGCTGTAGATGCCGGTGCCGGCCCAGGCGGCGAGGCCGCTGACCGAGGTGATGTTGATGATGTGACCGGCCTTGCGCCGCCGGAAGTGGGGCAGGGCGGCCTGGATGGCGGCGATCGGGCCATAGACGTTGACCTCGAACTGGGCGCGCACCTCGGCCAGGCTGGCCTCCTCGACCGCGCCGACCAGGCCGTAGCCGGCGTTGTTGATCAGGATGTCGAGCCCGCCGAGTTTCTCCTCCGCCGCTTCCACCGCCGCGTGCACGGACGCCTCGTCGGCCATGTCGGCGATCAGCACATGGGCGCGGCCGGGCGCCAGCGCCTCGAGTTCGGCCACCAGCTTGCGGTCGCGCACGGTGCCGGCGACCTTGTCGCCGCGCGCCAGGGCCGCGGTCATCAGGGCGCGGCCCAGCCCGCCGCCCGCGCCGGTGATCAGCCAGGTTGTCATGGTTCACGCCCTATCAGAACAGGTTGGCTTTGATTGTCTTCCCCCGGCGCCCGGGAGACGAGAAAACGAACGTCAGTACGGCTTGTCGCCGCGCACCCACAGGCGGTGCATCTCGCGCACGTACTTGGTGTCGTCGAACAGGGTGCCCGTGTGCAGGGTGCAGCGGTTGTCCCACATCAACACGTCGCCGACCTGCCATTTGTGGCGATAGACGAACCGGTCCTGCGTGGCGAAGTCGACCAGGTCCTGCACCAGGTCCAGCCCCTCCTCCTTGGGCATGTCCATCACCTCGATCACCGTGCCGGTGGAGGGCCAAAGCGCCTTGCGGCCGTCGGCGGGGTGGGTGCGGATCAGGGGGTGGTAGACGTCGGGGTTGGCGGCCTTCAGCTCGTCGCTGAGCTCGCGCGCGCCGTACTCGCGGGTCGACATGAAGTACTGGTACGAGTGGTGCACCACCTTGCCGTCGAGCTCGGCCTGGCGCTCGGGCGGCAGGGCGTTCCAGGCCGCGACGCAGTCGGCGACCAGGGTGTCCGACCCCTCGGCCGGCACGTCCACGGCGAACAGCATGGTCGCCATCACCGGCTCGGCCTTGTAGCTGTAGTCGGTGTGCCAGCCGACGCCGTCGTTGTGGGCGCCGATCGGCTTGCCGTCGACCACCTTGTTGGACAGCCGGTAGACCTTGGGGAAGTCGCTGAAGGTGAACTCCTTCAGGGTGTGGTCCTCCGGCTCGCCGAAGCGGGCGATGAAGGCGGTCAGCTCGCCCGGCGACAGGTCCTGGCCGCGCAGCATGATGGCGCCGTGCCGGTGGAAGGTGTCGACCACCCCGTCCAGGGTCTCGCCGTCATTGGCCTTGAGCGCGGCCTTCAGGTCGACGTCGAGAATCTCGGCGCCGAAATTCTCCATCAAGGGGCGGGTGCGGATGTTCACCAGAGTGGCCACGCGAAATCCTCATGATGCAAGCCTGCGACGACGCCACCTTAGCCCTTCCGGCGGCGGCGTCTTGTCCCCCCGCGCCCTTTTGTTTTGACCGAACCCGTCGTTTTCGCCGGCAAGCGTGCGCTTAAAAAACAGGCATGCCCGCTGCGTAACAATAAAGCATGCGCCCAGCGGCAAGACCGTAGACGGCGCTGCCTCCTAAGCTCGCCGCATCCAATCCGGGGAGAGCGTGAGCATGGCCTTCTTCTGCACCGACGGCGAGAGCCGCCAGGACCTGGCGCCGGGCGCGCTGCACCAGCTGAAGGCGACGCCCAAGACCGTGCACTGGGGTTATTTCGACGCCGCCCAGGCGCCGGCGCTGAAGGTCAGGAGCGGCGACCTGATCCAGGCCGAGGCGATCACCCACCACGCCGGCGACGCGCCGGAGCTGATGATGGACGAGGGGGTGACGGCGATCTTCAACGAGATCCCCGAGGCCGACCGCAATCCCGGCGTCCACATCATGACCGGCCCCATCCATGTGGAAGGGGCCAAGCCTGGCGACATGCTGGAGGTGCGCTATCTGCGCATGACCCCGCGCTGCAACTACGGCTCCAACCTCGCCGCCAACTGGGGCTATCTCTACAAGGAGTTCGACGAGAAGGAGCGGGTGACGATCTACTCGCTCGATCCGAACGCCCAGAGCGCGGAGGCCCTCTACGCCTACGACTTCCCCGGCAAATACCTCACGCCCGGAACCGTCACCCACTGCCCGGTGTGCGACCGCCAGCCGGCGCTGAAGGGCGTGCGCGTGCCGGCCCGGCCGCACCTCGGCACCGCGGGGGTGGCCATGGACGTGGCCGGCCGGGTCTCGACCATTCCGCCCGGCGCGCATGGCGGCAATATCGACAACTGGCGGATCGGCGCCGGGGCGGTGATGTACTACCCGGTGCAGGTGGACGGCGGCCTGTTCTCGATCGGCGACCCACACGTCAGCCAGGGCGACGGCGAGCTTTCGGGCACGGCGATCGAGTCCTCGCTGAACGTCCTGTTCCAGATCGTGCTGCGCAAGGATTTCACCTTCCCGGGCCCCCTGCTGGAGACGCCCAAGTACTGGATCGTGCACGGCTTCGACGAGGACCTGAACGTCGCCACCCGCAGCGCCTCGCTCGACATGCTGGGCCTGCTCCATGAACACATGGGCCTGTCGAGGAACGACGCCTATTCGCTGATGAGCGTGGCGGCCGACTTCGCCATCACCCAGGTGGTCGACGGCCGCCAGGGCGCGCACGTGCGCATACCGCGCTCGATTTTTCCGGCCAAGACGACGGGCAAATAGCGCGGTCTTAGAAAGATTACCGCTGAGGGCGCAGAGAGAAGCGCGGAGCGCGCAGAGCGCGATCGGCTATGGCATGCGTCGCGCGACCAGGACCGGAATTTTCTCCGCGCGCTCCGCGCTTCTCTCTGCGTTCTCCGCGGTAAAATCCTTCGGATATGCGCTAACCCTGAAAGCGGCTTCTCAGGGTACACCGAGCGCACCGAAGCAGGCAGGGAGACACCGAATGCCATCGCCGGACCTCGTCGTCGTCGGCAGCTATAATCAGGACGTGGTGCTGTCGGTGGCGCGCCTGCCGGCGCCCGGCGAGACCTGCCTTGCGCTCCGGCGCACCGACGTGGCCGGCGGCAAGGGCGCCAACCAGGCGATCCAGGCTGCGCGGTGCGGCGCCCAGGTGGCGATGGTGGCCGCAGTCGGCCGCGACTCCGCGGGGGACGAGGCCATGGCCGTCTGGGCCCGCGACGGAGTGGACGCCGCGCACGTGGCGCGCATCGCAGGGTGCGCGACGGGCATGGGGCTGATCCTGCTCGATAGCGCCGGCGAGAACAGCATCGTGGTCGATTCCGGCGCCAACGCGGCGTTGGACGAGGGCCATGTGGAAGCCTCGTCGGCCCTCATCGCCTCGGCGCGGCTGGTGATCGCCCAGCTCGAAACCTCGACAGCGGCGACCGCCCGCGCCTTCGCGCTCGCGCGCGCCGCCGGCGCGGAGACCTTGCTCAACGCCGCGCCGGCGCCCGAGGGCCCGCTCGACGACCTCCTGCGACTGACCGACATCCTCGTGGTCAACGAGGGCGAGGGCGAGCGGCTGGCCGGCCGAAGCGATCTCGACGGCCTGGGCCAGACCCTGCTTGGCCGCGTCGGCCGCGCGGTGATCGTCACCCTGGGCGGGGAGGGCGCCGTCTTGTTCCGCAAGGATGGCCCGCCGATCCGCCGGACGACCTATCCGGTGGCGGTGGTCGACACCACCGGCGCCGGCGACGCCTTCATCGGCGGTTTCGCAGCCCGTTACGTGGAGACCCGAGACCTGGCCGACGCCCTGCCCTGGGGCCTCGCCGCCGGCGCCCTGGCCTGCACCACCCTCGGCGCCACCACCAGCTTCGCCCACCGCGACCGGGTCGCGGCCCTGACGGGATCGGGCCGGAAGGACATTCCATGAAAACGATCTCGGGAACCCTCGCTATCGCCGCCGCCATGGTCCTCAGCCTGGCCGGCCCCTCGCCGGCTCGAGCGCAAGCGCTCGCCGCCGCGGTCGAGCAGCCCTCAGCGGCCGTCAAAGCCCTGCTCGACTATGTCCAGTCGCAGAAGACCACCGGCTTCCTCATCCTTCGCGACGGCAAGCCGATCCTCGAGCGGAACTGGCCGGTCCCCGCCGACGCCGGGGCGTTCCGGGCGATGGCCTATGAGACCACCGCCGACGGCGCCCTGCTGGAGGACGTCGCCTCGCAGCAGAAGAGCTTCGTGTCCTTCCTCGTCGCGGTCGCGACCGACAAAGGGCTGATCGACGTCGACAAGCCGGTGTCGGCCTACATCGGCCAGGGCTGGTCGAAGGCCTCGCCCGAGCAGGAAGCCCGCATCCGGGTCCTGGACGTCCTGACCATGAGCTCCGGCCTGACGACGGAGTTCGGCTACGCCGCGGCGCCGGGGACGACCTTCCTCTACAACACCCCGGTCTACGCCATCACCAAGAAGGTGCTCGCCGCCGCGGCGCATCAACCGCTCGATGTCATCACCAAGGATTGGCTGACCGGACCGGCGGGCATGTCGGACACCCGCTGGCGGCAGCGGCCGGCGTCCATGGCCGACGTCGGCAATCCCACCGGGCTGGTCACCAGCCCTCGCGACGCGGCGCGGTTCGGCCAGCTGATTCTCGACGACGGGTGCACGCCCGATGGCCGGCGCCTGGTCTCCGACGCCGCGCTGCGCGCGATGTTCATCCGCTCGGCGACCAATCCGGCCTATGCGCGCCTGTGGTGGCTGAACGGCAGCGCCTACACCATCCGGCCGCTCGACCGCCGGGTCGACGGTCCGCTGATCCCCGCGGCGCCGGCCGACCTGATCGCGGCCCTGGGCGCGCTCGATCGCAAGATCTACGTGGTCCCCAGCCTCAGGCTGGTGGTGGTCCGGATGGGGCAGGCGGCGCCGGACAAGGACTTCGACCAGCAGCTCTGGCTTCGGCTGACGCCGGTCCTGGGCGCCCGATAGCGCGCGCCCGACCGTCTCGGGGCCGACGGGACTCGACACTGAAAGCTCGCCGGGGTGACATAGGGCGCTGCCGTCCGGTCGCTGGATCAGGCGCCGCCGGGTTCAGCGGGGAGATCGCTCGTGATTCCAGTCATGCTTTTGGCGGCCGCGATCCTCGCCGCGCAGGCCAATCCACCAGCGGGGTCGCCTGCCCAGGCCACGGTGGTCGTGACCGGCCACAAGCTCAGGACGCCTGACGGTCAGGTGAAGGTCGACACCACCGTCCGGGTCGATGACGAGGACGTCAGCGAGCAATTCGGCCCGATCTGGCCGACGAGGGCCTACGATCTCGGCGTCAGCGGCCGGGTCGTCCTGGCCTGCAAGATCAACGCGCGCGGCTTCGCCCAGTCCTGCGACATCGCCGACGAGACGCCCCTGAACATGGGCTTCGGCGAGGCCGCGCTCCAACTCCAGCCGAGCCTCCGGGTTCCGCCGCCCGCCGCCGTGCCCGCGTCCGGTTCGGTGGTGATGAACATCGCCATCAAGTTCGACGCCGCGCAGGACAAGATGGACAGCGCCGGCTCCGCGATCGCCTCGGCCGCGCCCTCGATGAAGGGGGGCAACGTCTACACGACCGCCGGGCGCGGCGTCAGCGAACGCACCGGCCGGCCGATCATCATGCAGTCGGTGACCATGATGGAGCATCCGGTCTGGAGCGCGGCGCCCAGCTTCGACGACATGCGCCGGGTCTATCCGGCGCACGCGGCGGCGGCCGAGGGTTTCGTCGTCCTGCGCTGCAAGGTCGAACACTCAGGCGCATTGTGGGGATGCGACGTGTCCAAGGAGCAGCCCGAGAAGCAAGGGTTCGACCGGGCGGCGCTTTCGCTCGCGCCCCTGTTCCACGTCGCACCCGAGGTGATGGCCAAGGCGCCTCATAGCGCGGCGCTCCAGGTGGTCGTGCCGATCCGCTTCGCGCCGCCGGAGGGCGGGGCCGAGCCTGCGGTGCTCTCGCCGTCCTGGATCTCGGGCTTCGACCCGGGGGCCGCGCCGAAGCTGTTTCCGCCCGAGGCGGCCGCGCGTGGGCTGACCACCGGCCGCGGCGTGGCGCGCTGCGTCGTCGGGTCCGACGGCGCGCTGACCGGATGCAGCCCGGAGAAGGCGGACCCGGACGGTGTCGGCTTCTCGGAAGCGGCGGTCGTACTCGCCGCCACCATGAAGATGAACCTCTGGTCCGCCGACGCGGGCCCGGTCCGTGGCGGCGTCATCCGCGTCCCCATCCGCCTCAACCTCGCGCCGTCGCGGTAGGGCTATCTGTCCGGAACGGTTACGTACCGTTTCACGAACCGGGCCTGCACCGGCCGCCGCATTCGCCCGGTCCTGAATGCGTTGACACCTATGGTGGGCGGGGCTAGGCCCGCCTTGATGGTCCTTCCGCGAGGAAGGTGAATAGGGAATGCGGTGCGGGCGAAAGCCCCAGGCCGCAGCTGCCCCCGCAACTGTAAGCGGAGAGTTCCGGTCGGATACCACTGGCGGCGCTGTAACGGCGCTGCTGGGAAGGTGGCCGGGGCATTCGATCCGCGAGCCAGGAGACCTGCCATCGCCATAGATCGTGTTGTCGGGCGGGGCGCCTCGACGGCGGCGGCGTCCCCGCGGGGGCTCCGGCCTTGGGACAGGTCCCGGGGCGGTCACGTGCGCCCGACGGCCCCTGCGGCCTCGGAGCTCGACGATGGTCGCCGTTGATCGCGAAAACCGCAGCCGGGCGAGCCTGAGACACAGGATCATCCTCCTCTACAGCCTGCTGGTCGTGGCCAACGTCGCCGCCTGGGTCTGGGCGTTCATGGCCCTGAACGGCCAGCCGGTGCTGCTGGGCGCGGCTCTGCTGGCCTACACCTTCGGCCTGCGACATGCGGTCGACGCCGACCACATCGCCGCCATCGACAATGTCACGCGCAAGCTGATGCAGGATGGCCAGCGGCCGGTGGCGGTCGGGTTCTCCTTCGCGCTCGGCCATTCGGCGGTGGTGCTGATCGCCGCCGTGCTGATCGGCTGGGCGGCCGGCGCGGCGGCGGGCATCCAGGCTTTCAAGGCTGTGGGCGGGATCGTCTCGACCTGCGTCTCGACGCTGTTCCTGTTCATCATCGCGGCGATGAACCTGGTGATCCTTCGCTCAGTCTACCGGACATTCCAGCGCATCCGCGCCGGCGGCGTCTATGTCGAGGAGGACCTCGACCTGCTGCTCGGCGATCGGGGGATCATGGCCCGCCTGCTGAAGCCGCTGTTCGGCCTGGTCCGCAGCAGCTGGCACATGGCGCCGCTGGGCTTCCTGTTCGGCCTCGGCTTCGACACGGCCACGGAGGTCAGCCTGCTCGGCCTGTCAGCGGCGCAGGCGGAGCACGGCCTTTCCCTGGGCGTGGTGCTGGTCTTTCCCGCCTTGTTCGCCGCGGGCATGTCCCTGGTCGACACCACCGACGGGGTCTTGATGCTGGGGGCCTACGAGTGGGCGTTCGTGAAGCCGATCCGCAAACTCTACTACAACATGACCATCACGCTGGTATCCGCGGTCGTGGCCATCGTCATCGGCGGGATCGAGGCCCTGGCCCTGCTGGCCGAACGGCTGGGCCTCTCCGGGCCCGTCTGGGACGCGTTCCGAAATCTGGGCCAGCACTTCAACCTGCTGGGCTTCGTCATCATCGGCGTCTTCGCCGCGAGCTGGGTCGTCTCCTGGCTGATCTACCGCATCAACCGCTTCGACGAGGTCGACGTGGTCCGGCCGTCCTGATCCACGCTTTTCGTTCGAGGAGGCCGATTTGGCCAAGATCCCCACCACCGTCATTACCGGCTTCCTCGGATCCGGGAAGACCACCCTGATCCGGCATCTGCTGCAGAACGCCGGCGGCCGGCGGCTGGCGGTCATCGTCAACGAGTTCGGCGATATCGGCGTCGACGGCGAGATTCTGCGCGGCTGCGGGATCGAGACCTGCAAGGACGAGGATATCGTCGAGCTGGCCAACGGCTGCATCTGCTGTACCGTCGCCGACGACTTCCTGCCGACTATGACCAAGCTGCTCGAACGGCCAGATCCGCCCGAGCATATCCTGATCGAGACCAGCGGCCTGGCGCTGCCCAAGCCGCTGCTCAAGGCCTTCACCTGGCCGGACGTCCGGACCCGCGCGACGGTCGATGGCGTGATCGCGGTGATCGATGCCGACGCGGTCTCGGACGGCCGGTTCGCCGCCGACGAAGCCGCCGTGGCCGCGGCGCGGGCGGAGGACCCCAATCTCGACCACGACAGCCCGCTGGAGGAGCTGTTTGAAGAGCAGCTCGGCTCGGCCGACCTGGTCATCCTCAACAAGACTGACCTCCTTGACGCAGCTGAGCTCGCGCGCGTCGAGGACATGGTGCGCGGCCTGCTGCGGCCCGGGGTGCGGATGGTCCACGCCGCCCAGGGCCGGGTCGATCCGGCGGTGCTGCTCGGCCTCGAACTCGGGGCGGAGGACGATCTCGAGTCGCGTCCGTCGCACCACGAAACCGAAGCGGACCACGACCACGAGGACTTCGACAGCTTCGTGCTCGGCGCCGGCGAGGTCGGCGACGTGGACCGGATGGTCCGACACCTTTCCGAGGGCCTGGCGCGTCATAAGGTGTTGCGCCTGAAGGGCGTCGTGGCGGTCGCCGGACGTCCGGCGCGCCTGATCGTGCAGGCGGTGGGCCCCCGGGTGCAGACCTATTTCGATCGGGCCTGGCGGGCGGACGAAGCGCGCGTCAGCCGCCTGGTCGTGATCGGCGAAAAGGGGCTCGATCGGGCGCTGATCAACGCCGACCTGCGCCCTGGTCTCAGCTGATGCATCTGCTGGCGGTCCAGCCGGGGCAGGTCGTCGAAGGCGACGAGGCGGTCGATCTTGGCCAGACGCCCGGCGACCTCATCATCCTGTCGGCGGCCGACAGCGACCTGTCGTGCCTGTCCCGTGCGGCGGCCGAGCTTGGCGAGGCGCTGCCTCCCGTCCGGCTGGCGAACCTGCTGAAGCTTACGCACCCCCTGTCGGTGGACGTCTATGTCGAGCGCATCATCGGCCAGGCCCGCTTCGTCTGCGTGCGCCTGCTCGGCGGCCACAGCTACTGGCCTTATGGCCTGGACGAACTCTCGCAGGCGTGCCGGGCGAGGGGCGTCGCCTTCGCCGCCCTGCTGTCGGACGACGCCGAGGATCCGGACTCCGCGATGCTGTCGACCCTGGACGCCGCCGGCCGCCGGCGGCTGCTCGACTATCTGCTGAACGGCGGCGTCGGCAACGCCAGGAACCTTCTGCTCTACGCGGCGGACCTGATCGGTTGCGGAGGCCAGGCGTGGATCGAGCCAGCGCCCATGCCGGAGGCCGGCCTGTACTGGCCGGGCGTGCCCAGCCCCGATCTGGAGTTCCTGAGGGCGCAATGGCGACCCGGCGCGCCGGTCGCCGCCCTGGTGTTCTACCGGCACATGGTGCTCTCCGGGGCGACAGCGGCCATCGACGCCCTGATCGACGGGCTCGCGGCCGAGGGCCTGAATCCGCTGCCGATCTTCACGCCCAGCCTGAAGAACCCGTTCGCCAAAAGCCTGATCGGCGATCTGTTCAATCAGGCCCCGCCGGACGTGGTGCTGAACACGACCGCCTTCGCAGCTGGGGCGCCGGGGGAGGAGAAGGCCGGCGGGGCCTTGGCCCTGGCCGACGCCGCGGTCCTGCAGGTGGTGATGGCCGCGTCCACCGAAGCCGGCTGGCGGGTGGACGCACGCGGCCTCGGCGCCCGCGACCTGGCGATGAACGTCGCCCTGCCGGAGGTGGATGGCCGTATCCTCGCCGGCGCCGCGGCCTTCAAGGCCGAAGCCCGCTTCGATCCCCTGACCCAGTGCAGCGTGGTCGAGCATGCGCCGTCGCCGGACAACATCCGCCGGATCGCGCGCCTGGCCGAGCGTTGGACGCACCTTCGCCGGACGCCGGCCGGGGATCGCCGGGTCGCGCTGATCATGGCCAACTACCCGAACCGTGACGGCCGGCTCGGCAACGGCGTCGGGCTCGACACCCCCGAAAGCGCCATCGCCATGTTCGAAGCGCTGGAGGCCGCGGGCTATGACGTCGCTGGTCGCCCCTCGACGTCCGCAGTGCTGATGCAGCGTCTGCTGGCCGGGCCGACGAACGGCCGCCAGAGGACGAACGGCGGCGTCAGACTGGCGCTTGAGGATTACCTCACGGCCTTCGACGCCCTGCCCGAGGCGACGCGCCAGGCTATGTCCGAGCGATGGGGCGACCCCGCCAGTGATCCGTTCTTCGAAGCGGACAGCGAGCCCGGCTTCCGGCTGGCGGTGACGGTGTTCGGCCACGTCGTGGTGGGGATCCAGCCGGCGCGCGGCTACAATATCGATCCCAAGGCGACCTACCACGATCCTGCCCTGCCGCCGCCGCACGGCTATTTCGCCTTCTACGTCTGGCTGCGCCTGAGCTTCGGCGCCGACGCCTTCGTCCATCTCGGCAAGCACGGCAATCTGGAATGGCTGCCGGGCAAGTCGCTGGCCCTGTCCGACGCCTGCTTTCCCGCCGCCGTCGCCGGGTCGACGCCGCAAATCTACCCGTTCATCGTCAACGATCCCGGCGAGGGATCGCAGGCCAAGCGCCGGATCGGCGCGGTGATCATCGACCATCTGACCCCGCCGCTGACGAGGGCCGAAAGCTATGGTCCCCTTCGCGAACTCGAGACCCTGGTCGACGAATACTATGCGGCGTCCGGTATGGATCGCCGGCGGCTGGAGCCGCTGAAGGCCGAGATTCTCGAACTGGCCCGCATGCATGGGCTCGACAAGGACGCCAGGATCGACCCCGCCGATGGCGAGCAGGCCCTGGTCGAACTCGACAAATACCTGTGCGAGCTGAAGGAGATGCAGATCCGCGACGGCCTGCACGTCTTCACCCGCTCGCCGACCGGGCGGCAGCGGGACGATCTGCTGGTGGCGCTGACGCGGACGCCGCGCCGGTTCGGCAAGGCCGGCGACGCGTCGCTGATCCGCAGCCTCGCCGCGGATCTTGGCTTAGCATTCGACCCGCTGGATTGCGGGCTCGCCGATCCATGGACCGGCGGGCGGCCGGCGGTGCTGCAGGACATCAGTCCGGCGCCTTGGCGCACGGCGGGCGACACGGTGGAGCGCCTGGAGCAGTTCGCCGTCGATCTGGTCTCGGGCGCCAAGACGGCGGACCCGGGCTGGCCGGCGGCGGCCCTCGTGCTGGGCTCGATCCGTGAAGAACTGGCGCCCGCGGTGGATCGTAGCGGGGCGGCCGAACGCGCCGGTCTGCTCAGCGGGCTGGACGGGCGGTTCGTGGCGCCCGGCCCGTCGGGCGCCCCCACCCGGGGACGGCCGGATGTGCTGCCGACCGGGCGCAACTTCTACTCGCTCGATACCCGCACGGCGCCGACCGGCATGGCCTGGAAACTCGGCTTCGCTTCGGCCCAGCGTCTGGTCGAGGATCACTGGCAGCGCATGGGCGACCACCTGCGGGCCGTCGTCCTGTCGGCTTGGGGCACCGCCAACATGCGCACCGGCGGCGACGATATCGCCCAGGCGCTGGCGCTGATGGGCGTGCGGCCGACGTGGGAGCACAGCTCGGGGCGTGTGACCGGCTATGAGATCCTGCCCCTGGCCATGCTCGGCCGGCCGCGGGTGGATGTGACCCTGCGCATCTCCGGCTTCTTCCGCGACGCCTTCATCGATCAGATCGAGCTGATCGACTCCGCCGCCCGCGCCGTCATGCAGCTGGAGGAGGACGAGGACGACAATCCGGCCGCCGCCCGCTTCCGGCGCGAGGTGCTGGCCGGCGGCGACGTCCGTGTGGCGGGCGCGCGAATCTTCGGGGCCCGGCCGGGAGCCTATGGCGCGGGCTTGCAGGCGATGATCGACGAGAAGCTGTGGCGTGATCGCGGCGACCTGGCCGAGGCCTTCCTGGTCTGGGGCGGCTTCACCTATGGCGGCGGGACCGACGGCGGCGCGGCGCGCGGCGCGCTGGAGGCCCGGCTCGCCCAGGTCGACGCCGTGGTGCACAACCAGGACAACCGCGAGCACGATCTGCTGGATTCCGACGACTACTACCAGTTCGAGGGCGGCCTGTCGGCGACGGTGGAGACGCTGACGGGCGCGGCGCCGATCGTCTATCACAACGACCATTCGCGGCCGGAGCGGCCGGTGATCCGCACCCTCGACGAGGAGATCGCGCGGGTGGTGCGCGCCCGGGTGGTCAATCCGAAATGGATCGCCGGCGTGATGCGCCACGGCTACAAGGGGGCGTTCGAGATCGCCGCCTCGGTGGACTATCTGTTCGCCTTCGCCGCCACCACCAACGCCGTCCGGGACCACCATTTCGACCTGGTGCACCAGGCCTTCATCGAGGACGACGCGGTGCGGGAATTCATGGCCGAGGCCAATCCCCACGCCCTGCGCGAGACCTGCGCCAAGCTCGTCGAAGCGATCGAGCGGGGCTTGTGGAAGCCCAGGTCCAACAGCGCCGGCGCCCGGCTGGCGGAGCTTGCGGGAGAGACAAGATGACCGATGCGGAGACGCCGGAGAGCGCAGGATCTGAGAGCGCGGGATCCGGGGGCGCGGCGGACGCCGACGCCTACCACAACGAAAAGATGCGCAAGAAGAAGACCGCGCGCGACAAGATCATGGCCGGCAAGACCCAGGAGCGCGGGCTGGTGATCGTCCACACCGGCAAGGGCAAGGGCAAGACCACGGCGGCGCTGGGCATGGTCTGCCGCATGATCGGCCACGGCAAGCGGGTGGCGGTGATCCAGTTCATCAAGGGCGCCATGCTCACCGGCGAGCGGGTGGTGTTCGACGCCTTTCCCGACCAGGTCGAGTTCCGGCCGATGGGCGAGGGCTTCACCTGGGACACCCAGGACCGGGCGCGGGACGTGGCGGTGGCCCTGCAGGCGTGGGAGGCGGCCAAGGCGCGGATCGAGGACCCGTCGATCGACATGGTGGTCTGCGATGAGCTGAACATCGCGCTGCGCTACGACTATGTGCCGCTGGCCGACGTGCTGGAGACCCTGCGGCGCAAGCCCGAGGGCAAGCACGTGGTGATCACCGGCCGCAACGCCCCCGAGGCCCTGATCGAGGCCGCCGACCTCGCCACCGAGATGGAGCTGCTCAAGCACCCCTTCCGCAGCGGCGTGAAGGCGCAGGCCGGGATCGAGTTTTAGCGCCGCGCCGCCCGCGCGCGATCGGCTTCGGCCTGTAGCCGCTCCAGCGCGTCCGGATAGGAGGGGCCGCCGCAGACGGTGAAGGCTGCGGGCACGTGCAGCCGCCGGGAAGGCGGCACGGCGCGGGCCAGGGCCGGATGCTCCAGGGTAAGATCGCCCTGGTCCTGTCCCGACACAGCGTCGTCGGTCAGGATGAGGTAGTCGGGCCGGGCGTAGACGATCTGCTCCAGCGACATCCGGCCGATCGCGCCGCCGCCCTGGCGGCGGGCCAGGTTGACCAGGCCGGCGCGGGTCATCAGATCGTCCATCAGCGACCCGGGGCCGGTGATGAAGCCGTTGCGCTCATAGTGGGCGGCCACGCCGCCGAGCGGGCGCCGTCCGGCGGCGTCCACCCGCGCGGTCATCGACCGGATCAGCGCTTCGCCCCGGTCCCGTTGACCGATCGCCGACGCCACCAGCCGGGTCTGTTTGACCACATCCGCGAACGACTTCGCCGGTTTGACGTCCAGGATACGGACCCGCCCCTTCAGCAAGGCGAGCGCATCCGCCCGCCGGAACGGGCTGGCGATCACCAGATCGGGCCGAAGCGCCAGCACCGCCTCGGCCTGGCCCTGGCTGTAGGGATAGGACCGCGCCCGGTCGGCGTAGAAGGACAGGCTCGGGTCGCGCGCATACTGGGTCAGGGCGGCGACCTGGCCCTTGTCGGCCAGGGCGATCAGATATTCGTCCGCGCAGGCGTTGATCGAGACGATCCGGCGCGGCGGCGCGGAGGCTGAAGGCGCCGCCGAAGCCCAAGGCGCGCCGATCAGCGCCAATGCGCCGACGCAAGCGATCCAGCCCAGCGGACCCCGTGGAGAGCGGCTTTCCATGCGATGCGACATCGCCTACGGATGCCCGCACCGGCCTCGGGACACAAGCGTGACGAGGCGCTGACTGACCGATCGAAGCCGAGGTCCGCCGTGGTCCAACCTGTCGCCAGCGCAGCGCGCCGGGCGCCCCCGTTTGCGCTGCCCCTGGTCGCGCCGATCCTGCTGGCCGTGGTGGTCATCGCCGCGAGCGTCTCGCTGGTCGTTGGGCCGGCGCCGATCCGGATGGGCGCCGTGTTCGCCGCCCTGGCCGGCCACGGCGATGCGATCGACACCGACATCGTCCTGCAGATCCGCGCCCCCCGCGCCCTGCTCGCCATCCTGATCGGCGGCATGCTCGGCCTCGCCGGCGCGGCGCTGCAGGGCCTGCTGCGCAATCCGCTGGCCGACCCGGCGGTGATCGGCACGTCGAACGCCGCGGCGCTGGGCGCGGTCATCGCCCTCTATTTCGGGCTGGCCAAGACCTTCCCGATGGCCTTGCCGCTGATGGCCGTCGCCGGCGCTCTGGTCGGCCTTGTGGCGCTGCTGCCCATGGCGCGCCGGGGCGAGGGGCCGACGACGCTGATCCTGGCTGGGGTCGCGGTCTCGGCCCTGGCCGGCGCCGGAGTCTCGCTGGCGCTGAACCTGGCGCCCAACCCCTATGCGGTGTCCGAGATCGCCTTCTGGCTCCTGGGCTCGCTGACCGACCGCTCGGTTCAGCATCTGGTCCTGGCGGCGCCGCTGATCCTGGCCGGCGGCGGCCTGATCCTGTGGCAGGCGCGGGCGCTCGACGCCCTGGCCCTCGGCGAGGACGGAGCGCGTTCGCTGGGCTTCGATCTTGGCCGGGTGAGGCTGACCCTCATTGCCGGCCTGGCGCTCGGCGTCGGCGCGGCCGTCGCGGTCTCGGGCGTCGTCGGCTTTGTCGGTCTGATCGCGCCGCATCTGGTGCGGCCGTTCACCGATGGCAGGCCCAGCCGGACGCTGGTCCCCTCGGCGCTAGCCGGCGCCGCCCTTCTGAGCGTGGCCGACGTGGTGGTCCGCCTGATCCCGACGCAGACGGAGCTTCGGCTCGGCGTGGTCACGGCCTTCCTGGGCGCGCCGATGTTCATCCTCATCCTGCTGCGCGACGGGCGCTGGAGCCGCGCATGAGCTTGCTCAGCGTACGCGGGCTGGACGTCGATCTGCAGGGCAGGCCGGTGCTGCAGGGGATCGGCTTCGAGGCGCGGCCCGGCGAGGTGATCGGCCTGATTGGCCCCAACGGCGCCGGCAAGACCACCCTGCTGCGCGCGACCTGCCAGCTGATCGGAGCGCGCTCGGGCGAGATCACCTGGGACGGCCTGTCCCTGGCCGACCTCGACCATCGCCGGCGCGCCCTCACCATGGCCTACCTTCCGCAAGGGCATGTGATCCATTGGCCGATGCCGGTGCGGCGGCTGGTCGAACTGGGACGGCTTCCCCGGCTTGGCCGGCTGAGCCGACCTGCCGCCGACGACGCCCTGGCCGTCGACCGCGCCATGGCCGCGGCGGATGTCGCCCCGTTCGCCGACCGCTCGACGGCCACGCTCTCGGGCGGGGAGCAGGCCCGCGTGCTGCTGGCGCGCGCGCTGGCGGTCGAGGCGCCGATCCTTCTGGCCGACGAGCCGGCCGCCTCGCTCGATCCGCGTCACGCCCTGGAGATCATGGAGGTCCTGCGCCGCACGGCCGACCAGGGTCGGCTGGTGATCGCCGTCATGCACGAACTCGCCCTTGTGGCGCGGTTCTGCGATCGGGTGGTGCTGATCGATCGGGGCCGTCTGGTCGCCGACGGGCCGCCGCGGCGCGTGCTGACACCGGATCTGTTGCGCGACGTCTATCGCATCGAACTCGCGGAGACCGCGGATGAAACGCTGTCGTTTGCGGCGAAGCTGGCGACGGTCCGTCGCGCATCCTTCTGAACTCGGCGTCAGGACGCCGGTGTGTCCACCGGCGGCATCCGGCCCTTGACCATGGTGGCGAGCGACGGCGGCCGGCGAGACGGCAGCACCAGCCCGGTCTTCGACACGCCGTAAGCGCGGGCGTAGGTCAGGATGTCTTCGGCCAGTGCGGCGTCGAGCTCACCCAGCAGGTAGCTCCATTTGCCCTGGATCGAGATCGCCGCCGAGCAGCCGTCGTCGCACAGGGACAGGCATTCGACGGGGAGGAGATCCACCGGAGCGTCGGCTCCGGCGCACAAGGCCGACAGCGCCTCGAACAGGATCCGCCCGGGGCGGGGCGCGTCGTCGTCGATCTCCCGGCCGGCCCGGCAGGTCACGCAGACAGCGAGGCGAGGGCGGGGCTCGGTAAGGGGGGGCATCGCTCTGCTGAAAACAAGGATGGTAGGCCGGGTGGGGGTCGAACCCACGACCACTCGATTAAAAGTCGGGTGCTCTACCACTGAGCTACCGGCCCGCACGGTGTGCGCGGCGGTTGTCTAGCCTCCTGCCGCGGCGATCACAACAGCGCGCAGCGTATCGTCTCGCTTCGCCGCCACGCTTGGGATATCGACCAAATCTGGCATATTGAGCTGGGGCGGGGGTCGGAGGCGTGCATATGCGCAAGAGCGCCATCATCATCACGACGACCGCGGGGGCGGCGTTGGCCCTCTCGGCCTGCACCAGCATACAGCAGACCTCGGCCTCGGCCGGCGATTTCGCCTCACGCAGCGGCACGGCCGCCGGCTCCGCCGCCGCGGATACCGCGTCCAATGTGGGCGATGCGGCGTCCGAGCCCCTGCGCGACCTCAACCTGATGCACGATCAGATCCCGCCGGCGCTGATTCGCGCCTATGCGCGGCCATACGACCAGACCGGCGCGGACACCTGCCCGGCGATCGCCGACCAGATCCGCCAGCTCGACCTGGCGCTGGGGCCCGACGTCGACATCCCTCAGGCACCGACCGAAGAGAAGGACATGTTCAACAAGGGCGCCTCGCTGGCGGCCGATGCGGCGCTGGATGCGGTGCGCTCGGCGACCGGCGGCGTCATTCCGGTGCGCAGTTGGGTGCGGCGCTTCTCCGGCGCGGCCCGGGCCGAGCAGGAGGCCAAGGCCGTCGCCCTGGCCGGCTCGGTGCGGCGCGGCTATCTGAAGGCGATCGGCCAGATGAAGGGCTGTGACTGGCCGGCCTCGCCCCTGGCGCCGCAGGTGTTCCAGGCCAAGGTCGCCGCCGCCCAGGCCGCCGCCGCGGCGCAAGCGACGCCGGTAAGCAATCCGGGCTCTGTGTCCCCGGCCAAAGCCCCACAATAACGCTCCATTTTCCGCTTATCCCCGCGGAAGCAGGGACCCAGGTTTTGGCTGGGAGCACGGCGTCGGGCCAGCAATGGGCTTTCGATCCTACGGCAGGGACGAGGTTCTCCCTGGGTCCCCGCTTCCGCGGAATGAGCGGAGTTTGGAGACTATTCCGAGCGGTTTAGTCCGGCGTGGAAGTCACGCCTGAAGGCCTCGAACCGGCCGTCGGCGATGGCGCCCCGCATGCCGGCCATCACCGCCTGGAAGAAGGCGAGGTTGTGCCAGGACAGCAGCACCTGGCCCAGGATCTCGTCGGCGCGGACCAGGTGGTGCAGGTAGGCCTTGGAATAGTCGCGGCTGGCCGGGCAGGGGATCGAGGCGTCGAGCGGGTCCTGGTCCTCGGCGAAGCGGGCGTTCTTGAGGTTGACCGGGCCGGCCCAGGTCCAGGCCTGGCCATGGCGGCCCGAGCGGGTGGGCAACACGCAGTCGAACATGTCGACGCCCCGCGCCACCGCCTCGACCAGATCGATCGGCTTGCCGACCCCCATCAGATAGCGCGGCCGGTCCGCGGGCAGCATGGCCGGCGCATAGTCGAGCACCTCGCACATGGCGGCATGGCCCTCGCCGACCGCCAGGCCGCCGATGGCGTAACCGTCATAGCCGGCCTCGATCAGCCGATCCGACGACTCGCGCCGCAGCGCTTCGAAGGTCGAGCCTTGCTGGATGCCGAACAGGGCCTGGGCGTCACGCGCCCCGAAGGCGGCCTTGGACCGCGCGCCCCAGCGGGCGGAGAGCTCCATGGCGTCCCGCGCCGCGCTCTCCTCGGCCGGCCAGGAGACGCACTGGTCGAGCTGCATGACGATGTCCGAGCCCAGCAGGTCGGCCTGGATCTCGATCGAGCGCTCGGGCGACAGGACGTGGCGCGAGCCGTCGATGTGGCTCTGGAAGGTCGCCGCCTGCTCGGTCACCTTGGAGATGGCGCCCAGCGACATCACCTGGAAGCCGCCGGAGTCGGTCAGGATCGGCCGGTCCCAGCGCATGAATGTGTGCAGGCCGCCCAGCCGCTTCACCCGCTCGGCGGTCGGGCGCAGCATCAGGTGATAGGTGTTGCCGAGCAGGATGTCGGCGCCGGTGGCGGCCACCTGGTCGACGGTCAGGGCCTTCACCGTGCCGGCGGTGCCGACCGGCATGAAGGCGGGCGTGCGGATGTCGCCGCGCGGGGTCTTCAGCACGCCGGTGCGGGCCGCGCCGTCTGTGGCCGCGATGTGGAAGGGAAAGCCGCTCATCCCGGAAACCATAGGCCGGCGTCGCCGTAGGAATAGAAGCGATAGTCGCTCGATACCGCGTGGGTGTAGGCGGCGCGGGTCTGCGCCACGCCGGCGAAGGCGGAAACCAGCATCAAGAGGGTCGACTTCGGCAGGTGGAAGTTGGTCATCAGCACGTCGGCGGCGCGGAAGCGGTAGCCGGGGGTAATGAAGATGTCGGTCTCGCCGGCGAAGGGGCGGACCGTACCGCCGGCATCGGTGGCGCTTTCGAGCAGGCGCAGCGAGGTCGTGCCGACGCAGACGATCCGCCCCCCCGCCGCCCGCGCCGCGTTCAGCTGGCCCGCGGTCTCGGCGCTTACTTCGCCGGTCTCAGCATGCATCTTGTGCTCGGCCAGGTCGTCCACCTTCACCGGCAGGAAGGTGCCGGCGCCGACGTGCAGGGTGACGAAGGCGCGGCCGATTCCGGCGGCTTCCAGGGCGGCGAGCAGTCCGGGTGTGAAATGCAGCCCGGCGGTGGGCGCGGCCACCGAGCCGTCCTCGCGGGCGTAGACGGTCTGGTAGTCGGCGCGGTCGCGCTCGTCCTCGGGCCGCTGGGCGGCGATATAGGGCGGCAGCGGCATGCGGCCGATCTCGTGGATGGCGTCGTCGAGCGCCGGTCCGGAAAGCTCGAAGGCGAGGTCGATCTGGCCGTCCTCGTGCTTGGCCTCCACGCACGCGTCGATCTGGGCGAGCGGGCAGGCGTTGTCGACCTCGGCGCCGAAGCGGACCGCATCGCCGACCCGCAGCCGCTTGCCCGGCTTGGCCAGCACGCTCCACCGGCTCGGCGACAGCCGCTTCAGCAGCGTCGCCTGAACCGAGGCGCGCACGCCGTCGCGCTCGCGCACGCCGAACAGCCTGGCGGGGATCACCCGGGTGTCGTTGAACACCAGCACGTCGCCCGCGCGCAGGAAGCCCGGCAGGTCGCAGACGCGGGCGTCCAGGACCTCAGCGCCGGCCCCGACCACCAACAGCCGGGCGCTATCCCGCGGCTCGGCCGGACGCAGCGCGATCCGATCGTCGGGAAGGTCGAAGTCGAAGTCGGAGGTTTTCATATCGAACTCGACCCTCTTCCCCCTTGAGGGGGAGAGGGCAGGGTGAGGGGGGTGCAAGCGCGCCGCTGGAAAGTTCGCGCCAAGAGTTCAGCCGGCTTCGCCGGCCGTACCCCTGCTCCCTGACCCCCTCCCCTCGAGTGGGAGGGGGAGGTCGTGAGACTACGCGTCCGCGACCACCTTCATGGAGACGATCTTGCCGGGCTGGCGCGGCGGCTCGCCCTTGGGCAGGGCGTCCACATGGTCCATGCCCTCGGTCACCTCGCCCCAGACGGTGTACTGGCCGTCGAGGAAGGTGGCGTCGTCGAAGCAGATGAAGAACTGGCTGTTGGCCGAGTTCGGGTCGTTGGTGCGGGCCATGGAGCAGACGCCGCGCACGTGCGGCTCGCGGCTGAACTCGGCCTTGAGGTTGGGCTTGGACGAACCGCCGACGCCGACGCCCTTGGGGTCGCCGCCCTGGGCCATGAAGCCCGGGATCACCCGGTGGAAGACGATGCCGTCGTAGAAGCCTTCGCGCGCCAGCTCCTTGATCCGGGCCACGTGGCCGGGGGCGAGGTCGGGGCGCAGCTTGATGGTCACGGGACCCGATTCAAGCTGCATGATGATGGTGTTCTCAAGGTCGTCGGCCACGGGTGGTCCTCTCAAATTTCCGGCGCTTCTAACGGTCTGGAGCGGAGACCGCCAGCGTTACAGCCGTGACATAGGCAGAGAATACCCGGCAGGAAACGCCGCGTTAACCATAACCCCGGCAAATCCTGCCCATGACAGTGGTGACTGCGGCGGCGTTGAGCGGGGTCGAGGCGGCGGTCCGCAAGGCGGCCGACGTCACCGGCGTCGACTTCGACTTCCTGATGCGCACGGCCAAGCGCGAGAGCGGCTTCGATCCCGGAGCCAAGGCCGGATCGTCGTCGGCCGCCGGCCTGTTCCAGTTCATCGAGCAGACCTGGCTCGCCACCATCAAGCGGCACGGCGCAGCCCACGGCTACGCCCGCTATTCCGACCTGATCATGGAGGGGACCGACGGCCGGTTCCACGTGCCGGGCGGGGACGAGGCGCGCCGCGCGGTGATGGACCTGCGCTACGATCCGCACTGCGCCGCCCTGATGGCGGGCGAACTGGCCTCCGACCACGCCGCCTACCTCCGCGGCCGCACCGGGCGGGAGCCGACCGGCGGCGAGCTCTACGCCGCCCACTTCCTGGGACCCCAGGGCTCGGCCAAGCTGATCGAGGCGGCGCAGCAGTCGCCGGGCGCCATCGCCGCAAGCCTGTTCCCCGACGCGGCGGCGGCCAACCACGGCGTGTTCTACCGCGACGGCCGGGCGCTGACCGTGTCGGAGGTCTACGCCGACCTCGGCCGCACGGGCGGCGGCGGCGATGCGGCGATCCAGGCCGATCCCGGCCAGACGGCCTTTACCGAATACGCCGGGGCCGGCCGGCTCGAGCGGCTCCGGGAGCAGACCATGCTGATGCAGTTCCTGCTGTCGGCGCCCGACGACAGCAGCTCCAAATCGCCGTTCGGGGCGCTGATCACCTCGCAGATGCTCGCCGCCTTCAACAAGGCCAAGGGCGGGACCTGAGCCTTCAGCCCCGCAAGGCGCGCGAGATGGCCTCCAGCCCGCCGTCCAGCGCCTCGGCGGTCGGCCAGCCGTAGCCGAGGCGGAAATAGCGGTCTGATTGCTCGAACCAGTGGCCGGGCCCGACATAGGTCCCGTAGGTCTCCAGCAGCCGTTTGTAGAAGCCCTCGGTCCCGCCCGGCGGCTCACCGGTCATGCGTGGGAAGCAGACCACGCCGCCCGTCGGCCGGACCCATTCCAGCAGGGGCTCGCCCTGGATCCAGGCCGCCACGCGATCCCGCCGCCGGCGCATCTCGGTCAGGGTCGGCTGCAGCAGGGCGGCGCGGCGGGCCAGCACCTGTTCGGCGATCCATTCGTCGACCACGCTGCCGCAGATGCCGATCTGTTCCTTGGCCGCCAGGAACAGCTCCTGCAGGGCGGGATCGCTGCACACCAGCCAGCCGATGCGGATGCCTGGCACGCCATAGGCCTTGGAGAGGGAGGCCACGCTGATCACGTGCGGGCCGAGGGCGGCGGCGATCGGCAGGGCGCCGTCGTAGGCCAGCTCGCCATAGGTCTCGTCGACCAGCAGGCGGCAGCCGTGCTGCGCCGCAAGGTCGGCCAGGGCGGCGAGCTGAGCCTCGCTTGCGGCCACGCCGGTCGGGTTGTGCGGGCAGGTGACGCTGATCAGCCGGGTACGCGGGTTGATCGCCGCGGCGATGGCGTCGAGGTCGATCTGGAACCCGTGCTCGAATGCGAGATCGACGAAGCCGATGTCGCAGCCGATGGCGCGGGGTGTCTCGAGGTTGGTGGCGTAGTTCGGCCGCACCACCACCAGGTGATCCTCGGCGGTCAGCAGCGCGGTGGCGATGATGAACAGGGCGCCGGCCGCGCCGGCGGTGATCAGCGCATGGTCGGGATCCAGGCCGGCGGTTCCGGCGACCACGAGTTCGCGAAGGCGGCGTGCGCCCCGATGCTCGGTGTAGAGCAGGGTCAGGTCGGGGATGGTCAGCCCCAGGCTCGACAGGTTCTGGTCGGCGATGGAGCTTTCAGACAGATTGTAGCGGATAGCGTCGTAGCCGTACTCCTCGGGCGACTCGACCTCGATCGGCATCCGGACGTAGCGCATGGACTGTTCCTTTCGAGTGCGTCCCGAAAAGTGGGAACCGATTTCCGGATCAAACGCACGCCAAAACAAAGGCCTGGAGCGAATCCCGATCTGATTCCATCAGATCGGGATTCGCACTGGATCAGATCGCGACGCCGGCTGCGCGCAACGCCGCCACATCGTCCGCCGAATATCCCGCCTGTAGAAGCACTTCGTCCGTATGCTGACCAAGTGTCGGCGCGGGGCCGCGCGGCGGGGCGTCGGCGCCGTGGAAACGAGCCGGAGAGGCCGGGACGCGGAAGGCGCCGCCCTTGCCGTCCGGGATGGTGGTGAAACAGCCAGCCGCCTCGGCCTGTGGGTCAGCGGCCACCTCGGCGCCGGTCTGCACCGGGGCCCAGACGAAGTCGCAGGCGTCCAGCGCCGTGGCCGCCTCGGCGAAGCTCAGCGCGCCGAAAGCGGCGTCGAGGGCCTCGACCAGGGCCTCGCCGTTCTGGCGCCGCGAACGTGCGCTGGCGAACCGCTCATCATCGGCCAGCTCGGGGCAGCCCAGATGGTGGACCAGTTCGGTCCAGTCCTTGCCGCCGCGGCGGGTGAGGATGGTCAGCCAGCGGCCCTCGGCGGTCCTGAAGAAGTTCGACAGGGGATTGATCGCGCCCTTGCGCGGCCGGGTCGAGGCCAGTCGTCCATAGCGCAGCTGGATCGCCAGGTCCGAGGCCACCGAATAGACGCCCGAACGGATCAGGCTGGTCTCCACCAGCCGCCCCTGGCCCGTGCGGCCGCGCTCGATCACGGCGGCCAGGATGGCGCCGACCGTGGCCAGCGAGGTCACATGGTCGCCCATGCCGGTGCGGATCGGGAACGGCTCCTGGCCCTTGACCGTGGTCAGGGCGGCCACCCCGGCGCGCGACCAATAGGCGGCGACGTCGAAGCCCGGCCGGTCGGCCTCGGGTCCGCTCAGGCCATAGCCGGTGACGCTGCCGTAGATCAGCCGCGGGTTCTCGGCGTGCAGGCTGTCCCAGTCGAGCCGGGCCCGCTTCAGCGCACCCGGCCGGGTGTTGGTCAGGAAGACGTCGGCGTCCTTCAACAGGCGCAGCAGGGCCTCGCGACCTTCGGGCTTGCGGATGTCGAGGGCGATGGCGCGCTTGCCGCGGTTGTCCATGTCGAACACCGGATTGCCCTCGAGCTCGGTCCCGATATTCTCATGGAAAGCGCGGATCGGGTCGCCGTCGGGCGCCTCCACCTTGATCACGTCCGCGCCCCAGTCGGCCAGCACCCCGCCCGCGCCGGGCGCGGCGATATAGGTGGCCAGTTCGATCACCTTCAACCCGTCCAGCACCCTGTTCCCCTTTATTGTTGTTTAGGCGCCCATGTTGGGGCGGCGAGCGTGGCAGGTAAACCCGGCATTAAGGCGGTTAACCGATCCTGACCCCGCCAGATTCGGCGAGACCGCCCGAGACCCCCCGAGATCGCCATGTCGATGACCCGCGCCGCCCTGACCGAAGCGGACATCCGCACCCTGGTGCGGGGCCGGACGGAGGACGAGCGGGCCGCCGCCGCGCACAAGATCTGCCGCCGGATCGACCAGGGCCTTGAAGACGACGATCGCGCCGCGGCCGAAGACATCCTGCGCATGATGGCCGAAGATGCGGCCGAACTGGTGCGCCGGGCCCTGGCCGTCACGTTGAAGAATTCGCCCCAGCTGCCGCACGACGTGGCCATGAAGCTGTCGCGGGATGTGGACAGCGTGGCGACCCCGGTGCTGAGCTTCTCGCCGGTGTTCACCGACCAGGACCTCGCCGAGATCGCCCGCGCCACCTCGTCGGTGAAGCAGGTGGCCCTGGCGCGCCGCGAAAGCCTGTCGGACGTGGTCACCGCGGCCCTGGTCGAGCGGGGCTGCGAGGAGGCGGTGAAGATCGCCGTGGCCAACGACAACGCCACCTTCTCCGAACAGAGCCTGCGCTCGGCGATCGACCGGTTCGCCAAGGCCGAGGCGATCACCACCGCCATCGCCTATCGCAAGGCGCTGCCGCTCTCGATCTCCGAACGGCTCGTGGACCTGGTCACCGACGAGGTGCGCCAGCACCTGGTCGACCACCATCAGCTGACGCCGGAGACGGCGCTGCAGATCGCGCTCGGGGCCAAGGAGCGGGCGACGCTCGACCTGGTCGATCAGGCCGGCCGCACCTCCGACCTGAAATCCTTCTGCGCCCACATGCACCAGCAGGAGCGGCTGACGCCGTCGCTGATCCTCCGCGCCCTGGCCCACGGGCATATGGCCTTCTTCGAATGGGCGCTGGCGGAACGGACAGGCGTGCCGCACCACCGCATCTGGCTGATGGTGCACGACGCCGGTCCCCTCGGCCTCAGGGCCATCTACGAGCGGGCCGGGATGCCGGCCCGCCTGTTCGCCGCCTTCCGCGCCGGGGTCGACACCTTCCACAGTCTGCAGAGCGAGGGGTCGACCATGACCGTCGCCCGGCTGCAGGAGCGCATGCTGGAGCGCTTCCTCACCCAGTCGGCCGGCGGCGGCCGCGAGGACACCGAATACCTGCTGGAGAAGATGGACCGGCTTGCCCCCGCCGCCCCGCCGCCCCTGCCCGACCGCGCCACCGCCTGACCGAACTCGATCGACTCCGATGTGACCTTGCCGCAATATCCAGCTGGCCGGCTGGGTCTGGGCTCGCCAAAAGCTTGTGTTCCGGGGGGGATGGTCGTGCGCAAACTGTTGCAGGCATCGACACTGGCGGCGCTCGGCCTGATGGGCCTTGCCAACGCAGCGCACGCCGGCTGCACGTTCGAGCTCAAAGCCGACCTGCCGGTGACCATGCGTGGAACGCGGCCCATCACGCCGGTGAAGGTCAACGGCGCCGACCTCGACTTCCTGGTCGATAGCGGCGCGTTCTTCAGCATCATCATCCCGTCCAAGGCCGCCGAGCTGAAGCTGAAGCCAGCCTATGCGCGCGGAGACATCACCGGGATCGGCGGCTCGAATCAGATGCAGGTCGTGGACGCGGAAAGTTTCAGCGTCGGTGGCCGTAGCCTGCATGACTACCAATTTGTCGTCACCGGGGGCGTGGGGCCCGGGGTCGCCGGCGTGATCGGACAGAATCTGCTTATCGCCGGTGACGTCGAATACGATCTCGCCGGGGGCAAGATCCGGGTCATGCAGCCGAAGGATTGCGGCGACTCACCGCTCGCCTATTGGGCGGCCGGCAAGCCTTTCAACGCCATCACCGTGACGGTAGGCCGGCTCGGCGCGCCCCACACCGCAGGCATGGTCTATATCAATGGGAAACAGCTTCGCGTCCTGTTCGACACGGGAGCATCTACGTCCGTGCTGAGGCTCGAGGCCGCGCGAAGACTGGGTCTGGCGCCGGACACGGCGGGCGCCCAGGAGGCCGGCTATTCGCGCGGGATCGGGCCGCATCTGGTCAGGACCTGGATCGTGCCGGTCGCCGACTTCCGGATCGGAGACGAAGAGGTGAAGAATACCCATTTGCGGATCGGCGACACGACCGAAGGCGGTGACTTCGATATGCTGCTGGGCGCCGACTTCTTCCTGTCGCACCACATCCTGATCGCGAACAGCCAGCGCAAGCTCTACTTCACCTACAATGGCGGCCCGGTGTTCGATCTGACCATGGGCGCCGCGGCCCCGCCGCCTGCACCGCCCGAAGCGTCGCCCAAGCCCAACTAGGGCTGCCCGGGGTTCCGTCACGCCACGCTTGATGACGTAGGGGCAGACGCGCCACCATGGCGGCATGTCCGATCCCGCCGCTCCCGCTCTCGCCCCCGCGCTTCCCGCCGCCACCATCCTGCTGGTCCGCGACCAGCCGGCGTTTGAGGTGCTGATGGTCAAGCGCCATCACCAGATCGACTTCGCTTCGGGGGCCCTGGTGTTCCCGGGCGGCAAGATCGAACCCGCTGACGCCGATCCGGCCTGGGCCGAGCACTGCCGCGGCTGGGACGCGCATCCCGAGGACGCCTACGAGGAGAATGGGCGGCGACTGCGCATCGCCGCCCTCCGTGAAGCGTTCGAGGAATCGGGCGTGCTGCTGGCGCGCGACCGGGACGGCGTCCCCTGGCGGGCAGTCGAGACCGCGGCGGCGTCGCGCGAGAAGATCGCCAAGGGCGAGCTGGCCTTCCTGGAGCTGGTCCGCAGCCTGAACGTCCAGCTCGATCTCGAGGCCATGGCCCCCTTCGCGCGCTGGATCACGCCGCGGATGATGCCCAAGCGTTTCGACACCTGGTTCTTCATCGCCACTGCGCCCGAGGACCAGTTCGCGGTCTGCGACGGCTATGAGACCGTCGATGCGGAATGGATCGAACCGGCCGCGGCGCTCGGCCTGGCCGACCGGGGGGAGCGGAAGATCATCTTCCCCACACGGATGAACCTGCAGCTCTTGGCCGAATCGACCGGCGCCGACCAGGCCATCGCCGCGGCGCATGCGCGTCCGGTGGTGGTGGTTGAGCCCTGGGTCGAGGTCAGGGACGGCGAGCGCTATCTGCTGCTGCCGCCGGGCGCCGGCTACGGCCCGGTGGCCGAGCCGTTCTCAAGCGCGATGTAGTGCTCCAGGCCTTTGGCTTGACGCGCGTTTGATCCGAAAACCGGTTCCCACTTTTCGGAACGCGCTCTACCGCGCGGTGGCGGCGACCTGGCGCTCGAGCTCCTCGCAGATCACCTTGCCGACGGGATGGCTGGCGTCCTTGATGTTGTCGCGGACCGCGGCGCGGATGGCGTCGATGTGGGCGTCCACCAGGTGCATCGGCGCGCTCATGCGCTTGGCCGGCTCCTCGATCAGCTTGCACAGCGAGCCGGCCATGCGGGTGACGATCGGGAATTCGTAGGTGGTGCCGAGACCCTTGAGGTCGTGGGCGTGGGTGTAGAGCCTGGAGCCGGTCTCGGCGTTCAGGCCTTCGGCGCGGATCGCGGCGCGGGCCGCCTCCAGCTTGCCGAGCTCGTCCTGCAGCCACTGGCTGAACTGGCCCGACAGGCTCTTCAGCGCCGCTTCAGCCTTGGCCACCGCGCCCGGGTTCAGGGCGCCGAAGCGCGAGCCCACTTTCAAGCGAAGGGTGTTGGGCACCTGGATCATTTCCGCGTCGCCGGTTTCAGGGCGTTTGAATGCGGGTTCGGACATGCTGCGTTCCCGTGACTGGACGGCCGCCGATGGGCAGGCGTTCGTATGACTTCCGCCCATTATGGGTCGCCGCCCTTAACAACTCGTGCAGTATGATTGCGGGTCAGTACGAGTCCGGTATTGAATTCATACCGAGAACTGCTCGTTCAGGACCCGTTCCTCCAGGCTGCGGCCGGCGTCGAACAGCATGCAGAGGGCGATGTCCCGCGCCTCGGAAATGTGGACTTCGACCACATTGCGGACCTCGAAGTTATCGGCGACCGCGCTGACCGGTCGCTTGTCGGCCTCAAGCACCTCGAAAGTCACCCGCGCCGAGTGCGGCAGCAAGGCCCCGCGCCAGCGCCGCGGCCGGAAGGCGGAGATCGGGGTCAGGGCCAGGGCCTGGGCGTTCAGGGGGATGATCGGTCCGTGGGCCGAGAGATTATAGGCGGTCGAGCCGGCCGGCGTGCACAGCAGGGCCCCGTCGCAGACCAGCTCCTCCATCCTGACCTTGCCGTCGATGGCCACCCGCAGCTTGGCGGTCTGGCGGGTCTGGCGCAGCAGGCTGACCTCGTTGATCGCCAGGGCGCGGTGGTTGGTGCGCGTGCGGTCGACCGCGGTCATGGCCAGGGGGTGGATCACCGCGCGCTCGGCGCCGGCGATCCGCTGGGTGAGGTTGTCCTCCGCATAGTCGTTCATCAGGAAGCCGACCGAGCCGCGGTTCATGCCGTAGATCGGCTTGCCCGTGGCGAGGGTGCGATGCAGCGTCTCCAGCATGAAGCCGTCGCCGCCGAGGGCGACGATCACCTGGGCGTCCGCCTCGTCCACGTGGCCGTACTCGATCTCGAGACGCACGCGCGCCTCCTGCGCTTCGGGGCGCTCGGAGGCGGTGAAGGCCAGACGAGGGTTTGCGCCGAGGCTCGCCATCGCTCAGGCGCGGTCGCGCCGGAGGGCGGCGTCTTCGACCGAAAGCGCCGCGATCTCAGTGCGGAAGGCGTCCAGCGCCTCCTCCGGCGTCTTGTGGGTGAAGGCGGCGTTGATGTCGCGCAGCGCGTCCTGCGAGGCATCGGGCTTGCCGTCGTTGAGGGCGCGAAGCAGGGACAGGATGGTCGGGAAGACGCTGCGATCGATGCCGACGCCGGCGCAGGCCAGGGCCACGAGTTCGGGCCGGTCCGAGGCGCAGGCGGTGCGCACGTCGGCGGTCCTGAGGTTGGCCAGCGAGGCCAGCGCCAGCTCGAACAGATAGAGCTTGCCGTCGCGCAGCGATTTCAGGAGGAAGCCGGGCCGCAGCTGGCCGGCGGCCTGCAGCTTGGCGATCAGCCGCGTCTCCATCTCCTGCCGCTCGACCACGCCGCCGGGCGGCGGCGGCGGTGAATGGGCCGCGGCGTAGGCCTCGCCGACGGCGTCGCTCATGGCCTGCTGCAGCTGGCCGGGATCGATGGTGAACCGCTCGCCGAGCTCGGCGCGCAGCGCCTCGCCGACCCAGTTGTAGAGGGCGTAGGCCAGTTCGGCGGTCAGCCGCGGATGCCGGGCCAGCGGTGTGCGCAGGGACGCGACATTGCGCGAGGCCGCCACCAGCCGCGCCAGACCGTCCGGATCGACCTGGGCGCTGGCGTTGCCGGCGAGGGCGGTGAGCACGGCCGGCTCGCCCCGATCGAGGATGGCCTTGACCACGCCCGAGGCGATGTCGGGCCGGCGCGCCACCTCGATCTGATGGTCGATGGTGGCGATCACCAGCAGCTTGATCAGGTCGGCGTCGCCGAGCACCGGGCTCTTGGCGATGATCGGGCGGGCGATCTCGATGTCGTCGAGGGCCAGGGCGTTGACCAGGGCGCTGGGCGCCCAGCGGGCGGGGGCCAGGGTTTCGGCGAGGCGGGCGCGGATCTCCTGCTCGGCATGGGCGACGAGCACCATGAAGATCTCGCCGATCAGCGTCCGCGCATGATCGGTGGCGCCGGCCTCCGGCGTGTCGCAGAACAGGGCGAGCGCCTGGATCAGCTTCTCGCGGTCGGCCGGCGAACGCGAGCGCGCCAGCCCCAGGAGCATTTCGGCGGGCGAGGCGGGGCCGGCCATATCGGGAATTCTCCAGAATCGGAGCCCCTAAGCTGGGCTCGGATCGTTACAGGCTCAAGGCAAGTTGATTGAGATGTGTTAAACTTGACGTCACAGCGTGCCGGAGCGACGCTGAAAGGATCTGGAGGAAGACCAATGGCCGACGATCACACCGTAGTGGGACGGGTCGCGTTCGATCAGGGCCGGCCGACGGCCGACACGGGCGCCTCGCTCAAGGGCAAGGTCAGCGAGGCGGAATGGCAGGTGCGGGTCGAACTGGCCGCCCTCTACCGCCTGGTGGCGCTCTACGGTTGGGACGACATGATCTTCACCCACATCTCGGCCCGTATCCCGGGGCCGGAGCACCAGTTCCTGATCAATCCCTACGGCATGTTCTTCGGCGAGATGACCGCCTCGGCCCTGGTCAAGGTCGACCTCGACGGGAACATCCTCCAGGAGACGCCCTACTTCATCAATCCGGCGGGCTTCACCATCCACTCGGCGATCCACGCCGCGCGCGAGGACGCCCACTTCGTCATGCACCTGCACTCCGACCAGGGCGTGGCCGTGGCCGCCCAGGCCGAGGGCCTGCTTCCGCTGAGCCAGCATGCGCTGATCGTGCTGCCGCGCCTCGCCTATCACGACTACGAGGGCATCGCCCTGAACCTCGACGAGCGCGAGCGGCTGGTGGCGGACCTCGGCGACAAGACCCTGCTCCTGCTGCGCAACCATGGCACCCTGTCGGTCGGCTCGACCGCGGCGGAGTGCTGGGTGGGGATGTTCTACCTCGAACGCGCCTGCAAGCAGCAGGTGATGGCGCTGTCGGGCGGGCGCGACAAGGTGCTGCTGGCCCCGCAGTCCTCGATCGCCGAGGTCACGGGCCAGGTCAGCCGCGGCATGGAGCCGATCGGCCGCCTCGCCTGGCCGGGCTGCCTGCGCCAGCTCGACCGCGAAAGCCCGGGGTACGACGTCTGACGCGGGCGGAGCGCCTTCGACCAATGCGCGTCAGCTGATGCGCATCAGCTGACGAGCGATAGGGCCGTGGTCGCCAGAACCTCCACCATGGCGGAACGGGTCCGATGGGTCCGGCTGGCGGCCTCGTCGATCGCGGCGAGAATGCCGATGTCGATCGACATGTTGGTCACCTTCGACTTACCGGCCTCGCGCACCAGAACGACCGTCCCAAGCACCGCGCCGTCGCTGAGAGCTTCGGCCACCTCGCTGTCGGCGAGCAGGGCGGGAATCTCTCGGGGCTTGGGAACGACTTCGCCGTGAAGCTCGGTCACCTGAACCCAGGCGCGTACCGCGCCCGCCGCGTCGATCAAAGCGGCGTCAATGCTGTCACCCATGGCGACGCAGCCGGGAAGATCGGGAAACACCACGCCATAAGCGCCGGGCTCCCCGTCGATCAGAACAGTGTAGCGCATCAGATCCTCCGTGGTCCGTTCAGTGGCGACGGGCTACCAGCCAGCCACCTTGGCGATGTTCCGGGCGACGCCGGGGCTTAGGGTGCGGTGACGCGGTACGACAACTGAACCGGGCTTCGTCGGGTGTCTGAACACGTCATGTGAGCCGCCGCCCTGGTTGACCCAGCCCTCGGATTCGAGGCGGCGAACGATCGCTGACCGGTTCATCTCGGGGACCGGCATTACGACCTCTCCTTGCGCAATAATATGCGCATGGGTCGCTAAACTCAATGGAATTGCGCATAAATTTGCGCAATCTGAGCCTGCGGTGACCTGCTCGCGGCCAAGAGCAGCCGCCACGATCGACGATTGCCGCACGCCGTGGAAGCCGGGAGAGGAAGTGAATCCGATACAGGCGGGGCAAGGGCATGGCGCCGACTTTACTCCCAACTCCATCGGCGCAGTGACTAACTCTCCGCCCTTGAAAAGGCTGGAGCGGGTAGACGGGATCGAACCGACATCCTCAGCTTGGAAGGCTGCTGCACTACCATTGTGCTATACCCGCGGGCCGCCTGACGGCCGCCTGCGTGGTGGGGGAAGCAGGACTCGAACCTGCGAAGGCGTAGCCAGCGGATTTACAGTCCGCCCCCTTTGCCACTCGGGACATTCCCCCGCACACGCGGGCCGCAATCCGGCGCCGGAAAGTCGCTGCATCCCAGGGCCCGTACGTGTAGACGAAGCGCTGAAAAAGGCGGCGGCCGGACGGCCCCGAAAAACGGAAGGCGCCTTATAGTGGCCTCTGATCGCGAGCGCAACGACAGCCGAGGACGCAAAGGCGGGTTCTCGCCGAACCCCCAGGGCGCCCGGCCCGGCCCCCGCCGGCATGGGCCGCCGCCGGGCGACCCCGCGCAATGGCTGTGGGGCTGGCATGCTGTCGAGGCCGCGCTGCAGAATCCCGCCCGGCCGGCGCCCGAGCGGCTGTTCGCCACCGCCGAACGGGCCAAGGCGCTCGTGGCGCTCAGGCCCGGCCTGAAGCCCGAGGTGATGGAGCCCGCCGAGATCGGCCGTCGGCTGCCGGCCGGCGCCGCGCACCAGGGCGTGGCCATGCGCACGCCGCCGCTCGAGGGCGCGACGCTGGAGGAGATCGCCGCATCGGGCTCGGGCGTGATCCTGGTGCTCGACCAACTCACCGACCCCCAGAACGTCGGGGCCATCCTCCGCTCGGCCGCCGCCTTCGGCGCCCGGGGCGTGGTGATGCAGGACCGGCACGCTCCGCCCCTCGGCGGCGCCCTGGCCAAGGCCGCGGCCGGCGCGATGGAGCGCATGCCTGTGGCCCGGGTGGTCAACCTCTCGCGGGCGCTCGAAGCCCTGGCCGACTTGGGCTGGACAAGTATTGGTCTCGACAGCGACGCCGAGACCCGCCTTTCCGATGCGCTGGACGCACCGGCCGTGGTAATTGTTCTGGGTTCGGAAGGTGAAGGGCTTCGGCGACTAGTTGCCGAGCACTGCGACATATTGGCCAGCATACCCATGCCGGGTAGGTTCGAAAGCCTAAACGTGGCGTCGGCCGCGGCCATCGCGCTCTATGCCGCCACGGATCGCGCCGGCGCACGCGTCACAGGCGAATAGGCTTGATTGTAACCTTCTCTTAAGGCTTTGCTTTTCAGCGGTCACGACTGC
>Ga0302314_10002712_pt1 | contig 32841 bp, 24 predicted proteins | sample III_Palsa_N2_3_FD_200533 | JGI IMG/M metagenome (GOLD analysis project Ga0302314, IMG submission 200533) | Peat permafrost microbial communities from Stordalen Mire near Abisko, Sweden - III_Palsa_N2_3 | ecosystem: Environmental > Terrestrial > Soil > Palsa > Peat permafrost | place: Sweden...
GTTGCCGTCCCTATTCGGTTTTGCTCCCGGTGTGGTTTGCCATGCCGTTTCCGTTGCCGGACCCGCGGTGCGCTCTTACCGCACCTTTTCACCCTTACTTCTTCCGAAGAGGAAGCGGTTCGTTCTCTGTGGCACTTTCCCTGGGGTCGCCCCCGCCGGACGTTATCCGGCACCGTATGTCGATGGAGCCCGGACTTTCCTCCCCCGCAGCCTTTCGACCGTAGCGGGAGCGGCCGTCCGGCCGACTGACCCCCATGGCATGGCGGCTCAGGGCCGCGGCGTCAAGCCGTTAACAACCAGCCACTGGCGCCAAAAATAAATTATCCTGAAGATGTCGTTTTGCGGTTGGCCGGTTCGACTGGGTGTCGGCGAGACACGCCAATCAAAGGGAGCACATGCGATGCAGTATTTATTGATGATCTACCAGAACGAAGCCTATCTCGGCAAAATGGACGCGGCGGCACGCAAGAATGTGACGGCGGAATACGGCGCGTTCACCCAGTCCATCATCCAGAGCGGCCATTTCAAGGCGGGCGATGGATTGCAACCGACGTCGACCGCGACCACCGTGCGGGTTCGCGAAGGCAAGACCTTGACGACGGACGGCCCGTTCGCGGAAACCCGCGAGCAGCTCGCCGGCTACTATCTGGTCGAGGCCAAAGATCTCGACACGGCATTGGCCATCGCCGCGCGCATTCCCGGCGCCAAGATCGGTTCGGTCGAGGTCAGGCCGGTCATGGTTTATGACTAAACTACTTCGTCTTCGTCATTCCGGGATGCGCCTCTTGGCGCAGGCCCGGAATCCATACTCCCTGCAGGGGTTATGGATTCCGGGCTCGTCCTTCGGACGCCCCGGAATGACGATTGTTTTATGGGACGGCTTTGCCCCATGACTCCCACCGAGATCGAACAAACATTCCGTGACGAGGCGGGCCGGGCGCTGGCGACGCTGATCCGGCTGGTCGGGGATTTCGATCTCGCCGAGGACGCCTTGCAGGAAGCGTTCGCGGTGGCGCTGCAACGCTGGCCTGTCTCCGGGCGGCCATCCAATCCGCGGGCGTGGCTGGTCAATGTCGGGCGCAACAAGGCGATCGACCGGGTGCGCCGGCAGATCGCGTTTCGCGGCAAACAAGACCAACTGACGCATGAACTCGAGCTCAATGCGTCGTGTTCGGAGCAAGCCGCCGATGCGACGGCGCTCGACGATGACATGCTGCGCCTGATCTTCACGTGCTGCCATCCGGCCTTTGCCGCCGAGGTTCAGGTGGCGCTGACCTTGCGCACGGTTTGCGGACTGACCACGGCGCAGGTCGCGCGCGCATTTCTCGCGTCCGAGGACGCGATGGCGCAGCGCCTGCTTCGCGCCAAGCAGAAAATAAGACTGGCCGGCATTCCCTATGAGGTGCCGGACCGCGACGCGCTGGCACCACGGCTGCGCGGCGTGCTGGCAGTGATCTATCTCGTCTTCACCGAGGGCTATGCCGCGACCTCGGGCGAGGATCTGATGCGCCCGGATCTGGCGCGGGAAGCGATTCGGCTCGGCCGCCTGCTCGACGCGTTGATGCCGCAACGCGGCGAGATCAAAGGATTATTGGCGTTGATGCTGCTGCATGATGCCCGCCGCGCCGGACGCGCCACCGCGGGCGGCGACATCGTGCTGCTGGAGGAACAGGATCGCAGCTTGTGGGATCGCGCGCAGATATCGGAAGGCGTGATGCTGGTGGAAGACGCGCTGTCGATGCCGGGGCGCCCGGAATCCTACGCGGTACAGGCGGCGATCGCGGCGTTGCATGCGCAGGCGCCGAGTTATCAAGATACCGATTGGCCGCAGATCGCGGGCCTTTATGCGGTGCTATTGCGAATTGGCCCGTCGCCGGTGATCGAGCTCAATCACGCGGCGGTCATTTCGATGGTGGATGGCCCGGCGCGCGCGCTGGAACTGGTCGATGCGCTGGCCGCGCGCGGCGAGCTCGACGGCTATGAATTGCTGCCCGCGGTTCGCGCCGATCTGTTGCGCCGGCTCGGCCGTCACGACGCCGCGCGCGAGGCGTATCTCGCGGCCACCGCCGCGACCCAACTGGAGCCGCTGCGGCGGTTATATGCGCGCCGGTTGGCGGAGTTGGAGATTTAGCTGCCGTCGTCGCTACCCCGCCGCGACCTTGGCCTCGGCGGGCATCGTCGCCAGCAGCGCGTGCAGCGTGGTCAGCGTCGAATGATCGGCGACGCCGTCGACGCGGGCGGGCCGGAAGTGACGCTGGAACGCGGTGACCACTTCCATGGTGGCGCCGTCGTATTTGCCCGATATCGGCACGCCGTAGCCGTAGCGGGCCAGCGCCTGCTGCAGCTTCTCGACGTCCTCGCTGATGGTGCCGAGCTTGAGCGTTTCGCCGCGCACGATCGGTGCCGGCTGCACCCAATGGCCGACGCCGGAATTGGCCAGCGAGTGCCACGGGAATTTTTCGCCGGGGTCTTTCTTGCGCGCGGGCGCGATGTCGGAATGCGCGAGCACGCGCTGGGTCGGCACCTGGCGGCGCAGCATGATGCCGCGGCACAGCGCGATCACGGCGGCGGTCTGGCGCAGCGGAAAGTCCGGATAGCCCCAGTCATGGCCGCGATTGATGATCTCGACGCCGATCGAGCAGGAATTGAGGTCCTCTTCGCCGGCCCAGAACGACACGCCGGCATGCCAGGCGCGCTTGGCCTCCGGGACGCACTGCACGATTCGGCCGTCCTCCAGCACGATGTAGTGCGCGGAAACGTCGGTGCCGGCGGTGCAGAGTTGCGCGATGGCGCCTTCCACATCGGGCATGCCGGTGTAGTGCAGCACGATCATGTCCGGCGACCGGCCCTTGTTGCGGTCGCCGTAATTGGCCGAGGGGATGACGTCGGAGGCGATCGAGGAATCGGGAGTGAATGTCTTCATGTTCGCGTTGGCCCTGGGAATCGGGAGGGCACGTTGACGCTTCGAATCAGCTCCAGCAGACGCGAACGAACCAGTCGACATAGGACCACCCAAACCGGGCAAGAGAACGGCAACAGAACGGCAAACCGGAACGGCAGCAGGACAATTTCACGACGAAGTCGTTTACTATTCCTTTACGATGTCCCCGGCGCAATGCGCTGACGGCCTGAGCCGGCGCATTTTGGCCGAGTGTGTGCAGGACGCATCACCGGCTTTTCGGGAACCATTGTAGCAAGTAATTCTCCAAAACAGACGCTTCAATCCTTATCCCCACCGTCAACGCTTTCTTAATGCTAACTGCCCTTACTAAGTGGTGAAGCGCCGAACCGGTTTGGGGACGGCCGAGGCCCCTTTGACGCCCGAAATCCCAGCTCGAATTCCATGGCAGCCGATCAAATTCCATGCGGAAATCAGGGTTGGCGGGTCGGGGGGCGCGGAACCGGGAAATCGGCCTTTCGACCGCTTTTCGACCGGGAGAGGCTTCTCGACTGGAAAAGGTCCGCCAAACGGAGGCATTTGAGGCGCGATGGACCCGTTGGCGTCCCATTCCCATCTCCACGCGCCGACCACCGGCGGGGACCAGCCATGAGTTCGCCCGCTAGCCGACATATCCCGGTTCTCGGCGTCGAGGCGGTCGAGCTATTGTCGCCGCGCGATGGCGGCGTCTATGTCGACGCGACTTTCGGGGCCGGCGGCTATAGCCGGATGATTCTCGACATCGCGGGCACCCGTGTCATCGGCATCGACCGCGACCGGTCGGCGATAACAAGCGGCTTTGACCTCGTCGACGGCTCGGCCGGCCGACTGACTTTGGTCGAGGACCGGTTTTCCAATCTGGCCGAGGTTTGCGCGGCCCAGGGTTTTTCCGCCGTCGACGGCGTGGTGATGGATGTCGGGGTTTCCTCGATGCAGCTCGACCAGGCCGATCGTGGCTTCTCGTTCCGTCTCGGCGGCCCGCTCGACATGCGGATGGGTCATGACGGGCCAACGGCGGCGGATGTCGTCGCCAGGGCCTCCGAGGCCGACCTCGCCAACATCGTCTACATCTTCGGCGAAGAGCGGCACTCTCGCGCCGTCGCGCGCGCCATCGTCGCCGCGCGCAAGGAAGCGCCGATCACGACCACGCGGGCGCTGGCCGACATCGTCTCCAAAGTGGTGCGCTCGAAGCCTAACGAAATTCACCCGGCGACGCGGACGTTCCAGGCGTTGCGGATCTTCGTCAACGAAGAGCTCGACGAACTGCATCTGGCGCTCGCCGCAGCCGAGCGCGTGCTGAAGCCGGGCGGCCGGCTCGCGGTGGTGTCGTTCCATTCGCTCGAAGACCGTATCGTCAAGAACTTCCTGGTCGAACGCGGCAAGGCCGGCGGCGGATCGCGGCATCTGCCCGAAATCGCAGCTGAGCCGCCGAGCTTTCAGGTCCTGACCAAGCGTCCCGTCACCCCCGGCGATCAAGAGGTCGCGGCCAATCCGCGCGCGCGCTCGGCCAAACTGCGCGGCGCCGAACGCACCGCGGCAGCGGCGCATGCCGCCGCCGAATTGCCGGCGTGGCCGCAGCTTGCCGACGTGTTGAGGGGAGGCTGACCATGCGCATCCTCCATCTCCTCGTGATCGGCGTGCTGGTGTTCGCGGCGGCCTATGTCTACCGGATCAAGATGGAATCCACCGTCCGCACCGAGCGGGTGTTGCGGCTGCATGCGGATATTCGCGAACAGCGCGACGCCATCGCCGCGTTGCGCGCGGAATGGACCAGGCTCGATGCGCCGCAACGGCTGCAGGGCCTGGTCGAACGGCATCTGCCGCTAAAGCCGATCAACGCCACGCAATATGATTCCTTGAAGAACCTGCCCGAGCGTCCGGCGCGCCTGACCCAGCCCGGCGATCCCGATCCGATCGGCTCGATGATCTCGACCATCGAGGCGGTGGCCGGCGGCGCGACGGCAAATGGCGCGCCCGCCAATGGCCCTGACGTCACCGGTTCGGTGTCCGCGCCATCAGCTGCACCTGCCGCTGACGCCGCGCCGGCGCCGGAGGATCAACAATGACCGATCGCGCGCTCACCGTCGTCAAGCCGAAGTTGCCCGAACCAAGATCTGCCGAACCAAAATCCAGCGAACCCTGGCGGCAGCGGTTGATCCGCAGCCTGCTTTACGGGCGCAACGTCGATCGTGCGGCGAAGGCGCGCGCACGGGTCGGATTCGCCATTCTGGCATTCGCCGCGATCTACGCGATCATCGGCGGCCGGCTCGTGATGTACGCCACCATCGGCGACAGCCACGGCAGCCGCCGCACCGCGTCGCAGGACGCCATCGCGACCGCGCGGCCCGATATCGTCGATCGCAACGGCGAAGTGCTCGCCACCGATGTCAAGGCGCCGAGCCTGTTCGCCGAGCCGCGCCGCATCATCGACAAGGACGAGGCGATCGAGCTTCTGACCGCGACCTTGCCCGATCTCGACACTGGCGAAGTTCGCGACCGGCTGTCGGGCAAGAAAGGTTTCGTCTGGCTGAAGCGTGAAATCACCCCGACGCAGCAGCTGGAAATTCACCGCCTCGGCATCCCCGGCATCGGCTTCCTGCGTGAGAACAAGCGGGTCTATCCCACCGGCTCCGAAGTCGCGCATCTGATCGGCCTGGTCAATATCGACAACCAGGGCATCGCCGGCATGGAGAAATGGCTCGATAGCAACGGCCTCGCCGATCTGCATCGCGCCGGCTTCGCCACCGATCGGCTGCAGCGGCCGGTGGAATTGTCGGTCGATCTGCGCGTCGAGCACGCGCTGCGCGACGAGCTGCTCAAGGCCAAGGAAAAATTTCACACCAAGGCCGCCTCCGGCCTCGTCTCCAATGTCAGGACCGGCGAGATCGTGGCGATGGTGTCGTTGCCGGATTTCGATCCCAACGACCCGAAAGAGGCGCACGATCCCGACCGCATCAACCGGCTGACCACCGGCGTCTATGAGCTGGGATCGACCTTCAAGGCGTTCACGCTGGCGATGGCGCTCGATGCCGGCAAGGATCTCAACTCGATGTGGGATGCGCGCGGGCCGCTGCACTACGGCAAGTTCACCATCCATGACGACGAGCCGAAGGGCCGCTTCCTCAGCATGAAGGAGGTGTTCACCTTCTCCTCCAACGTCGGCGCGGCCCGTATTGCGCTCGGCCAGGGCGTCGAGGCGCACAAGGCATTCCTGCGCAAAATGGGCCAGCTCGACCGGCTGCGTACCGAATTGCCGGAGAGCGCCTCACCGATCCTTCCGAAGCATTGGAGCGAACTGAACACGGTGACCATTGCGTTCGGCCACGGCATTGCGGTGGCGCCGCTGCAGGCGGTGATGGGCATCGATGCGCTGGTCAATGGCGGCTATCTGATTCCGCCGACCTTCCTCAAGCGCAGCGAGCAGGAAGCGATGGCGATCGCCAAGCGCGTGATCAAGCCCGAGACCTCCGAGAAAATGCGCTTCCTGATGCGCCTGAACGCCGAGATCGGCACCGCGCGCAAGGCCGACGTCAAAGGCTATTATATCGGCGGCAAGACCGGCACCGCCGAAAAAGTCGTCAACGGCCGCTATGCCAAGAAGAAAGTGCTGACCGCCTTCACCGCGATCCTGCCGGCCGATAATCCCAAATACCAGCTCCTGATTTTGCTCGACGAGCCGCAGGCGCTGAAGGAGACCTACGGCTTCATCACCTCGGGCTGGAACGCGGTGCCGACCGGCGGCGCCGTGATCGCCCGCATTGCGCCGCTTTTGGGCATCGAGCCGCGGTTTGATTTGCCGCCGTCCGACCGCCTTATTCTTGCGGCATCCAAAACAACCCAGTAAGCCGTGGGTATATTATTTGAGCTTTGCAGCCCCCGCGCGCCGCGGGACCGGACGATCATGAAACTTCGCGACCTCATCAGCGACGACGCGACGATCGAGTCGCAGGCGGGTGCGATCGATGTCACCGGCCTCGCGATGGATAGCCGCACGGTCAAGCCGGGCGATCTGTTCTTTGCGCTCGCAGGCACCAAGACCGATGGCGCGCGCTTCGTCGATTCCGCGATCGCACAAGGCGCGGTCGCGATCGCGGGCGATCATCCGCCATCAAACCTTCATTCGTCAAACCTTGGGTCCGTGCCGTTTGTCCGCACGCCCAATCCGCGCCGCGCGCTGGCACTGGCGGCCGCGCGATTTTATCCGCGGCAACCCGAGACCATCGCGGCCGTCACCGGCACCAGCGGCAAGACGTCCGTGGCCGCGTTCGCGCGGCAGATCTGGCAATCGCTCGGCCACGCCTCCGCCAGCATCGGCACCATCGGGCTGGTGTCGCCGAAGCGCACCATCTACGGATCGCTGACCACGCCGGATCCGATTGCGTTGCATCGCCAGCTCGACGAAATCGCGCAGGATGGCGTCACGCATCTGGCGTTCGAGGCTTCCTCGCACGGTCTCGACCAGTTCCGGCTCGACGGCGTGCGCGTCGCCGCCGGCGGGTTTACCAACCTCACGCGCGACCACATGGATTACCATCCCGATGTCGCGCATTACCTCGCCGCCAAGCTGCGGCTGTTCCGCGATCTGGTGGTGGCCGATGGCGCGGCGGTGATCTCGGCCGATCATGATTGCTCGCAGGCCGTGATCGATGCGGCGCGCGAACGAAAGCTGCGCGTGATGAGTGTCGGCGGCCAGGGCGATGGACGAGGCGAGGGCATCCGCCTCGTGGCGGCCGAGATCGACGGCGTCGCGCAAAAACTTAACCTCGAACATCGCGGCCGCAGGCACGCGGTCCGGCTGCCGCTGGTTGGTGAATTCCAGATCGAGAATGCGCTGGTGGCCGCCGGCCTTGCGATCGGCACCGGCAGCGATCCCGCGCCGGTGTTTGCCGCGCTCGAACATCTCGAAGGCGCCAAGGGCCGGCTCGAGCGCGTCGGCGAACATAATGGGGCGGCGATCTTTGTCGATTACGCCCATAAGCCCGACGCGCTGGCGAAGGCGCTGCAGGCGTTGCGGCCCTATGCCAAGCGCAGGCTTGTGGTGGTGTTCGGCGCCGGCGGCGACCGCGATGCCGGCAAGCGGCCGCTGATGGGCGCGATCGCCACCGAGAATGCCGACAGCATCATCGTCACCGACGACAATCCGCGCAGCGAGAATCCGCAAACCATCCGCTCGGCGATCCTGGCCGCCGCCCGCGGCGCAGAAGAAATCGGCGACCGCGCCGAGGCGATCCGGACCGCAATTGCCGGGCTGGAGCCGGGCGACGCGCTATTGATCGCCGGCAAGGGCCACGAAACCGGGCAGATCATCGGCGACAAGACCTTGCCGTTCAGCGATCACGAAGCGGTGATCGCGGCATTGGCGCCGAGGGTTGCATGAGCGCGCCGCTGTGGACATCAGCCGCGATGGCGGAGGCGATGCGCGCCTCGGTTCACGGCATGCTGCCGGAGGCAATCACTGGGCTTTCGATCGACACCCGCACCATCGCGCCGGGCGAGGCTTATTTCGCGATCAAGGGCGATATCCATGACGGGCATGCGTTCGTCGCGGCCGCGCTGAAAGCCGGTGCGGCGCTGGCGGTGGTCGAACGGGCCCAGCGCGACACCTTCGCGGCCGATGCGCCGCTTCTTGTCGTCGACGATGTGCTGGCCGCTCTCGTCGATCTTGCGCATGCCGCGCGGGGCCGCCTCAAGGGCCAGATGATCGCGGTCACGGGCTCGGTCGGCAAGACCTCGACCAAAGAGGCGCTGCGCCGCGTGCTCGGCGCGCAAGGGGAGACCCACGCCTCGGCGGCCTCGTTCAACAATCATTGGGGCGTGCCGTTGTCGCTGGCGCGATGCCCGGCGTCAGCGCGATTTGCGATCGCCGAGATCGGCATGAACCATGCCGGCGAAATCGACACGCTGGTCAGGATGGTGCGGCCGCATGTCGCCATCATCACCACGGTCGAACCGGTGCATCTGGAGTTCTTTGCCGGGATCGAAGCGATTGCCGACGCCAAGGCGGAAATCTTCGCCGGCATCGAGCCCCGCGGCGCTGTGGTGTTGAACCGCGACAATGCGCAGTTCGCGCGGCTGTCGAGACGCGCCAAGAAACTCGGCATCTCGCGCATCGTCTCGTTCGGCGCCCACAAGAAATCCGAGGCGCGGCTGCTCGATTTGTCCCTGCACGCCACCTGCTCCGCGGTGCATGCCAATATTCTGGGCCAGGATGTCACCTACAAGCTCGGCGTACCCGGCCGCCACATGGCGATGAATTCGCTGGCGGTGCTGGCGGCATCCGCATTGGTCGGCGCCGATCTGGCGCGCGCCGCACTGTCGCTGTCGCAATTCGAACCGGCGGCGGGCCGTGGCGTCCGGCGCACGCTGGAAGTCGCCAGCGGTGAAGCCACCCTGATCGATGAAAGTTACAACGCCAATCCGGCGTCGATGGCCGCGGCGCTGAATGTGCTCGGCCAGGCGCCGGTCGGCGCGCAGGGCCGGCGCATCGCCATGCTCGGCGATATGCTCGAATTGGGCCCGACCGGTGCTGCGCTGCACGGCGCCCTGCTCGGGGCGGTCACGGCCAATCACATCGATCTGGTGTATTGTTGTGGTCCGCTGATGCGTAATCTGTGGGATGCCCTTTCCACGGGCAAACGGGGCGGCTATGCCGAGAGTGCGGCGGCCCTTGAAGCCCAGGCGGTGTCGGCGATTCGCGCCGGCGACGCCATCATGGTCAAGGGATCGCTGGGCTCGAAGATGAAGACGATTGTCAACGCGCTGGAAAAGCGCTTTCCCGGCAAGACCGCGCTCGACGATGCCGCGGTATAGGCAGATTGAATGTTTTACTGGCTGATTGACCTTTCCAACACCGTGCCGGGCCTCGGCATGTTCCGGTCGTTCCTGAACGTGTTTCGCTACATCACCTTCCGCACCGGCGGCGCGATGGTGACCGGCGCACTGTTCGTGTTCATGTTCGGCCCCTGGATCATCGATCATTTGCGGATCAGGCAGGGCAAGGGCCAGCCGATCCGCACCGACGGTCCGCAATCGCACCTCGCCAAGAAGGGCACGCCGACCATGGGCGGGCTGATGATCCTGTCGGGACTATTGGTCTCGACGGTGTTGTGGGCCAATCCGCTCAACCCGTATGTCTGGATCGTGCTCGCGGTCACGCTCGGTTTCGGCTTTGTCGGTTTCTACGACGACTATCTGAAAGTGACAAAACAGACCCATAGCGGGTTCGCCGGCCGCATTCGGCTGGCCATCGAAGCGGCGATCGCGCTCGCGGCCTGTTACGCGCTGGTGCGGCTCGGGCGCGATCCGTTCTCGACCGCTTTGGTGATTCCGTTTTTCAAGGACATCGTGCTGAATCTCGGCTGGTTCTTCGTGCTGTTCGGCGCCTTCATCATGGTCGGCGCCGGCAACGCGGTGAACCTCACCGACGGGCTCGACGGCCTTGCCATCGTTCCCGTGATGATCGCGGCCGCGAGCTTCGGCATGATCGCCTATCTCGCCGGTAACGCGGTGTTTTCCGACTATCTGCAGATCAACTACGTCGCCGGTACCGGCGAGCTTGCGGTGCTGTGCGGCGCGGTCCTCGGCGCGGGCCTCGGATTCCTCTGGTTCAACGCGCCGCCGGCCTCGATCTTCATGGGCGATACCGGCTCGCTGGCGCTCGGCGGTATGCTCGGCTCGATCGCGGTGGCGACCAAGCATGAGATCGTGCTGGCGGTGATCGGCGGGCTGTTCGTGCTCGAAGCGGTGTCCGTGATCGTGCAGGTGGCGTCGTTCAAGCTGACCGGAAAACGCGTATTCCGGATGGCGCCGCTGCATCATCATTTCGAGCAGAAAGGTTGGACCGAGCCGCAGATCGTGATCCGGTTCTGGATCATTTCGGTGATGCTGGCGCTAGCCGGCCTCTCCACGCTGAAGCTGCGGTGATGACGGCATGATCCCCGTCACCTCATTCGCGGGCAAGACCGTCGCGGTGTTCGGCCTCGGCGGCTCGGGGCTGGCGAGCTGCCACGCTTTGAAGGCCGGCGGCGCGGAGGTGATCGCCGGTGACGACAGCGCCGACAACGTCGCCAAGGCCGAGCAAGCCGGTTTCATCACCGCCGATCTGCGCACGGTGTCGTGGGCAAACTTCGCAGCTTTGGTGCTGACGCCCGGCGCGCCGTTGACCCACCCCGCACCGCATTGGAGCGTGCTGGCGGCGCAACAGGCCGGCGTCGAGGTGATCGGCGATATCGAATTGTTCTGCCGGGAGCGCCGCAATCATGCGCCCGATGCGCCGTTCGTCGCGATCACCGGTACCAACGGCAAATCCACCACCACGGCGTTGATCGCGCATCTGATGCGGGTCGCCGGCTACGACACCCAGATGGGCGGCAATATCGGCACCGCGATCCTGTCGCTGGAGCCGCCGCGGATGGGGCGGGTGCATGTGATCGAGATGTCGTCGTACCAGATCGATCTGACGCCCTCGCTCGACGCCAGCGTCGGCATCCTGCTCAACATCAGCGAAGACCATATCGATCGTCACGGCACGCTTAAGCATTATGCCGCCGTGAAGGAACGCCTGGTCGCCGGCGTGCAGCCGCAGGGTACGGCGATCGTCGGCGTCGACGACGGCTGGTGCCGCAACATCGCCGACCGCATCGAGCAGGCGGGCCAGCGCGTGATCCGGGTGTCGGTGAAAAATCCACTGGCCGACGGCGTCTATGTCGAACGCGAAACCATCCTGCGCGCCGCCGGCGGCGCGCGCAGCGAGATCGCAAAAATCGGCGGCATCGGCTCGCTGCGCGGCCTGCACAACGCGCAGAACGCGGCCTGCGCGTCGGCCTGCGCGCTGGCGCTGGGTGTTGGCCAGGAAACCCTGCAAAAGGCCTTGCGCAGCTTTCCGGGCCTCGCGCATCGCATGGAGCAGGTCGGCCGCCGCGGCCAGGTGCTGTTCGTCAACGATTCCAAGGGCACCAACGCGGATGCGGCGGCGCATGCGCTGTCGTCGTTCGGCGATATCTTCTGGATCGCCGGCGGCAAACCGAAACTCGGCGGCATCACCGGCCTCACCGAATATTTTCCGCGCATCCGCAAGGCCTATCTGATCGGCGAGGCGGCGCAGGAATTTTCGGGCACGTTGGGCGACCGCGTCCCGCACGAGATCAGCGTCACGCTCGACGTCGCGGTCGCCAACGCCGCGCGCGATGCGGAGGCTTCCGGCATCGCCGATCCGGTCGTGCTGCTGTCGCCGGCCTGCGCCTCGTTCGACCAGTACCGCAATTTCGAAATCCGCGGCGCCAAGTTCCGCGATCTGGTCACGGGGTTACCGGGCGTCAAGCCGGTGGTGTGAGGTACTGCCCTCATGGTGAGGAGCGCGGCTTCTTGGCAATGCTTGCGTTGTCCAGCGCGCGTCTCGAACCATGATCTCACGTGACGCCATCCTTCGAGACGCGGCCAAGCGGCCGCTCCTCCAGCGAGGGGTGATACCCTTTCGCCGCCGCCATCCCAAAAGATAACCATTCCGTTAACCTCCTAGAAACCATCATGGGCGACCAATGGACGGACCTCCGCCTTAAGGGAATACCCATGCTCTCCCGTGAACAACGCACGCCCTTAAGCGAATGGTGGTGGACCGTCGATCGCCTGCAGCTTGCGGCGATCATCGCGCTGATGCTGGCGGGCATTATTCTGTCGCTGGCGGCGAGCCCGCCGGTGGCGACGCGAATTGGGCTCGACCCGTTCCACTTCTTCAACCGGCATGTGTTTTTCCTGCTGCCGTCCTTTATCGTGATGATCGCGGTGTCGTTCCTGTCGCCACGGCAGATCCGGCGCAGCGCGCTGATCGTGTTCGCGCTCTCGATCGTGCTGATCGTGGCGACGCTATTGGTCGGCCCTGAAGTCAAGGGCGCGCGGCGCTGGATCACGTTGCTCGGCGTCAACATCCAGGCCTCCGAGGCCGCCAAGCCGGCGTTCGTGGTGCTGGCGGCGTGGCTGTTCGCCGAATCCACCGGGCGGCCGGAAATGCCGGCGACCTCGATGGCGATGGTGCTGCTGCTGACCCTGGTGTCGCTGTTGGTGGCGGAGCCCGATTTCGGCCAGACCATGCTGATCCTGATGGTGTGGGGTTCGCTGTTCTTCATCGCGGGCATGCGGATGATCTGGGTCGTGGGGCTCGCGGGCGCCGCCAGCGCCGGATTGTTCGGCGCTTATCTTTTGGTGCCGCACGTCGCCGCGCGCATCAAGCACTTCATGAATCCGGCCTCGGGTGACACCTTCCAGGTCGATACCGCGATGGAGGCGTTCTACAATGGCGGCTGGTTCGGGCTTGGGCCCGGCGAAGGCATCGCCAAGCGGAGCCTGCCCGATAGCCACACCGATTTCGTGTTCGCGGTCGGCGCGGAGGAGTTCGGCATCGTGCTGTGCCTGGTGCTGCTGGCACTGTTCGCCTTCATCGTGATCCGCGCTTTGTCGCGCGCTTATGCCACCGAGGACATGTTCGCGCGGTTTGCCGCCTCGGGCCTTGCGGTGTTGTTCGGCGTGCAGGCCGCGATCAACATGGCGGTCAACCTGCAACTGATCCCGGCCAAGGGCATGACGCTGCCGTTCATCTCCTATGGCGGCTCGTCGATGGTGTCGCTGGCCTATGGCGTCGGCATGATGCTGGCGCTGACACGGCTCCGGCCGCGCACCGAGATGCAATCGATCGGGGACGCCGTCAACGCCAAGGCCGCGCGCGGCTATGCCTGATCTCGTGCCGTCAGCGCTGCGTCGCTTTCGCGCCTCGCAATGACGGCACTTTATTTGTAAAGACGGCTCTCATGGACACTGCGCCTCTCATTCTGCTGGCCGCGGGCGGCACCGGCGGGCATCTGTTTCCCGCCGAGGCGCTTGGCGTCGAACTGATCCGGCGCGGCTATCGCGTGCGGCTCGCGACCGATGCGCGCGCGCTGCGCTACAGCGGCTTATTCTCCAAGGACACGATCGACGTGGTGCCGAGCGAAACCGTGCGCGGCCGCAACCCCTTGTCGCTGGCCTATACCGGCGTGATGCTGGGCGCCGGCACGGTCGTGGCGCTCAATCTGATGCGCCGACTGAAGCCCGCCGCCGTGGTTGGCTTCGGCGGCTATCCGACGGTGCCGCCGCTGTTGGCAGCAAGGCTGTTCGGCGTGCCGACGCTGCTGCACGAGGCCAATGCGGTGCTCGGCCGCGCCAACCGTTTTCTGTCGAGCCGCGTCAGCGCGATCGCAACCTCGCTGCCGGGCGTGCTCGATCGCGATCCCGCACTGGCGCCGAAAACGACCACCGTCGGTACGCCGATGCGCCCCGCTATTCTGGCTGCGGCGGCGGTGAAATTCGTCTCTCCGGAGCCGATGGGTGCGCTGCGTCTTTTGGTGGTCGGCGGCAGTCAGGGCGCGCGCGTGATGGCCGATATCGTGCCCGGCGCGATCGAGCGGCTGCAGCCCGAATTGTGGAACCGGTTGGTGCTGACCCAGCAGGTCCGCGAGGAAGACATGGCGCGGGTGCGCGCGATCTATGACCGGCTCAAGATAGCGGCCGAACTGGCACCGTTTTTCACGGACCTTCCGGCACGGCTGGCCTCAAGCCATCTGGTGGTGTCGCGGTCCGGCGCCGGCACCGTGGCCGAACTCGGCGCCATCGGCCGCCCGTCGATCCTGGTGCCGCTACCCGGTTCGATCGATCAGGATCAATTCGCCAATGCCGGCGTCCTGGCTCAGGCCGACGGCGCGATCCGGATCATACAGACCGACTTCACCTCGGAACGGCTGGCCGCGGAAATTACCGGCTTCGCCGGCGAGCCCGCGCGCCTGACCGCGATGGCCGCCAACGCCCGAACCGTCGGCCGGCTCGATGCGGCGGAGCGGCTGGCCGATCTGGTGGCAAAAGTGGCTGGAATTTAGGCCGAAGACGGCCATTTTCGACTTTAAAGCGTCATGGCCGGGCTTGTCCCGGCCATCCACGTCTTGCATGAAGTAGAGCACATTCGTGGATGCCCCGGGACAAGCCCGGGCATGACGAGAACATAAGAGACGCACCATGAGACTGCCGCGCGAGATCGGACCTATCCACTTCGTCGGGATTGGCGGCATCGGCATGAGCGGTATCGCTGAAGTACTGTGCAATCTCGGCTACACCGTGCAGGGCTCCGACGCCGCCGAAGGCGCCAACGTCACCCGCTTGCGCGAAAAGGGCATCGCCGTCAGCGTCGGCCACAAGGCCGAGAATGTCGCGGGCGCCGATGTGCTGGTGGTGTCGACCGCGATCAAGCGCGACAACCCCGAACTGATGGCGGCGCGGGCGCAACGCATCCCGGTGGTGCGGCGCGCCGAAATGCTGGCCGAACTGATGCGGCTGAAAAGCTGCGTTGCGATCGCCGGCACCCACGGCAAGACCACCACGACCTCAATGGTCGCAGCGTTGCTCGATGCCGGCGATCTCGATCCGACCGTGATCAATGGCGGCATCATCAACGCCTACGGCACCAACGCGCGGCTCGGCGCCGGCGACTGGATGGTGGTGGAAGCCGACGAGAGCGACGGCACCTTTCTGAAACTGCCGGCCGACGTCGCCATCGTCACCAATGTCGATCCTGAGCATCTCGATCATTTCAAGACTTTCGAGGCGGTGCAGGATGCGTTCCGCAGTTTTGTCGAGAATGTGCCGTTCTATGGTTTCGCCGTGATGTGCATCGACCATCCGGTGGTGCAGACCATCGTCGGCAAGATCGAGGACCGCCGCATCATCACCTATGGTGAAAATCCGCAGGCCGATGCCCGGCTGGTCGATCTTGCGCCGACCGGCGGCGGCTCAAATTTCAAGGTCGCGTTCCGCAACCGCAAGACCGACGCCACGCACGAGATCGCCGACATCAAGCTGCCGATGCCGGGCCGGCACAACGCGCTCAACGCCACGGCCGCGATCGCGGTGGCCCATGAGCTCGGCCTGTCCGACGACACCATCCGCAAGGCGATCGCGGGTTTCGGCGGCGTCAAACGGCGCTTCACCAAGACAGGCGACTATAACGGCATCACCGTGATCGACGATTACGGCCATCACCCGGTTGAAATCGCAGCCGTCCTCAGGGCCGCGCGGGAATCCACCAATGGCAAGATCATCGCCGTGGTGCAGCCGCATCGATTTACGCGGCTACAATCGCTGTTCGAGGAATTCTGCACCTGCTTCAACGACGCCGACGCGGTGGTGGTCGCCGAAGTCTATCCGGCCGGCGAGGCGCCGATCCCGGGGATCGATCGCGATCATTTCGTGCTCGGCCTGCGCGCGCACGGCCATCGCGACGTGATCCCGCTGCCAAGTTCCGCCGAGCTTGCGCCTGTGATCAAAGGCCTCGCGGCCAGCGGCGACCTTGTCGTCTGCCTCGGCGCCGGCAACATCACGCAATGGGCCTACGCGCTACCGGGCGAACTGAAGGCGTTGGGGTGAAGTGAATACCTTCCCCGACATCACGCCTGATCTCAAAGCTGCGATGCCGGAGTTGCGCGGGCGGTTGCTGGCCAACCAGTCGCTCGCCGAGCTGACATGGTTTCGGGTCGGCGGTCCGGCGCAGGTATTGTTCACGCCATCAGATGAAGACGATCTGGGTTATTTTCTTAGAGCTCTGCCGCATGAGCTGCCGGTCACGGTGGTCGGCGTCGGCTCCAATCTGATCGTGCGCGATGGCGGCATGCCCGGCGTCGTGATCCGATTGTCGCCGCGTGGTTTTGGCGAGACCCGTGCCGACGGCGATGCCGTCAGCGCCGGCACCGCAGCGCTCGACAAGCGCGTCGCGGAGACGGCGGCGTCGGCTGATATCAGCGGGCTCGAGTTTTTCTTCGGCATTCCCGGCTCGATCGGCGGCGCGCTGCGCATGAACGCCGGCGCCAACGGCAGCGAGACCAAGGATGTGCTGGTCGAGGCTGTCGGTATCGCCCGCGATGGCACAAGACATCGCTTCACCAATGCCGATATGAAATTCGTCTATCGCAACAGCGGCGTCGATCCCCAGATCATTTTCACATCGGCGCGCTTTCGCGGGGTGATCGCCGCACCGGAAGCGATTCGGGCGCGGATGAACGAGGTGCAGACCCACCGCGAAACCGCGCAGCCGATCCGGGAAAAAACCGGCGGATCGACGTTCAAGAATCCGCCCGGCAACAGCGCCTGGAAGCTGATCGACGCCGCCGGTTGCCGCGGCCTGCGGGTCGGCGGTGCCCAGGTATCGGAAATGCACTGCAATTTCCTGATCAACACCGGCAACGCCACCGGCCACGATATCGAGACGTTGGGCGAAACCGTGCGCAAACGGGTAAGGGAAAATTCCGGAATCGAGCTACACTGGGAAATCAAGCGGATCGGGGTCGAGCCAGGCTGATGCGAATTACCATTCTGTTCGGCGGCACCAACAAGGAGCGTCTGGTTTCGGTGGCGAGCGCGCAGGCGCTGCATCGGGCGCTGCCGGACGCTGATCTCTGGTTTTGGGATGTCGCCGATACCGTGCATGAGGTGCGCTCGCAGGATCTTCTCAATCACGCGCGGCCGTTCGAGGATGAATTCAAGCCGGGCAGTCGCGGCGTCGCGCTCGAACAGGCGCTGGACAAAGCCAAGGCCGAGGACCGCGTGCTGGTGCTTGGCCTGCATGGCGGGCGAGCGGAGAATGGTGAGCTGCAGGCGATGTGCGAGATGCGCCGGATTGCCTTTACCGGTTCCGGCTCGGCCGCGTCGCATCTTGCCTTCGACAAGGTGGCCGCGAAACGCTTTGCCTCGCTCGCGGGCGTGAAGGCGCCCGAGGGCATCGCGCTGGAAGATATCGAGGCGGCGCTGGCCGAATATGGCAAGCTGATTGCCAAGCCGGCAAAGGATGGATCGAGCTATGGCCTGATCTTCGTCAATGCGAAGCAGGACCTCGTTGCGGTCCGCAATGCCGCCAGGACCGAAGAATATGTCATCGAACCGTTCGTCTCCGGAATCGAGGCTACCTGCGGCGCGCTGGAGCAGTCGGACGGATCGGTGTTTGCGCTGCCGCCGATCGAGATTGTCCCGGCGGAAGGTGGCTTCGACTACACCGCCAAATATCTGCTCAAATCGACCCAGGAGATCTGCCCGGGCCGCTTTGCGCCCGAAATCAGCGCCGCGCTGATGGATCAGGCGCTGCGGGCACACCGGGCGCTGTCGTGCGCCGGCTATTCCCGCACCGATTTCATCGTCTCGGCGAAGGGGCCGATCTATCTCGAGACCAATACGCTGCCAGGCCTCACCGCGGCCTCGCTCTATCCCAAGGCGCTCAAGGCCCAGGAGATCGCGTTCGCCGATTTCCTGCAGGACCAGATTGCCTTGGCGATCAAACGCACGCCTGGATAGGGCTGCGGCGAGTTCCGGCTTTACGGTCGCGGTTCCCTCAGCCAATTTTAGCGAATATGGGGCAAATGGCTCACACGGTTGATCAAATCGCACCCTGAGCCCACCGATTTTACGTTTTGTTTACCAGGAAGTCCGAAGGTTAACGCTGGCGGCGCATGTGGCGCTTGGCTGCCGGGGCGTGAGCTGTTGCGGATTTCCGCTTCGACGACCGCATCGAGGGAAATGGGGCCTCTTCCGTCTTGAGGTCGACACCCAACCCGGCATGACCAGGACGTCATTTGTGCCAGAGCTCGCAAGCTTTTGCGGGCACAACATTTGACGAGCTCGTGCAATGGATGGTGCAGGACGCCTCGCTCGATCGCTGAGATCGCTGGGGCCCCAAGCTGACTTGAAAGCGGCCGCCATCGGCGCGGCCGTGCTGCTGCGCGAGTGGCTGGAGCAGCGGCTTGCGCAGGCCAAATCCGCGACCGCCAAACCCGCGCCCATCAAGCGCGCGCCGGCCAAGCCGCGTTTCGAGCGCGAGCCCAATCCGAATCGGCTGATCGCCTTTATCGAGCGTTATCTGCCGAACCGCGCCGGCGTCGCCGCGACGGTTCTGATCCTGCTTGGCAGCGCGGGCTTCGGCATCGTCAGGGGCGGGCACGTCGAGGAATTGACCCAGGCCTTGAGCGATACCCGCAACGCGCTGGCCAATTCCGCCGGATTTCGCATCACGACGGTCGGCATCAATGGCCGCAAGCAATTAACCCAGGACGAGGTGCTGGCGATCGGCGGCGTCAATGGCCACTCGTCGCTGTTGTTTCTCGATGCCGAGGCGGTCCGCGACAAGCTGAAAGCCAATCCCTGGATCGGCGAGGCGACGGTGCTGAAGCTTTATCCCGGGCGGCTGCAGATCGATATCGTCGAGCGCTCGGCGTTCGCGCTGTGGCAGCAGGATGGCCGCCTGTCGGTGATCGCGGACGACGGCGCGGTGCTTGAACCCTATGTGACGCGGCGCTTCACCACGCTGCCGCTGGTGGTCGGCAAGGGCGCCGATACCAGGGCCAAGGATTTTCTGGCCCTGCTCGACCGCTATCCGCAGGTACGCACGGTGACCAAGGCCGTGATTTTTGTCGGCGAGCGGCGCTGGAACCTGCGGCTCAAGGACGGCCTCGATGTCAGGCTGCCGGAGAACGACGTCGGCAACGCGCTGGCGGCCCTGAGCAAAATGGACAAGGAAGACAAACTGTTCTCGCGCGATATCGTCGCCGTCGACATGCGCCTGCCGGACCGGCTGAGCGTGCAATTGTCCGACGACGCGGCCAAGGCCCGCGAAGATCTGTTCAAGGACAAGAAGCCGAAGAAGGCCGGTAACGCATGACGGGCCTCGATCGCCATCAGACGCCGAAGACGCGCCCGATGCCGCAGAAGCGCACCGCGCTGGTGGCTTCGCTCGACATCGGCACCAGCAAGATCGCCTGCATGATCGCCCGGCTGAAGCCGTGCCCGCCGAGCGAGGCGTTGCGCGGCCGCAGTCATGCCATCGAACTGATCGGCTATAGCCAGATCCAGTCGCGCGGCGTCAAGGCCGGCGCGGTCGTCGATCTCGCCGAATGCGAGCAGGCGGTACGTCACGCCGTGGCGCTGGCCGAGCGCATGGCCAAGGTCCGCGTTGAATCGGTGCTGCTGTCGGTTTCGGCCGGACGGCTGCAGGGCCAGCTGATCGAAGCGGCGGCCGACATCAAGGGCGGCGCGGTCACGGCCGCCGATGTCACCCGCATCACCTCCGCCGGCATGCGCCACGCCACCGGCGAGGGCCGCACCGTGCTGCATGCGCTGCCGGTCGGCTATGCGCTCGACGGCGTCAAAGGCATTCGCGATCCCAGAGGCATGGTGGCGCGGCAGTTCGGTGTCGATATGAACGTCGTCACGGCGGACGCCACCGTCGCCAAGAACCTGATGCTGGTGGTCGAACGCTGCCACCTCAATGTCGAAGCCATGGCGGCGAGCCCCTATGTGGCCGGCCTGTCGGTTCTGACCGATGACGAGGCCGATATCGGCGCCGCCGTGGTCGAGATGGGGGCCGGTACCACCACGATGGCGATCTATTCCGGCGGCCGCTTCGTCCATGCATCCGGATTTGCGGTCGGCGGGCAACACATCACCATGGATCTTGCGCGCGGACTCTCTGCATGCATTGCGGATGCCGAGCGAATCAAGACGTTATATGGCACCGTGCTGACCGGTGGATCCGACGCGCGCGAATTGATGTCGGTGCCGGCGGCAGGCGACAACGAGCGCGATGCTCCGCAGATCGTGTCCCGCGCCACGATTGCGAACATCGTCCGGCACCGCGCCGAGGAGATTTTTGAAATGGTCCGGGACCGCCTGGCGGATTCTCCCTTTGCGGCAGAGCCAAAGGCGCGTGTGGTTTTGAGCGGGGGCGCTTCGCAGCTCACCGGCTTTGCCGAACTCGCCAGCCAGATTCTCGGCCGTCCGGTGCGTGTCGGCCGCCCGCTCGGCTTTGGCCGGCTGCCCAATGAGGCGAAGAGCGCGTCGTTCGCGGTCCCCTCGGGCCTGCTGGTCTATCCGCAATACGCTCATCTTGAACACGTCGAACCGCGGCATACGCGGCAGCTCAGGACAGGGACTGACGGCTATTTCGGAAAGGTCGGACGATGGCTTCGCGAGGGCTTCTGATGAATCTTTTCCACACCCCTGGAACTTCCTTTGGAATTTCACCAACTCCCGCGGCCGCCGGCCGGGGCGAACCAACGCGCGCGTAATCGAGAGGCACCCATGACAATCAATCTCAACGTCCCTGATATTCGCGAGCTGAAGCCGCGGATCACCGTGTTCGGCGTAGGTGGAGCCGGCGGCAACGCCGTCAACAACATGATCACCGCCGGATTGCAGGGGGTGGATTTCGTCGTCGCCAACACCGACGCGCAGGCGCTCACGATGTCCAAGGCGCAGCGCATCGTGCAGATGGGCACCCAGGTCACCCAGGGTCTCGGCGCCGGTTCGCAACCTGATGTCGGCGCGGCTGCCGCCCAGGAGGTCATCGACGAGATCCGGGATCATCTGTCCGGCGCTAACATGGTGTTCGTCACCGCCGGCATGGGTGGCGGCACCGGCACCGGCGCCGCACCGGTCATCGCCAAGACCGCGCGCGACATGGGCATCCTCACCGTCGGCGTCGTTACCAAGCCCTTCCACTTCGAAGGCCAGCGCCGCATGCGCACCGCCGAGTCCGGCATCGCCGAGCTGCACAAGGTGGTCGACACGCTCCTGATCATCCCGAACCAGAACCTGTTCCGGGTCGCCAACGAAAAGACCACTTTCGCTGACGCCTTCGCGATGGCCGACCAGGTGCTCTATTCGGGCGTCGCCTGCATCACCGACCTGATGGTCAAGGAAGGCCTGATCAATCTCGACTTCGCCGACGTCCGCGCCGTGATGCGCGAAATGGGCAAGGCGATGATGGGCACCGGCGAAGCCTCCGGCGAGAAGCGCGCTTTGACCGCGGCCGAGGCCGCGATCGCCAACCCGCTGATCGACGATTCTTCGATGAAGGGCGCCCGCGGCCTGTTGATCTCGATCACCGGCGGCAAGGATCTGACGCTGTTCGAGGTCGACGAAGCCGCCACCCGCATTCGCGAGGAAGTCGATCAGGACGCCAACATCATCGTCGGCGCCACCTTCGACGAGAACCTCGATGGCGTAATCCGCGTTTCGGTCGTGGCCACCGGCATCGAGCAGGCGCTGATTTCGCGCAACGCCACGGCGCCGGCCGCCGCGTCGACCAACGCGGTAGCTGCGAACGCGACGCCGGACTCCCGCCTGGCCGATCTGACGGCGCGGCTGCGCGCCGACAATGCGCGCCTGGCCGAACGCGCCCAGAAGCTGGAAACAACGATGCCGGCGCAAGCCGCGTCGGCGGCGGCTTCCGCGCCAGCACCGCAGCGCACGACGGGCAGCGTCGAACGCGCCGCGCTTGCGGCCATCGCCGCGGCGGTTGCCCCGGAATCTCCGCAGCCGGTTGCGCCGTTGCAGCCCGCGTCCTACGGCGACGTCACGGTTCGTCCGATCGCGCAGAAGCCGTCATTGTTCCCGGATCATGATGTCGCCAAGGTCGAGGTGCGTGAGGTCACGACCCCCGAAACCTTCATCCCGCAAGCCGCCGAACGCGCGCCGGTTCGCGCGCCCCGGATGCCGAAGTTCGAAGACCTGCCGATGCCGGCCCAGAACGAAATCCGGCAGGCGAGAGGCGACACCGAAGAGGAGCATCCGCAGAAGGTGCGGATGTCATTGCTGCAGCGCCTCGCCAATGTCGGCCTTGGCCGCCGCGACGAAGAGACCGAGCCGCCGATCGCGGCCCGTGCCTCGGGTCCGGCCATGGCGCCGATGCCGCCGCTGCCGGAGCGCAAGCCGCAACGCAGCGTGGCGCAGCAAATGGCGACTCACGAGGCGGTATCTGAATACGCTCGACGACCGGCGCCGCAGGGTTTGGACGCCCACGGCCGCCCCGCACCTGTTGCACCAACGCCACAGGGCGACGACCATCTTGATATTCCGGCCTTCCTGCGCCGGCAGTCGAACTGACAATTGTTACAATTCTGACGACACAAAAGGTCCCGGCTGGAGAAGCCGGGGCCTTTCGCTTTTCCGGGGCCGTGCGCTCCGGTTTGGTTATCAAGCGGCTGATATTAAATGATTAATTATGTATTTTGGGGTGAGATGGCAGAGCAGGTCTGGCCCTTTGCCGGGCCCAAATTTGGTCAACCTTGGGCGTGATTACGGCAGAGGTTGGGTAACAATCGGTAAAAAAGCGTGAGTTGGCGCTCTTTGGGGCAGTGACTATGGTCTGCCCGTGACTTGGGGATACTGAAGACGAATCGGCTGGGGAGTATGGCCGTTGTCGTTTTTAAGTAGGTCAGTAGTGGGCGGTTTGGAATGAAATTTAGCCGGCAGACAACGCTTCGGTCGCAAGCCACCGTGACGGGCGTCGGCGTTCATTCTGGTTTACCTGTCAATCTGACCATTGGGCCTGCATCGATCGATGCAGGTTTTATTTTTGTCCGTACCGGACTGGATGGCGCCGACCGCGAAGTTCAGGCGGTTGCTGAATCCGTCATCGCAACCGAATTTGCCACCGTCTTGGGCGACCGCAACGGCCCGCTGGTCTCGACCGCCGAGCATGTGCTCGCGGCATTGCGCGGCATGGGCGTCGATAACGCCACGATTGAAGTCGATGGTCCGGAAGTTCCGATCATGGATGGCAGTTCCGCCGCCTTCGTCGCCGCGATCGATCAGGCCGGCGTGATTACGCAATCCGCGGCGCGCCGGTTCATCCAGGTGCTCAAGCCGGTACAAGTCACGATGGGTGACTCGTTTGGCGAATTGCGGCCCCATGCAGCGGGCTTCCGCGCCGAAGTTGAAATTGACTTTGCCAATGCGGTGATCGGACGCCAGAGCTATACGCTCGATCTCAGCCCGGAGCGGTTCCGCCGCGAGATTTCGCGCGCCCGGACGTTCGGCTGCATGAACGACGTCGCGCGGCTCTGGAATGCCGGCTTTGCGCTTGGCGCGTCATTCGAGAATTCGGTGGTGTTCGACGAAGAGCGGCTGCTCAACGTCGAAGGCCTGCGCTACTCCGACGAATGCGCGCGCCACAAGGTTCTCGATGTCGTCGGCGATCTCGCGCTGGCCGGTCTGCCGCTGCTCGGCGCCTACCGTTCGGTACGTGGCGGCCACAAGCTCAACCATGCGGTGCTGACGGCATTGTTGGCCGATCGCAGCGCCTGGCGGGTGCTGGAATCGAATGCGGTGCGCCGCCCGCGCGTTTACGCCGAGGCCAGCAGCGGCATGGTGGTCGGCATGGTCGCCCCGGCCTACGGTCCCGAAATGTCCTGACCGTCGCTGACGGTTCCCTGGACGTCTGCCACCCCCTCGCAAAGACCCATTTAAGTCCTTCCGACGATCGCCGTCCGGCGCGCGTTTCGCGGATCTTTTCCCCAGCCCCTTTTCGCCTGACCCTTCACGGATCCTTGGGCCCGGTAACCAAACGACGCGGCAATATGGCGTGACCGCCTTAATCCGGGCGAAATGCCTGCGTATCCGGTTGGTTACCGGAGCTTTTTCGGTTACATAGGCACGCGGTTGCATGGCATGGCGCCCGCGGGCACGACAAACAATGCGTTCATGCAATGCGCTTATAAGTGTGTTCATGCTACGCGGCGGGCACCGCATCACAGGCGTCAGGTTTTAAATCTATGTCGGCACGGCGTATGACGCTCAGGTTACGCAAATTATCCGCTCGTCTGGACCCCCATCGGGTGGGGCGGCAATTGCGGCTGGCAGCCGGTCTCGCCATTCTCGCGATCCCGCTGAGCGGATGCGGAACCGGTGCGTTGTGGGACAAGTTCTTCGCCAAGGACGACACCTTCGTCGAGGAGCCCGCGGATAAGCTCTACAATGAGGGCTTGTACCTGATGAATCACAACAGTGATCCGAAGGCGGCGTCGAAGAAATTCGAGGAAGTCGACCGCCAGCATCCTTATTCGGAATGGGCGCGCAAATCGCTGCTGATGTCGGCCTATGCCTATTACAACTCAGGCGACTACGATAACTGCATCGGCGCGGCGACCCGCTACGTCACTTTGCACCCCGGCAGCCCCGACGCCGCCTACGCGCAATTCCTGATCGCGTCGTCGCAATACGACCAGATTCCGGACACCAGCCGCGATCAGGGCCGCACCGAGAAGGCGATCGCCGCACTCGAAGAGGTGATCCGCAAATATCCGACTTCCGAATATGCCGTCAGCGCCAAGGCCAAGCTCGAGGGCGCCCGCGACCAGCTCGCCGGCAAGGAAATGAATATCGGCCGCTATTACATGGAAAAGCGCGACTACACCGCCGCCATCAACCGTTTCAAGACCGTGGTCACCCAGTATCAGACCACGCGGCATGTCGAGGAGGCGCTGGCCCGGCTCACCGAAGCCTATATGGCGATCGGGATCGTCGGCGAGGCCCAGACCGCCGCCGCCGTGCTCGGGCACAATTTTCCTGACAGCCGCTGGTACAAGGACGCCTATAATCTTGTAAAGTCCGGTGGTCTCGAGCCGAGCGAGAATCAGGGGTCCTACATTTCCAGGGCCTTCAGAAAAATAGGCCTCGGCTAGGAATTGTTGTTTCATGCTGGCCCGTCTTTCGATCCGTGACATCGTCCTGATCGAACGGCTCGATATCGAGTTTTCCCGTGGCCTTGCGGTGCTGACCGGCGAAACCGGCGCGGGCAAATCCATTTTGCTCGACGCTTTCGCGCTGGCGCTCGGCGGCCGCGGCGACGCCGGCCTGGTCCGTCACGGCGTAGAGCAGGGGCAGGTCACCGCGGTATTCGATGTGCCGAAGGGCCATCCGGCCGCCGATATCCTCAGTGCCAACGGCCTCGACGATACGAGCTCCGAAGATTCTTGCGAGATGATTTTGCGCCGCGTGCAGCTCGCCGACGGCCGCACCCGCGCCTTCATCAACGATCAGGCGATCAGCGTGCAGACCCTGAAAGCGGTCGGCTCCGCGCTGGTCGAAATCCACGGCCAGCACGACGAGCGTGCGCTGGTCGATGCCTCGACCCATCGCCGGCTGCTCGATGCGTTCGCCGGTCTCGAAAAGGACGTCACGGCGCTGGAGAAATTGTGGGAAGCGCGGCGCGCGGCCAATGCGCTGCTCGACGAGCACCGCGCGGCGATGGAGCGCGCGGCCCGCGAGGCCGATTATCTGCGCCATGCCGCCGATGAATTGAAGGCGCTAAAGCCCAGGGATGGCGAGGAGACCGCGCTGGCCGGGCGCCGCACCACGATGATGCAGGGCGAGAAGATCGCGGGTGATCTGCGCGAGGCCCAGGACGCGGTCAGCGGCAATCATTCGCCGGTCTCGGCCCTGTCGGCGGCGGTGCGGCGGCTGGAACGCCGGGCCGGCAATTCGCCCGCGCTGGTCGAGCCCGCGGTAAAGGCGATCGATATCGCCATCAACGCGCTGGAGGAAGCCGACCAGCACCTGACGGCGGCGCTGATCGCGGCTGATTTCGACCCCAGCGAACTCGAACGTATCGAGGAGCGGCTGTTCGCTTTGCGCGCCGCGTCACGCAAATACGCCACGCCGGTCGATGGCCTGGCGGCATTGGCCGCGAAATACGCCGCCGACGTGGCGCTGATCGACGCCGGCGCCGGCCAGTTGAAGAAGCTCGAGGCGGCGGCCGCGGAAGCCGACAAGCATTACAGCGCGGCGGCGACCAAGCTCTCGGCGGCGCGCACCAAATCGGCGGAAAAGCTCAACAAGGCTGTCAACGCCGAACTCGCGCCATTGAAGCTGGAGCGCGCGAAATTCATGACGCAGGTCGAATCCGATCCCGCGTCGCCGGGCCCGCAGGGGTTTGATCGCGTCGAATTCTGGGTGCAGACCAATCCGGGTACAAAACCGGGGCCACTGATGAAAGTCGCCTCCGGCGGCGAGCTGTCGCGGTTTCTGCTGGCGCTCAAGGTGGTGCTGTCCGATCGCGGATCGGCGCCCACCTTGGTGTTCGACGAAATCGACACCGGCGTCGGCGGCGCGGTGGCGGACGCCATCGGCGCGCGGCTGGCGCGGCTGGCCGGAAAAGTGCAGGTGATGGCGGTGACGCATGCACCGCAGGTCGCCGCGCGCGCCAATCATCATTTGCTGATTTCAAAGGACGCCCTCGACAAGGGCAAGCGCGTCGCCACCCGCGTCAACGCGCTCGCCGCCGACCACCGCCGCGAGGAAATCGCCCGCATGCTGGCGGGCGCCGAGATCACCGCCGAAGCCCGCGCCGCCGCCGATCGGTTGTTGCGCGCCGCGACCGCGTAACGACGGCGCGACCATGGCCGCGAAAGCAAAGACCAAACCCCTGATCGACGTGGCCAAGCTCGGCAAGGCGCAGGCCAAGGTCGAGCTGATGCGGTTGGCGCTGGAGCTTGAGGGCCACGACAAGCGCTATTATCAGGACGACGCGCCCAGCGTCACCGACGCCGAATATGACGCGCTGCGCCAGCGCTTCAACGCCATCGAGAAAAAATTCCCGGAATTCGTCAGCGCCGACTCGCCGTCGCAGAAAATCGGCGCGGCGCCGTCCGGGCGCTTCAAGAAAGTCCGTCACGCGGTGCCGATGCTGTCGCTCGACAACGCCTTTGCGGAAGCGGATGTGCTGGACTTCGCCGCGCGCATCCAGCGCTTCCTCAAGCTGCCGGACGACAGAATCGATTTTTCCGCCGAGCCGAAGATCGACGGGCTCTCGATGTCGCTGCGCTATGAGGGCGGCGAACTCGTGACAGCGGCAACCCGCGGCGATGGCGCCGAGGGTGAAGACGTCACCGCCAACATCCGCATGCTTGAAGACGTGCCGCAGAAGCTGAAAGGCCGTAGCGTGCCTGAGGTCTGCGAAGTGCGCGGCGAAGTCTACATGACCAAGAAGGCGTTTCTGGCGCTCAACGAACGGCAGAAGGCCGAAGGCAATACCATCTTCGCCAACCCGCGCAATTCGGCCGCGGGTTCGCTGCGCCAGAAGGACCCTGGCATCACCGCGTCGCGCCCGCTCGGCTTTTTCGCCTATGCCTGGGGCGAGATGAGCGCGATGCCGGAAGATACCCAATCCGGCATGATCCATTGGTTCGAGCGCTGCGGCTTCACGACCAATCCGTTGACCAAGCTGTGTCATTCAGTCGAGCAACTGATCGACTTTCACCGCAAGATCGAGGAGCAGCGGGCAAAACTCGATTACGATATCGACGGCGTCGTCTACAAGGTCGACCGCATCGACTGGCAGGAGCGGCTCGGCTTCGTGTCGCGCACGCCGCGCTGGGCGATCGCACATAAGTTCCCGGCCGAGCGCGCCGTGACGGTGCTGCGCGATATCGAAATCCAGGTCGGGCGCACCGGCTCATTGACCCCGGTCGGCAAGCTGGAGCCGGTCGGCGTCGGCGGCGTCATCGTGCAAAACGTCACCTTGCACAATGAGGACTACATCAGGGGGATCGGCGGCGACGGCGAGCAATTGCGCGAGGGCCGCGAAATCATGCTCGGCGACACCGTTGTGATCCAACGGGCCGGCGACGTCATTCCGCAGGTCGTCGATGTTGTTATCGACAAGCGCCCGAAAAACGCCAAGCGGTTTCCGTTTCCGAAAAAATGCCCGTGTCCGCTGCATACCGACGTGGTGCGCGAGGAAACCGCGGCCGGCGAGGAGGGCGCCCGCGCCCGCTGCACCGGCGAGTTCGCCTGCCCGTTCCAGAAGATCGAGCACCTAAAGCTGTTCGCCTCGCGCCGCGCCTTCGATATCGACGGGCTCGGCGAGAAGCAGATCCAGTTCTTCTTCGAGGAGGCATGGGTGAAGGAGCCTGCCGATATCTTCACGCTTGCGGCGCGCAACAACAAGATCAAGCTCGAAGCGATCGAAGGTTACGGCGAGACCTCGGTGCGCAATCTGTTCGCGGCGATCGAGGGACGGCGACGGATTTCGCTCGAGCGGTTTATCTTCGCGCTCGGCATGCGCCAGGTCGGCGAGACCACCGCGTTGGCGCTGGCGCGCGGTTACGGCTCCTGGCAAGCGTTTCACGAGGCGTGTCTTAAGGTCACCAAGGGCGACGAGGAGACCATCGCCGAGATGGATGCGCTCGACCAGATCGGCGACACGGTGATTGCGAGTATCGCGGCTTATTTCGGCGAGAGCCATAATCGCGGCATTGTCGAGCGGCTCGTCAGGGAAGTCACCATCCTCGATGCCGAAAAGCCCAAGAGCAATTCGGCCGTCGCCGGCAAGACCGTGGTGTTTACGGGCGCGCTGGAAAAGATGACCCGCGATGAAGCCAAGGCCACCGCCGAACGGCTTGGCGCGAAAGCGGCGGGCTCGGTATCGAAGAAGACCGATTATGTGGTTGCGGGGCCCGGTGCCGGCTCGAAGCTGGCGGAAGCCAAGAAGCACGGTGTCGCGGTGCTGACCGAGGATGAATGGCTGAAGCTGATCGGGGAGTGAGGGAATCCTCCCTCTCCCCGCAATGCGGGGCGAGGTGAACTCTTCACCCACCCCTCACAACATCCCCGACTCTTCCTCCTCCGCCTTCTCCATCAGCTCCTCGCTGACGACAACCGTGCGTCGCGGCACGATGAAGGCCATGGTTGAGGCGCAGGCGATCGAGATGACGAAGATCGCCGATGTCAGCGGCAGCGTGGTGGTGGAATGGCCGCCGAGATAGGCGCCGAATTGCGAGACCAGCGCGCCGATCCCCATTTGCAGGAAACCCATGGCGCCCGAGGCGGTGCCGGCGGCATCGGGACGGACGCTGATGGCGCCGGCCGCCGAGTTCGACATCACGAAGGCGTTGGCGACCATCACGATCATCTGGGTGCCGAACAGCCATGACGGCGCCTGATTGAAACCGGTGAAGCTCCAGACCAGGTTGAGGAAGCTGCCGCCGAGTTGCAGCGCCAGCCCGAACCAGATCAGTTTCTCCAGCGAATGACGCGGCGCGAACCGCATGCAGAAAAGGTTGCCGACCAGATAGGCGAAGCCGGTGGTGGCGAACCACGCGCCATATTCGGCGCTGCTGCGGCCCATCTGGGTCACCACGATATAGGGCCCGCCGCCGGCGAACGCGAAGATGATCTGCGAGGCCAGCACCTGGCACAGCATGTAGCCGATGAAGGCGCGGCTGGTGACGAGGCTGCCGACATCGCCGCGAAATCCGCCGCCAGAGGCGCGGTCGCGGCGGGTCTCCGGCAGCGCCAGCGCGATCGTCACGGTAATCACCAGCGACGCCGCGGTGATCAGATAGAAAATCGAGCGCCAGCCGAAGGCGATTTCCAGCAAGCCGCCGGTCAGCGGGCTCAGCATCTGCGCGATCATCATCACCGCGATGACGAGGCTGATCATCGAGGAGATGCGGTCGCGGCTGTAGAGATCGCGGATGATGGCGCGGCTCACCACCATGCCGGTAGCGCCGCCCAGCGCCTGAAAAAACCGCGCGGCGATCAGTTGCGGCAGGGTTTGCGCGAACATGCAGGCCGCGCTCGCCAGTACCATCAGGCCGAGGCCCGCCAGCAGCACCGGGCGGCGTCCGAACCGATCCGACAGCGGCCCCATCACGATCTGCGAACAGGCAATGCCGACCATGTACAGCGACACGGTCATCTGGGCGACGCCGATATCGCGCCCGAAGGTAGCGGCCAGCACCGGCAGCGCGGGCACCAGCAGGTAGAGCGAAATCGGCGCAACGCCGGTCATCGCGACCAGCAGCAGCAGCGTGATCCGGGATTTGGCAATACCCGAAACGTCGCTCGCCGATCCCCGCGGTTTGCCCATCACCCCATGCATTGCTGTCTGATCCGGTGTTTCGGATCGGACTGTAGAGCTATCTGTCGTAACGAATACGCTCGTTTCGGAATGCCGCTATTCGCTTTTTGCGAGGTTCGATGCGTCGCATCGCCCCCGGAATGACGTTCAACGCGCCAGCGCCGCCGTGGCAGCGTCGAGCCACGCCTGGGTGGCGGCGTCGAGATGCTGGCGTACCTCGTGGCGGACTCGGGCGTGATAGTCGTTGAGCCAGCCGAGTTCGTCCTGGCTCAGCATGTTCAGATCGATCAGGCGCCGGTCGATCGGCGCCAAGGTCAGCGTCTCGAACGCATTCATCGACTTCTCGGCCTCGGCCACGTCGGTGCCGACCACCAGTTCGAGATTCTCGATCCGGATGCCGAACGCGTCGGTCTTGTAATAGCCGGGCTCGTTGGACAGGATCATGCCGCGCCGGAGCGGCGTGGTGCCGAGTTTCGAGATTCGCGCCGGGCCTTCATGCACCGACAGATAGCTGCCGACGCCGTGGCCGGTGCCGTGCTCGAAATCGAGCCCGGCCTGCCAGAGGAATTGCCGCGCCAGCGTGTCGAGCTGCGCCCCGGTGGTGCCGTCGGGAAACACCGCGCGCGACATCGCGATATGGCCGCGCAGCACCCGGGTGAAGCGGTCGCGCATTTCCGGCGTCGGGGTGCCGATCGCGATGGTGCGGGTGACGTCGGTGGTGCCGTCCTGATATTGCGCGCCGGAATCGATCAGCAGCAGATCGCCGGTTGCGATCCGCCGGTTGGTCTTGCGGGTGACGCGGTAATGCACGATGGCCCCGTTGGGCCCGGTGCCGGCGATGGTCGGAAACGACACGTCCTTGAGCGCCCCGGTCTCGCGCCGGAATGTTTCCAGCGCCTCGACGGTGTCGATCTCGGTCAGCGCGCCGGACGGCGCCTCGCGGTCGATCCAGGCGAGGAACCGCGCCAGCGCCACCGCGTCGCGCCGGTGGGCGGTTCGCGTGCCCTCGATCTCGGTGGTGTTCTTGCAGGCCTTGAGCAGTGCTATCGGGTCGCTGCCGCGCACCACCTTGCCGCCGGCCGCGTTGATCAGCCGGCTCAGGGCGTCGGCGGCGGTGGCGCTGTCGAGCGCGATCGACGCGCCGCGCTTGGCGAGGCTCGTGAGTTCAGACGTCAGCGCGTCGGGCTCGACGACATCGGCGGATTGCTCCAGATGGTCGCGCGCGCTGTTGGAGAGCTTGCGGTGATCGATGAAGATTTTTGGGCGGCCGTCCTTCGGCACCAGCGCATAGGACAACGGCAAAGGCGTATGCGAGACGTCGGCGCCGCGGATATTGAAGGTCCACGCCACCGCGTGGCTATCCGACAGCACCAGCGCATCGGCGCCGAGCCGGTCGATCTCGGCACGAATACGGTTGAGCTTGTCGGTTTCGGCCTCGCCGGAAAACTGCGTGCCGTGAATCGCGACCGGGCCAAGCGGCGGCGCCGGGCGCTCGGTCCACACGGAATCGAGCGGGTTGCTGTCGACCGCGACCAGCTCCGCGCCAGCCTTGGCGCAGGCCGCCGCCAGCCGCTCGGCTGCCGCCGAAGTGTGCAGCCACGGGTCAAAGCCGAGGCGATCGCCGGCAGCAAGGTGGGTTGCCAGCCAGCTTTCGGGGGAGGGGTCGATCAGCGGCTCAACCTTCCAGGCCCTGGCATCGACCTGCTTTGCGGCCTGCAGCGTATAGCGGCCATCGACGAACACGGCTGCTTCATGGACCAGCACGATGGCCATTCCGGCCGATCCGGTGAAACCGGTGAGCCAGGCCAGCCGCTCTTCGGAGGGCGCGACATACTCGTTTTGCTGCTGATCGGCGCGGGGAATCACGAATCCGGTCAACTTCCGCCGCGCCAATTCCGCGCGGAAGGCGGCGAGCCGCGCCGTCAGCGCCACGCCGCTTTCGGGCTCTTCGAATGTCTGGAAATGGGCTTCGAACATCGTTTGGCCAGTCTAGGGGGACGCGGATCGGTCCGCAATGCGGAGCACGGCCGTCATAATTTGGCATAACTTATGCTTGAATTATTGCGTCTGCATTAGAAGGAGGAGAACGGCTTATGGCGCAAGTCGTTCATCTGACGAACCCGCGGTAGCTCCAGAGGTGATTTGGGGGTTTCCGGAAAGTGTCTCAACTCAACGACGAGGGGATACACATGCCAGCCTTTACGTT
>Ga0302314_10002713_pt1 | contig 32839 bp, 30 predicted proteins | sample III_Palsa_N2_3_FD_200533 | JGI IMG/M metagenome (GOLD analysis project Ga0302314, IMG submission 200533) | Peat permafrost microbial communities from Stordalen Mire near Abisko, Sweden - III_Palsa_N2_3 | ecosystem: Environmental > Terrestrial > Soil > Palsa > Peat permafrost | place: Sweden...
CTTCTCACTCCCCAATGCCTGACCCAATCTTCAAACCGCCTTAGAAGAGAGCTTGACGAACCTCTCCCCATATTAGCGGACCAATTCCAAGTCTGCTTGATCGCCGCGTTCGACTATATCCCAGCCGGAGAGAACATAACGCAGCCGATTCAAGTATCTCTGCCCAATCCGCTTTTCCGCGGTCATCGCCGCGCCAACAACCACCGCAGCCTCGTTAGGCGTCTTGAAGGTTCCCACGGCATGCAACTCGTTTTCAGATCTCTTGGTGAGCAGCCATGCTTCGTCGCTGACGGATTCGATCGTCCATTCGACATCCGTCGCATTCAGTTTGTATTTCATACCAGCGTGGGGACCTATTCCGGGGCAAGTTGTTCGAGGCTAACCCGAAGTAACAAAGTGAGCATCGGGATGCCCCTGAAGGCGACGCAAGCCAAGAACGCGAACGCCGAGCGGTTCGCCTTGCGATCGACGCCCACGTGAAAGGCCCAAATTGGCCATGGGGGTTACGAACCCATCACGCCTGGAAAAGGTGCCCTCTTGCCACCTAAGTCGTTAACTACCAAACCGATTTTTCCGCCCGGCGCGACGCCCCGGTAGGCACGGCCGAAGCCCCCAAAGCGGTCAAACCGGATAAACGCTGCCTCCCTAAGGGCGTCACCATCGCCCGAGGAATTCGGCTGGTTGGCCGTCGAAACCTTCGCCGCGGTGACGATTCTGTTTCGAGGGCGCTGCAACCTTGCAAGTCCGAGGACTCACTGAGTCGCTAGCGCGGGTGATCAAAGCATACATACTGAAAACACTGAGGCGCGAATTACCCCGACATCGCCGGAATCCCATCATTCGCTTCGCGCGCCGGGCCGCCCAAGTCACATATCGGCTGATCGAGAACGACAACTACAACATCAGGGAAAATGGGGAGGAGCGTGTGCTCGTTCTGGTCGCGAAGCATCTCGAGGTAGCCACCGTTTTTGACGTGGGTGCGAACGTCGGCGAGTACGCCGCCGTGGCCACCGAGCTTTTCCCGCTCGCCGCTATCCATGCATTTGAACCCGTCGAACCGGCTTACGCGATTTTGTCCCGGCGGTTCGCCGGCACGCCCAGGGTGCAACCCCACCATTTTGGCCTCAGTGACAAAGACGCTTCGGTGAATTTTTCCGTCCGCCCTGACGACCTGACAAATTCGACGTCTCATCCTGAGGCGAGCCGACTGCTCAATCCCCACCGCGCGCGCATCACGGTGGCGTGCACGTTGCGCAGGTCTGGCGACGCGGCTGAGGAGATAGGGGTAAGCACGATCGACCTGCTGAAGATCGACACCGAGGGAAACGACTGGTTCGTCCTCGATGGCTTCAGCGATTGGCTGAAGGCCGGACGTATCAAGGTGATTCAATTTGAATACGGAATGACCTGCATCTTCACAAAGAAATTGCTCGCTGACCACTACGGCATCCTTCGTGACAGCGGCTATGTGGTGGGCAAAATCTATCCGACTTACGTCGACTTCAGGCCGTACGATCCGTTCGACGAAGATTTCATTGGCCCCAACTATCTCGCTGTTCACGAGTCGACGGGCCTCCAGAGCGTCTTGTAACGCCCCGGCCTCTTGTTAGGGTCTGCTTAAGGTTAACTTCCAAGTGGTGCGGGCGCGGGGAATCGAACCCCGATTTCAAGCTTGGGAAGCTCACGTGATAGCCGTTATACTACGCCCGCAAAGAACGGACAAAAGAGGTCACCCAAACCTTATCCCGGGTCAAGCGGGTTCAGCCGAGGTGGCTGAGGAGTGCCCTGAGCGCGATCGCCACGCTCAGCGGGCCGAGGACCCAGTGCCATCGGGGCTGTGCCCCCAGCCAGGGGCGGGCCAACCAAAGCGCCCCGGGCAGGCCCCAGACAAAGTACCGGTCAAAGCTTTCGAAGCCCCAATAGGGGCCGGTGCAGACAATCAGGGCCGCGTTGGCAAGGAAGCCGAGGACCAGCGCGCGGTCCCAAGGCTCCAGGCTCCGGCCGAGTTGTCGCAGCCCCCGGCCGAATAGGACCACGAGCACCGGTATGTGCGCATAGATGTAGACGGTCTTCCAGAGCGGCACCGGCGTTCGCCACGGGGTCAGGAGGAGGTGTTCAAAGGGCCAGCCCCAGTGCCCAGAGGGATTGTGCAGGCTTGCCGCCAGGACCGGCGGAATGTTGAGGTCCTGGAGCGGACGCGCGTACACGTGCAGCTGGTGAAGCGGATCCCCGTACAGGTGCAGATTGAGGGCGAAAAGGCCGGCAATCGGGACCGCGGCCGCGAGCCCGGCAAGGAGAACCGGTCGGGAAAGCCGGCGCGCGCCCACCAGGAGCGCCAGCAGGGTGGCACCAAGCCAGGCGATCCCGAACGCGCGCAGCACGACCAGGAACCCACCGGCCGCCCCGGCCCAGGCCGGCCGGCCGGCCTTCAGCGCCAGCAATCCCAGCAGCATCACCGCCAGGTAGGCCGGCTCGCTGATCGGATGGCTGCTCGCGACCAGCCAGGCCGGCGGCAGGTAGACCAGGTACCAAGCGAGGACGCGCTCGCCCGTGAGGCGAAGGAAGAGAACGGGAACCAACGCCGCCAGCACGACGGAGAACGCGAGGACGAAGGGATCAGGCAGCCCAAGCCGCAGCCCCCAGCCGAAAAGCAGCGGCCAGCCGGGGAACACGCGCGTGTCGTAGAGCGAGAGCACCGAGGCCGGGCTCGCCCCGTAGATCACCTTCCCGGCGGCGATGAACGAGCCCGCGTCAGAGGTGGTGAGAAAATGCTCCCAAGGTTCGCGGCGGACGAGGAACACAACCGCCAGGAGGGCGGCGCGCAGGCCGAGGGCCGCGCCAAAGAGCTGGAGGGCCGCGCGGCCCATCGTCCCCTTTCCCGCGGCCGCTTCGGCGCTCGGATTCATGGCGGGGGCGGCCGGACCCGCGCCGCTCAGTTAAACGCCCTCCGGCTGTCGAGCGCGCTCTTCACCGTGACGGAGTCGGCGTAGAGCACGCCGCCGCCGCTCGGGATGCCAAAGCCGATCCGGGTCACCCGCAACGGGTGCCCGGGCGGCAGGTGCTCCTGCAGGTAGTGGCACGTCGCCTCGCCCTCGACGTCGTTGGAGAGAGCGAGGACCAGCTCGTCGACGCCGCCCTCGGCGATCCGCTCGAACAGACGCGCGAGGTTCAGGTCGTCGGGCCCGATGCCGCGCAGCGGCGACAGCTTGCCGTGGAGGACGTGGTAGGTTGCGCGCCAGGACCCGCTCCGCTCGATCGCCACCAAGTCGGGGACGTTCTCGACCACGCAGACGGTGCGCGGGTCGCGCTTCGGGTCGGCGCAGATCGGACAGAGCGGCTCCTCGCTCAGGTTGCCGCAGCGCTCGCAGCGGCGCACCGTGCGGGCGGCCTCCCCGAGGGCGCCGACCAGCTCCGCCAGCTGTTCCGGCTTGCCGAGGACCAGCTGGAGCGCGATCCGCTCGGCCGAACGGTAGCCGATTCCCGGCAGCCGACGGAGGACCTGCTGCAGCCGATCGAACGCCGAGGACACGGCGCTCAGAACCCCCCCGGCATCTGGAAAGCCGAGGTCACCTTCTGCATCTCGCTGTCGTTGAGTTCCTTGGCCTGCCGCGCCGCATCCTGCACCGCGGACAGGACGGTGTCCGCGACCACCTTGGGATCCTCCTTCAGGAATTCGGGATCGAGGACCAGCGACAAGAACTTGCCGGAGGCCGTCACCTTGACCCGGACGGCGCCCCCGCCCGCTGTCACCTCGAGCTCGCGCGCCTCGAGCTGGGACTGCAGGGTCTCGATTGAGCGCTGCATCTTCTGAGCGGTTTTGAGGAGTTTGCCGACGCCAGCCATGGGCCCCAGTTTTGGGGATCGCGGGAAAATAACGAGGTGTTTTTTCCGCCGCGCGCAGCCCGACCCCCTGAGGTGTTGCGCGGCGCGGTCCCCGACGTTGTGATCGCGGGACTCAAGTAACTGACCCCTGAAGACATGCACCCCTTTTTCCCGAAACGCCCCGACCCAAGATGGTCCCACCCCTCCGGTGACTGAGTCTCCTCGAGCATGTGCGGCATCGCCGGATTCGTAGACCCGTCCGTCCCGGCCGGGGCACGGGAAGAGTCGGTCGGCCGCATGTGCGCCGCCATGGTCCACCGCGGGCCCGACGACGCCGGCATGGCGACCCGCGGGGCGGCCACGCTCGGGATGCGCCGCCTGGCGATCTTTGACCCGGTGAACGGCCATCAGCCGATGGTGACACCCGACGGGCGCTTCACCCTCGTCTTCAATGGCGCCATCTACAACTTCCGGGAATTGCAGGACGACCTGGAGGGCCAGGGCTGGTTCTTCCGCACCCACTGCGACACCGAGGTGCTCTTGGCGGCGCTCGCCGAGTGGGGCCGGCCCGCGCTCGCCCGGCTGCGCGGGATGTACGCCTTCGCGCTCTGGGACGGGGCGGACGAGACCCTCCTGCTGGCCCGCGATCCCTTCGGGATCAAGCCGCTCTACTACACGCACTACCGCGATCGCCTGGTCTTCGCCTCCGAGGCTTCGGCGCTCCTCGCCTCCGGCACGAACGCCGGCGAGATCGACCCGCGCGCCGTCTCCGAGTACCTGTCCTTCCTGGCGGTCCCGGCGCCGCGCACGATCTACCGAGGCGTCCGCATGCTCGAAGCCGGCGAGACGCTGCTGTTCCGGGGCGGCAAGGCGGAGCGGGCGCCGACCTGGGCGTTTCCCGCCGGGTCGGCGGGCGCGGAGGTGAGCGCGACCCGGGAGGACTTCGTCCGGGGGCTGCGCGCCCGCCTCGACGACTCGATCCGCGCGCACGTGCTCGCCGACGTCCCGGTCGGGGCCTTCCTCTCGGGCGGGCTCGACTCCGCGGTGGTGGCAGGGCTCATGGCACGGGTGGGCGGCGCCACCCTCAAGACATTCTCGATCGGGTTCGAGGAGGACGGCTTCTCCGAGGCCGACGACGCGGAGGCCAGCGCCAAGTTCTTCGGCTCGGTCCACCACACCCGGATCCTGACCGGGGACGAGGTGGCGCGCGACATCGACCGGATCGTCGACGCCCTCGACCAGCCGACCGGCGACGGCATCAACACCTACTACGTGAGCCAGACCGCCCAGCAGGGCGGCGTGAAGGCCGCCCTCTCCGGCCTCGGCGGGGATGAGCTCTTCGGCGGCTACCCGCTCTTCCGGCAGGTGCCGGCCCTGGCGCGCCGCCTGCCGCTTTGGCGGCGCCTTCCCGCTCCGCTGCGCGCGGCCGTGGCCGCCCTGGTCCGGACCCGCGGCACTCGCGGGCGCAAGCTGGCCGACATCCTCGCCCACGCCCGCGACGCCCACGAGGTCGCTTCGCTGGGCCGCCGCGTTTTCCCGGAGGCGACGGCCGCGGCGATCCTGGCCGCGGACGTGCGGGAGACGCTGGCGCGCCAGCCGCCCTTCCATCCGCAGCTGGAGAACCTGCGGGCGCAGGTGCCGGCCAACGACCTCTTCGCGCTGGTCAGCGCCTGGGAGCTGCGCACCTACATGGCCGACGTCCTCCTGCTGGACAGCGACGTCATGAGCATGCGCCACTCGCTCGAGCTGCGGGTGCCCTTCATCGACCGGCCGCTGATCGAGTGGCTGTGGGCGCAGCCCAGCCGTTTCAAGGAGGACCGCCGCCGGCCCAAGTCGGTCCTGTGCGAGGCCACCGCCGACGTGCTGCCCCCGGGGCTGATGAACCGGCGCAAGCGGGGCTTCACCTTCCCCTTCGCGATCTGGATGCGCACCTCCCTGCGCCCCTTCCTCGAGGACACCTTCTCGGCCCCGAGCGTCGCGCGCAGCGGCCTCTTTTCCGTCCCGGCGGTGCAGGCGCTCTGGGGTGGATTCATGGCGGGGGGCGAGAATCGGGAGTGGTCGCGGCTGTGGAGCCTCGCCATGGCGATCGCGTTCATCAATCGCCGCCAGGGTTCGCCGCCGCCGGCCGGTGTGCTCGCCCCGTGAATTCCCTCTTGCTGGCTCCCGAGCTCTTCACCGGCGACGGCGGCATCCCTCGGATCCTGCGCCTCTACCTGAAGGCGCTCTGCGACCTGGCCGGAGCGGCCGACGGCGTCCGCTTTCTCTCACTGAACGACCGCTCCTTCGATTCCGGACAGCTGGCCCGCTATTCGTCCCCCGCCCTGCAGGGCTGGGAGGGGTGCGGTCGGCGGAAGCTGCGCTTCGCCCGCCGCGGGACGGCGCTCGCGCGCCGCTCCGACCGGATCATCTGCGGGCATGTCGCCCAGCTGCCGGTCGCCTGGCTGGGCACCCGGCTGGGCCGGCCGCGCCCCTACTACCTCGTGGCCCACGGCCTCGAGGTGTGGCGTCCGTTCTCGCTGCCCGAGCGCCTGGCGCTGCGCGGGGCGCGCCGCATCCTCTGCGTCAGCGACTACACCCGGCGGCAGGTGCAGGACTACAGCGGGCTCCCGGACGACCGGCTGGCCGTGCTCCCGAACGCGCTGGATCCCTTCCTCGCGCCGGCCGCGCCGGCCCCCGCGCCGGCCGCGCCGGTGATCCTCACCATCTCGCGGCTGTCGCTGGCCGATAACTACAAGGGCATCGGGCACCTGATCGCCGCCCTGCCGGCGGTGCGGGCGCAGATCCCGGAAGTGCGCCTGCGGGTCGTCGGCCGCGGCGACGGCCTGCCCACCCTGCAGGCCCAGGCGCGCCGGCTCGACGTCGCCGACCGGGTGGAGTTCGCCGGCTACCGCAGCGACCAGGAGCTGCAGGGCGAATTTGCGCGCTGCCGCCTGTTCGCGCTCCCCAGCCAGAAGGAGGGCTTCGGCCTGGTCTACCTCGAGGCGATGGCGCATGGCCGACCCTGCCTCGGGGCGAATTCCGGCGGCGTACCCGAGGTGATCACGCCCGCGACCGGCGTCGTCGTCGACTACGGCAATGCCGAACAGATCGCGGCCGCCGCCATCGCCGCGCTGCGGCGCGACTGGCCGCTCGAACCGCTGGTGGAGCGGGCTAAGCAGTTTTCCTATTTGCGGTTCCGGGAGCACCTCGGGACACTCCTCGACTGATGAGCGGCCCCCCTGCCCCCCCGCCCGCCGGTGCGGCGCTCCGCCACCCCTACGAGGTCGTAATCGAGGCCGGCCGGCCCAGCCTTAACTACTGGGTGGACCTCTGGCGCTACCGCGACCTCCTGGGATTTCTCACCCTCCGCGACATCAAGGTGCGCTACAAGCAGACCATCCTCGGCGTCGGCTGGGCGCTCATCCAGCCGGTGGTGACGACCGTCATCTTCACCTTCGTCTTCGGCAAGCTGGCGGGCATGTCCGCGGGCGGCGTCCCCTACCCGCTCCTGGTGCTGGCCGGGCTCCTCCCCTGGCAGCTCTTCACCGCCGCCCTCTCCGGTTCGAGCGCCAGCCTGATCTCCAACGCCCAGCTGATCTCCAAGGTCTACTTTCCCCGGCTCATGATCCCGCTGGCGTCGCTCGGGGTGGCCCTGATCGACTTCCTGGTCGTCCTCGGCCTCTACGTCTGCGTCTCGCTCTGGTTCGGGCGCGTGCCCTCCTGGCATTGGGCGCTCCTGCCCATCTTCATCGGCGTGGCCCTCGTCCTCGCCTTCGGGGCCGGGCTCTGGTTCACGGCCCTGACCGTCAAGTATCGCGATTTCCGTTACATCGTGCCCTTCCTGATCCAGATCGGCGTCTTCATCTCCCCGATCGGCTTCAGCACCGGGGTGCTCCCGACCTGGCGGAAGCTCCTCGACCTGAACCCGGTGACCGGCGTGATCGACGCCTTCCGCTGGTGCCTGCTGAGCGACGGCCAACCCTTCGACGAGCACGGGATCGTCTGCTCGGTGCTGATCTCGAGCATCCTCACCTTCTCCGGGCTCTGGTACTTCCGCAAGATGGAGCGGACCTTCGCCGACGTGATCTAGCGCCCATGGCCGCCGACTCCATCATCTCGGTCGAGGGCGTCTCCAAGCGCTACGTGATCGGCCACCTCGTGGACACGACCCTGCGGGACCGCCTGGCGCGCGGCGCCCGCGCCGCCGCGGCCTGGTTCGGGCCCCGCGCCGGCCCGAGCCGGAGCCGGGAGGAGTTCTGGGCGCTCCGGGAGGTCAGCTTCGAGGTGCCGCGCGGTCAGGTCCTCGGCATCGTCGGCCGCAACGGCGCCGGCAAGTCCACCCTGCTCAAGGTCCTCTCCCGCATCACCGAGCCGACCGCCGGCCGGGTCACGATGCGCGGGCGGGTCGCGAGCCTGCTCGAGGTCGGCACCGGCTTCCACCCGGAGCTCACCGGCCGCGAGAACGTCTACCTGAACGGCGCCATCCTCGGGATGTACCGCGCGGAGATCACCCGCAAGTTCGACGAGATTGTCGCGTTTTCCGAGGTCGAGCGGTTCCTCGACACCCCGGTGAAGCACTACTCGAGCGGGATGTACGTGCGCCTGGCCTTCGCCATCGCCGCCCACCTGGAGCCCGACATCCTGATCGTCGACGAGGTGCTGGCGGTGGGCGACGCCCAGTTCCAGAAGAAGTGCCTCAACAAGGTGAGCGAAGTGACCCGCAGCGGCGACCGCACCGTGCTCTTCGTGAGCCACAACAGCGCCGCGCTCCAGAGCATCTGCAGCGCCGGGATCTGGATGAACCAGGGCAAGCTGGTCTTCCAGGGCCCGATCAACGACTGCCTGGCGGCCTACCTCCAGACCGGCAGCCAGCGGGCCGACTTCGCGGCGCCGTCGAAGGACAAGCCCCACATCACCTCGGTCGAGGTCGACGCCCGCGCCCTCGCGCAGGGCCGGATCGAGGTCGCGGTCGGCTTCAAGTCGCCCTTTCCCCTCTCGCCGCCGGTGGTCGGGATCACGCTCCTCTCCAAGCTCGGGCAGCCGATCTCCGGGAGCAACGGCCGGATGGCCGGGGCGGCGTGGGTGGTCCCGCCCGCGCAGTCGGGGGTGGTAGTGGCCGCGATCGACGCCGCGCCGCTCCACAGCGACACCTACCGGCTGTCGGTCTACCTCGGGGACGCCGCCATGGACTACGATCAGAAGCTCGACGTGGTGGACTTTGACTTCATCTCCCCCCGCTTCTACCCGCAGATGCCGCCGCTGCAGTCGATTGGACCGGTCGACCTACAGTGGCGCTGGTCGCTGCGGCCCGACTAAACGCCCGTGAGCGACTCGCCCCTCATCTGCCTGGTGGCGCCCGGCCACGTCTCAACCACCCCGCGGCTGGTCAAGAACGCCGACGCCCTGGCCGCCGCCGGCTACCACGTGCATGTGGTGACCGGTTCGCCTTCGCCGCTCAACGACGACCAGGACCGGACCATCCTGGCGCGGGTTACCTGGAGCCACGCCTCCACCCGGCACCGCAGCGGCGGCGGGTCCTTCGTCCGCAAGGTCCGCCGCCAGCTGGCCCGCGCCGCCGCGCGCTGGAAGAAATCCCTCCCGACCCCCACGGCGGCGCTGGGCCTGGATGCCGACGCCGATCTTCTGGCCGCCCTCGCGGCGGAGACTCCCGCGCAGCTGTTTTTTGGCCACGCCCTGAGCGGCCTGCCGGCCGCGGTGGCGGCGGCCCGCACCCGCGGCGTCCCCGCCGCCTTTGACATCGAAGATTTCCACGATGCCGAGACGGCGTATGCCCTGGCGAGCCCGGTCGAGCGGCGCCTGCGGCGCACCCTCCAGGAGCGACTGCTGCCGGCCTGCCGGCTCCTCACCTGCGCTTCGCCGCTCATCGGGGTGGAGATCCAGGCGACCTATGGGATCGCCCCGCTCGTCCTCAACAATGTGTTTCCCCTTTCGGAGGCTCCCCCAGTGCCCGTGATGCCCCTGCCGGTGTCTGAGGGACGGCCGGCCGTCCTCTATTGGTTCTCCCAGACCGTCGGACCAGGCCGGGGGCTGGAGGCGATCGTCGAAGTCGCGGCCCGGATGCGGCTCCCGGTGGAACTGCACCTGCGCGGCCAGGTCGCCGCGGACTACGCCTCCTTTCTCCAGACCCGCGCTGTCGCCGCCGGCCTGAGGCGGCCCCTGCGTTTCCTGCCGCTCGCCCCGCCCGCCCAGATGGTCCGGCTGGCGATGGCCGCCGACCTCGGGCTGGCGCTCGAGGAGTCGACGCCCCTCAGCCGCGATCTCTGTCTCACGAACAAGATCTTCGCGTACCTCATGGCGGGGATCCCCCAGCTGATGACCCCCACGAGCGCGCAGCGCCAGCTGGCCTCCGAGCTGGGGGACGCCGCCCTCGTCTGCGACTTGGGACAGGCGGAGTCCACCGCCAGGCAACTCGACGAGCTGCTCTCCGATCCGGACCGAACGTCCCGGGCCCGCTACACCGCCCGGACGCTCGCGCAGGATCGATTTTGCTGGGACCACGAGAAGGCCCTCCTCCTCGACGCCGTCGGGCGCATCGTCCCGCATTCCGCTTGAGGATCCTCCTTACGGCTGATCCCACGATCCCGGTCCCGCCCGCCGGCTACGGCGGCATCGAGCGGATTGTCGACGGGCTCGCCCGCGCCTACGGCGCCCGCCGCCACGCGGTCGGCCTGGTGGCGCACCCGGAGTCGGCGTGCGCGACCGACGCGCTCTTCGGCTGGCCGCGCGTCCGCGAGCGGGGCCTGGCGGACGCCGCCCGCAACGCGTGGGCCCTGCGCTGCGCGGCCCGCGCCTTCCGTCCGGACGTGGTGCACAGCTTCTCCCGCCTCGGCTACCTGCTGCCCCTCCTGCGCTCGCCGGTCCCCAAGGTGATGTCCTACCAGCGCCACACCGGCGGCCGTCAGATCGGCTGGGCCGCGCGGCTGGGCCGCGGGTCGCTCCGTTTCACCGGCTGCAGCCGCTACATCTCCGCGATGGGCCAAGGGGCGGGCGGAGACTGGACCGCGATCCCGAATTTCGTCGAGTTGGAGAAGCTGCCCTTCGCCGCGGCGGTCCCGGCCGACGCCCCCCTCCTGTTCCTGAGCCGGGTCGAGTCGATCAAGGGGCCGGACCTGGCGATCGCAATCGCGCGCGCCGCCGGCCGGCGCCTGGTGATCGCGGGCAACCGGCCCGAGGGCGGCCCGGAGCGGGCCTTCTGGTCCCGCGCGGTCGAGCCGTGTCTCGGCCGGGACGGAATCGAGTGGGTCGGCGAGGTGAACGACGTGCAGAAGGCCGCCCTCCTCGGCCAGGCTGCCGCCCTGCTGGTCCCGATCCAGTGGGACGAGCCGTTCGGGATCGTGTTCGCGGAGGCGTTGGCCGCCGGGACCCCCGTCCTCACCTGCGCCCGGGGCGCCACGCCCGAGATCGTTGACGACGGGGTCACCGGCTTCTTTGTGACGAACGCGACGGACGGGGCCGCCGCGGTCGGGCGGCTCGACCAAATCGACCGCCGCCGCTGCCGAGCCGTGGCCCAGGCCCGGTTCAGCCGCGACACCTGCGCCGAACAGTATCTGGAGCTCTACCGGAGGGCGGCGCCATGAGTGCCCGGCCGGCCGCCCCGATCCTCGACCGGTACACGGAGATCGGGATGCTGAGCGTCAACTTCCGGAACACGGTGCGCCATACGCTGGGACCGCTGGCGGCCGGGCTCGCCCTGGCCACCGCGATCCTCGCGTACGCCCACATCGGCGGGACCTGGGCGTTCGCCTTCATCAGCGCCGGAACCGTGGCCGCCCTCGTCGTCTGGAGCGGCGCCGGGACCGGCCTCCCGCTCCTGCCGATCCTCGTGGTCCAGAACCTGGTGATCTACGGGGTACCGATCGTGGCCAGCCACGAGAACATCCTCACCTACCCCACCCGCTTCATCACCAGCGCGGGCGTCGAGGTGATGGTGATGGACGTGGCCATGGCCATCGCCTGGTCGGCGGGCATGAGGCTCTTCAACGAGCGGCCCCCGGTCAGCCTCGTGCTGCACGAGGTGAACAAGGACGGCGTCAAGGGCTGGCGGCGCATTGGCTTCGCCATGATCACCTGCGCCACCGCCTTCCAGGTCCTAGCCGGGCTCAACCTCCTGGACGCCTTCTATGGGATGCTGCCGAGCGGCGGGGACTCCCTGCTGAACGCCCTGGTCTCGGTGCTCAGCGCCTGCGGCTTCTTTCTCGTCTCGATGGTCGTCGGCGCGGGCGCGGCCCCGGCCGCCGAGCGGGCCAGCTTCTGGGTGCTCCTGCTGGTCAACGTCCTGTTCTCCGCCTCGAGCTTCCTCCTCGCCGGGGCCGCGGCCTGCCTGCTCTCGGTCGCGGTCGGCCTTTTCTGGGGCAGCGGCCGGGTCCCGTGGCGCTTTCTGGTCCTCTCGCTCTCCGGGCTGGCCTTCTTCAACGTGGGCAAGACCACCATGCGCGCCCGCTACTGGGGGCCCGACGAGTCGGCCGGCGTCAACATCACCCTTGAGCAGATGCCCGGCGTGTACGCCGAATGGTGCGGCGTCAGCATCGACGCCCTGATGGAGAACCGCCGGGACGCGAAGGTGACGGCGGCCCACCCCGACCTCCATGGCGCCAAGAACCAGACGCTGCTGGACCGGATCGACAACCTCGAGAACCTGCTGTTCGTCATTGACGCGATGGAGACCGAGCGGGTGACGCCGCTCCATGGCGCGACCTACTGGCTGATCCCGCCCCTCCTCGTTCCCCGGATTTTCTGGCCCGACAAGCCGCGCAGCCATGAGGGCCAGGTGCTGCTCAACGTCCACTTCGGGCGGCAGGACCTCAACTCCACCTTCACCACCTACATCGCATGGGGCCTCCTGCCCGAGGCCTACGGCAACTTCGGGCCGATCACCGGCGCCGTCGGCCTCGGCGCATTCCTGGGTTTTCTTTTTGCGTGGATCGAGAAGTATACGACCCGCAAGCTCCTCATCTCGTGCGAGGGCTTCGTCTGCCTCAGCCTGCTCATGAACCTGATCAACTCCTTTGAGATGGTCGCCAGCGTGCTGGTGACCTCGGTCTTCCAGTCGCTGGTGATCGTCGTCGCCGCCAGCCTGCCCTTCGTGCGGCGGGTGCGCAACCCGCACCCCGAAGAGCCCGAATCTTGAAGGAGCCCCCCATCCCGCGGCCGACCGGATCCGGCGAGCCTTTCCCCAAGGGCCCCGCGCGCGCGCTGCTCCGCCGGCTGGTCGCGCTCCGGCTGTTCCTGCGCGGCTGCGACCTGCCCCTGGCCTCCGGCCGCGCCGTCCTGGTGATCGCGCCGCATCCCGACGACGAGACCCTGGGCATGGGCGGGACGATCGCCCGCCTGGCCGCCGCCGGCAGCGTGCCGCACGTGGCCTTCGTCACCGACGGCCGGGCCTCCCACCCTGGCCACCCGACGCTGGGCCCGGAGGACATTGCCGCGCTGCGGCGCCGCGAGGCCGAGGGCGCGCTGGCGGCGCTGGGCGTCGGCGCCGACCGCGTGGCCTACCTCGGCGGGCCCGACGGACGCCTTGACCGGCTCGCGCCGGACGAGGGCAAGCGGCTGGCGGACGAGCTTCGGCTCGCCTTCCGGCGGGTGCGGCCCGACCTCGTGTTCCTGCCGACCCGCGCGGATGGCAGCTCGGAGCACCAGGGTGCCTATGACCTGGTGCGGTCGGTCCTGGCGACGGAAACCGGCGACGCGCGGGTCCTGGAGTTCGCGGTCTGGGCCTGGTGGAGCCCGCTGCGCCTGCTGGCGCCGCTGCGCACGTCCCGCGCGGTGTGGCGGTCGCGCCTGGGACCCGCCCGCGCCGCCAAGGCCCGCGCCATCGCCGCGTACCAGAGCCAGTGCCTCCCGCTGCCCCCCCAGCGCACCGCCGCGCTGCCCGCGGGTTTTCCCGCCAGCTTTGACACGGCGACGGAATATTTTTTTGAACGGTGAGCCCGGCCGAGAATTCCCCCCCGCGGCGGAAAGTCCTGATCGTCTCGCCGCATTTTGCCCCGACGAACGCGCCCGACATGCAGCGCACCCGCCTGGCGCTCCCGTACCTGCGGGCCCACGGCTGGGAACCGGTCGTGCTGGCGGTGGCGCCCGAGTGCGTGGAGGGGGGCGTGACGGAGCCGCTGCTCGAGGAAACCTATCCCCCCGACATCCGCATCGTGCGGGTGCGGGGCCTGCCGCCGGGCGCCACCCGCTGGGCCGGCATCGGCAGCCTCTGGCTGCGCTGCGGCCGGGCGCTGCGCGCCGCCGGGGAGCGCCTGCTGCGCGCCGAACGCTTCGACCTCGTCTTCCTCAGCACCACCCAGTTCCACGCCTTCAGCCTCGGGCCGCGCTGGCTCGCCCGCTTCGGGGTGCCCTACGTGCTCGACTACCAGGATCCCTGGCGGAACGACTACTACGAGCGCACCGGGACCCGGCCGCCCGGCGGCCGCCTGAAGTTCGCGCTCTCGCAGTGGCAGGCCCGCCGCCTCGAGCCCCGGGCGCTCCGCCATGCCGCCGGAGTCGTGGCCGTCTCGGCCGCCTACGGCACCGGCCTCGCGCGGCAGTATGCGTGGTTCGACGCCTCGTCGGTTGTGGTGCTGCCCTTCGGCGCCGCCGCCCGCGACCTCGCGACCGCCCGCACCCGCCGGCCCGCCCAGCCGGTCGTGGCCCTGGGCGACGGCGACTTTCACCATGTCTACACCGGCCGGTGCGGACCCGACATGTCGAGTTCGCTGAGCGCGCTCTTCCGCGCTTTCAAGCTCTACCGGGCCGCGCAGCCCGAGGAGGCGGCGCGCGTCCGGTTCCACTTCATCGGGACCGACTACGCGCCGCGGCCCCTCGGGCGGGAATGGGCGATGCCGGTCGCGCGCGCCGAGGGGGTGGAGGCCTTCGTCACCGAGGAATGCTACCGCGTTCCCTACTTCGACGCCCTCTCGTACCTGCTGAACGCGGATGCCCTGCTCGGTGTCGGCTCCAACGACCCCACCTACAGTGCCTCGAAGATCTACCCCTACGTGCTGGCCGAGCGGCCGATGCTGCTGATCTTCAACCGAGAGAGCCCGGTGCTCGCCATCGCCGCGGAACTGGGCTGCGGCTCCCGGTTTGCCTTTTCGGGTAGCGGCGAGCTGGACCGGCTGGCCCAGGAGATCGCCGCCGAATGGTTCCTGGGCGGGGCGATGCGCCGGTACCAGCCGTACGACCCCGGGGCCTTCCGGGCTTATTCCGCCGAGGGCATGACGGCCCGGCTGGCCGCCTGCTTCGACCGGGCCGCGGGCCCGCGGGAGGACTGATGGCGCCGCCCCACAGCCCGCGGGTGGCCGTCGTGCTCTCGCACCCGACCCAATACTACAGCCCGTGGTTCCGCTGGCTCCGCGCCCACACCGGCCTCGAGCTCCGGGTGTTCTATCTGTGGGACTTTGGCGTCACGGCGCGGCCCGACCCCCGATTCGGCAAGACGATCCGGTGGGACGTCGAACTGCTCGACGGCTACGAGCACGAGTTCCTGCCCAACGAGTCCGCCCACCCCGGCGCCGAGCATTTCTTCGGCTTCAAGAACCCGGGCCTCACCCGCCGCCTGGCCGCCTGGCGCCCCGACGCCGTGCTGGTCTTCGGCTACAAGTGGGCCAGCCACCTGCGGGTGATCGCCTGGGCGACGCTGGCCCGCGTCCCGATCCTCTTCCGCGGCGACTCGCACCTGATCGGCCGGCCGCCGCCGGGCGCTGCCAAGCGGCTGGCGCTGCGCCTCCTCTTCGCGCGCTTCGCGGGCATCCTCTGCGTCGGGGCCGCCAACCGGGACTACTTCGAGGCGTTCGGCGTCCCCGCCCGGCGGCTCTTTGGCGCGCCGCACTCCGTCGACGCCGCGCACTTCGACCCCGGTCGCCCGGGGACGCGCGAGGCGGCAACGGCGATGCGAACGCAGCTAGGCCTCGCCGCCGGGACGCGCGTCGTGCTCTTCGCCGGGAAATTCACGCCGGCCAAGCAGCCCGCGGAGCTGGCCGAAGCCTTCGCGCGCGTCGCCCCGCCCGATGCCGCGCTCGTCCTGGTGGGCGACGGTCCCGAGCTCCCGCGCCTGCAGGCGCTGAGCGCGGCCGCCGGGGCCGGGGGCGCGCGGATCATCCTCCTGCCCTTCGCCAACCAGAGCGAGATGCCCGCACGCTACCTATTGGCCGACCTCTTCGTGCTCCCGTCGCGCGGCCCGTACGAGACCTGGGGACTCGCCGTCAACGAGGCGATGCATCTCGGGGTTCCCTGCCTGGTGAGTACCGAGGTGGGCTGCCAGCGCGACCTCGTGACCCCCGGGGAGACGGGCTGGGTCTTCGACCCCGGCGCCCCCGCGGCCCTCGAGGGGGCCCTGCGCCGGGCCCTGGACGACCTCGGCCGGGAGGAGGTCCGCGCCGCCCTCCGCGCCGCGGTGGCGCGGCGCATCGCGGGCTACACCTACGCCGCCACCACCGCCGGGCTGCTCAACGCCCTTGAGAGCCTGGGCCCCCGCCGCTAGAGGTCTCCCAGCGCCCCACCGTGAGAATCACCATCGTCACCGGGTTCTTCCTGCCGGTCCCCGCCCTGCGGGGCGGCGCGACGGAGCGGTCCTGGGAGGGTCTGGCGCGGATCTTCGCCGCCGCCGGCCACGCGGTGACCTTCGTCTCCCGGCGCTGGCCGGGCCTGCCCGACTCCGAGGTCCGCGACGGCGTGACGCACGTGCGCCTGCCGGGCTTCGACCACTCCCGGCGGCTGGCGGTCAACCTGCTGCGCGACCTGCGGTGGGGAATCCGGGTCGCCCGCGCGCTGCCGCCCGCCGACATCGTCATCTGCAACACGGTCACCCTGCCCGCCTGGCTTCCCTGGCTCAAGCCCTCCGCCGGCCACGTCGCCACGATGATCGGCCGGGTGCCGAAGGGCCAGGTGCCGTTTTATCGCAGGGTGCGGCGGATCTACGTCCCCAGCTCCGACCTCGCCTCCCAGATCCGGCCGGAGCGCGCCCGCCGGATCACCCGCGTGATCGGCTACCCGATCGACTGGGACCGGCAGGCCCGGGCCGCGGCCCAGGTCCGCGCGCCGCTCACGATCGGCTACGTCGGCCGGATCCACCCGGAAAAGGGACTCGCCCTCCTGATCGGGGCCGCGGCCATCCTGGCCCGGCGGACCGACCTGCCGGATTGGCGCCTGCGGATCGTCGGGCCCGTGGCCGTCAGCGCCGGCGGCGGGGGCGAGGCCTGGGCGGAGGGCCTGCGCGCCGCCGCGGCCCCGCTGGGCCCCCGGGTCGAGTGGGTCCCGCCCGAATTCGACCCGGACCGGCTGGCCCAGCTCTACGGGAAGATGGACGTCTTCTGCTACCCGAGCCTGGCCGACCAGGGCGAGACCTTCGGCGTCGGGGTGGCCGAGGCCATGGCCGCGCGGTGCGCGGTGGTCGTGTCCGCCCTGCCCTGCTTCCGCGACCTGGTAATTCCCGGCGAGACGGGAATAAGCTTCATCCATACCGGGGCGGAGGCCGCGGAGCGGCTGGCCGCGGAACTCGCGCGCCTGCTTCTCGACCCGGTGCTCTGCCGGCGGCTGGCCGAACGGGGGCAATACCACGTGCGCCGCTTCGCCTACCCGGAGGTGTCGCGGAATATCTTGGCGGACCTCGCCGTTTTGGCGGGCGCCAGTGCCGAAAACCCGCTTAGCTAAGGATATGCTGGAGGATCCGTATCTGGGCCAGGGCTGCTCGACGCCCTATTCCCCGGGCGCACTGGCGTCCCGCCTGGCCTGGGGCGTCGTCCAGGCGACCCTCTTCCGCTGGAGTCCCCGGCCTTGGCACGGCCTCCGGGCCTGGCTGCTGCGCCTTTTCGGGGCCGCCATTCCCCAGCCGGGGCAGGTCGTCATCTTCCCATCGGCCGTCGTCACCTTCCCGAACCGCCTGGCCCTCGGGCCGCGCTCGATGGTGGGGCCGCGGGTGCGGATCTACAACCTCGCCACCGTGACGCTCGAGCGGGGCGCGAACCTCAGCCAAGGGTGCCACCTCTGTGCGGGCACGCACGACTACCTGCGTTGGAGCATGCCGCTCGTCGCGCGGCCGATCACGGTGGGCGCGAACGCCTGGCTGGCCGCCGACGTCTTCGTGGGCCCGGGCGTAACGGTCGGCGAGCTCTGCGTCGTCGGGGCGCGCTCGGTGGTGGTCCGCGACCTGCCGCCGCGGATGGTTTGCGCCGGCAATCCCTGCCGTCCGCTCAAGGAGCGCCCGGGCCCCCTGCCGTGAGGGTCTGCCAAATCGTGCCGAGCCTGGAGGCCCGCTACGGCGGCCCGAGCAAATCGGTCCTCGGCCTGGCGAGGGCCATGGCGGCCGGGGGGGACCACGTCGACCTCCTCGCCACGGACCCGGCCCAGCCCTCGCAGGCGTCGGAGCCCAACCTGGAGGTGCGGATCTTCCGCCGGGCCTGGCCCGGCGCCATCTGCCCGTCCCCCGACCTGCGCCGCGCGCTCGGTCCCCTCTCCGCCGACGTGGTCCACCACCATTCCCTCTGGCTGCGGACCCTCCACTACGCCCACCGCAAGGCGCGCGGCGACGGCGTCCCGCTCGTGGTCTCGCCGCGGGGGATGATGGATGCCTGGGCCTGGGGGCACCACCGGAAGCGGAAGGCCCTCGCCCGGGCCCTGATCCACCCGGGCGCCTTGCGCGACGCGGCCGGCTGGCACGCGACCAGCGAGGCCGAGGTCGAGGCGATCCGCCGCCAGGGGTTCGGCCAGCCCGTGTGCGTGGCCCCGAACGGGGTGGCCGCGGCCACCCCGGCGGACCGCGCCGCGGCCGAGGCCCACTGGCGCGGCGTCCTCGGTCCGCGGGAGCAGCGGCCGATCGCGCTCTTCTATTCGCGGTTGCACCGCAAGAAGCGCCTGCTGGAGCTCATCGACCTCTGGCTGGACCAGGGGCCCAAGGACTGGCTCCTCCTCATCGTCGGCATCCCCGAGGACTACACCGCCTCGATGCTGGAGACCTACGTGATGAACGCCGGCCAATCCGGCCGGGTGCGGGCCTACGATGGCTCGGCCCAGCCCGCCCCGTATCCGGTCGCCTCGCTCTTTGTCCTGCCGTCCCACGGGGAGAATTTCGGGCTCTCGATCGCCGAGGCCCTGGCCGAGGGCGTGCCGGCCCTCGTCACCGACACCACGCCCTGGGCGGGGCTGGAGCGGGAGGGCGCGGGCTGGTGCGTGCCCTGGGCCGAGTTCGGCCCCGCGCTGCGGCGCGCCACGGCCACGGAACCGGCGGTCCTGCGGCAGATGGGGGAATTCGCCCGGGCCTGGGTGCTCCGCACCTTCTCGTGGGAGCGGTCGGCCCGGCTGCTTGCGGAGTTCTACGCCAAGCTGCGGGTTGGGCCGCCGGCCCCCTCGCGTTGAGCCCCGAAACCCCCACCTCCCCGCCGGCGCCGGCCGAGCTCCTCGCCGCCGCCCACGTCGCGGTCCTCCTGGTCGGCGTCACCTGGGCGTTCGGCGGCAACGCCGACTGGGTGCGGACCCCGATCTCGCTCTGGGCCTCGCTGGGGATCGTGCTTGGCTTCGCCGCGGTCACCGTCCCGGCGCTGCGGGCGTTGGCGCTGCCCGGCACCCGCACGTGGGCCTGGCCCATCCTGGCGCTCAACGCCGTGGTCGCGGTGTCCTGCCTGACCCCGGGTTTCCGCACCCTCACCTACCCGTCCGGGACGTTTCTCATGCCCGTGCAGCTGCCGTGGTGGCGCCCGAGCTCCGCCCAGGCCGGGACGTCCCTGCGGTCCCTGTGGCTCTTCGATGGGCTCTATTTCTCCTGCCTCAACCTCGCGCTCCTGGTGCGCCACAAGCGCGTCCTGCGGGGGCTCCTGGCGCTGGTAGCCGCGAACGCCCTCCTCCTCGCCGTCTTCGGGACCGTGCAGAAGCTGGTCCACTCCCCGGGGATCTACTTCGGGGCCGTCGCGTCGCCGCAGGAATCCTTCTTCGCCTCCTTCGTCTACGACAACCACTGGAGCGCGTTCATGATCCTCATGCTCGGGATCTGCATCGGCCTCATCTTCCGCTATGCCCACGGCTCGCGCGGTGACGGCTTCCTGCGCGGGCCGGCGCCCGGGGGGCTGATGGCCGTGGCGCTCCTCTGCATCACGATCCCCTTCAGCGGATCGCGGGCCTGCAGCCTGCTCGCCGGCCTCCTTGTGCTGTTCGCCCTGGTCCGGGGCGCCGGCGAAGTGGCGCGGACCGGCCGCGCCGGGCGGGGCCGGGTGGGCCGCGTCCTTGTCGTGGCCGCCGCCGCCGCCGCGCTGGCCGGCGCCGGGTTGTGGCTGGTCGCCGGCGACGTGATCCGGGCCCGCACCGACAAGACCCGGGACCAGGTCGCCACCATGGTGGCCCAGCACGGCCTCGGTGCGCGGCAGGTGCTCTACCGCGACACCTGGGCGATGGCGCGGGCCCGGCTGCTGTTTGGCTGGGGCATGGGCAGCTTCCCGCGCGTCTTCGCGCTCTACAACACCCAGGAGAGCAAGGTCGACCGGATCCCCGTGGTCTACCACGACGCCCACTCCGACTGGCTCCAGTCCGTGGCCGAGCTGGGACTGGCCGGCACCGCGCTTCTCGGCGCCGCGGTCGCGTTGCCGCTCCGGGCCGCCCGGCGCCGGCGCCTGGGACCGGTCCCGCTGTTCCTCGGGGCGGGCTGCGCGCTGGTCGCGGCCTACGCCTGGATTGAGTTTCCCTTCGGCAACGTCGCGGTCGTGCTCTCGTGGTGGCTCTGTTTCCTCACCGCCGTGCAATACCTCCGCCTGCCCGGCGAGCCGCGCCCGGCGGCGTCCGCGGCCTGATCCATGTACTCGGCCGTCATCCTGACCCTGAACGAGGAGGCGGCCCTGCCGGCCTGCCTGGCCTCGCTGGCGGGCTGCCCGGACATCGTGGTCCTGGACTCCGGCTCGACCGACGGCACCACCGCCCTCGCCGCCGCGGCCGGCGCGCGGGTCTTCACCCGGCCCTTCGACACCTTCGCCGGCCAGCGCAACCACGCGCAGCGGCAGATCCCGTTCCGCCATCCCTGGGTCCTGCACCTCGACGCGGACGAGCGCATGACCCCGGAGCTCCACGCCGAATGCCTCGCCGCCGCCGGCCGGTCGGACGTCGACGGCTTCCGCATCGCCCCGCGGATGATCTTCGACGGCGGCTGGATCCCCCACTGCACCGACTACCCTGCGTACCAGGCGCGCCTGGTCCGGGCGCCGGAGTTCGAGTTCATCCAGGTGGGCCACGGCCAGCGGGAGGCTCCGGCGATGCGGATGGCCAACCTGCGGGCCGGCTACCTCCACGATCTCTCGATCTACGGGGAGGCGGCCTGGCTCGCCAAGCACCGCGGCTACGCCCGCGCCGAGGCGCGGGCGGTCCTGGCGTCCGCCTCCGCCGTCCCCTTCCGGAAGCTCCTCTCCGCCGACGCCCTGGAGCGGCGCCGCGCCCTGAAGCGCGCCAGCTTCCTCCTTCCGCTCCGGCCGCTCGCGCGCTTCGGGTACCAATACTTAATGCGCCGGGGGTTTCTCGACGGCCGCCGGGGCCTGCGGTACTGTCTCCTGCTTGCCCGCTATGAATCGTTTATCGCCGCCGAGGTCCGTCGGCTGAAGGGGGAGGGTCGCCCGTGGCATTGAACACCCATCGCCGCACCAGCCTCCTGCTTCTGGCCGCCGACATCTGCGCGCTGGTCCTGGTCTTCAACCTCGTCCTGCGCCTGCGCGGGTTCGTGGACATGCCGGTGCTCTGGCCGCTCGGGGTGCCGGTCCTGGTCTTCCTGGCCTCGCTGCACCTGATCGACGGCTACGGCGCCCGGTCGGACATGCTGAGCCTCGACTACGCCAGCCTGCACCTGATCGCCTCGTTCTTCGCCGCCCTGACCACCCTGCTCCTCACCTACGTCCTCATCCCCTCCGGCTTCGAGCTGCAGAGCAGCCGCGCCGTCATCCTGTTCAGCTTCGGGCTCCTCGGACCGCTCACGCTCGGCTACCGGCGGTTCTGGTACGAGCACTCGGAGCTGGACCGCAACGAGCGCAAGCTCGTCTTCATCGGCAACGCCGAGGAGCGCGCGATCTTCCAGGGCGAGTGTCTCCGCCTGGGCACCCTGAGCGAGGTCCTCCAGGCCGACCCCTCCGGGCCGCCCGACGGCCTCCGGGCCGTCCTCAAGTCCGTCGAGGACGGGACGCTCGTAGTGGAGGCGATCGTGCTCAAGGAGTCGCGCGCCGACCTGCCCGCCGACATCTCGCTCAAGCTCGTGCAGCTCTTCATGGGCGGGGTCCCCACCTACACGCTCGAGATCTTCCACGAGGTCTACTGGCGCAAGATCCCGCTCTACCGGATCAACCCCATCTGGCTCTTCCAGGAAGGGTTCCAGATCGCCCGCGAGCCCGTGTTCGAGCGCATCAAGCGCCTCTCGGACGTCGTGCTCGCCCTCGGCGGCCTCCTGGGCTCGGCGGTGGTGGTCGGCGCGGCGGCGCTGGCGATCAAGCTGGAGGACGGCGGCCCGGTCTTCTTCGCCCAGACCCGGATCGGCCTCCACCGGGTGCCGTTCCGCCTGCTGAAGCTGCGGACCATGCGCGTCGCGCCGGACACGGGCGACCCGTACACCCGCGTGGGCGACGCCCGCATCACCCGGGTCGGCCGCTTCCTGCGCTCCGCCCGCCTGGACGAGCTCCCGCAGCTCTGGAACGTGCTCCGCGGGCAGATGAGCCTGATCGGCCCCCGCGCCGAGTGGGACCGGCTGGTGGTCGACTACGAGCGGGAGATCCCGAGCTACAGCTTCCGGCACATGGTGAAGCCCGGGATCACCGGCTGGGCCCAGGTGAACTACCGCTACGGCACCGGCATCCAGGACACCTTGCGGAAGCTGGAATACGACCTTTACTACATTCGGAATTTTTCCTTCATGCTCGATGCCTCCATTGTCCTTAAGACCTTTCACGTCATGCTCTTGCAGCGGGGACGCTAGCTCATGAAACTGTCCTACGATTTCGTGGCGATCGGGGGCGGCTCCGCCGGCTTCAACGCGGCGCGGATCGCGGCCGACCTGGGAAAGCGCGTGGCCGTGGTGGACGGCGCCCGCGAGCTGAGCGGGCTCTGCATCCTGAAGGGCTGCATGCCCTCGAAGACCCTGATCTACGCCGCCGAGGTGCTGCACCTGGCCGGGGAGGGCCGGTCCTTCGGGCTGCGGATCCCGGCCGCCGCCGCCAACCCCCGGGCGGTCCACGCCCGCAAGCGGCGGATCATCGCGGAATTCGCCGAGGACCGGGTGAAGCAGCTGACGGCCGGCAAGTTCGACCTGCTGCGCTCCAACGCCCGCTTCATCAACGCCCACACGATCGAGCTGGACGACGGCCGCCGGGTGACCAGCAAGGCCTTCCTCATCAGCACCGGCTCGAAGATCAGCGTGCCGGACCTGCCCGGCCTGGCCACGACCCCCTTCTGGACCAGCGACGACGTCCTCGACCTCGACGTCATCCCGAAAAGCGTGATCATCCTCGGCGGCGGGATCGTGGCCACGGAGCTGGCGCAGTACCTGAATCGCACCGGCACCAAGGTGACCCTGATCCAGCGCGCCCCGCAGATCCTGAAGGGTCACTCCCCCGAGGCGGCGGAGGTGGTGACCGAGGCCTTCCGCGACGAGGGGATCGAGGTCCACACCGGCACGACCATCACCGGGATCGCCCCGGACCGGGGCGGCGTCGCCGTGACGTTCCGGGTCAAGGGGCGCACCCAACGGCGGCGGGCCCAGCACCTCTTCAACGCCCTCGGGCGCCAGCCCAACACCGGCCGCCTCGCGCTGGACGCCGCCGGGGTGAAGACCGGCGAGAAGGGCCAGATCAAGATCAACCGCTGGCAGCAGTCCAGCGTCCCGCACATCTACGCCGCCGGCGACTGCAGCGGCCCCCACGAGATCGTGCACGTCGCGATCCAGCAGGGCGAACTGGCGGCGCGCCACGCCGCCGGCCTCAAGGGCCTGAAGCCGATCGACGAGGCGCTGCTCCTCTCGGTGGTGTTCACCGACCCGCAGCTGGCGACCATCGGCTGGACCGAGCGGCACCTGCAGGAGCACGGCGTGCCCCACCTGGCCGCCAGCTACCCCTTCGACGACCACGGCAAGTCGATCCTCATGAACGCCACCTACGGGTTCGTGAAGGTGCTCGCCGCCCGGCCCTCCGGCCGGATCCTCGGCGCGGAGATCGTCGGCAAGGACGCCGGCGAACTCATCCACAGCTTCACGACGCCGCTGGTCATGCGGGCCACCGTCCACGACATGCTGCGGGCGCCGTGGTACCACCCGACCCTCTCCGAGATCGTCACCTATCCCCTCGAGGAGATCGCCGACCAGCTGGCCGCCGGCCGGAAGCGCGGCGGGCGCGCCCTGCGGCACTGACCGCATGCCTCCCCGCCTCCGCCGGTTCCTCGGCGCCACCGTCGGGCTCCTCCCGGTGCGCGTCCGGTCCGGGGCCGCCCGGGGCGCCCGCTGGACCCTTTTCCCCTGGACGTCGTACTGGCGGGGAACCCACGAGCCCCGGCTCCAGGAGGCGATCAGCCGCCTGAACGGGGGCGACGTGACCGGCTGGTCCTGCTGGGACCTCGGCGCGCACTTCGGCCTCTACAGCGTGGCCCTGGCCCGCGCGGTCGGCCCCACCGGCCAGGTGGCGGCCTTCGAGCCCAACCCGGCGAGTTTCCGGCGCCTGGAGCGCCACCGGCGGATGAACGGCCTCACCTGGCTGCGCACCTTCCCCGCCGCCGTCTCCGACCGGGCCGGCGCCTCGGAACTGCTGACCTACGGCGAGCTGGACTCGACCAGCACCCACCTGGCCTACGAGGGGGAAGCCCGCGGCGCCGCGGCCGCGCCGATCGCGATCCGCCTGGTGCAGCTGGACGACCTCGTCCGCCGCGGCGAAGTGCGGGCGCCCCGGTTCATCAAGGTCGACGTCGAGGGCCACGGCCACATGGCCGTCGCCGGCATGAGGGAGACGCTCGCCGCCCACCGGCCCCAGCTGATCGTCGCCTTCCACAGCCCGGAGGAAGTCGCCGGCGTCCTCGCGGTCCTGCGGCCGCTCGGCTACCGCTGGGATCCGATCGGCGCCTTCGCCGCCGGGTCCGAGCCGGAGATCGGCGGGGACTACCTCTTCACGCCCTAGCCGCCAGGGACAAGAGGTCCGCCAGGTGCACCCGGCCCTCGTAGAGGGCCTTGCCGACGATGACGCCGTCGAGGCTCGGGCGGCGCCCGTGGAGTTCCACGAGCCGGGCCACGTCCTCGCGGGTGCTGACCCCGCCGCTCGCGATCACCCGGGCCTTCACGGCCTCCAGCATGGCCTCCTGGGCGGCGAAGTTCGGGCCGGCCAGCATCCCGTCGGTGCTGACGTCGGTGTGGATCAAGGTCGACACGCCGAGGGCGTCCATCCGGGCGGCGAGGGCCAGGGCCGAGGTGCCCGTCGTGGCGACCCAACCCTGGACGGCCACCTGGCCGCCCTTGGCGTCGATGCCGACCGCGATGCGGCTGCCGTGGGCCGCGACCAGCTCGCCGACGAAGGCCTCGCTCTCGGCCGCCCGGGTGCCGACGACGACGCGGGCGATCCCCATCCCGAGGGCGCGGTCGACGGCCGCCCGGGTGCGCAGGCCGCCGCCCAGCTGGACCTGGAGGCCCAGGGCCGCGATCCGCTCCACCACCGCCAGGTTGCGGGGCTCGCCGCTGAAGGCGCCGTCCAGGTCGACGACGTGGATCCAAGCCGCCCCGGCGGCCTTGAACTCGCTGGCGACGGCCGCCGGGTCGATGGCGTAGACCGTCTCGGCGTCGGCCCGGCCCTGGAGCAGGCGGACACATCGTCCCCCCTTGATGTCGATGGCGGGATAAATGGTCACGAAGGCGCGAACCTCCCATGTCCGGGCCCCGAGGCCAAGGCCCTTTTTCCCCGTTGCGAAGCAGCCGGAACGGGGCGAGGCTGCCCCCTCCCCCCGATGGCGTCCTACACTCCCCCCCGTTTCCTCACCGAACTGCTGCACGCCCGCTCGCCCTCGGGCTACGAGACGGAGGCCCAGGCGGTGTTCGAGAAGCACGTGAAGCCGGCGGCCGACCACTTTGCGGGCGACGCCCTCGGCAACCGGATCGCCACCCTGAACCCCAAGGGCGACCCGACCCTGATGATGGCCGGCCACCTGGACGAGCTCGGCCTCATCATCCTCTACGTCAACAAGGACGGCTTCATCTACTTCGACACCATCGGCGGCCACGACCGCACGGTGATCTCGGGCCGGCGGGTGATCATCCAGACCGCCAAGGGCCCGGTGAAGGGCATCACCGGCAAGCGCGCGATCCACCTCATGGACGAGCACGACCGCAAGAAGGTCCCGGAGATCCACGAGATCTGGATCGACATCGGCGCCAAGAGCAAGAAGGAGGCCCTCGAGCGCGTCGCGATCGGCGACTCCGTCACCTACGACCACGAGTTTGAGCTCATCCACGGCAGCATCGGCACCGCCCGGGCCTTCGACAACAAGGTCGGCGCCTACATCGTCGGCGAGACCCTGATCCGACTGTCCCAGGAGACGAAGAAGCTCGCCGCCAAGGTGGTGGCGGTCGGGACCTCCCAGGAGGAGATCGGCACCCGCGGCGCCATCGGCTCGGGCTACTCCGTCGACCCCCAGCTGGCCCTGATCGTCGACGTCGGCCACGCCACCGACCATCCCGACTGCGACAACCGCAAGTACGGCGAGACGGTCCTCGGCGGCGGACCGATCATCTGCCGCGGCCCCAACATGAATTCCAAGGTCACCGACGCGCTCATCGCGGCGGCGAAGAAGCTCAAGCTCCCCTACCAGCTGGACGCCGACCCGCGCCCGACCGGGACGGACGCCCGCGCCATCCAGATGGCGCGCGGGGGCGTCGCCTGCGGCCTGGTCAGCATCCCCCTCCGCTACATGCACACTCCCAGCGAGCTCGTGGACCTGGAGGACGTCGAGCGTTGCGTGCAGCTCTTCGTCGAGTTCGCGAAGGGCGTCACCAAGGGCGACTACCACCGCTGGTAGGCCGGCCCACGGCGAGCGGGTCGCGCTGCGCCGGCGCGGCCGCCCGGCCCGGATCACGCCCTACCCCGCGGAGTCCCGCCCTAAGCCGCGTTCTCGGTCGCCGTGGGCTTGGCGGCCCGGCGCACCGTCGGGCGGCGCCGCCCCGCCACCGCGGCGGCGTCGACGATCACCTCAACCACGTCCTCCTGCTGGGGCAGGTCGTACATGATCTCGAGCATGATGCCCTCGAGGATCGCCCGCAGCGCCCGCGCGCCGGTCTTCAATTCAATCGCCTTCAGGGCCACGGCCTTGACCGCGTCGGAGGTGAAGCGCAGGCGCACCCCGTCCATGGCGAAGAGCTTGGAGTACTGCTTGACCATGGCGTTCTTGGTCCGCAGGAGGATCTTCTCCAGATCCGCCACCTTGAGCTGGTCGAGCACGGTGACGACCGGCAGCCGACCGACGAACTCCGGGATCATGCCGAAGCGGACCATGTCCTCCGGGGCGATGCGGCGCATCATCTCGTCCGGCGCGATCTCCTTGTCCTCGGAATTCTGGTGGAAGCCGATCGAGCGGTGCCCGAGGCGCTTCTTCACGATCTGGTCGAGGCCGACGAAGGCGCCGCCACAGACGAAGAGGATGTTGGCGGTGTTGACCTGGATGTACTCCTGGTTCGGGTGCTTCCGGCCGCCCTGGGGAGGCACGTTGCAGACGGTCCCCTCGAGGATCTTCAGCAGCGCCTGCTGCACCCCCTCGCCCGACACGTCGCGGGTGATCGAGACGTTCTCGGTCGTGCGCCGGATCTTGTCGATCTCGTCGATGTAGATGATCCCGCACTCCGCCCGCTTGACGTCGTAGTTGGCGTTCTGGAGGAGGCGCAGGACCACGTTCTCCACGTCCTCGCCGACGTAGCCCGCCTCCGTGAGGGTGGTGGCGTCGGAGATGGCGAAGGGCACGTCGAGGATCCGGGCGAGGGAGCGGGCCAGCAGCGTCTTGCCCGAGCCGGTCGGCCCCACCAGCAAAATGTTGCTCTTCTCCACCTCGACGTCGCTGAACTCCGGGGAGACGGCGGCGGGGTCGCGGGGCGACTGGCCGGACTCAAAGTTGAGGCGCTTGTAGTGGTTGTAGACCGCGACCGAGAGGACCTTCTTGGCGTGGTCCTGGCCGATCACATAGTCATCCAGCACCTTCTTGATCCCGGACGGCTTGATCATCCGGAAGGCCGGCTTCACCTCGATCGCCGGCTGCTTGACCTCCCGGTCGATGATGGTCTTGCAGACGTTGACGCAGGAGTCGCAGATGTAGACGCCCGGGCCGGCGATGATCTTCTTAACCTCCGCCTGCGACTTGCCGCAGAAGGAGCAGAGCGTCATGCGCGACGATTTGGCCATGGGCGAAGAGTCTGGGAGTGGGCGCGCCGCTGTCGATACGCGAAACTACGGCGCCCGGTCCGGGGCGTCAGGCCGCCTTGACCACCAGCGTCTCGGCCTCGCGGGTCGAGGCCACCACGTGGTCGACGATGCCGTAGGCCTTGGCCTCGACCGCACTCATGTAGTAGTCCCGGTCGGAATCCTTGTCGACCTGCTCCGGGGTCTTGCCGGTGTGGCGGGAGATCACCTCGCTCAAAGTCTTGCGCCAGCGCAGGATCTCCTTGGCCGCGATCGCGATGTCGGCCGCCTGGCCGCCCGCGCCGCCGGAGGGCTGGTGGATCATGACCCGGCTGTTGGGGAGCGCGAAGCGCTTGCCCTTGGTCCCCGCCGCCAGCAGCACCGTGCTCATGCTGGCCGCCATGCCGACGCAGAAGGTCTGCACGTCGCACTGCAGGAAATTCATCGTGTCATAAATCGCCATGCCGCCCGTCACCACGCCGCCCGGGGAGTTGATGTAGAGGTGGATGTCCTTCTTGGCGTCCTCCATCTGGAGGTAGAGCAGCTGCGCGATGACCAGGTTCGCCACCATGTCGTCGATCGGCGTGCCGATGAAGATGATGCGGTCCTTCAGCAGCCGCGAATAGATGTCCATCGACCGCTCGCCGCGGCCGGTGTTCTCGAGGACAATGGGGACGTAGTAGCTCACGGTTGGGTTTCCATCACGCTACTCTTGGACACGAGGAAATCAACCGCCTTGTCGAAAATAATCGACTGCTGCACCGAGCGCAGGGCCTCCCGGTCCTTGCCCAGGTCCTTGGCGATCTTGTCGGGCCGGGTGCTGGTGCGGGCCGCCTCGCTGCGGATGAAGTTGTCGATGTCCCGGTCGGTGACGGTGATCTTCTCGGCCTCGGCGACCTTGGCGAGGATCAGCTGCACCTTGACCCGGTTGGACGCGGCCTTGCGGGCGTTCTCGAACAGCTCCTTCTTGTCCTTCTCAAACTGCTCCTCCGGCACCCCGCGGCGCATGTTCTCCTGGATGAACTGGCGGAGCACGCTCTGGGTCTCGTTCTCGACCAGGCTGGTCGGCGGCTCGAAGCTCACCTTGTCCGCCAGGGCCTGCGCGACCTGCGCGCGCTGGGCCGAGCGGTTCTTGTGCTCCTTCTGCACCTTCAGGTTGGTGCGGACCTGGGCCTTGAGGCCCTCGAGGTCGTCGACCCGGTGGCCCTTGAAGAACGCCTCGTCCAGCGGCGGCAGCACCCGCTCGCGGATCTCCTGGATCTCGAGCGCGTACTGCGCGGTCTTGCCCGCCAACGCCGGGACCGGCGCGAAGTCGGCCGGGAACGTGATCGCCACCGTGCGCTTGTCGCCCTTGGCGACGCCCGCGATCTGCTTGCCCAGGCCGGGGATGATGCCCTCGTTGGCGCCCTCGACCTCCTCCCACGTCTGCGGGACCTTGGCGTAGAGCTGCTTGTCGCCGACGATCCCCGCGGCGGGCTGGCCGTCGACCGTGGCCTCGTACGCGAGCTTCACGTAGTCGCCCTTGGCGGCGGCCCGGTCGGCCGGCTTGAAATCGGCGCCGTCGGAGCGCAGGGCCTGGATGATGCTGTCGACCTCGGCGTCCGTCGGCTCCACCGGTTCGATCCTGGTCGGGAGCCCGACATAGTCCGGCAAAGCGAACTCCGGGCGGACGTCGACGGTGACGGTGATGGCGGCGCCGGCCCCGGGGGCGATCGTCCCCTCGTCCACGCTGACGACGTTCAGCACGTCGAGCTTCTCCTTCTCCAGGGCCTCGCGGTAGGCGCGGGTCACGACCTTCTGCTTGAACTCCTCGGCGATCTCCTTGGCGAAGCGCTTGCCGACGATGGCCGCCGGGGCCTTGCCCGGCCGGAACCCCGGCAGGCGGGCCTGGCGGACGTATTCGCCCAGGACGGCCTGGTGCTCGGTGTCGACCTCGGCGGAGTCGAGGGTGACGGTCAGGTTCTTGCGGGAATCGGAGACGGTGCTCAGTTGGATGTTCACAGCGGAAAGGCGTTGGGCGGGGGCAACGAAAGTGAGGGTCCAGCGTAGGTTTTGGCCCCGGGACGGTCAATGCCCGATTGGAGCCGCGGTGCGGGCTTGCGGGCGGCTCCCGGCGGCGGTTTCGTAAGCCCCGTCCCATGCCGAGCCTGCGCAACCTCCTCCGCACGCATTCGCCCCTGCTGCTGCTCGACGCCTCCTCCCAGCGGATCCAGGCCGGGCTGCTCGGGCCGGACCCGGCCCGCTGGGCCAGCCGGACCGAAGAGGCGGGCGTCGGCGTCTTTGCCTGCCTGGAGGACCTGGGCGTGGACCCGGGCGCCGTCGCCGCCTTCGCGTTCTGCGAGGGTCCGGGCTCGATCCTCGGGATCCGCACGTCCGCGATGGCGCTCCGCGTCTGGGACGTGCTGCAGCCCCGACCCCTCTTCGCGTTCCAAAGCCTGGCGGTCGCCGCCGCCGCCGCGGGCCGGCCCGGCGCCACCCTGATCGCGGACGCCCGCCGCGGCCTCTGGCACTGCCTTCCCGTCGGGGGCACCCTGGCGCGCGTCCCGGCCGCCGAACTCACCGGCGAGCTCCTGACGCCCGAGGGTTTCCGCGCCTGGGCACCCCTCCCGGCTGGGACCGCGGTCGTGCCGTACGACCTGGCCGCGCTCTTCGCGCTCCCGGCGGTGGCCGACGCCGACCTCTTCCGTCCCTCCCCGGCACCGGACGCCTTCCTGCACGAGGAGCCGGCCTACGCCAAGTGGGTGCCGCAGATCCACCGCGCCCCGTGATCCCCTCCAACCCCTCGAGGCCCCTGCGGTGCTGGGCCGAGATCGACCTGGCGGCGCTCGAACGCAACCTCCGGCTGATCCGGGCCTCGCTCCCCGCCCATATCCGCTACGTCGCGGTGGTGAAGGCCGACGCCTACGGCCACGGCCTCCAGCAGGTGGCCGGGCGCCTGATGCACGCCGGCGCCGAGCTCTTCGCCGTCGCCAATATCACCGAGGCTGCGCAGCTGCGCGAGCTGGGACCCGGCTGGCCGATCCTGCTGCTGAGTCCGCTGCTGCCGGACGAGGTCCGCTTCGCGGCCGAGTACGACGTCGCAGTCACGGTCTCCACTGAGGAGGAGGTTGCCCGCCTCGACCAGGCCGGCGAAATCGCCGGCCGCCCGCTCCAGGTGCACCTCAAGGTCGACACCGGCATGGGCCGCCTCGGCGTCTGGCACGAGGAGGCGCCGGCGCTGGTCGCCCGGATCGCCGCCGCCCGCCACGTGAACCTCGCCGGGATCTTCACCCACTTCGCGAGCCCGGACGACGACCCGGCCTTCACCGCCGAGCAGCGCCGCCGCTTCCTCGGCGCCCTCTCGGCCAGCGGACTCGCCGCGCCCCCGCCCGGCTTCTTCGTCCATGCCGACAACAGCGCGGGCCTGGAGACCATGCCGGGGGAGAGTCCCTTCAACGCCGTGCGGGTCGGCCTCCTGCAGTTCGGGGTCCTGCCCCACCCTGGCTCTTTCCTGGCCCAGGTGCGGACTGAGCCCGTCTTCAGCTTCCACACCCGGGTCGGCATCGTGAAACGCCTGCCGGCCGGCAACACGGTGAGCTATGGCCGCACCCACCGGCTGGCGCGCGACACCCGGATCGCAGTCCTCTGCGCCGGCTACGGCGACGGCATCCCGCGGGCCGTCAGCAACCGGGCGAGCGTGCTGATCGGCGGCGTCCGCTGCCCGGTTCTCGGCCGGGTCACCATGGACCAGACGATTGTCGACGTGACCGATGCCGGGAGTGTCGCCAGCGGCGACGAGGCGGTGATCATCGGCAGGCAGGCCGGCGCGGAGATCACGGTCGGCGAGTTCAGCCGCTGGGCGGAAACGATTCCGTGGGAGACCCTCTGCTCGGTGACGAAACGCGTGCCGCGCATCTACCGGACCGCGCTGGGGGTCTAGCCACCGAGAGCCTCCTGGAAACCTCGATGGGCCACCTGGCGGGCGAAAGGTTCGGGAACGGGAGCGAGATCGGCGATTGCCCAGCCGGCGGCGTTGCCCGGTCTTCGATTCCGGCCCGATTCAGGGGGAGCCGTGGAATCGGATGCGTGCTCCTCGGGTCATGGGCCGGGGATCTGCCGGGTGGCCTGCGCCGAAAAACGAGGCCGTAAGGCGGCACTAGATCCAAATTCAACCCGGTCGGGCGATGGCTGGGCTTGCCGAGTCCCAAGAACTTCAATAGGAAGTGGCTCCCGTGTGACCTTTTCATGAAAAGGCCTGCTCCTCCAAGATCGGCAAAGCCCCATTCAGCGCAACCGGCGGAAAGTTCCTCGTTCGCGAATCACGCGGCGCGCGCAAAGCTCCCTTTCTTGATCGTGGGAATCGGCGCATCGGCCGGGGGCCTCGAGGCCTTGGGCCAGTTCTTCGAGCGTGTGCCGGCAAAAACCGGAATGGCCTTTGCCGTCGTCCAGCACCTAGACCCTACGAAAAAGGGCCTGTTGCCGGAACTGCTGCAGCGGATGACCACCATGAAGGTGGTTCAAGTCAAGGATCGCACACCGGTCCGCCCGAATGTGGTCTATGTGATTCCGCCGAACAGCGACATGTCGCTCTTTCACGGCACGCTGCACCTGCTTCCCCTGGCCTCACCCCGTGGACTGCGGCTGCCGATCGACATCTTCTTCCGCTCCCTCGCCGAGGATCAGCTGGAACGCAGCGT
>Ga0302314_10002714_pt1 | contig 32835 bp, 31 predicted proteins | sample III_Palsa_N2_3_FD_200533 | JGI IMG/M metagenome (GOLD analysis project Ga0302314, IMG submission 200533) | Peat permafrost microbial communities from Stordalen Mire near Abisko, Sweden - III_Palsa_N2_3 | ecosystem: Environmental > Terrestrial > Soil > Palsa > Peat permafrost | place: Sweden...
GGGGTTGCCGGGGGCCCCCCCCCCCGGGGGCCCCCCCCCCCGGGGGGGGGGGGCGCCACCGCCGTTCGCGGCGGTTTGAAGTGGGCGGCCGCGCGCCAGGATCAAGGGCAACTGCCCCGCTGCTCCCGGAGGTCGAACACACCCATGACCCACCCCCCGATCCGGTTGTCCGACGAGGTACGCGAAGCCGTCGAGCAGGGCCACCCGGTGGTCGCCCTGGAGTCCACGATCATCTCCCATGGCCTGCCCCGCCCCCGGAACCTGGAGGTCGCGCAGGAGCTGGAGGCGGTCGTGCGGGCCGGCGGCGCGCTGCCCGCGACCATCGCCGTGCTCGACGGGGTGGCCAGGATCGGGCTGGACAAGCGGCAGTTGGAGCGGGTCGCCAACGAGGACGGGCTGCGCAAGCTGGGGTTCAGGGATCTGGCCCCGGCGGTGGCCACCGGGGCGAGCGGGGCGACGACGGTGTCCGCCACCGCCTTCCTCGCGGCAGCGGCCGGGCTGCGGGTCTTCGCCACCGGCGGCCTCGGGGGAGTGCACCGCGACTGGACCTCCACCCAGGACGAGTCCGCCGACCTGGCGCTGCTGGCGCGGGTCGCGGTCACGGTGGTGTGCGCCGGGGTGAAGTCCATCCTGGACGTGCCGGCGACCCTGCAGCGTCTGGAGACCCTGAACGTCGGCGTCGTCGGCTACCGCACCCGCGAGTTCCCCGGCTTCTATCTGCGCAGCTCGGGGCAGCCGGTGGACTGGACGCTGGACAGCCCGGAGCAGGTCGCCGCCGTGATGCGGGCCCAGGACGACCTCGGCGAGCCGCGGTCGGCGCTGATCGTGGCCAATCCGGTGCCGGAGGACCAGCAGCTCGACCCGGCCCTGCACGACCGGGTCCTCGCCGAGGCGCTGCGTACGGCCGAGCAGCAGGGCGTCACCGGGCAGGCCGTCACCCCGTACCTGCTGGGCTACCTGGTCGAGCACACCGACGGAGCCTCGCTCGAGGCCAATCTCGCCGCCGTACGGGGCAATGCCGCGCTCGCGACCGCGATCGCCGCCGGCTACGCCGCCACTGCCGCGCGCCCGTGACGGCGCCGGGGCTGCTGGTCGTCGGCGACCTGGTCACGGACGTGGTCGCGCTGCACGGCCAGCCGCTGACCCCCGACACGGACACCACGGCGCGGATATCCGTCCGTCCCGGCGGCTCCGCCGCCAACACGGCGGCCTGGGCCGGGTGGATGGGAGCGGACGTCCGGCTGCTCGCCCGGGTCGGGGCCGACGCGGCGTCCTGGCACCGGGAGGAGCTGGTGCGCTGCGGGGTGAGCCCGCACCTGCGGATCGACGAGCGGCGTCCGACGGCGGTGGTGATCGCCCTGGTGGACCCGGCCGGGGAGCGGACCTTCGTCACCGATCGCGGGGCCAGCGGGGCGCTGGGCCCGGCGGACTGGGACGACTCGCTGCTGGACGGGGTCGGTCATCTGCATCTGTCCGGCTATCTGCTGTTCGCGGGGCCGGGGCGGGATCTGGCGGCGCTGGCCTCGGAGCGGGCGCGGCTGCGGGGCGTCACCGTGAGCGTGGACCCCGCCTCGGTGGGATACCTGGAGCAGCTGGGCTGCGAGCGCTTCCTCGGGCTGCTGGAGGGGTCGGGCGGTGTCGATCTGCTGCTGCCCAATCTGGCCGAGGCGCGGGCGCTGACCGGCGTCGAGGACCCCGAGCAGGCGGCGTTGAAGCTGAGCGCGGGCTGCTCCTGCCTGGTCGCGCTGAAGCTCGGCGCCGCGGGCGCGCTGCTGGCGCGCGGCGGGTCGCTGCTGGGCAGGGCGGCTCCGCCGGAGGCGGGGGCCGTCGACACCACCGGCGCGGGCGACGCCTTCGCGGGCAGCCTGCTGGCCGCCTCGTTGGCGGGTGCGACGCCGCTCGAGGCGGCGGAGGCGGGCTGCAGGGCGGGGGCCGCGGCCGTCGGGATGGTGGGCGGGCGCCCGGTCGCCGGTGCGCCTGCGCCGGTCAGGCGCGCAGGTGGTTGACGTGGTAGACGGCCTGGTCGAGCAGTTCCGCGACATGGTGGTCGTAGAGGTCGTAGAGCACCGAGCGGCCGTGGCGCTCGCCGACGACCAGGTCCAGATTGCGCAGCAGCCGCAGCTGGTGCGAGCACGCGGACTGCTCCATCCCCACGGCGGCGGCCAGCTCGCTCGCCGGGCAGGGGCCCTCCCGCAGCCGGGCGAGGATCAGCAGCCGGGAGGGGGTGGCCAGGGCCTGCATGGTGGCGGCGACCTTCGCGGCATTGCCCGAATCCAGGCGCGCGGGGGGAACGGACGTGTCAGGGCCCATGGCCGTCATCATACAAGAGACAATTGAAGGACTGTTCATGTGTTCCTTCCGCGGACGCAGCTGCTTTGCCAGTACTTGAGTACTCAAGCATCTGTTACCGTGGAGGCATGAACGATGCTTTCGAGGTCTCGCTGCGGCTGGTCCGCGTGCAGACGGCGCTGGTCAAGCGGTTCGACGGACGGCTCTCCGCGCTGCACGGGGTGAGCCTCGCGGACCTGATGGTGCTGCTGGAGCTGGGCCGGGCCGAGGGCGGCCGGATGCGCCGCGTCGACCTCGCGGCGGCGCTCGGCCTCACCGCCTCCGGGGTGACCCGGGGCCTGGTCCCGCTGGAGCGGATCGGCCTGGTCGTCCGCGAGCCCGACCCCCGCGACGCCCGGGTCGCCTACGCCTCGCTGACCCCCACCGGCCGTGAGCGCCTCGGCGAGATGCTGGCCACCGCCGATGAGATCGCGTCGGACGTCTTCGCCGCGCCGCGCTGGGCCGACGGCGGGATCGAGACCATGACGCAGCTGCTCGCGGACCTGTCGGGACAGGTGGGGCATGTGGGGCATGCCCGCGTCTGACCGGCGGGACGCGGCGGCCTGGCAACTGGTCGATCTGATGCTCGGAGGCGGATGGTGCCTCCCCGGACGAGAGGTGGCCCGGGTGCGCCCGACGGCGGAGCTCACCGAGGTGACCGCGCTGCACTACCTGATGCCGCTGCGCGCGGGCGGCTCGGTGCCCGGACTCATCGAGACCGACGACCTGGGCACCTATGTGGTCAAGTTCGGCGGCGCGGCCCAGGGACGCAAGGCGCTGGTGGCCGAGATCGTCGTCGGTGAGCTGGGCCGGCGGCTGGGACTGCGCATCCCGGAGCTGGTCCTGGTCCGGTTCGACCCCGCGATCGCGAGCGAGGAGCCGCATCCGGAGGTCCAGCGCATCCTGCGCGCCAGCAGCGGGCTCAACCTCGGCATGGACTACCTGCCCGGCGCCGAGGACTTCACCCCGCAGTCACTGGCCGTGTCCGCCGCCGAGGCCGGGCGGGTGGTCTGGTTCGACGCCCTGGTCGGCAACGTCGACCGCACCGTCCACAGCCCCAACCTGATGGTCTGGCACCAGCAGCTCTGGCTGATCGACCACGGCGCGGCGCTGATCTTCCACCACCGCTGGTCCGGCGCGCAGGAGGCGGTCGCCAAGCACTACCCGATGACCGACCACGCGCTGGGCGGCTCCGCCCCCGATGTGAAGGCGGCCGACGCGGAACTCGCGCCCCTGGTCACCGAGGAGCTGCTGCGCGAGGTCGTCGGCCTCGTCCCGGACACCTGGCTGGCGGACGAGCCGGGCTTCGACTCGCCGGGGCAGCTGCGCGAGGCGTATGTCGCCCATCTCGCAGCGCGCGCCGCCTGCTCGGCCAGGTGGCTCCCGGAGGGCTTCGCCACCGCCGAGCAGCTGGCGGCCGCCCAGGCCGAGCGGGTCGCCGCGACCCTGGCCGGACGCCCCGCCTGGCTCCAGCACGTGCGCGGCTAAGCTGACAATCATGCGGATCTGTGTACTGGGCGCGGGCGCCATCGGCGGTTTCATCGGCACGCGACTGGCGGCCTCCGGGGTCGAGACCTCGGCGGTGGCGCGGGGCGCCACCCTCGCCGCCCTCCGCGAGCACGGGTGGCGGGTGCAGTCGGACGATGGGCTGCTCACCGCCCCGGTCCGGGCGGTCGGCGACGCCTCCGAGCTCGGTGTGCAGGACGTGGTGGTCCTCGCCGTGAAGGGGCAGTCGCTGGAGGCCGCCCTGCCCGCCCTCGCCCCCCTGCTCGGCCCCGACACCGCGGTGGTCGCCGCGCTCAACGGCGTGCCCTGGTGGTTCCTCGACGGCTTCGGCGGCGCCTGCGAGGGACGGCGGCTGGTGAGCGTCGACCCCACCGGGCGGATCGCCGCCACCGTGCCCACCCGGCAGGTGATCGGCTGCGTCGTCCACATGGCCTGCAGCACGACCGAACCGGGCCTCGTCCGGCACAACAAGGGGACCGGCCTGATCCTCGGCGAGCCCGACCACAGTGAGTCGCCGAGGGTGCGCGAGCTGGCCGCGCTGCTGCGCGGCGCCGGCCTGGACGCGACGGTGTCCACGGAGATCCAGAAGGACGTCTGGTACAAGCTCTGGGGCAATATGACGATCAATCCGGTCTCCGCGCTCACCGGCGCCACCGCGGACCGGATCCTCGACGACGAGCTGGTGATGGCGTTCTGCCACGCCGCGATGCGCGAGGCGGCGGCGATCGGGGCCGCGATCGGCTGCCCGATCGCGGAACTCCCCGAGGACCGCAGCCAGGTCACCCGCAAGCTGGGAGCCTTCCGCTCCTCGATGCTGCAGGACGCGGACGCCGGTCGGACCCTCGAACTCGACGCCCTGGTCGGCGCGGTGCGGGAGATCGGCGGGATGGTGGGGGAGCCCACCCCCACCATCGACGCCCTGCTCGGCCTCACCCGCCTCAGCGCCGGGGTCCGGGGCCTGCTGGCCTGGCCGGGGGTCAGCGGACCCTTCAGTGCCTGCCCCGGCGCCTGCTGACGCGGACCACGGCGAGGGCTGCCGCGCCGCTGCCGAGCAGCAGCAGCGCGTCTGCCGCGAGCCCGGCGGTGTTCGAGCCCGTGCGGGGGAGCGGCTGCGGCGGCCCCGGCGGCGTCGGGGGAGACGGGTACGGGGGGTAGGGGGACGTGACCGGCGGGGTCGGCGGGGTCGGCGTCTCCGTCCGGGTCGGCGAGGGGACGGGTGACGGCGACGTCGGTGAGGGCGTGGGCGAGGGGTCGGGTGACGGCGAGGTGGGCGAGGGGCTCGGTGACGGGCTCGGCGGCACGTCGTCGCAGACGGCCTCGACCTGGCCGAGGCGCAGGTCCACGATCGGCCCCGAGTACACCTGCGCGCCCGAGGTGTTGTTGAGAACCCCGGTGACCCTGATATCGACCCAGGCCCGGGCCGTGCTGACACCGGGCGTCTGCCCACCGCCGGACGGCTCCTCGTGGAAGTCCAGGTTGACGGTCAGTGTGCTGTTGCCGAGTGTCCCCGGCTCGCCCAGCTCCGCGCCGGTGACGGCGAGCCGGGTCGTGCCGGCGGTGACCGTGCGGTCGACCACCGTGATCATGTCGGCGGCGGTGCGGGCGTAGGCGAGCGCATAGGGGCCGACCGGCGGCGGGGTGCACTCGGCGTAGGTGTCCAGGGTGCTGACCGATCCGGCAGGGCCGCCCAGCTTGATGAGGTCGGTGGACTTGATCCTCACCGTCATGCCGGAGTTCTGCGACTGCGCGTAGACCTTGGCCGTCTGGTTGGAGGTCCTGGTGACCTTGTTGCCGGTGATGGTGACGTGGTTGAGCACGCCGTCCGGGTCGCTGAAGTCGCCGGGGTCCTCGCCGCCGACGGTGGGCGACGAGGCGGTGCCGTAGATCCCGTGGAACAGGGTGGCGTGCAGGGGCGGGACCGAGCTGATGTCCAGCCGTACCAGCTGTGCGTCGGCGTGCTGACTGTCCGCCGCCGACGCGCCCGAAGTCAGGGTCAGCGGGGCCAGGGCGACGGCGGCTGTGGCGGTCGCCGCAGCGAGCAGGGAGAGATTCGTGCGGCGGACGCTAGACATGGGCATAGTCGGCAAACTAGGTCCAGCGAAAGCCGCGTATCAGGACATATATCCCGCGCCTGTCGGGATTACCCCGTACGGCTCTGGGTTTCTGCCGATCCCCTCGGTTTGCCGCACGCTGAATCCATGAGCAGCAGTGTCCCTGTCGTGGTCGGCCCGCTCGTGTCCGACGGGCGCCCCTACCGCAGGGTGATGATCCGCGGCCGTGAGGTGGGACGCGCCTACACCCTGGCAGACGTCGACGAGTTCTGCCGCCGCGCCGGCCTGGAGGACCCGGACCTGGACGACCCACAGACCGTCGCCTGGACCGGCGGTGGCCCGGAGGACTGGAGCCTCAGCTGACCGCCGATCACTGACTGCGGATTGCGGATCGCCGACCGGTGGCAGCAGACGGCTGACGGCTGGCCGCCGACTGCTCATCGCTCTGCGGCGGGCGCCCGGCCCCGTCGCGGGGGAGCGGCGGATGGAGGGGCCGCGTGGCCGTGGCCGCGCCGCGTGGTGACCGGTGCCGATGCAGGAGCTGCCGGCCGGTCCTGCCGCCGGGGCCCGCTTCCCGGGCTCGGGGAAGCGGGCCACCGCCGTCTGTCTGCATCCCGCTCGCGCGGCTGTCAGTACTGGTAGAAGCCCCGGCCGGACTTGCGGCCGAGGAGGCCGGCGTCGACCATGCGCTGCAGCAGCGGCGGAGCGGCGTACAGCGGCTCCTTGTACTCGTGGTACATCGACTCGGCGATCGAGACGATGGTGTCCAGGCCGATCAGGTCGCACAGTCGCAGCGGTCCCATCGGGTGGGCGCAGCCGGCCTCCATGCCCTTGTCGATGTCCTCGGCCGTGGCGACGCCGGTCTCGAACATCCGGACGGCGGAGAGCAGGTAGGGCACCAGCAGCGCGTTGACCACGAAGCCGGCGCGGTCGCGGGCGCGGATCGGCTCCTTGCCCAGGACCTCGCGGGCGAAGTCCTCGGCGCGGGCGAACGTCTCGGCGGAGGTGGTGAGCGTCGGGATGATCTCGACCAGCTTCTGCACCGGCGCCGGGTTGAAGAAGTGGACGCCGAGCACCTGCTCCGGGCGCGAGGTGGCCGAGGCCAGCTTCACGATCGGGATGGAGGAGGTGTTGGACGCCAGGATGGCGTCGCGGCGCTCCACGACCTTGTCCAGGGTCTGGAAGATCGCGGTCTTGATGTCCTCCCGCTCGGCGACGGCCTCGATGACCAGGTCGCGGTCGGCGAAGTCACCCAGCTCGGTGGTGAAGGAGATGCGCGAGAGCGCCTCGTCCCTGGCGGCCTCGGTGAGCTTTCCGCGCCGGAGGGCGGTGTCCAGGGAGCCTGTCACCCGGGCGCGGCCGATCTCCAGCGCCTCGCCGCTCGCCTCGGAAACCATCACGTCCAGGCCCGCGCGGGCGAAGACCTCCGCGATGCCCGACCCCATGAGGCCGCAACCGACGACCCCTACACGCGCGATGTCGCTCACTTCTCGTCCTTCGTTCGTGGCCGCGGATCTCCGCAGCTGCCGCCCCGACGTTACTCCGCCCGTGCGCGTGTCCATAAGACTGACTGGCTGATCAGTGATCAAGAATGACCCTATGACCATGCGAATGCTGGAAGGGCAGGTGGCCCTGGTCACCGGGGCCGGTCGGGGGATCGGGCGGGAGATCGCCATCGGGCTGGCCGAGGAGGGGATGCACGTCGGTGTGCTGGGCCGCCACCGGGAGACCCTGACCGAGACCCTGCGGGCCTGTGTGCGGCACGGTGTGAAATGCGTCGCACTGGCCGCCGACGTGGTGAATCCGGGCGCGGTGCGGGAGTCGGTCCGCAGCCTGGAGCGCGATCTGGGGCCGGTGGACCTGCTGGTCAACAACGCCGGGCAGATCGACCGGGCGGAGGTGCCGCTGTGGGAGGCCGACCCCACCCAGTGGTGGTCGGTGATGGAGACCAACCTGCGCGGCCCCTTCAACACCATGCGCTCCGTCCTTCCCGGGATGGTCCAGCGCAAGCGCGGCCGGGTGGTCAATCTGAACTCGGGCTTCGCGCTGCGCCCCGAGTGGCGCTACTCGGCCTACGCGACCTCCAAGGCGGCCCTGCTGCGGCTGAGCGACAACATCGCCGGGCCGCTGCGCCCGCACGGGGTCACCGTGCTGGACATCAGTCCGGGGGCGGTGGCCACGGACATGACGGCCGGGATGCCGATGTTCGCGGACATGGTGCACTGGGGGAGCATCCCCTACCTGGTCGCCACGGTGAAGGACGCCGCTCGCGGACGGCTCGACCTGCTGCACGGGCGCTTCCTGCACCTGGGGCACGACAACATCGGCGAACTCCTGGAACAGGCCGGGACGATCAGCGAACGCGACGCCCGGACACTGCGGCTGCGCCCCTACGGCGCGCAGGACGCCCTCAGCTCGCTCCGCTGAATCACCTGGGGCTGATTGCATGAATATGCATTGCTCCGTATAGTTGCGGCGAGACGGAGGAGGAGTCATGGCATTCCGCGCAGCGGTGGCAGGAGCGAGCGGCTACGCCGGGGGTGAGGTGCTGCGCCTGTTGCTGGCCCACCCGGAGATCGAGATCGGCGCGCTCACCGGCGGATCCAACGCCGGGACCCGCCTCGGCGAGCTGCAGCCGCACCTGCGGCCCCTGGCCGACCGGATCCTCGAACCCACCAGCGCCGAGACCCTCGCCGGGCACGACGTGGTCTTCCTCGGCCTGCCGCACGGTCAGTCGGCGGCCGTCGCGGAGCAGTTGGGCGGCGAGGTGCTGATCGTCGACTGCGGCGCCGACTTCCGGCTGCACGACCCCGCCGACTGGGAGCTGTTCTACGGCTCCCCGCACGCCGGCGTCTGGCCCTACGGGCTGCCCGAACTCCCGGGCGCCCGGGAGGCGCTGAAGGGCAGCAGGCGGATCGCGGTGCCCGGCTGCTACCCCACCGCGGTGACCCTCGCGCTGATCCCCGCCTTCGCTGCCGGACTCGCCGAGCCCGAGGTCGTGGTCGTGGCCGCGTCCGGTACCTCCGGCGCGGGCAAGGCCGCCAGGACCAACCTGCTCGGCAGCGAGGTCATGGGCTCGATGAGCCCCTACGGCGTCGGCGGCGTCCACCGGCACACGCCCGAGATGACGCAGAACCTCTCCGCGGTCGCCGGCGAGCGCGTCGCCGTCTCGTTCACACCCACCCTCGCGCCCATGTCCCGGGGCATCCTGGCGACCTGCAGCGTCAAGGCCAGGCAGGGGGTCACCGCCGAGCAGCTGCGCGCCGCCTATACGGCCGGCTACGCCGCCGAGCCCTTCGCGCACCTGCTGCCCGAGGGCCAGTGGCCGGCCACCGGCGCCGTCCTCGGCTCCAACCACGCCCTGGTGCAGGTCGCCCTCGACGCCGCCGTCCACCGCATCACCGCCGTCTCCGCCATCGACAACCTCGCCAAGGGCACCGCCGGCGGGGCGGTCCAGAGCATGAACATCGCCCTCGGGCTCCCCGAGGAACTCGGCCTTCCGCAGACTGGAGTCGCACCGTGACCAGCCCTCAGAACACCGACACCGCCCACGGCCACGGCCACGGCCGGGCCCCGGGCGTCGGCGTCACCGCGGCCAAGGGCTTCCGTGCGGCCGGGATCGCCGCCGGGATCAAGGCGAGCGGCACCCCCGACCTGGCGCTCGTCCTCAACGACGGCCCCTCCCACGCCGCCGCCGGGGTGTTCACCTCCAACCGGGTCAAGGCCGCCCCCGTGCTCTGGTCCGAGCAGGTGCTCAGGGGCGGCACGGTGAGCGCGGTCGTGCTCAACTCCGGTGGCGCCAACGCCTGCACCGGGCCGCTCGGCTTCCAGGACACCCATGCCACCGCCGAGCGCGCCGCCGAGGCGCTCGGCCTGGACGCCTCCGAGATCGCCGTCGCCTCCACCGGGCTGATCGGCATCCGGCTGCCCATGGACAGGCTGCTTCCCGGCATCGACACCGCCGCCGCCGAACTCGGCGAGGACGGCGGCGAGGCCGCCGCCATCGCCATCAAGACCACCGACACCGTCCACAAGACCGCCGTCGCCCACGGCGCGGACCAGGGCTGGGTCGTCGGCGGCATGGCCAAGGGCGCGGGCATGCTCGCCCCCGGCCTGGCCACCATGCTGGTCGTGATCACCACCGACGCCGACGTGGACGCCGCCGTGCTGGACGCCACGCTGCGCGCCGCGACCCACACCACCTTCGACCGGGTCGACTCCGACGGCTGCATGTCCACCAACGACACCGTGCTGCTGCTCGCCTCCGGCGCCTCCGGCATCAGGCCCGCGCAGCACGAGTTCGCCGAGGCGGTGCGCCTGGTCTGCGCCGACCTCGCCCGGCAGCTCATCGGCGATGCCGAGGGGGCGAGCAAGGACATCCGCATCGACGTCGTCGGCGCCCACAACGAGACCGAGGCCGTCGACGTCGCCCGCACCATCGCCCGCAACAACCTGCTCAAGTGCGCCATCCACGGCGAGGACCCCAACTGGGGCCGGGTGCTCTCCGCCATCGGCACCACCCGCGCGGTGTTCGAGCCCGACACCCTCGACGTCGCCATCAACGGCGTCTGGGTCTGCAGGGGCGGCAGCGTCGGCGAGGACCGCGACCTGGTCTCCATGAAGGACCGCGAGGTCGTCATCACCGCCGACCTCAACGCCGGGGACGCCCACGCCACCGTGTGGACCAACGACCTCACCGCCGACTACGTCCACGAGAACAGCGCCTACTCCAGCTGAGGGGGACCACCGTCGTGCAGCTCGCACCCAAGGGCGAACAGGCCCGCAACAACACCGCCCTGCCCAAGGCGCTCACCCTCATCGAGGCCCTGCCCTGGCTGGAGCGCTTCCACGGCAAGACCGTGGTCATCAAGTTCGGCGGCAACGCCATGGTCGACGAGTCGCTGAAGGCGGCCTTCGCCCAGGACGTGGTCTTCCTGCGCTACGCCGGGCTGCGCCCGGTGATCGTCCACGGCGGCGGCCCGCAGATCAGCGCGCAGCTGGACCTGCTCGGCATCGACTCGCACTTCACCGCGGGGCTGCGGGTCACCACCCCGGAGACCATGAACGTGGTCCGGATGGTCCTGGCCGGGCAGGTCCAGCGCGAACTGGTCGGCCTGCTCAACGAGCACGGGCCCTTCGCCGTCGGCATGACCGGCGAGGACGCCCACACCATGACCGCCGTGAAGCGCTTCGCCGACGTCGACGGCGAGCAGGTCGACATCGGCCTGGTCGGCGACATCGCCAGGGTCGAGCCCGGCGCGGTCAACGCGCTCATCCAGGACGGCCGGATCCCGGTCATCTCCTCCATCGCCCGGGGCTCGGACGGCGGGGTCTACAACGTCAACGCCGACACCGCCGCCGCCGCGATGGCGGTGGCGCTGGGTGCAGAGATGCTGGTCGTCCTCACCGACGTCGAGGGCCTCTACGCGGACTGGCCCGCCAGCGACGACGTGATCAGCCAGCTCGGCGCAACCGAGCTGGAGAAAATACTGCCCACGCTGGCCAGCGGGATGCTGCCGAAGATGGAGGCCTGCCTGCGCGCGGTGCGCGAGGGCGTCGGCACCGCGCGCGTCCTGGACGGCCGCGTCCAGCACAGCCTGCTGCTGGAGATCTTCACCGACGAGGGCATCGGCACGATGGTCGTGCCCGACACCGACAACGAACCGATCATCACCGGGGGACTGGCATGACCGCCGCTGCGACATCCGAGAACGCCGAGCTCACCGCGCGCTGGCAGGACGCGATGATGGACAACTTCGGCACCCCGCGCATCCCCCTGGTCCGGGGCGAGGGCGTGCACGTGTGGGACGCCGACGGCAAGCGCTACACCGACTTCCTCGGCGGCATCGCCGTGAACGCCCTCGGCCACGCCCACCCGGCCGTGGTCGCGGCGGTCTCCCGGCAGATCGGCACCCTCGGCCACATCTCCAACTTCTTCCTGGCCCAGCCCACGGTCGAGCTGGCCGAGCGGCTGCTCGCCCTGTCCGCGCACCCTCTGCCCGGCCGGGTCTACTTCTCCAACTCCGGCGCCGAGGCCAACGAGGCCGCCTTCAAGATCGGACGGCTGACCGGACGCACCCATATGGTCTCCGCCGTCGGAGGTTTCCACGGACGGACCATGGGCGCCCTGTCGCTCACCGGCCAGCCCGCCAAGCAGGACCCGTTCCGGCCCCTGCCGGGGGATGTCACCCATGTCCCCTACGGCGACATCGAGGCCCTGCGCGCCGCCGTCACCGGCGAGACCGCCGCCGTGTTCCTGGAGCCCATCCAGGGCGAGAACGGTGTCGTCGTCCCGGGCGCCGACTACCTGGTCGCCGCCCGCGCGATCACCAGGGCCACCGGCACCCTGCTGGTCCTGGACGAGATCCAGACCGGTATCGGCCGCACCGGGCACTGGCTCGCCCACCAGGCGGTCCCCGGCATCGACCCGGACATCGTCACCCTCGCCAAGGGCCTCGGCGGCGGCCTGCCCATCGGCGCCACCCTCGCCCACGGCGACGCGGCGCTGCTGCTGCACCCCGGACACCACGGCAGCACCTTCTCCGGCAACCCGGTGGTCTGCGCCTCCGCGCTGGCGGTCCTCGACACCATCGAGTCCGACGGGCTGCTCGACCAGGTCACCAAGGTCGGCGAACGGCTGCGCAACGGCATCGAGGCCATAGGGGATCCCCTGGTGGACCATGTGCGGGGCGCGGGCCTGCTGCTGGGCATCGTGCTCACGGAGCCGGCGGCCGGGGCGGTCCAGGCCGCAGCCCAGCGCGCCGGGTTCCTGGTCAACGCCTGCACCCCGGACACGGTCCGACTCGCCCCGCCGCTCATCCTCACGGAGCGTGACGCGGACGCCTTCCTCGCCGTGCTGCCGGGCATCCTGCGCTCCATCCGATAGGCAAATAGGGAAAGATCCTCCTTATGAACCCGACCGACCCCACGCCGTCCACCGGTCCGGTGTCCGGGCTGCCGCAGACGCGGACAGCCAGGCACCGGCGGATCGTGGACCTGGTGACCCGTCAGCCCGTCCGCTCGCAGAGCCAGCTGGCCAAGCTGCTGGCGGACGACGGCCTCGCGGTCACCCAGGCCACGCTCTCCCGCGACCTGGACGAGCTGGGGGCGGTCAAGATCCGCAACCAGTACGGCACCCTGATCTACGCCGTCCCGGCGGAGGGCGGCGACCGCACACCGCAGGCGCCGCTGGGCGAGTCCGCCCACGAGAGCCGCCTGGCGCGGCTGTGCGGCGAGCTGATGGTCTCCGCGACCGCGTCCGGGAACCTGGTGGTGCTGCGCACCCCTCCCGGCGCGGCGCAGTTCCTGGCCTCGGCCCTGGACCAGGCGGGCCTGCACGAGATCATCGGCACCATCGCCGGCGACGACACGGTGCTGCTCATCAGCCGCGAGCCGACCGGCGGCCAGATCGTCGCCGACCACCTGCTGCACCTCGCGTCGTCCTGACCGCCCGGCAGGCTAGCGCCTGCGGGCCTCGATCAGGAAGCGGCTGGTGCGGGCGAGGAAGGGCCCCTCGCGCTCGATCAGCTGGTGCAGCTCCCTCAGACGGTCGCGGTACTGGTCGACGGTGAACCCGGGGACCATCCAGATGACCTTCCGCAGGAAGTACACCACCGCGCCGATGTCGAAGAACTCGGTGCGCAGCGACTCCACCCGCAGGTCGACCACCTCCAGGCCGGCCGCCTCGGCCGCCTGCCGCGCGTCGTCCGGGTGTCGGCCCCGCCGGACCTGCTCGGGCTGCGGCCCGAGGAAGTACTCGACCAGCTCGAAGACGCTGGCAGGACCGACCTGCTGGGAGAAGTAGGTGCCGCCGGGCCGCAGCACCCGGGCGATCTCCTCCCACCAGACCGTCACCGGGTGCCGGCTGACCACCAGGTCGAAGGCCCTGTCGGCGAAGGGCAGCGGCGGCTCGTCCTCGTCGGCGACGACCACGGCCCCGCGCGGGTGCAGCAGCTCTGTCGCTCGGGCGACATTCGGTGGCCAGGACTCGGTGGCCACGGCCAGTGCGGGCAGTTTCGGCACCCCGGCCAGGACCTCGCCGCCGCCGGTCTGGATGTCCAGCGCGGCCGTGGCCACGGCCATCCGCTCGCCCATCGCCTGCTGATACCCCCATGAGGGCCGCTGCTCGGTGGCCCGCCCCTCCAGCCAGGAGAACTCCCACCCGTCCACGGACACCGCGTCCGCCTCGGCCACCAGATCCTCAAAGCTTCGCGACATGCTCCGATCCTCACAGCGCTGCCTCCTGCCCGCCACCGGTTTCCCGGGGGCCCGCTGACGGCACTCTGCCGGGCGTGCGGCGGTTGGCATTCCATACGGAGTCATGCATAATTATGCCTATCGCTGCATGGTTGCCCGCGTCTCGCGTGAGCACTGTTGATGAGGGAGATAGACATGGCTGAGCGCGTTGTACTCGCCTACTCGGGCGGCCTGGACACGTCCGTCTGCATCGGCTGGATCGCCGAGGTGACCGGTGCCGAGGTGATCGCCGTGGCGGTGGACGTCGGCCAGGGCGGCGAGGACCTGGACGCCATCCGTCAGCGCGCGCTGGACTGCGGAGCGGTCGAGGCCGAGGTCGCCGATGCCCGGCAGGAGTTCGCCGACGAGTACTGCCTCCCGGCGCTCAAGGCCAACGCGCTCTACCAGGGCCAGTACCCGCTGGTCTCCGCGCTCTCGCGGCCGGTCATCGTCAAGCACCTGGTCGCCGCCGCGCAGAAGCACGGCGCCGGCACCGTCGCCCACGGCTGCACCGGCAAGGGCAACGACCAGGTCCGCTTCGAGGTCGGCATCAACTCCCTCGCCCCCGGCCTGACCTGTATCGCGCCGGTCCGCGACTACGCGATGACCCGGGACAAGGCGATCGCCTTCGCGGAGGCCAAGAACCTCCCCATCGTCACCACCAAGAAGAACCCGTACTCCATCGACCAGAACGTCTTCGGCCGCGCCGTCGAGACCGGCTTCCTCGAGGACATCTGGAACGCCCCGATCGAGGACGTCTACGAGTACACCCAGGACCCGGCCACCCCGCGCGAGGCCGACGAGGTCGTCATCACCTTCGAGGCGGGCGTCCCGGTCGCCATCGACGGCCGCAAGGTCACCGTGCTGCAGGCCATCGAGGAGCTCAACAAGCGCGCCGGGGCCCAGGGCATCGGCCGGCTGGACATGGTCGAGGACCGGCTCGTCGGCATCAAGTCCCGTGAGATCTACGAGGCTCCGGGCGCCATCGCGCTGATCACCGCGCACCAGGCGCTGGAGAACGTCACCGTCGAGCGCGAACTCGCCCGCTACAAGCGGCAGGTCGAGCAGCGCTGGGCCGAACTCGTCTACGACGGCCTGTGGTTCTCCCCGCTGAAGCGCGCCCTGGACGGCTTCGTCAACGAGGCCAACCAGAGCGTCAGCGGCGACATCCGGATGGTCATGCACGGCGGCCGGGCCGTCGTGAACGGCCGCAAGTCGGACTCCTCGCTGTACGACTTCAACCTCGCCACCTACGACACCGGCGACACCTTCGACCAGTCGCTGTCCAAGGGCTTCATCGAGATCTTCGGCATGTCCTCGAAGATCGCCGCCCGGCGCGACCTGCAGCAGGGCTGAGCGGCCATGAGCAGCAACGACAACGTCCGGCTCTGGGGCGCGCGGTTCGCCGACGGCCCGTCGGAGGCGCTGGCCGCGCTCAGCGCGTCCGTCCACTTCGACTGGCGGCTCGCGCCCTACGACATCGCCGGCTCCAAGGCCCACGCCAGGGTCCTGCACCGGGCCGGCCACCTCACCGCCGATGAGCTCGCGCGGATGCTCGACGGCCTGGACACCCTCCTGGCCGACGTCAACGCGGGCACCTTCACCGGCACGGTCGCGGACGAGGACGTGCACACGGCCCTGGAGCGCGGGCTGCTGGAGCGCCTCGGCCCCGACCTCGGCGGCAAGCTGCGGGCGGGCCGCTCCCGCAACGACCAGATCGCCACCCTCGGGCGGATGTTCCTCCGGGACCACGTCCGCATCATCGGCGGACTGATCCTCGACCTCCAACTGGCCCTGGTCGGCCTGGCCGAGGCCCACCCCGACACCGCGATGCCGGGCCGCACCCACCTGCAGCACGCGCAGCCCGTGCTCTTCGCCCACCATGTGCTCGCGCATGTGCAGGCGCTGAGCCGGGACGCCGAGCGGCTGCGCCAGTGGGACACCCGCACCGCCGTCTCCGCCTACGGGTCCGGCGCGCTGGCCGGCTCCTCCCTGGGCCTGGACCCGCAGTTCGTCGCCGCCGAGCTCGGCTTCGAGGGCGGATCCGCCGCCAACTCCATCGACGGCACGGCCGCGCGGGACTACGTCGCCGAGTTCGCCTTCGTCACCGCCATGATCGGCATCAACCTCTCCCGCATCGCGGAGGAGGTGATCATCTGGAACACCCGCGAGTTCGGCTTCATCACGCTGCACGACGCCTTCTCCACCGGCTCCTCGATCATGCCGCAGAAGAAGAACCCGGACATCGCCGAGCTGGCGCGCGGCAAGTCGGGCCGCCTCATCGGCAACCTCACCGGCCTGCTCGCCACCCTCAAGGCCCTGCCGCTCGCGTACAACCGCGACCTGCAGGAGGACAAGGAGCCGGTGTTCGACTCCTGCGACACCCTGGAGGTGCTGCTCCCGGCCTTCACCGGGATGATGGCCACGCTCACCGTCCACGACGAGCGGCTGGAGGAGCTGGCCCCGGCCGGGTTCTCGCTCGCCACGGACATCGCCGAGTGGCTGGTCAAGCAGGGCACGCCGTTCCGTGTGGCGCACGAGGTCGCGGGCGCGTGCGTGAAGTTCTGCGAACCGCGGGGCCTGGAGCTGGCCGATCTGACGGACGAGCAGTTCGCGGAGATCTCACCGCAGTTGACCCCCGAGGTGCGGAGCGTCCTGACCGTCCACGGGGCGATCGCCTCCCGCGACGGGCGGGGCGGGACCGCGCCCTCCGCGGTGGCGGCGCAGTTGGCCGAGGTCAAGGCGGACCTCGCGGTGCAGCGGGCCTGGGTGGACGCCAAGCGGTAGGTCCTGGCTCACGCCGCCTTGGGGAGGTCCGCGGACTTCTCCTTGGCGGCGCGGGAGGCCAGGGCCTTGGCCTTGGTGGCGTACATGTCCACGTACTCCTGGTCCGAGAGGGCCAGGATCGCGGCGATGATCTCGTCGGTCACCGCGCGCAGCACAAAGCGGTCGCTCTCCAGGCCCGCGTAGCGGGAGAAGTCCAGGGCGGGGCCGAAGCGCACCTCGGGGCGGGGGCCGAGGCGCCAGCGCAGGCTTCCGTTGGGCTGCACCCGGTCCGTGCCGACCAGGCCGACCGGGATCACCGGCACGCCGGAGGTGAGCGCGAGCCGCGCCACACCCGTGCGGCCCCGGTGCAGCCGGCCGTCGGGGGAGCGGGTGCCCTCCGGGTAGATCCCGAACAACTTGCCCTCGCGCAGGGTCCGCAGGCCGGTGTCGATGACGGCCGCCGAGGCCCGGCCGCCGCTGCGGTCCACCGGCACCGCGCCGGTCCCGGTGAAGAACGCCGCCATCAGCCGTCCCTTGATCCCGGTGCCGGTGAAGTACTCGGCCTTGGCGACATAGTGGACCTGCTGGGGCGCCAGCAGCGGGACGAAGATCGAGTCGCAGAACGAGAGGTGATTGGCCGCGATGATCGCCGGGCCCTCGACCGGGACGTGCTCGCGTCCGGTCACCCGCGGCCGGTAGAGCAGGTGCACCAGCGGACCGATGACCAGTCGCTTGAGCAGCCAATAGAACACCGCAGTCCTCCGTCGTCGGTTGTGCGGGCTGTCGCTCAGTCGGGATGTCCGTGACCCTACTCGTGCGGGGTTACCGGCAGGAACACCAACTGACGTGGCCTTGGTTACATTCTGTTGATCAACTGGTTACGGACGGATCGAGGGGAAGCCATGGACCAGCAGCGTGCGGACGCCTATCTGGAGCGGATCGGGGCGGGGAGGCCCGAACGCCCCGACGCCACCGCGCTCGCGGACCTGCAGCTGCGCCATCTGCGCAGCGTTCCGTTCGAGAACCTCGACATCCATCTGGGCCGCCCGGTGGTGCTCACGGAGGAGGCGCTGGTCGAGAAGATCGTCGACAGCGGGCGCGGAGGCTTCTGCTACGAGGTCAACGGTGCCTTCGGGGCCCTGCTGTCCGCACTGGGATTCGAGGTCACGCTGCTGGCGGCACGCGTCTTCGCCGCCGACGGGCTGGGCATCCCCTTCGACCACCTGGCGCTGCGCGTGGATCTGGACGAGCCCTGGCTGGTCGACGTCGGCTTCGGCCGCTTCGCCGAGCAGCCCCTGCGGCTGGACGCGCGGGACGAGCAGCAGGACCCGGGCGGGCGGTTCCGGTTCGTCGAACGGGACTTCGGCGACCTCGACGTGCTCCAGGACGACAACCCGCAGTACCGGCTGGAGAGCCGCCCCCGGGTCCTCGCGGACTTCACCGCCGGGGCCTGGTACCACCAGACCTCGCCCGCGTCACATTTCACCCGTTCGACTGTGTGCACGAGGTTGACCGCCACCGGCCGGGTCACCCTGAGCGGTCGCACGCTGGTGCGGACGGTCGGCGGCGAGCGGTCCGAGGAGACGATCACCGGCGACGACGCCCTGCTGGACGCCTACCGGGAGCACCTCGGCATCGACCTGCCCGCGCTGCCGAAAGCCCCCAATCCGTTCGGGTGACATCAGAGGACGGGTGCAGCCGTCCGGTACCGCCGCGGCGTCGGACCTGGTGAAGCGTCACCGTCCTGACGAAGGAGTGCCGATGCCACCCACCGTGACCGCCAGCGCCGCCGACCCGGCGCTGCGGGACAGCTTCCTGGGCCTGCTGCGCAGTCTGGCCGGTGCCGGCGGCCTCGATCCGGAGGATCTGGAGCAGCAGGTCTGGCTGCGTGCCGCGGCCGAGCCCGCGGTGTCCCAGCCGCAGGCCAGGCTGCGGGCGCTGGTGCTGCAGGAGTTCCGCAGCGCGCGGGACCGCGCCGAGCGGCAGGCCGGCGCCGAGCGCGCCGCGGGGCTGCTGCCCCGGCAGACCGCCGCCGACGAGGCATCGCCGGAGCTGCGGGCGCTGGCGGCCGAGCACGCCCGCGAGCTGGACACGGTGCTGGCACGGCTGCCCGCCCGCTGCCCGCAGCTGGTGGCGGCGCTGCTGGAGTCGCCCGCGTTCAGCTATCGCGAGCTCGCCGACGAGCTGTCGATGCCGCGCGGGAGCATCGGCCCGATCCGCTCGCGCTGCCTGGCCTGCTTGCGGCGACTGCTCGGGGAGCCGGAGCCCGGCGGGCGTCAGCTCCCCTCGGGCCCCAGGTGGCGGAGCAGCGCGGCCCTGGTCTGCTCGCGGGTCGGCTCCTCGGCGGCCCACGCCGCGTAGCCGTCGGGCCGCACCAGCAGCGTGGTGTGCAGCGCCCCGGCGGGGGCCGCGCAGTGCAGCCGGTCGGCCCAGGGGGCGCCCCGCTCGGGGTGCGGGCCGACCAGGACGAACCGGCCGCTGCGCAGCGCCTCGTAGAGCCGAACGGGTTCTTTTGCCGACGCCGGGGCGTCATGGTCGAGCCGGAGGTCCGGGATGCGCCGACCGGTCAGCCGGTGCGCACCCCCGGGTGCCTGCGCGGCGTAGGAGATGCCGATGCCCGAGACCGTCCGTCCGCCGCGCCTGGCCAGCGGTCCGAACCGGCCGGTCAGGGCCGGGACCGTCCGGCGCACCAGCCTGACCGGCACCGACTGGGCCACGACCGTCCTGATCAGCCCGCCCGAGGTGCGCAGCACCGCCCGGCCGACCGGGTGGCGCTCCTTCTGGTAGCTGTCCAGCAGGCCCGGCGCGGCCCAGCCGCGGATGGTCGCGGCGAGCTTCCAGCCCAGGTTGGCGGCGTCCTGCAGGCCGGTGTTCATGCCCATTCCGCCTGCGGGGGAGTGGCAGTGCGCGGCGTCCCCGGCGAGCAGCACCCGGCCCTTGCGGTAGACCGGCGCCTGCCGTTCGTCGCAGTGGAACCGGGACATCCCGCGGGGGTCGTACATCCCGTGGTCGCTGCCGAGGACGCGCCGGGTGATGTCGCGCAGGTCGTCGAGTTCGACGGGCGCGTCGTCGGGCAGCTGCCGGGCCCGGTCCCAGGCGACGACCCGGAACCAGCCGTCGCCGAAGGGGGCGACGAAGACGAAGCCCTGCTCATTGGCGCCGACCGTGACCACCTTGGCGGTGGCCTGTTCCAGGCGGACGTCGGCGAGGATCACCGAACTGATCACGGTGTCGCCGGGGAAGGGGATGCCGAGCAGGTCGCGGACGGTGCTGCGGACGCCGTCGGTGCCGACGGCGTAGGCGGCGCGGCGGGTGACGGTCCGGGAGCCCCCGCCGTCGGGCGCGGCCTCCTCGGCGTCCAGTTCGACGCCGCTCCCGTCCTGGCGCAGCGCGGTGACCCGGGCCCCGCGCACGATCACCGCGCCGGCGTCCAGGGCCCGCCGCTCCAGCAGCCGCTCGGTGTGGGACTGCGGGGTGATCAGGACGAAGGGGAAGCGCGTCGGCAACCCGGCCAGGTCGACGGTGACCCGGCCGAGCAGCCGCAGCGAGGTCAACGGGGTGCCGGTGGCGATGAGGTCGTCGGCGAGGCCGCGGGCGTCCAGCTGCTCCAGGGTGCGCGCATGGACGGCGAAGGCACGGGTGAGATTGGACTCGCGGTCGCGGCGCTCCAGCAGGGTGACGCGCAGTCCGGCGGTGGCGAGGTCGCCGGCCAGCAGCAGCCCGGTGGGGCCGGCACCGACGACCAGCACGTCGTCGGCGGGGCGGTCGGGGTGATCCGAGTGAGACTGAACACGTTCCGGTGTCATATCTGCCCACTATGCCGAACATTTGAGGGTTGGAAAGGGCAGGTGGATGGGTAATGGGCTTTGAAACGTACGCCCGGTCCCGGCAGGGGCCGACTCACCTCCGGTCAGGGCAACCCGGTCGCCTCCCCCTCACTCTCGCGACCGGGTGATTACACGAAAGGGAGGATTGCGGGCATGGGCATGAGCGTGACCACATCGATCGCCACAGAGGACGACGCCGAGCGGATCCTGAAACTCCAGTACCTCTGCTACCAGAGCGAGGCGGAGCTCTACGGGGACTGGGCGATCGAACCGCTGACCCAGACGCTGGACAGCCTCCGGACGGAGTTGAAGGAACGTCATGTGCTGGTGGCACGTCTGGGCGACGAGGTCGTCGCCGGCGTGCGCGGCTGGGTGGACGAGGACGGCGTCGGCAGGATAGGACGGCTCTGCGTCCATCCCCGGATGCAGCGGCACGGCCTCGGTACCCGGCTGGTGCGCGGCATGGAGGAGAAGCTGGCGGTCGGCGACCGGCCGGTGCAGTCCTACCGGCTGTTCATCGGCCACCGCAGCACGGCGAGCATCCGGCTCTACGAGCGCCTGGGCTACCGGCAGACCCGGGTCGAGGAGGTCAGCACCAGGCTGAGCTTCATCGGCCTGGAGAAGGACGTTCCGCAATTGGCGGCCACGGCGTAGGTTCGCGGCGCGGCGCGTTCCACCCGGCGCGCCGCGCCGAAAGGGTGACGAGGATGCCTTCCCTGGAGCATGATCGTTCCTGTACCTCCATCGACGAGGTGGAGACAGGCAGGAGCACGTGGTGATGACGTCCAGCTTCCCCGAGATCTCGATCAGCACCGATCGGCTGGTGCTGCGGGCCTTCGAGCCGGAGGACGTTCCGGCGCTCGCCGACATGATGGCCGACGAACTCGTCCGCACCTGGACGACCGTCCCGCACTCCTACACCCTCGACGACGCCCGCACCTGGGTGTCGCTGCGCGCCCCCGCCGAGCGCACCCAGGGCCGGGGACTGGTGCTGGCCGTCCACGAGTTCCTCACCCAGCGGCTGGTCGGCAGCGTCCGGCTGCGCAACACCGACTGGCGGCTGCGCGCCACCGAGGCCGAGGTGGTCACCGGGCCCTGGGCACGCGGCGAGGGCTACGCCGGGGAGGCGCTGCGCGGTGTCGCCCAATGGCTGTTCGAGGACCAGCGGTTCGAACGCCTGGAGCTGCGGACGGCGGCCGGCAACAGCGCCGCCCAGCAGGTGGCCCAGAAGATCGGCGGGATCAGCGAGGGAGTGCTGCGCAACGCCTGGATCGTCCGCGACGGCGACGCGCCCGGCCGGGCCCGCACCGACCTGATCCTGTGGAGTCTGCTCCCGGAGGACCTCGAAGGTCTGGACGAAGACGATGACGGACCCGACCCCCAATGGTGATCTCAACGGATAAGGTGCCCCTGGCCGCAGTTCGAATGCACTAGAGCGCAGTAGGGGAGCAGCCTCAATGGCCGACCGGGTCACGGTGATCGGCTGGGACGGATCACCGCTCTCGCAGACCGCGCAGGCCGCACTCGACGCGGCGACCCTCGTCGCCGGCGGGACCTACCAGCTGCAGAACCTGCGGCTGCCGACCGGCGCCGAACGCATGGCCCTGGGCAGCGTCACCCTCGCCGCCCGCCGCATCGCCGACCACCGGGGCTCGGCCGTGGTCGTCGCCGAGGGCGACCCCGGTTTCTTCGGCGTCGTCCGCACCCTCCGCAGACCCGAGTACGGGCTCGAACTGGAGGTCCTGCCGGCGGTCTCCTCGGTCGCCGCGGCCTTCGCCCGCGCCGGAATGCCCTGGGACGACGCCCAGGTCGTCAGCACCCACGGACGCGGGCTGCGCCGCGCCGCCAACGTCTGCCGGGCCCACCCCAAGGTGGCGGTGCTCACCTCGCCCGGGGCCGGCCCCTCCGAGCTGGCCCTGATACTCAGGGACGTCCACCGGACCTTCGTGATCTGCGAGGCGCTCGGCACCCCGGACGAGGACATCACCGTGCTCACCTCCGACCGGGTCCCCGACCACCTGTGGCGCGACCCCAATGTGGTGATCGTCATCGGCGGGGGTCCGCGCGGCCCGGACACTCCCGCCGGCTGGCTCGCGGGACGTCCGCTGGGCTTCCCCGGGCCGGAGCGCGGCTGGGCCGCGGAGACGGCCGGGGCACCGGACGCCGACCCGGCGGAGACCGAGCTGCCCGCCGCCGTGCGTGCCCTGGTCCTGGCCAGGCTCGGGCCCCGGCCCGGCGACCTGCTGTGGGACGTCTGCGCGGGCAGCGGCGCCCTGGCGGTGGACGCGGCCCGCGCCGGGGCCGCGGTCGTCGCCGTCGACCGGAACGCCGACGCCTGCGCCCGCATCGATGTCAGCGCCCGCCACTACGGTGTGGACGTGCAGACGGTGCACGGCACCGCCCCCGCCGTCCTGGCCGACCTGCCCGAGCCCGACACCGCCCTGGTCCGCGGCGGCGCAGAGATCCTGCGTGCCTGCCTGGGCCGCCGCCCGGAGCGCATCGTCGCCCTGCCGCACACCCTGCAGCAGGTGGAGGAGGCACGCCGGGCCCTCGGCGAGTTCGGCTACCGGGTCGACGGCGCCCTGGTGCAGGCGTCCCCGCTCGGTGACGGCGGCCGGGGCGAGCAGGCACTGCGTCCGACCGCACCCGTGTTCGTCCTGTGGGGCGACCGCTGACGGTGTTGTCGGTGCCGACAGGTAGGCTGACGCCCGGTTCCCGTCATCCCAACCAAGCACCGGATCCCGGTTCCGTGGAGGTCCGGCAGCCGAACGTGGCACAGACCACACCCCGGCGGGGCGGGAGTGTCGGCATCCGGTCCTGACGGACCGGGAGAATGCTGGTACGTCCGGGGCGATCGTGCCGGTTGCCACGGTCCAGTCGTTGTTGTAGGTAGCAGGCCGGTGCCCATCGCTTCGTCACCACGAGGCGAGGACTGGAACGTTGGGTGTCGCGGTCCTTGACCGCGCCGCCGAGAACGTCGCGCGGCCCTGGAAGGAGCTAGTGACATGAGCGATACCGGCAACGTCCCGGCTGGAGGTCTGCCTCCCGTCGGGGAGCAGGCAGCCCACGACCCCTTCGGGTCCGAGGGCTCCCAGCCACAGGGCGCAGTCCGGCCGCCGTACACCTTCCTCGACCAGCCCGACGGGCCGGACGAGGAGGAGGACGAGCTGCTCATGCCGGGCCCGCAGGGCTCCTGGAGCGAGCCGGTGGCACAGCCCGCGGGCTGGCCGGTCGAGACCGCCCAGCCAGTGCAGCCGATGCAGCCGGTCCAGTCGGTTCCGTCGGTGCAGCCCGTCGAGCCGGTGCTGACGGCGGCTCAACCGGACCTCGAGCCCCCCGCTCCCTCCTGGCCGCCGCTCACGCCCCCGGCCGCCGTGCCGGTCGCGGCCCAGGCGGCGCCCCTGGCCGCGGAGCAGCAGCCCGCCGCCGCGCCGCCGCGCCGTCCCCTGCACGCCGGGCCGCCGATCCCGGACCCGTCGATGATGACCGGACAGGTGCCGGTCCGCTCGCTCGCCGACCGCGGCCCCAGCAGCCACGGAGACTCGGCGCTCTCCGGCCTCGCCGCCTCGGGGACCACCCAGCACCCGGGGCCCGAGTACCTGGACCAGCCGTCCGCCGAGGCAGCCCAGCAGCCGGTGCCGCAGGCTCCGGCTCTTCAGGCTCCCGTTCTTCAGGACGCTCAGGTCGGGGTCCCGGCGGCCGAGCCCCTGCCGACCGTCCCGGTGCAGACGCCCTCCCCGGAGAGCACGCTGGGCGCCAACCCTCAGCCGGTGCCGGTGCCGGTGCCGGTGCCTCAGCCCGTGCCGGTGGAGGTGCCCGCGCCCGAGGCCGAGGTGCTGCCCGAGCCGGTGCAGGAGCAGGCCCCCGCCCCGGTGGCCGAGGCCCCCGTGGCCGAACCGGTACCCGTGTCCGTGCCGGTGGCGGAGACCGAGCCGGTGGCCGAGCCCGCACCCGCGGTCGAGGCTGCCGCCGCACCGGTGGCCGAGCCCGTCATCCCGCCGCAGAACGTCCCGTCCGGGGTCGGCTCCAGCCGGATCTCGGCGTTCATGGCGGCCCCCATGGCGCAGCCCTCCGTCGTCGACCCTGAGCCGGTCGCCGTCGCCGTTGCCGAGCCCGAGGCCCGGCCCGAGCCGCAGCCCGAGCCGCAGGCGGTTTTCCCGCCCGCCCCCGAGGTACCCGAGGCCCCCGAGGCAGAGGTCGAGATCGAGTCCCAGCCCCTCCCCCAGCCCGAGGCCACCGCTCTCGGCACCGGTCTGCTGACCGACCCGGCCGTCGCCCCGGAGCCCGCTGCCGAGCCCGCCCCCGAGGCCCCGGCCGCGGAAGGCCCGGTGGAGCCCGAGGCCGCCGCCGAGGCACCGGTCGAGGCCGAAGCCGAGGCGCAGCCCGCGCCCGAGGCCGAGGTCGGCACCGACGTCGAAGCCGAGGCCGACACCGAGGCGGACGTCGAGGCCGATCCGGAGGCCCCCGTCTACGACGGTCCCGCCGCCCCCGCCTACGAGGACGAGATGCGGGAGGCCGTGCACCGCGTGATGCGCGAGCGCCGCGACATCCGCAACGGCTTCCGCTCCGACCCGGTCCCGCACGAGGTGCTGCTCCGGGTGCTGGAGGCCGCGCACACCGCGCCGAGCGTCGGCTACTCCCAGCCCTGGGACTTCGTGGTGATCCGCTCGGCGAAGACCCGTGCCCGGATGCACGAGTTGGCGGAGCGTCAGCGCGACGCCTACGCCGAGTCGCTGCCCAAGGGCCGCGCCAAGCAGTTCAAGGAACTGAAGATCGAAGCGATCATGGAGACCCCGATCAACATCGTGGTCACCGCCGATCGCACCCGTGGCGGCCGCCACACCCTCGGTCGGCACACCCAGCCGCAGATGGCCCCCTACTCGGCCGCCCTCGCGGTGGAGAACCTGTGGCTCGCGGCGCGCGCCGAGGGCCTCGGCGTCGGCTGGGTCAGCTTCTTCGACGAGCAGGAGATGGTCCGCGAGCTCGGGCTGCCCGAGCACCTGGACGTCGTCGCCTACCTCTGCGTCGGCTACGTCAACGAGTTCCCGACCGAGCCCGAACTGGCACAGGCCGGCTGGGCGAAGAAGCGACCGCTGTCCTGGGTCGTCCACGAGGAGACCTACGGCCGGCGCGCCCTGCCGGGCGAGGAGCCGCACAGCGTCCTGCAGGAGACCCTGCGGGGGATCAGGCCGCTGGACGCCAAGGCGCTGGGCGAGGCCTGGGACCGCCAGAAGCGGATGACCAAGCCCGCCGGGTCGCTGGGCATGCTGGAGATAATCTCCGCGCAGCTGTGCGGCCTGTCCCGCAAGTGCCCGCCGCCGATCCCCGAGCCCGCCTGCGTGGCGGTCTTCGCCGGGGACCACGGCGTGCACGCCCAGGGCGTGACCCCCTGGCCGCAGGAGGTCACCGCCCAGATGGTGGGGAACTTCCTCGCCGGTGGCGCGGTCGTCAACGCCTTCGCCGCCCAGCTCGGCGCCGAGGTCTGCGTGGTGGACGTCGGTGTCGCCTCCGAGCTGCCCCCGGCGGTCGAGTCCGGTCGCACGACCGGCCTGCTGCCGCGCAAGGTCCGGCTGGGCACCGCCGATATGACCCAGGGTCCGGCGATGACCCGCGAGGAGGCGCTGCGCGCCGTCGAGGTCGGCATCGAGACCGCCCGTGACCTGGTCGCGGCGGGCAACAAGGCGCTGATCACCGGCGACATGGGCATCGCCAACACCACCGCTGCCGCCGCGCTGATCTGCGTCTTCACCGGCGAGGACCCGGCCGTGGTCACCGGCCGGGGCACCGGGATCGACGACGAGACCCACGCCCGCAAGATCGCCGTGATCCGCGAGGCACTGGCCCTGCACCGCCCCGACCCCGCCGACCCCATCGGTGTGCTCGCGGCCGTGGGCGGCCTGGAGCACGCCGCCATCGCCGGGTTCCTGCTCGGCGCGGCCAGCCTGCGGACGCCGGTCATCCTCGACGGCGTGATCGCCGGTGCCGCCGCGCTGGCCGCCAAGGCCATCGCCCCCGAGGTGCTGGCCGCGTGCATCGCCGGCCACCGCTCGGCCGAGCCCGGACACAAGGCGGCCCTGGCGAAGCTCGGGCTGCGCCCGCTGATCGACCTCGACCTCCGCCTCGGCGAGGGAACGGGCGCGCTGCTGGCCCTGCCCCTGGTCCAGTCCGCAGCGCGGGCCATGCACGACGTCGCTACGTTTGACTCAGCAGGCGTGACCGACAAGCACTGAGCACCACCGGGCAGGTGCACGGTCCGCAGAAGCGCACCGTGCACCTGCCCAGGGGCGCGGGGAACTGCGCGAACAACCACAGCGAAGCCGCACCAAAATCGCAGGAGCAACCATGCACCCCGACGACACCCCGCCCTACCCGGTAGGCCTCCGGCTGGCCGCCCGCCGCGTCGTGGTCCTGGGTGGCGGCACCGTCGCCCAGCGCCGGCTGCCCGCGCTCCTCGCCGCGGGTGCGGACGTGCACCTGATAGCCCCGCACACCACCCCCGCCGTGCAGGCCATGGGCGACGCGGGCGAGCTCACCTGGCACGCCCGCCCCTATGCCGCGGGCGACCTCGCCGGAGCCTGGTACGTCCTGGCCGCCACCGACGACCCCGCCGTCAACGCGGCCGCCGCCGCCGAGGCCGAGGCCGACCGCACCTTCTGCTCGCGCAGTGACGACGCCACCGCCGCCACGGCCTGGACCCCCGCCAGCGGCCGCCAGGACGGCACCACCGTCGCCGTCCTCTCCGGCGACCCCCGCCGCTCCGCCGCGCTGCGCGACGCCATCGTCAACGAGCTCCGCGACGGCACCCTCGCCGCCGCCCGCCACCGGGGCCGCACCCCCGGCGTCGCGCTCGTCGGCGGCGGCCCCGGCGACCCTGACCTGATCACCGTCCGCGGCCGCCGCCTGCTCGCCGAGGCCGACGTCGTCATCGCCGACCGCCTCGCCCCGCGCGAACTCCTGGACGAGCTGGGCCCGCAGGTCGAGGTCATCGACGCGTCCAAGATCCCCTACGGTCGCTTCATGGCGCAGGAGGCCATCAACGCCGCCCTGATCGACCACGCCAAGGCCGGGAAGTTCGTGGTCCGGCTCAAGGGCGGCGACCCCTATGTCTTCGGCCGGGGCATGGAGGAGCTCATCGCCCTCACCGAGGCAGGCATCCCGGTGACCGTGGTGCCCGGCATCTCCAGTTCGATCAGTGTGCCCGCCGCCGCCGGCATCCCGGTCACCCACCGGGGTGTCACCCACGAGTTCTCCGTCATCTCCGGCCATGTCGCCCCCGAGGACCCGCGCTCCCTGGTCGACTGGGACGCCGCCGCGAAGATGCGCGGAACGCTGGTGCTGCTCATGGCCGTGGAGCGGATCGCCGCCATCGCGGATGCCCTGGTCGCCGGCGGCCGCTCGCCGCAGACCCCGGTCGCCGTCGTCCAGGAGGGCACCACCGCCAACCAGCGGCGCGTCGACGCGACCCTGGCCACCGTCGCCGAGGTGGTCGCGGCCGAGCAGATCCGGCCGCCGGCCGTCGTCGTCATCGGCGACGTCGTCGCCTTGGCACACTGACCCGAACCAGGCAGGATCGACCCGTGGCCGAACTCATCACCATCGACGACCCCGACGACCCGCGTCTGCAGGACTATGTCGCGCTGACCGACGTCGAACTGCGCCGCCGAAGGGAGCCGGAGGAGGGCCTGTTCATCGCCGAGGGCGAGAAGGTCATCCGCCGGGCCGGCGGCGCCGGCTACCGGATGCGCTCCATGCTGCTCTCGGCGAAGTGGGTCGACGTCATGCGCGACGTCATCGACGAGGTCCCGGCGCCGGTGTATGCGGTCAGCCCTGAGCTGGCCGAGCGGGTCACCGGCTACCACGTGCACCGGGGCGCGCTCGCCTCCATGCAGCGCAAGCCCCTGCCGCCCGCCGCCGACCTGCTCGCGGGCGCGAGCAGGATCGCGGTGCTGGAGGGCCTCACCGACCACGCCAACCTCGGTGCGGTGTACCGCAGCGCCGCCGCGCTGGGCATGGACGCCATCCTGCTGTCCCCGGACTGCGCCGACCCGCTCTACCGACGCTCCGTCAAGGTGTCCATGGGCGCGGTCTTCTCGGTCCCCTACGCCCGCCTGGAGGTGTGGCCCAAGGGCCTGGAGGAGGTGCGGGCCGCCGGTTTCAGCATCCTCGCGCTGACCCCCAACGAGGCCGCCACCGCCGTCCGCGAGGTCCCGGCGGAGCGCCTGGACAGGTGCGCGGTCATGCTCGGCTCCGAGGGCCACGGCCTCACCACCGAGGCCCTGCGCGCCGCCGACGCCTGGGTGCGCATCCCGATGTCCCACGACATCGACTCGCTCAACATCGCCGCTGCCGCAGCGATCACCTTCTTCGCCCTCGCCGAGCACGCACAGGGCTGACCGCCCGGCCCGAGGGGCTACCCCTCCTGCCCGGCGACCGTTCCGGAGCCGGGCCAGGTCTCGTCCATGCCGCCGTCGCTGAGCGGGGTGTAACGGGTGGTGCTGGCGGGCTGGGAGCCGGAGGCGGGGGTGTGCTCCTCACGCAGCACCGCGCCGTCGACGATCCGCCAGCTGCCGGACGCCTGCGGGGTGCCGGTGGAGGCGTGGGAGGCCAGCAGAACCGGTTCTGCAGTGGCGAGGCCGAAGAGCTCCACCAGGTCCTCGGGGGCTCCGCCGGACTGCCGGGTGAGGATCACCACGGCCGCGGGCGCGCCGTGGAAGCGGGCGGGCAGCACCGCGGTCAGCGAGACCGGCGAACCGCCGTCCAGCGAGTGGCCGTTCCGCAGCAGGATCATGCCGCCGTCGCTGGGATCCGGGTAGCGCCGGTTGTTCCAGTCGACCGCGGGCAGGGCCTGCGTCGCCGGCAGTACGGTCAGGGCCGCGTCCGCCTGGGTGGCGGGTGCGGCGAGCGTCGCCGTCGAGGGCGACGGTGACGCCGACGGGGTGCCGGTGGTCGCGGCGGGGCCAAGTCCTCCGCTGCTCCGGTTCTCGCAGCCCTGGGCCAGGGCGATGGCCAGCAGCACCCCCACCGTCACGGTGATGAAGACGATGATGCGCTGGCGCAGCAGCCGCCGCCGCGACGAGGACGGCCCCGGGCGCGCGGGCGGTGGCGTGCGCCGCCCGGGGACCGGTGTCTGCGACTCGCGGCCCGAGGCCGGGCGCGGCACCAGTGGGGCAGGCGCCGCCGCGGCCGGCGGCTTGGCCTGGACAACGGTCGGCAGCGGTTCGCGGACGGTCGGGGGCATGGCCGGGGCACGTCGCGGCGGCGGACGGCGGTCGCCGTGTCCCGCGGGGCCGTGCGCGCCCGCCTGCGCGGGGTGGCTCTGCCGGCTCTGCGGCTGCGGCAGCTGGCTGCGTCCGATGGCCGCGCCCCGGGCCGCGAGCTCCCGCAGCCGGTCCCGCAGCTGCTGGGTGGTCGGCCGGTCCGAGGCCTCCTTGGCCAGGCAGGCCCGGATGATCGGGGCGAGCGCCCCGGGGACGTCGCCGAGCTCCGGCTCCTCGTGGACCACCCGGTAGAGCATGACCTCGGAGGTGCCCGAGCCGAAGGGCGAGTCGCCCGTCGCCGCGTACGCCAGCGTGGTGCCGAGGGCGAACACGTCGGTCGCCCCGGTGACGGCGATGCCCCTGACCTGTTCGGGGGCCAGGAACCCGGGGGAGCCCACGGCCGTGCCGACATGGGTGAGCGTGCTGGCGCCGGTGGACCAGGCGATCCCGAAGTCGATGATCCGGGGGCCCTTGGGGGAGAGCAGGATGTTCGAGGGCTTCAGGTCGCGGTGCACCACCCCGGCCTGGTGGACGTGGACCAGCCCGTCCGCGAGTGCGGCGCCGATGCCGGCCACCTCGGGCCAGGGCAGCGGGCCGTCGTCGCCCACCCGCTTGTAGAGCGAGGGCCCCGGCACATAGGCGGTGGCCAGCCAGGGGCGTTCGGCGTCGATGTCGGAGGCGACCAACCGGGCGATGCAGCCGCCGCGGATCCGCGCCGCCGCGGCCACCTCGCGGGCGAACCGGGTGCGGAACTCCTGGTCCTCGGCCAGTTCGGGGCGGATGAGCTTCAGCGCGACCTTCTGCCCCCGCCGGTCCGAGCCGAGGTAGACCACGCCCATGCCGCCCGCGCCGAGCCGCCGATGCAGACGGTAGGGGCCGACGACTCGCGGGTCCTCCCGCCGGAGCCGCATCATCGCCAATGTTCTGTCCCGCCGTCAGGTCCCCGTGCCGGGACTAGCTCCGAGTTTCCGACTGACAGCTTACGGACTGCGTCGGGCGGGGCGCCGATTCGCAACGCCCCACCGGCCTGTCGGATTGTCGGATTCTTCTTTTTCCTGCCCCGTCGCTCCGGTCGCCGATGACGGTGAGGCGGCGTGCAGGGGGCGTGCGTGTTGAGCCCGTGTACGACAGATGAACCATTCGTCCTGGACGCAGAAAGTTTGGTCCGACCCCTTCTGTCTACGCGCGGAACCCCTATTACTTGTCGGTAGCAATCGCCAAGAGCGAACGCTACACCCTCCCTCCCCACTCCATCGGAGGCCCCTGTGCGCCCTCTTCCCGCTCTCGTGACCGGTGCGGTCGCCGTCGCCATCACCGCGACGTCCGTGCTCGCCATCGCCCCCACCGCCAGTGCCGCCACGGGCGGCTATGTCGCACTCGGCGACTCCTACTCGGCAGGCGTCGGTTCCACCGACGACTACCTGAACGACTGCGACCAGAGCACCGCCGCCTACCCCTACCTGTACCAGCAGGCGGTCTCCCCGAGCTCGTTCAGCTTCCAGGCGTGTACCGGGGCCACCGCCCCCGACATCGAGAGCAGCCAGCTCTCCGCGCTCGGCTCCGGCACCTCCGTCGTCAGCCTGACCGACGGCGGCGACGACGTCGGCTTCGGCGACGTGATGGAGGACTGCGTCCTCTACTCGCAGAGCTACTGCCTCAGCCAGATCTCCAGCGCCGAGCAGCAGGCCACCACCACGCTGCCCGCGACCCTGGACACCCTGTACTCCGACATCCGCAGCGACGCGCCGAACGCCAGAGTCGTCGTCATGGGCTACCCGGAGATCTACGACCTGTCCGAGTCCAGCGGCTGCTCCGGGCTGAGCACCGCGTCGCGCACCGCCCTCGACCACGCGGCGGACGTCCTCGACGGCGTCATCCAGAAGCAGGTGGCCAACTACTCCGGCTTCACCTTCGCCGACGTCCGCAGCTACTTCTCCGGACACGAGATCTGCGACTCCGACTCCTGGATCAACTCGGTGACCTGGCCGATCGACGACTCGTACCACCCCACGGCCGAGGGCCAGGCCGACGCCTACCTCCCCGCCTTCGAAGCGGCCCTCAACTAGGGCGGGCCGGAAGCGGAAAGCGCAGGTGACGCGACGGCAGCAGGCCGCCGCGTCACCGCTGTCGGCGCCGTCGCTCAGGGACGACCCTGAGAACCCCTGGGGGTCGCCGCCCCGCGCTGCTCCACCTCCGGTAGTACTCCCCAGGTGCGGGCGTCCTCCTTCGGGATGCCGTGCGGACGGTCCCGACGCATGACGTGTCACGGGGCTCGCCGCAATAGGTTGGTACCAGCGGTGGGCGGGGAGCTCGTCCCCCGAGGTGCCCCACCCGCCGCGACCGCCCGCAGCACACGCCACCGGCGGTGGGGACACGACCACGAGAGGGAGGGCAGGGCCATGTCCGTGCACATGGGAGGACCGGTACGGAGCCGCAGGAGGCCGACCACCGGTCCCCGCAATCCCCTGGTGGCCCTCGCCATAGCCCTGCCCGTCGCCGCCCTGCTGGCCTTCGCCTTCGGCGGCTGGTCGCAGTTCGCCGTCCAGGCCACCTCGGTGGCGCACCTGGTCGGACGCTGACCGGGGGAGCCGTCGACAGCAGAGAAGCACCACGACAAAGAAGGCCGCCCCGGAGGATCCCGGAGGCGGCCTTGCTGCTGGTGGTGCGCGATACTGGGATTGAACCAGTGACCTCTTCCGTGTCAGGGAAGCGCTCTCCCGCTGAGCTAATCGCGCGGGTGGGTGGTGCGAGCCCCCGAAGGAGCCGGTGCGCGATACTGGGATTGAACCAGTGACCTCTTCCGTGTCAGGGAAGCGCTCTCCCGCTGAGCTAATCGCGCGGGTGGATGGTGCGAGCCCCCGAAGG
>Ga0302314_10002715_pt1 | contig 32829 bp, 29 predicted proteins | sample III_Palsa_N2_3_FD_200533 | JGI IMG/M metagenome (GOLD analysis project Ga0302314, IMG submission 200533) | Peat permafrost microbial communities from Stordalen Mire near Abisko, Sweden - III_Palsa_N2_3 | ecosystem: Environmental > Terrestrial > Soil > Palsa > Peat permafrost | place: Sweden...
ATCGAGCGCCATGGCGGCGGCCGGCTGGCGCCGCCGCCCGGCAGCGAGGAGCGGCTGCGCTACACCTACTGGCTGCACTTCGCCGAGGGCTCGGCGATGCCGGTGCAGGTGATGACGCTGATCTTCCAGCGCATCAAGGTGAGCGCGCCGTGGCTGGTCCGCCCGGTCGCCCGCCGGATCGCCGACGCCGTGCTGCAGGGCTACGTGAACCCGCAGCGCGTGGCGCAGTTCGACCTGATGGAGGCCGAGCTGTCGCGCAGCCTCTGGTTCGCCGGCGAGGCGTTCACCGCCGCCGACGTGATGCTGAGTTTTCCGGTCGAAGCGGCGACCTCGCGCGGCGGGCTCGGCGAGCGGCCGAAGCTGGCCGCGTGGCTGGCGCGCATCCATACCCGCCCGGCCTACCAGGCGGCCTTGGCGAAAGGCGGGCCATACGCATACGCCTGACGCGGCGCCGCCCCGCCGCATGGCGCCGTCAGGGGCCGCCGACCGTCGGAATAACGCCGGGGATGACGAATTGCTGGATCGCCACCAGCACCCCGAGCAGGATCGTCAGCACGATGCTGTGCAGGAAGGTGCGCGCGAACACCACGCCTTCCTGACCCTTCAGGTGGGTGACGGAGACGCCGGTGGCGATGTTCTGCGGCGAGATCATCTTGCCCATCACCCCGCCCGAGGAGTTGGTGGCGGCGAACAGCACCGGGTTCAGGTTGAGCTGGCGCGCCGCCACCACCTGCAAATTGCCGAACAGCGCGTTGCCCGAGGTGTCGCTGCCCGAGAGGAACACCGCGATCCAGCCGAGGAACGGCGACAGCAGCACGAACAGGCCGCCGACCGAGGCCACCGCCTTGCCGAGCGTGTAGGCCATGCCGGCGTAGTTCATCAGGTAGGCGAGCCCGATGATGAACGCGACGGTGATGATGGCGATCCAGGTCTGTTGCAGCGTGCGGCCGATGCAGACGGCGAATTTTGCCGGGCTCAGCCCGACCACGACCGCGGTGATGACGCAGGACAGCAGGATCGCGGTGCCGGTCGCCAGCGGCTGGAACCCCCAGATCGCGCCGTACGGCTTGTTGTTGTAGAGCGTGATGGAGACCGCGTTGTGCAGCCCGGGCCAGGGGATGTTCTGCTGGCCGATGGCGAAGATCTTTGCCGACGTCCAGACGATCACCACCGCCGAGACGATCAGCCACGGCACCCAGCCCTGCCACGGCGAGATGGCGCCGGCCCGCCGCCCCCCGGCCGGCAGTGCGGCGGCCGCCACGGCGAATTCCGGGTCCGGCGCCGGCTGCCAGATCTTGAGGAACAGGAAGGTGATGATCAGCGAGCCCATCGAGGAGAGCACGTCGGTCAGCGTGTAGTCGATGTAGTTCGAGGTGACGAATTGCACGACGCCAAAGCTCACGCCGGCCACCAGCAGCACTGGCCAGATCGCGCGCAGCGAGCGCATGCCGCCGTACAGCGCCATCACGTAGAACGGCAGCAGCATCGCCATGACCGGCAATTGCCGGCCGATCATCATGCCGAGGGCGGCCGGCGGCAGCCCGGTGACGGCGCCCAGCACCGTGACCGGCACGCCGAGTGCCCCGAACGCCACCGGCGCGGTGTTGAAGATCAGCACGAACACCAGCGCCTCCAGCGCCGGGAAGCCGACCAGGATCAGCAGCGAACTGGTGATGGCGACCGGCGTGCCGAACCCGGCGATACCCTCCAGCAACGCGCCGAAGCAGAAGCCGATGACCACCAGCACGATGCGCCGGTCGTTCGGCAGTTGCGTCAGCACCCAACTGCGGAAGGCGTCAAACCGCCCGGATTCGACCGCGATGTTGTAGAGCAGCAGCGCGTTGACCACGATCCACATGACCGGCCACAGCGCGAACACCACGCCGTTGACGACGCTGTCGACCGCGAGCCCGACCGGGAACTGCCAGACGCCGACCGCGATCGCGAAGGCGACGACCAGCCCGGCGAGCGAGGCCTGCCACGCTGGCCGGCGGAACACGCCGAGCAGCACCAGCACCGCCAGGATCGGCAGCACGGCGACGACGAACGACAGCCCTAGATTATCGCCGACCGGCGTCAACAACTGCTGGAACATTTTCCCCCCGGTGTCGGGCTGCTGGTTCGTTGGGCGCCCGGCGCCAGAGCGAGCGCCGCGCGCCGGATACTACGATGTTGAATAGTCCCGGCCTCCGCGCCGCCACAAGCCACGGAATGACGACCGCTGCCCACAGCGCCGCGCCTGCCGGGGCCCGGCAAGCGGCATCGTGGCAGAGCCCTTCCCGCTTGCCTCCCGCCGCGCGCGCGGCCACAACCCGCGCCATGACCGCGTTCCTCCTGATCGTCTTCGACGGGCTGCGCCCCGACATGGTGCGGCCCGACACCACGCCGCACCTCGCGCGCTTCGCCGCCGAGGGGATGCGGTTCGCGCATGCACGCTCGGTGTTCCCTTCGGAAACCCGGGTCTGCACCGCCTCGGTCGCCACCGGCTGCTATCCCTACCGGCACGGGCTGGTCGCCAACCGGATGCCGCACCCGAGCGACCCGCGCGGCAGCGTCGATACCGGCGACATTGCCGTGCTCCGCGGGCTGGAGCAGGAACTGGGCGCGCCGCTGCTGGAGGCGCCGACGCTCGCCGACCGGCTCGCCGCCGCCGGGCGCGATTTTGCCGTCTTCAGCAGCGGCACCACCGGTCACACCTTCGTGCTCAACCCGCGGGCGGACGAGAACCGGCAGCTTGTGCTCTCGGCGCACGGGGCGGTGGCGAGTTCCGCGCTGGGGCGGGAGTTGCTGGCCACGCTCGACCCGCCGCCCACGGCCGGCAGCGCCATCGAGCGCAGCGAATGGATCGCCGACACATTCCGGCAAAAGATCCTACCGAACCCGCCGGATGCCAGCATCCTGTGGCTGTCCGAGCCGGACACCACCGCGCATTACGGTGGCCTCGGCTCACCGGCGCAATGGGCGGTGCTGCGCCGCGCCGACGCCGCGTTCGGCCGCATCGTCGCGGACTGGCAGGCCGGGCCGCAGCGCGAGCGGCTGCATATCGCCGTTGCCTCGGACCATGGCCACGCCACCATTTCCGGCCGCGTCTCGGTGGCGGCCGCACTGGCGCGCTACCGGGAGTTTTCCGAGTGCGTCGTGCTGCCGGGCGCCAGCGGCGGCGTGCTGGTGCCGGACAACGCGCCCGACAAGATCGCCAACGTCGCCCGCTGGCTGACGCATCAGGACTGGTGCGGCAGTGTGTTCGCGCCGGACCTGATCGACCTGCCGGATGGCGTGCTGCCGCGCAGCGCCCTGCTCTCGGACCATCGCCGCGCCGCGCCCGTGCTGTTCACCCTGCGCGCTGACGGCCGCACATCCGCCGCCGGCCTGCCGGGGACGATCCTGTACGACGGCGGGCTGGAGCGCGGCGCCGGCATCCATGGCGGGCTCTCGCGTGCCGAGTTGCGCACCGTGCTGCTGCTTGGCGGCGCGCGCATCCGCCCCGGCCTGTCCGAGTTCCCGGCCGGCATCGTCGACATCGCGCCGACCGCGCTGGCGCTGCTCGGGCTGCCGGGGGCGGAGACGATGGACGGGCGGGTGCTGGCCGAAGCCATCGACGGGTTCGCGGCGCCGACCGCGGCCCGCACCAGCGAAACCTGGGAGGCGGCCGGCGGCGGCTACGCGCAACGGCTGGCGCGGCTTCGGCTGGGCGAGCATGTCTGGCTCGATGAGGGAGGCCGGGCGCTCCCCTGACCGATGCCGCGCGCCGTTGATCTGCTGAACGCGACCGTGTCGATGGCCGGCGTCCTGGCCACGCGCGATATTCCGTACGGCCCGGCGGCGCGGCAGATGATGGACATCTACCGCCCGGCGCAGGCGGCGGCGCCCGCGCCGGTGCTCGTCTGGTTCTATGGCGGGGCGTGGCAGGAGGGCGAGCGGCGCGACTACCGGTTCGTCGCTGCCAACCTCGCGCGCGCCGGCGTGGTCGTGGCGGTGCCGGACTACCGCGTGTTCCCCGACGTCCGCTTTCCGGCGTTCATCGAGGACGGTGCGCTGGCGGTGGCGCAGGTCCGGCGGCTCGCGGCCTCCTGCGGCGGCGACCCACGAAAACTGTTCCTGGCGGGCCACTCGGCCGGTGCCTATATCGCGGCGATGCTGGCGATCGACCCCTCCTACCTCGCTGCCGCCGGCGTGGCGCGCAATGACCTGACCGGGGCGGTCGGGATTGCCGGGCCGTATGACTTCCTGCCGATCGCCGGTGCGGACATCCGCGAAGTGTTCGCGCCCGCCCGCGACGACCTGCGGCGGACGCAGCCGATCGCGCATGTTGACGGTGACAACATTCCGCTGCTGCTGCTGCATGGCGACCGTGACACCACCTGCTATCCGCGCAACGCGCTGGCGCTGGCGGCGCGCATCCAGGCGGCCGGCGGGCGGGCAGCGGTCCGCACCTACCGGCGGGTCGGCCATATCGGCATCGTGCTTGGGTTTTCCCAGTTGTTCCGCCGCTGCTCGCCGGCGCTGGGCGACACGCTGCGCTTCATCGGGGGCGGCTGGGATCAGCCGGAGCCGCGGGCTATACCGCCAGCCGCATGACAGCGACGGACACTCTGCTGACCGGGGGCACCGGCTTCGTCGGTGCGGCGGTGGCGCGGGCGCTGCTGGCGCGCGGCCACGCCGTCCGCGCCCTGGTCCGCCGCGGCAGCGACCGCAGCAACCTCGACGGACTGCCCGTGCAAACGGTCGAGGGCGACCTGACCGACCCGGAGTCGCTCGCTCGCGCCGTCGCCGGCTGCCGGTATGTGCTGCATGTCGCCGCCGACTACCGGATCTGGGTGCCGGACCCGACGGCGATGCTGCGCGCCAATGTCGAGGGCACGCGGGCGCTGATGCTGGCGGCCCTCGATGCCGGCGTGGAGCGCGTGGTCTATTGCTCCAGCGTCGCCGCGCTGGGCCTGACGGCGGACGGCACGCCGGCCGACGAGGCGACGCCGGTGACCGAAGCCAAGATCGTCGGCATCTACAAGAAGTCGAAATTCTGGGCCGAGCAGGTGGTGCTGGGGCTGGCGCGGGAGCGCGGGTTGCCGGCGGTGGTGGTCAACCCGAGCACCCCGGTCGGGCCGCGCGACGTCAAGCCGACGCCGACCGGCAAGATGATCCTCGATGCCGCCGCCGGGCGGATGCCGGCGTATGTCGACACGGGGTTGAACATCGTGCATGTGGACGACGTGGCGGAGGGCCACATGCTGGCGCTGGAACGCGGCCGGATCGGCGAGAAATACATTTTGGGCAGCGAGAACCTGACGCTGCGCGCGCTGCTCGGCATTGTCGCGCAGGAAGCCGGCCGCAGCCCGCCATCGATCCGCCTGCCGCGCGGGGCGCTGTGGCCGGTGGCGCTGGCGTTCGAGGGGCTGGCGCGGGTTGCGGGCATCGAGCCGCTGGTGACGCGGGACCATCTGCGCATGTCGCGGAAACTGATGTTCTTCTCGTCGGCGAAAGCCCAGGCGGAGCTCGGCTACGCGCCGCGCCCGGCGCGCGAGGCGGTGCGCGACGCGGTCGCCTGGCTGCGCGCCACCGGAAGGGTGCCGGGATGATTTTGCTCGCCGCCATCGCCGTGCTGGCCTGGATGTACCTGGCGCTGCTGCACGGAACATTTTGGCAGGCCGGGCCGGTGCTGGCGCCCGCGCGGCCGGCGGCGGCGCCGGCGGTGGACGTGGTGGTGCCGGCGCGCGACGAGGCGGACGTGATTGCGGCGTCGCTCGGCTCGCTGCTGGCGCAGGACTATGCCGGCACGTTCCATGTGACCCTGGTGGACGACGGCAGCGCCGACGGCACCGGCGAGGTGGCGCGTGCGCTGGGCGATGCGCGCCTGACGGTGCTGGAAAGCGCGCCCCGCCCCGGCGGCTGGGCCGGAAAACTCTGGGCGGTGCACCAGGGCGTCGCCGCCACGCGCGCCCCGTGGGTGCTGCTGACCGACGCCGACATCGTGCACGATCCGGCGCATCTCTCGGCGCTGGTGGCACAGGCGGAGCACAGCGGCGCCGATCTGGTCAGCGAAATGGTCGAACTGGCCTGCGTCAGCCGCGCCGAGCGCTGGCTGGTGCCGGCCTTCGTATATTTCTTCCAGCTTCTCTATCCGTTTGCCCGCGTCAACGACCCGAAAAGCCGGGTGGCCGCGGCGGCGGGCGGCACGATGCTGGTGCGGCGCGCGGCGCTGGAGCGCATCGGCGGCATCGAGGCGATCCGCGGCGCGTTGATCGACGACGTCGCGCTGGCGCAGGCGATCAAGCGCGGCGGACCGATCTGGCTTGGGCACAGCGCGCTCGCCTGCTCGGTGCGGCCGTATCCGGGGTTTGCCGATATCTGGCGCATGGTCGCGCGCTCGGCCTATGTGCAATTGCGCTATTCGCCGCTGTTGTTGCTGGGAACGTTGCTGGGGCTCGGGCTGTTGTTCGTCGTGCCGCCGGCGGCGACGCTGGTCGGGCACGGGCCGGCGCGCTGGCTCGGCCTGTTCGCCTGGGCGGTGATGACGGCGACGCTGCTGCCGACGCTGCGGCGGTTCCGCCTGTCGCCGCTGCGGGCGCTGCTGCTGCCGGCGATGGCGGTGTTCTACATGGCAGCGACATTCGGGTCCGCGCTCGACCACCATCGCGGGCGCGGCGTGGTGTGGAAACGGCGCGCCTATACGGAGCGCGAGGCATGAACGTGGTGACGACGCCTGCTGCTGCCGGCCCGCTCCCTCCGGCGCAGGGTGTGGCCAATGTCGAGGACTGGTCCGGCAAGGATCGCGGCGACGAGAATTTTCCGGTCGGCTCGCTGCTGATCTCGGCGCGGCTGCGGCCGCACGTGCACGCCTTCTACGCCTTCGCCCGCAACGCCGACGACATCGCCGACAGTCCCACCCTCGCCCCCGAGGACAAGATCGCCCGGCTCGACGTGATGGAGGCGGTGCTGCTCGGCCGCCGCGGCGACGGCAGCCCGAGTACCACGCGGCTGCGGGCGAGCCTCGCCGAGACCGGGGTGACGCCGCAGCACTCGCTCGACATCCTGGTGGCGTTCCGGCGGGACGCCACAAAGCGGCGCTATGCGTCCTGGGACGAGCTTCTGGACTATTGCCGCTACTCCGCCATGCCGGTCGGCCGCCACGTGCTCGACCTGCACGGCGAGCGGCGGGACACCTGGGAGCCGAGCGATGCATTGTGCGCCGCGTTGCAGGTGCTGAACCATCTGCAGGACGGCGCGCGCGACCTCGCCGACCTCGATCGTTGCTATCTGCCGCTGGACCTGATGGCGCATTACGGCGCGAGCCTGGAGGATCTGAGCCGGCCGAGCCTGACGGCCGGATTGCGCCGCGTGATGGACGTGCTGCTGGACCGCTGCGACGAACTGAACCGCAGCGCAGCCTGGCTGCCGCGCCGCGCGCGCGATCGGCGCCTGCGGCTGGAGACCGGGGTGATCGTTGGCCTGTCCGGCCGCCTTGCCGCGCGGCTGCGGCGCGGTGACCCGGTGGCGGAGCGGGTGAAGCTGAGCAAGGGCGATGCGGTGGCCAGCGTGCTGGCGGCGCTGCGGTTCCTGCCGTGACTGCCTTGGGCGCGGCGCAGGCGGACCTGGACGCGGTGGAGGCGCTGGTGCGCGCCGCCGGCACCAGTTTCTACCGCGGCATGCGGGTGCTGCCGCCGGATCGCCGGCACGCCATGTACGCGATCTACGCGTTCTGCCGCATCGTCGATGACATCGTCGACGAGCCCGGTGCGTTTGCGGCCAAGCTGCCGGAGTTGCAGGCGTGGCGGCGCCGCGTGGCGGGGTTGTTCCGCGGCGAGGCCGACAGTGCCGTGACCCGCGTTCTGGTGCGCGCGGTCGGCGCCTTCCGGCTGCGTGAGGCGGATTTCGTTGCCGTGATCGACGGCATGCAGATGGATGCCGAGCATACCATCGTGGCACCCGACCTCGCCACGCTTGACCTCTATTGCGACCGCGTGGCGGGGGCGGTCGGCCGGCTGTCCGTGCGCGCGTTCGGCGACGCCTCGGCCGACGCCGACGAGGTGGCGCAAGCGCTCGGCCGGGCGCTGCAACTGACCAACATTCTGCGCGACGTCCACGAGGATGCCGGCCTCGGCCGCCTCTATCTGCCGCGCGAATGGTTGCAGGAGGCGGGCGTGCCGCAGGACCCGGCGGCGGCACTGGCAAGCCCGGCGCTGCCGACGGTGTGCCAGCGCGTCGCAGCACTGGCACATGCGCATTTTACCGAGGCGGCCGAAGCGATGCGGCGCTGCGACCGCCGCGCAATGCGCCCGGCCCGGCTGATGGGGGCGACGTACGCCGCGATCCTGGCGCAGTTGGAGCGGCGCGGCTGGCGCGACCTCGCACGGCCGGCGAAGCTCTCGAAATGGCGAAAACTGTGGATCGCCCTGCGGTATGGGTTTGGCTAGAGACGCCGCATGACCGGGACCGTGCACATCGTCGGCGCCGGCCTTGCCGGCCTCGCGGCCGCGGTGTCGTGCGCGGCTTCCGGGCGGCGCGTGACGCTCTACGAGGCGGGGCCGGCGGCGGGCGGGCGCTGCCGCTCCTATTTCGACCGCGGCCTGGGCCTGCGCATCGACAACGGCAACCACCTCGTGCTCTCCGGCAACCGGGCGGTGGCGGCCTATCTGGCGCAGATCGGCGCGCAGGGCGCGCTGACCGGGCCGGACGCGCCGCTGTTCCCGTTTGCCGATCTGGCCGATGGCGCGCGCTGGGTCGTCGCACCGAACCTGGGCCGCGTGCCGTGGTGGGTGCTGTCGCGGGGCCGGCGGGTGCCGGGCACGCGGGCGCGCGACTATCTGGCGCTGCTCGCATTGCGGCGGGCCGGAGCGCAGCAGACCGTGCACGAGGCGCTGGGCGGAGGTGGCGCGCTGTATCGGCGACTGCTGGAGCCGCTGGCGGTGGCGGCGCTGAACACGCCGGCCGATACCGGGCTGGCGCGGCAGCTTGCGGCGGTGGTCGGCGAGACACTGATGCGCGGCGGGAAAGCGTGCCTGCCGCGCGTGCCCAGCGTCGGGCTGTCGGAAAGTTTCGTCGATCCGGCGCTGGCTTGGCTCGCGGCCCATGGCGCGCAGCTTCACACCAGCCGCCGCGTCGCCGTGCTGCGCCGGGACGAGACGCGCGTGACCGCACTGGAGACGCCGGACGGGACGATCGCGGTCGGCGCCGGCGATGCCGTGGTGCTCGCCGTGCCGGCCTGGGTCGCGGCCGACCTGCTGCCCGGCCTGATCGTGCCGGATGCTTTTTCGGCCATCCTCAACATACACTTCGTCGTTGCTGCCGATCCCGGGCGCGCCGGCTTCGTCGGCGTGGTCGGTGGCACGGCGGAATGGATTTTTGTGCGCGAACGGGTGGTCTCGGTGACGGTCAGCGCCGCCAACCGGCTGGTGGATCGCCCGGCCGAGGAGATCGCCGAACTCGTCTGGCGGGACGTGCGCGCTGCGCTCGGCCTGCCCGAGCCGATGCCGCCAGTGCGGGTGGTGAAGGAGCGGCGGGCAACGCACGAGGCGACCGCGACGCAGGAAGCGCGGCGGCCCGGCGCGCGCACCGCCTGGACCAATCTGGTCCTGGCCGGCGACTGGACGGCGACCGGGCTGCCCGCGACCATCGAGGGCGCCATCCGCTCCGGCCGCACCGCCGCCGATATTTTGCTCGCCGCCTGATCGGAGCTGCCATGTTGCCGGACCCGCTGCCGCTGGAGACAGTCGATCGTGCCGTCGAGGGCGCGCAGGCCGCGCTGCTGCGGCGGCAGAACCCTGACGGGCACTGGGTTTTTGAGCTTGAGGCCGATGCGACGATTCCTGCCGAGTATGTGCTGCTCGAACACTTTCTCGACCGCATCGAGCCGGAGCTGGAGCGCAAGATCGGGGTGTATCTGCGCGCGACGCAGGGCGCGCATGGCGGCTGGCCGTTGTTCCATGACGGCGCCTTCAACATCTCGGCGACCGTGAAGGCGTATTTTGCGCTCAAGATCATCGGCGACGATCCCGATGCCCCGCACATGCGGCGCGCGCGCGAGGCGGTGCTGGCGGCCGGCGGCGCCGAGAGAGCAAACGTGTTCACCCGCGCGCAGCTTGCACTGTACGGCGAGGTGCCGTGGCGCGCGGTGCCGGTGATGCCGGTGGAGCTGGTGCTGTTGCCGCGCTGGTTTCCGTTCCATCTGGACAAAGTCAGCTACTGGTCGCGCACGGTGATCGTGCCGCTGATCGTGCTGATGGCGCGCCGGCCGCGGGCGCGCAATCCGCGCGGCGTGCATGTGCCGGAACTGTTCCGCACGCCACCAGACGAGGTCAAGGACTGGATCCGCGGCCCGTTCCGCTCCGGCTGGGGGCGGTTCTTCAAAGGCCTCGATGCGGTCTTGCAGGTTGCGCAGCCTTGGTTTCCGGCATCACTGCGTCGCCGCGCCGAGGCATGGGCGGTGCGCTTCGTCACCGAGCGGCTCAATGGCGAGGACGGGCTCGGCGCGATCTATCCGGCGATGGCGAACACGGTGATGATGTTTTTCACCCTTGGCTATCCGCAAGACCATCCCGCCACTGCGACGGCCTGGGCAGCGGTGCGGAAACTGCTGGTGGTGGAGGACGATCGCGCGTACTGCCAGCCCTGCCTGTCGCCTGTGTGGGACACGGGGCTTGCCGGCCATGCGGTCGCGGAGGCGGAGGGCGCGGCGAGCGCGTCGGTCGCGCGCGCGTCGGACTGGCTGCGCGGCAAGCAGGTGCTGGACGTGGTCGGCGACTGGGCGCGCGCGCGGCCGCAGGCGGTTCCGGGCGGCTGGGCGTTCCAGTACGAGAACCCGCACTATCCGGACGTGGACGACACCGCTGTCGTCGGCATGCTGCTGCACCGGCAGGGCGATCCGGCGCATGCGGACAGTATCGCGCGGGCGCGCGACTGGATCGTCGGCATGCAGAGCCACGACGGCGGCTGGGGCGCGTTCGATGCCGACAACGACAAGATGTTCTTGAACCACATCCCGTTCGCCGATCATGGTGCGCTGCTCGATCCGTCGACCGCGGACGTCACGGCGCGCTGCGTGTCCTTTCTTGCGCAGATCGGCATGCCGGCGGACGATCCGGTGATGTCGCGGGCGATGGAATGGTTGCGGCGCGAACAGATGCCGGATGGAAGCTGGTTCGGGCGCTGGGGCACCAACTACATTTATGGCACATGGTCCGTTCTGTGCGCCCTGAACGCCGTGGGCCTCGCGCCCGACGATCCGGCAATGCGGAACGCGGCAAAATTCCTGCTGGAGACGCAGCGCGAGGATGGCGGCTGGGGGGAGGACAACGAAACCTACGCCGACGCCCCGCGCGGCCGCTACCACCGCAGCAATCCGAGCCAGACCGCGTGGGCATTGCTCGGGCTGATGGCGGCCGGGGAGACCGACCATGCGGCCGTGGCGCGCGGCATCGCCTGGCTCGCCACCGTGCAGGGCGCCGACGGGGAGTGGCAGGAAGCGCCGTACACGGCTGTCGGGTTCCCGCGCGTGTTCTATCTGCGCTACCACGGCTATCGGCTGTTTTTTCCGTTGTTCGCGCTGGCGCGCTATCGCGCGCTCAGGCGCGGCAATGATCGCCGCGTGGCGTGGGGATTCTAGGCGCTGCGGCGCAAAGGCAATGTGTCGTCCGCCTGCGCCTGAGCGGCGGACGACACGCCGGCGAAGACTGGATCAGTCGCTGCTGGCGTGCAGCAGGTGCGCCGTCCAGTAGGCGTCCACCTTCTGGCTCTCGGCGTCGAAGTGGCCGTGGTGCGCGAATGCGTCGTGGCTGACCTGCGGGGCGGCCTCCATGGCGGCTTTGCTGGTGTCGAGCACGAGCATGTTCATGTTCGGGGTCGCCTTGAAGTCGGCCCAAGGAACCGCGACGTATTTTTCGCCGATGCCGAAAATCCCGCCGCGGGACAGCACAAGATAGGCGACCTTGCCTGTCTGCGGGCTCATCACGAGGTCATCGACACTGCCGAGATCCTCGCCCTGCAGGTTGCGCACCTCGGCGCCGAGCACTTCGTCGGACCGGAACGAGGTGTTCTTGCCTGTGACCGGCTGCGCGTCGGCGATTTGCCGCTGGCGCCAGCCGGGCACGTCCGCCATCGGCTCTCCGCCGTTGTGCACTTCATCGACATAGGACTTGTAGATGTCCTGGGTGGTCGCGAGCACGTCCTCGCACGGCTGTTGCTGGCCGTGGCGGGCGAGAATATTGGCCGAGGCAAGAAGGGTGCGCACCTCGTAGCCCGGCCGCGCGCTCTGATAGCTGCCGGCGATGGCGGCCGGGGCGGCGCCCGCGGCGGCGGTCGTGGCGCCTGCCGCTGGTGTCTTGGCATCCTCGGCCGGCGGCCCGCCCATCGGATAGCCGTACCCGTAGCCAAGCCCGCCCAGCGGGTAGCCGTACCCATAGCCGTCGCCGCTCAGCCAGAAGCCTTCCTTCTGCATCTTCGCGTCGAACGCGCGCAGATCGGTCAGGCATGTCGCCGCGGGCTCGGCGGTGGCGACGTCCTTCGCGCCGGCGGCGGGCTCGGTCACGGCAGCCGCCACCGGCGCAGGCGTCGTGGTGGCCGCCGCAGGCTGCGCCGTCGTGGCGGTGGTGGTGGCCGGGGGCGCATCTGTGGTCGCGGCCGCCGGGGCCTGGGCCGCGAGCACGGGCGTGGCAAGGGCAAAGCAGACACACGCCGCCACGGAGCTGGCAAGAGTAGACCGTCTCATGATTTCTGTCTCCTTACTGCCGCGCCGATCTGATATCGGCCTGTATTTCAGCGGCATGGTTAATAAGTCGAATGATAAACGCCGCAGGGCCAGACCTGAAGGATCGGAAACTACCTAGGCGACATCGCAAAACGCGGCAAATATTTCTGATGGAGGGCGGGCGGAATGTACACCCGGCCAGTGACTACTGGAACAACACCGACCAGAGCAGAGCGACAACCGTCGCCGCCATCGCGGCGGTCGCGATCCAGCCCATGATCTGCAGTGGCCGGGGCAGCGTGAAGCGGGCCATGATCGCCGGGCGCATCGTCAGGTGCATCATGATCGCCATGACCGGCACGGCAACGACGCCGTTGAGCACGGCGCTCCAGTACAGCGCCTTGATCGGGTCGATGGGCGAGAAATTCAGCGCCACACCGAGCGCCATGCCGACCGCGATGGTCGCGTAGAACGCCTTGGCACGCAGCGGCAGGCGGGCCAGGCCGACGTGCCAGGACATTGCTTCGCCAAGCGCGTAGGCGGCCGATCCGGCGAGCACCGGCACCGTCAGCATGCCGGTGCCGATGATGCCGGCGGCAAACAGCGCGAACGTGAACGGCCCCGCCACCTTCCGCAGCGCCTCGGCCGCCTGCGCCGAGGTCTGGATGTCGGTCACGCCATGCACGTGCAGCGTCGCCGCCGTGGTGATGACGATGAACAGCGCGATGATGTTGGAAATCGCCATGCCGATGTAGGTGTCGACGCGGATGCGCCGGAACTCGCTGCGCGCCTGCTCCGGGGCGCGGATCAGCGGGCGGGCGCCGGGTCGTTCCTTCTCGTCCTCAACTTCCTGCCCGGCCTGCCAGAAGAACAGGTACGGGCTGATCGTGGTGCCGAGCACGGCAACCACGGCCATCAGATAGTCGCCGTTCAACGAGATCGGCGGCCACACGATTGCCCAGGCGAGATCGGCCCAGGCGACATGCACCACGAAGGCGCAGATCACGTAGCTGAACAGCGCCAGGCACAGGTATTTTAGAATGGAGATGTAGCGCGCGTAGCGGGTGAAGATCTGCAGCGCGGCAGAAATCACGCCGAACAGCACAACATACAGCAGCGCCGGCCCCGGGATCAGCAGTTTCAGCGCCGCCCCCATCGCGCCGAGGTCGGCGCCAAGGTTGATGAGGTTCGCGAGCAACAGCAGCACGACGATGCTGCCGGCAAGCCACGGCGGATAGTGCCGGCGCAGGTTGCCGGCGATGCCGAAGCCGGTGACGCGGCCGATACGGGCACTGATCTCCTGGATCGCCGACATCAGCGGGTAGCTGACGATCAGTGTCCAGGCGAGGCCGAAGCCGAACTGGGCACCGACCTGCGAATAGGTGGCGATGCCGCTCGGGTCGTCATCCGACGCGCCAGTGATCAGGCCGGGCCCCATCACCTGAAGCAGCTTCGGGTGAGGGGGTTGTTTGACCTGATCGCCAGCGAGTCTCTGTGGCAAGGGTTGGTTCCGTTTTCAGCGGGCGTGCCAAGCCGACATCAGGTCGCCAACGCCGTATCGATGAGTTGCAAGGCATGCCCGGTGTCGCCGTGGCCCAGGGCGTGCAGTGCCTCCCGGATCTGCGAAACGAACTGGCTGTCGCTCGGGGTGCTGCCCTGCCCCTGCGCTACCGAGCGGTCGAGCGCGCGGGTTTCCGCCATCTCCAGCGATTGCTGCGCCTGTCCGGTGCGGCCGGCGGCGAGCGCGTCGCGGGCCGATTTCAGATAGTCGTGCGCCGCGGCGTCCGGGCCGAGGCCTGATCCCGGCAGCGTCGGCGCGATGGCCGATCGCGTGTCGGCGGTGTCGATGTTGCTCGCCTGGGTGGAGCGCGGCAGCGATTCGCCGACGCCGGCCTCATGGCCGGGCCGCGCGCCGGTGCTCGGATCGACCGGCACTTGCGCCAGGGCCTGCACCGCGGACAGGCCAAGCAGGGCGGCGGTTGCAAGATATAAGGAACGCATCAAAGGAGCCTCCATGGAGTTGGGTGAGTGGCGACGAGCGTGGTTGCGCGCCGGCGCTGCAGCCGGTTCAGATCCGTCCGATAAGCATCAATACGACCAGGATGATCAGGATCGTTCCCAGGCCGCCGCTCGGGTCGTAGCCCCAGCCGCCGCTATACGGCCAAGCGGCAGGGCGCCAACGAGCAGCAAAATGGGAACAATCAGAAGAATCGTTGGCATTTTCTGAACGTCCTAGCGTCGCAGCATATCCTTCGCGCCTCCGGCAGCATTCTGCAGCTTGCCTTCGGCCTGCTCGGCTTTGCCGTCGCTTTGCAGTTTGGCGTCGCCGATCAACTTGCCCAGGGCCACCTTGGCCGTGCCGAATATCTGCTTGCCGGCGCCGATCAGTCTGTCCTTGTCCATCTGGTCTGGTCTCCTTTGCTGTCGGCGTGTTGCCGGCCGGCTGCCGCCGGAGGAACGTCGCGAAGCGCCCGGCAGGCTTTCGCGCCGCCCTCGGTCGCATCCGTTCTCCCGGCGGCGCCGTCGGCGTCCGACAGCGCCGGAGCGGCTACGGCGTCGACTTGTCGGCGTCGTTGGTCACGGCATGGCCGGCGGCGGAAAGATCCTGGCCGGCGCCGGCCGTGGTGTGGCACGCGGCGAGCAGCGGCGCGGCCGCCAGCAGCGCGAGCAGGGTGAGGGCGATCGAGAGATTCTTGCGCATGGCGAAAGTCCTTGTGTATGAACGCGAAGCACCGGCAGCCGCCTGACTGCCATCTGCGTCGGAGTGAACAACCCAGTTCGACACCGGCGGGTTGGTCGCCGTCTGGCACGTGATAGTCTGGCGCGAGCAACACGCCGTAGCGGATCTTGTGTTTCTCAGATAAGATGAAGTGATCGACCAAAGCAGGATCGGATTCTACCTAGCCCGCTCGCGTCATGTTGCTAAAATTGGTCTCATATGCGGGCGCTGCAGACACCTCGCCCGTATGCCGCGCTCGTTGTTTTTTCGATGTCCGCCGCGACAGTCATCGTCGAAAACCGTAGCCAGTCACTCGATCGGGCTATTCGAGCCAAATGCCCGGTCGGCGTGGGCGGTGGCGATCTAACCTGAAGGCACTGACTGCTCCATTCCAATGGCGTGGCGCTCTTCAAGGCCGCGCAGGACCGGTAAGTTCCACCGCTCACGGGAAATTGCCGGTGGCCGCCCCCCGGCACCGTTGATCGTTTCTGTCGCGCGACCCGACCGATCGCTCAGGTCACGGTGACCAACGTTCCGCCGTGGCTGTCGGCGGTGACGGAAAAGCTGATGCCGTGCGCAGGCCCGCTCAGCGCCACCAGCGCGGTCTGGCCGGAGGCGCCGACCACGTCGAGCGTGCTGCCGGTCTCCTGGGCCGCGCCCTGCGAGCCCGCCGCCGCCGGTGTCGAGGAGATGCCGAGGAAATCCAGCACATCGCCTGCGTGCGGGTCCGCGAAGGTGACGCCGACGCCCTTGCCCGGCAAAGCGAGCAGCGACGCCCCGGGATCGAACAGGAACGTCGGCTTGCCGAACAGCGCGACGCTGCCGACGGTGACGGCGGCATCGTTGCCCAGTTCCACGGTGCCGATACCGCCGAGCCCGGCCTGCAACGCCACCGTCGCGCCGGCCGCGGCGGCGATGGTGCCGTCGTTGACGATCGCGGCACCGGAGCCGCCTGCCAGCAGCACGGAGCCGTGGCTCGTGCCGGCCTGCAGCACCGCGCCGGCGTCCAGCGTCAACCCGCCGACGCCGAGCACGTCCAGCGTGCCGGTGGCGTCCGCGGTGCCGGCGGCGAGGATGATGCCCTGCAGCGACGCGCCGGCCAGCGTCAGGTCGCCGGTCCCGGCGCCAAGCGTGCCGTGCAGGACGGTGCCGGTGATCGTGACCGCCCGCGCTGCGGTGGCGTCGAGCGTGCCGCCAGCGAGATCGAGCGTGCCGGCGAAGGTGAGCGCGCCGGCGAGCGTGCCGAGCAGCGGCAGCCGCACGGCGCCGTCGAACTGCATGCTGTCGGCGCTGATCGTGCCGGTGTTGACGAAGCTGGCGACCGAGGCGGCGACCTCGATATGCGTCGCGAGCGTGATGGCGACCACGGAAATCAGCCCGTCGGCGGCCTGCTGTGGGGTCTGGCCGGTCGCGTCGGTCAGGCGGATGCTGCCGCTGTTGCGAAAACTCGCGCCGGTCAGCTCCAGCGTGCCGCCGGTGAGCGCGAGGAGGCCGGTGTTGGTGAAGCGCACGGCGGCAACGTCGAGCGTCGGCGCGGCGCTCTGCGTCCAGGTCAGCGAGGAGCCGACCAGGGAGTGGAACTTGCCGGTCGGCTGGTAGACGGTCTGCGTCTGCAGTTGCGTGGCCGGCGTGACGTCGATCGTGCCCTCGTTGGCGAGGGCGCCGCCGCCGAGCACGGTGACGACCCCGGCGACCGCCGTGCTGCCGCCGCCCTCGACGGTGCTGCTGGCGCCGAGGACGACGCCGTGGCCGCTCCCGGCGGCAAGGCCGACGACGCTGCCGACGGCGGAAGCCGGGTCGAGCGCGAACGTCTCGCCGTTGTAGAGGCCGCCGGCCAGCGTCAGCGTGCCGGTCGGCGCGATCGGCTGCGCGGCATTCGCGGTCGTCGTCGCGGTGGTGATCGTCAGGTCGCCGAGGCCGGACAGGCCACCCTGCACCACGGTGCCCTCCAGCGTGCCGCCCTGGCCGACAACGGCCCCGCCGGGGGCGAGCGTGCCGCCGGTGACGGTGCCGGCAAGGTCGAGCGTGCCGCCGGCAACCGCGATGGTGCCGGCGACGCGCAATACCCCGCCGGCATCGAGTTGCAGCGTGCCGCCGGGCAATGCCAGCGCGCCGGCCGTGGCGACGATGCCGGCGGTGATCTCGACGGTGTCGCCGCCGCCGATGCTCACCTCATCGGCGAGGCCCGGCAACGTGAAGTCGCTCCAATTCAGCGAAGATGCCCACACGCCGTGGGCGTTGCCGCGCCAGGTGACCGTACTGCCCACGTTCGCCTCCGAACCCATTGCGGGTGCCGGAATAGGCGGGGTCGATTATAGATTGCAAGACAAACTTATCATTTTTCAGCACACAGATCGCTTTTATAGACGTATTGCACCGCCCACGATCGGCCCTGCTATCTGTGGTTGCGGCATTCGGCGAGGGCTGCGAGCCCTCGGGACGGACTACACGCCGAAGTGTGTTGCGGAGCCGCATCCTGGTGGCGCGGTCTCGGCTGGTGGTGCGTTGCACGATGCCGACGACCCGAAGGTTCGTGCCTGCTGGTGCCAGCCAAGCGGGCCGGACGCCGGTTCGTCGAACCGGCCGCGCACACGATGCCAACCAACAACCAGAAGGTGCCGGACGAACGCCGATCCGCGAGGGGAACAACAGCAATGGACATCGACGCCATGACACGCGAGCGCGCTTACCTGATGTGGGAACAGGCCGGCAAGCCGGACGGCCAGAGCGAGGCGTTCTGGCTGGCGGCGGCCGACAGCCTCGCCAGGGAGATGGCGGCCACCGCCGCAGCCGCGCAGGAGCCTCCCGCCAAGGCGGTGCCGCGGCGCGCCGCGGCCGTGGCGGAGGCTGCGCCTCGCAAGGCCGGCCAGCCGGCAAAGCGACCCGTTCTCGTCGTCGCCGCAGCGACGGACAAGGCGCCAGCCCCGCCAACTGCTATGGTGCGGCGATAGTGGGCGCGTCGCCCGCGCCCTCCGGGAAGGAAGCCCAAATGTCCCAGGATGACCGACAGGTTCGCGACCGGGCCTACCAGTTGTGGGAGCAGGCCGGGCGGCCGGCGGGCCGCAGCGAGGAGTTCTGGTTCCTCGCCCAGCAGGAGATGTACGGCAGCGCTGCCACCAGCGACGGGCCGGAGGGGTCGATGCTGCCGCCCGTGGAGGAACCGCCCATGGTCAGCGCCCTGCATGGCGTGCCCACCGGCATGCCGGGCGAGCGGATCTCCGAGCAGGGCGTGCTCGATGACCGGCTGGGCGAACTCGCCTTGCCGTCGCTGGTCGACACCGACGACGACTGATCGCGCCGCCGCGCGGCTTGCGCGGGCGCAGGGACACACCACTGTCACATCTCGGAACAACCGGGAGCGGTGCGATGCGTGCGCTTGCCGTCCTGCTGGTCTCGCTGCTGCTGGCCGCGCCCACGGCGCCGGCCCGGGCGGACGAGGCAACGTCCACGCTCGCCGCCCCCGATCGCGATGCGATTCATGGGGTGGTGCAGAGCCAGCTCGACGCCTTCCGCGCCGACGACGCGGGCTCGGCGTTCTCCTACGCCTCGCCGGGCATCCAGGGCATGTTCGGCGACGCCGCGCATTTCATGGCGATGGTGAAGACCGGCTACCCGATGGTCTACCGCCCGCGCGCGATCGCATTCGGCGACCTCGTCGAGATCGACGGGCGAACGGTGCAAAAGGTCCGGCTGGTGGGCCCGGACGGCCGCCCGACGCTGGCGCTGTACTACATGGAGCGCCAGCCGGACGGCACCTGGAAGGTCGACGGCTGCCAGTTGACCGAGAGTGACGAGGTCGGCGCGTAGGCTGCCGGCCGCGGCGGGCTGGATTGGCGTGAGAAGTTCTGCGAGTTTGTGCAGAGTTATGGTCATATCCGCCGCCGCATGAGCAGCCCGCCGCACCCGGAAGTGATCCCGGCGCGCCGCCGCGCGCTGGTGCTGGAGCATGTGCGCGTCCGCGGCGCCGCCTCGATCCACGAGCTTGCCCGCGCGATTGGCGCCTCGGCCTCCACCATCCGCCGCGACCTGGAGCATCTGCAGACCGCCGGATACTTGCAGCGCGCGCATGGCGGCGCGCTATCGCCGGGCACGCCGCACGCGGCGTTCGAACCGGAAGCGACGTTCACCGCCGGGCTGGCGCGCCAACAGAAACGCGCGATCGGGCTGGCGGCGGCTGCCATGCTGGCGCCCGGCGAGGCGGTGATCTTCGACAGCAGTTCCACGGTGCAGGAGGCGGCGCGCGCGGTGGTGGAGCGCGGCATCCCGCTGACCGCCGTCACCAACGACCTGTGCACCGGCCAGATCCTGGCCGGATCGTCCGCGATTCGCGTGGTCGTGCCGGGCGGCGCGGTGCGGCCGGGGTCGTTGACGCTGCTCGGCGATCCCGGCGTCGGCTTCCTGGCCGGCATCCATGTCGATGTCGCGCTGATCGGCGTGCATGCCATCGCCGGCCGCCTGATGACCGAAGCCTCGTTGGAAACGGCGGCGATGAAGCGGGCGATGATTGCCGCGGCGCGGCGCGTGGTGGTTCTGGCCGACGCCACGAAATTCCAGCCGGCGGCGTTCTGCACCATCTGCGACGCGGCGGCGGTGCATGAACTGGTCACCGACCCGGGAGCCGACGCCGCCGCACTGGCGCTGCTGCGTGAGGTCGGCGTCACGGTGACCGTGGTGAAAGATTTTGACGCCAGTTGAGAGATGCTGCTAACTTCTGCGCAACAGAGGGAGGCGTTGCCGGTGAGCCGTGTCGCCATCACGATGGGGGATCCCGCCGGTATCGGGCCGGAAATCATCCTCAAGGCGACCGAAGCGCTGCGCAGCCGGCTGGACAGCGGCGCGCTGGCGCTGACCGTGGTCGGTTGCGGCCGCACCTATCGTGACACTGCTGCCGCCCTGAACCTGCCGGATCGCTCGGTGACGATACTGCCTGATGCGGCCGGGCCGTGGCCGCCGCTGGCTTTCGTCGAGGCCGGGCCGGCGCGCGAGCCGATCGCCCCCGGAAAGATCTCCGCCGAGGCCGGGCGGCTCGCCTACAACGCCATCGAGATCGCGGTGCGGCTGGCGCAGTCAGATGCGGCCGACGCGATCTGCACCGGCCCGATCAGCAAAGAGGCGCTGAACCTTGCCGGCCACCATTTCGCCGGCCACACCGAGTTGCTGGCGGCGCTGACCGGCGCGCGCGATTCGGTGATGATGCTGGCGCACGGCAACATGCGCGTGAGCCACGTCTCCACCCACACGGCCCTCGCCGACGTGCCGCGCCGGCTGACGCCCGAGCGGCTGCGCCGCGTCGTCGAGCTCACCTCGTCCACGCTCAGGGCGCTCGGCATCGCCGCGCCGCGCATCGCCATCGCCGCGCTGAACCCGCATGCCGGCGAAGGCGGGCTGTTCGGCCGCGAGGACATCGAGATCACCACACCGACAATTGCCGCGCTGTGCGCCGAGGGCCATGATGTGCGCGGGCCGGTGCCGGGCGACACGGTGTTCGTCAAGCTGCGCGCCGGGCAATACGATGCGGTGGTCGCGATGTATCACGACCAGGGCCACATTCCGGTCAAGCTGCTCGGGTTCTCGGTCGATCCCGCGACCGGGACCTGGGAAGCCTTGAGCGGCGTCAACGTCACGCTCGGGCTGCCGATCGTGCGCACCTCGGTCGACCACGGCACCGCATTCGACATCGCCGGCCGCGGCATCGCCAGCGAAACCAGCCTGCTGGAAGCGATCGACTTCGCCACCCGGCTCGCGCCACACGCGGCCGGCGGCGGCTGATGCCATCAACGAACAAAGGAAGGGAATAGTCCATGATGAAAGTTCTGCTCTCCGGACTTGCCGCGGCGGCGCTGCTGGCGGGCGCGGTGCACGCCGAGGACAGCTACCGGCCGGAGTGCTTCGCGCCGTCGCCGAAGAACGCGAAGTTCATCCAGCACGCCAAGAAGGAAGGCCCGTACAAGATCGCCTTCGTCAACGGCTATGCCGGCAACGACTGGCGCATCACCGCGATCCAGTCGGCGAAAGCCTGGGCGGCGCGGCCCGAGAACGCAGCCAAACTCAAGGAGTTCAAGGTCGTCTCGGTCGGCAACGACAGCGCGGCACAGATCGCCGCGATCGACAACTTCATTGCCGCCGGCTACGACGCGATCACCTTCATCGCCGTCAACGCGACCGCGTTCGAGCCGGTGATCCGCCGCGCCGACAAGGCCGGCGTGGTGCTGGTGCCGTTTGACAACGTGCTCGACACCGACAAGATCGTGCAGGTCAACGAGGACCAGTTCGAACTCGGCAACCTCAAGGCGCGCGCGGTGACCGCGGCGATCCTGAAGGAGAAGGGCAAGGTCGAGGGCAAGATCCTCGAAGTCAGCGGCCTGCCCGGCAACTCCGTCGATCGCGACAACCACCTCGGCATGCGCGCCGAACTCGACAAATACCCCGGCATCAAGGTGGTGCAGGTGGTCGGCAACTGGGATGCCGGCGTCGGCCAGAAGGTGACGGCGGACGCGCTGGCGACCGAGGGGCCGTTCGACGGCGTGCTGGCGCAGGAAGGCACGGTCGGCGTGCTGAATGCCTTCATCAACGCCAACCAGAAGCTGGTTCCGGTCGGCGGCGATGCCGGCAACGGCGCGCGCGAGATCATCGCCGAGCACCATATCCCCGGCGTCACCGCAGCCCAGGCGCCGGAACTGTCGGCGATGGCGCTGAGCACCGCAGTCGCCGAGCTCGAAGGCAACAAGCTGCCGCAGACCGTGTTCTTCGCGATCCCGCAGAAGCCGAACGACCAGCTCGCCTCCGGCACCGACTACTTCCCCGACCTGCCGAAGAGTTTCTACACCACCACCGGCTTCGCGCAGTGCGCACCGGTGTTCACGCCGAAGGAACTGCTCGGCCAGAATCCGGACAACAACTGAGCCGCAGGCGGCCGGCCGCACGCGCGGCCGGCCGCCGTCGCATCATGGCGCCTTTCGTCCGCCTGACCGGCATCAGCAAGCACTACGGCGGCGTGCCGGCGTTGACCGACGTCGACCTCGACGTCGCGCCGGGTGTCGTGCACGCGATCCTCGGCGAGAACGGCGCCGGCAAGTCCACGCTGATGAAGCTGCTTGCCGGCGTCACGCAGCCTTCGGCGGGACGCATCGAGGTGGATGGCAGGCCGGTGCGCTTCGCCTCGCCGCGGGACGCGGCGGCGCTCGGCATCGTCTGCATGTTCCAGGAATTGTCGCTGGTCCCCGACCTGACCGTCGGCGAGAACATCGTGCTTTCCCAGGCCCGCACCCGCGCGGGTTTCATCCGCCGCAGCGCATGGCGCGAGGCCGAGGCGGCGTTGGCGCGCATCGGCGCCGCGCATATCAAACTCAACGTGCCGGTGCGCGCGCTCTCACTCGCCGACCGCCAGCTCACCGAGATTGCCAAGGCGCTGTATCGCCGGCCGCGGCTGCTGATCCTCGACGAAGCCACGTCCGCACTGACGCAATCGCAGACCGCGCGCGTGTTCGCCGTGGTGCGGGAGGCGAAGGCGGCGGGCGCGGCGATCCTGTTCATCTCGCACCGATTCGCCGAGGTCGACGCCGTTGCCGACCGCGTCTCGGTGTTTCGCAACGGCCAGCATGTGGAGACATTCCCGGCCGGCACGCGCTCGCGCGAGGCGATCGTGGCGCTGATGATCGGCCAGCGGCTGACCGAGTTCTATCCGCCGCGCCTGACGCCGCCCGACACGGCCGCGGCGCCGCTGCTCACCGCCCGCGGCCTGTCGTGGCACGGCGAGTTGCGCGGCGTCGATCTCGATCTGCGGCCCGGCGAGATCGTCGGCCTCGGCGGCCTGGACGGGCAGGGGCAGCAGTTGCTGGTGCAGGCGCTGTTCGGCGTACTGATCGGCGTGCAAGGCGAGATCACGGTCGCGGGCAAGCAGGTGCACCGCCTCACCCCCAACGCGGCGAAGCGCGCCTGGCCCGGCTTCGCGCTGGTGCCGGAGGATCGCAAGACCGAAGGCCTGATCCTCGATCTGTCGATTGCCGAGAACCTGCAACTCGCCTGGCTCGACCAGTGCCGTTTCGGCCTGCTGCGCGACCAGGGCGACATCGCCACGCGGCTGGTGCGGCGCCTCGGCCTCGTCTATGGCGGCATGGACGATGCAGTCTCGACGCTCTCGGGCGGCAACCAGCAGAAAGTCGTGCTGGCGAAATGGCTGGCGCTGGGGCCGCGCTGCCTGCTGCTGCTCGACCCGACGCGCGGCATCGACGTGCGCGCGAAATCGCAAATCTATAGCCTGTTGCGCGAACTGGCGGCGGAGGGCATGGCGATCCTGCTGCAATCGACCGACCAGGAGGAACTGGTGCATGTCTGCGACCGCGTCCACATCTTCTACCAGGGGCGCGTCAACGCCGTGCTGGAGGGCGACACGCTGACCGCGGAGGCGCTTGTCGCCGCCTGCATGAACCTGCTGCCGGGGCAGGCGGCGGCATGAAGCGCAACCGGCCGCTGCTGCTGGCGCTGGTGGCACTGGTGGCGCTGTTCGCCGTCTATATCGGCATCCATCCGCGCGGCTTCTCCGTCTACGTCGTCACCATCTGGTCGAATCAGGGCGCGCTGCTCGGCCTCGCCGCGATCGCGCAGTTCTTCGTCGTGCTGGTGCGCGGCATCGACCTCTCGGTCGGCCCGGTGGTGGCGCTGACCAACGTCGCCGCGTCGTATCTGGTGCAAGGCAATACAGCGGAGATCGTGCTCGGCATGCTGGCGGTGCTGGTGCTCGGCGCGCTGTGCGGGCTGGCGAACGGTGCGGCGGTGGTGTTCGCGCGCGTCCAGCCGATCGTCGCGACGCTGGCCTCCGGCGCGGTGTTCGGCGGGCTCGCGTTACTGCTGCGCCCGGTGCCGGGCGGCACCATCGACGACGACCTCAGCGACCTGCTGACCTACGACATCTACGGCGTGCCGACCTCGCTGGTGATCCTGCTGGTGCTGACGGTCGCGGTGACGCTGCCGCTGCGGCGCACCCGCATCGGCCTGTCGATGTATGCCGTCGGCTCCGCGGAGGGGGCGGCGTTCCTGACCGGCACGCGCGTCGCCGCGGCGAAGCTGACCGCCTACGCGCTCGCCGGCGTGTTTTCCGCGCTCGCCGGCCTGTATGTCGCGATGGTCACGCAGACCGGCGACGCGGGCATCGCGCCGGCCTACACGCTGAACTCGATCGCCGCCGTGGTGCTCGGCGGCGTGCCGCTGGCCGGCGGGCTGGGTTCGCCGGTGGGCGCGCTGGTCGGCGCGCTGATCCTGAAAACCGTGTCGTCGGTGATGTTCTTCTCCGGCCTGCCGCCGCTGGCGCAGCCGTTCTTCGAGGGGTTGGTGCTGGCCATCGCCATCTTCATCGGTGCCATCGGCGTACTGCGCCTGCGCTCGCGGCTGGACGCCTACCAGCGATGAGCGCCGGCGCCGCGGCACGCCGCACCGGGTGGCGCCCGGATGTCCCGGCATTGATCGTGCTCGCCGGCTGCATCGTGCTGCTGCTCGGCGGCGGCATAGTGTTCCCGACCTTCCTCACGCCGTCCTACCTGTTGCAGCAACTGCAGATCGCCGCGTTCCTCGGCACCATGGCCGCCGGGGCGATGCCGGTGATCCTGCTCGGCCAGATCGACCTGTCGATCCCCTGGACGATCACCGGTGCCGCGATCGTCGCGACGACCGTGGCCGGGCTGGACGATCCGGTTCTGCAAACGCTGGCGGTGCCGGCTGGGCTCGGCTTCGGCGCCCTGGTCGGGCTGGTCAACGGCATCGTCGTTGCGCGGCTGCGCATTCCCTCGATGGTGTGGACGCTGGCAGTCAACGCCATGCTGCTCGGCGGCGCGGTGTTCTGGACCGGCGGCCACAAGCCGCGCGGGCTGGCGCCGCCGATCACCACCACGCTCGCGCTCGGCCACACGCTGGGCATCCCCAATGCCTTCCTGACCTGGCTCGCGGTTTCGGCGGCGATGGTGTTCCTGCTGCGCCGCACGGTGTTCGGCCGCTACCTGTACGCGATTGGCAACAACGAGCGCGCCGTGTTCCTCGCCGGCGCCCGCGTGGGGCGGGTGATCGTCGGCGCGTTCATGCTGGCCGGGGTGCTGGCGGCGTTCGCCGGGCTGCTGCTGGCCGGCTACGCCAACCAGGCGTACCAGGGCATGGGCAACCCGTACCTGATGCCGACCATCGCGGCCGTGGTGATCGGCGGCACCTCGATCCTCGGCGGCCGCGGCAGCTATGCCGGCACGTTCGCGGGCGCGCTGTTCATCACGCTGCTGCTCTCGGTGCTCTCGGTGCTGCAACTGCCGGAGGCGGTGAGGCAGATGCTGTTCGGGCTCATCATCATGGCGATGCTGGTGGTCGACGGGCTGCGCCGCGCCAAGCCCGCGTAGTGCCGTGGCGCGGCGGTCGTTGCCGCGCACCACCGATGTGATACCCGATCGTGCAATTATCGTGGTGACACGCAACCGGTCCTGTTAACGATTGTGCGAGGCCTGTGCCGCCGCCATCACGTCAGCAGGCGGTACGCGGTGCCTCCGGGAGAGCAACAATGGGTGACGTCAGCGTGACGGGCGTGGCCGGCAGCAGCGGCGCGAACGGCGCCAACGGCAATCCCCCGGGCGGCGGCACGGCCGGCAAAGCGGGCCACGGCGCGGCCGCCGAAAACCTGCTGATGTTCCCGGCCGATGCGACCAACAGCGCGGAGGCCACCGGCGGCGGCGGCGGCAGTGGCGGCAGCGGTGGCGTGGGGTCGGACTCGCACGGCGATACGATCCTCGGCGCCGGAGCCTCGGGCGCCGCCGGCGGCGTGGGGGTCGCCGTGGTGAAGATGGCCGGCGCGTTCAGCGTCATCACCAGTGCCACGGCAAACGCCTATGGCGGGGCCGGTGGCGGGGGCGGCAGCGGCAGCCACGGCGGCAACGGCGGCGCTGGCGGCAACGCGACCGCCAGTGCCACCAACACAGCATCCTCCACATTTTCGGGCAGCACCGGCGACGGCTCCGCCACGGCGACCGCGCAAGGCGGCACCGGCGGCTACGGCGGCAGCCCCGGCGGCCATGGTGGCGCGGCGGGCAACGCCAAGGCGACGGCCTCGGATACCAACACGCTCGGCAGTTCGAGCGCCACCGCCAGTGCCAGCGCCGGCAGCGCGGGCACGGCCTCGAGCGAGGCCGGGCTTGCCGGCGGCGCGGCGACCGGTTCCTCGGCCAGCGCCGACGGGATCAGCGCCACGGCCACCGTGAGCGCGTTCGGCGGCGGCGGCGGCAGTGAACTCGGTTCGGATGCCGTCACCTGCGGCGCCGGCGGCGTCGCCAGCGGCACCACGGCGAAAGCCGTCGGCGTCACCTCCGCCGATGCCTCGGTGCATCAATACGGCGGCGACGGCGGCGGCTGGGACGGCTCCAGCTACAGCAACGGCACCGGCGGCGCGGGTGCCGCCAGCACGCTGGTCAACGCCGTCAGGGGCACCACCCAGGATGGGTCGCTGACGTTGTACCAGGAAGCGGGTGGGGGCAGTGGCGGCACCAGTGCCAGCGCGGCCGGCGGCGCGGGCGGCAACGGTGTTTCCCGGTTGAACGTCAACGACACCACCAATCCGGTCGCGGACCAGAGCGCCGTCATCAGCATCACCGCATCGGCCAGCGGCGGCTTCGGCGGCGGCGGCGCGACCGGGGCCGGGGCGGCCGGCATCGGCACCGCCGTCGCGGTCATCACCGGCAACAGCAGCGCGACGGTGACAGCGGCCGCGGTGAGTTATGGCGGCTATGGCGGCGGCGCGTTCGGCGGTGCGATCGGCGGCCTCGTCGGCGGCGCCGCGTCGAGCACGGCGAGAGCCACCGGAAAGTCGGCGACGGCGACGGCCGATGCGACGGGCTTTGCCGGCGGCACCGGCGAGGGCACCGCCAACGCCGGCGGACTCGGCGGCGGCGCCAGCGTCAATGCGGATGCGATCGGGCTCACCTTGGCGTCGGCGACGGTCCTGGCCACCGGCGGCGGCGGCGGCAACGGCACCGATGGCGCGGCCGGCGGCGCCGGTGCGGCCACGATCGTCAGCGGCGCGGTCAAGGGCATCACCGACGACGGGACGCTGTTGCTGGAACAGGACGCCTACGGTGGCGGCGGCGGCAACAGCGATACCGGCGCCGGCGGCAAGGGCGGCCTCGCGGATTCGCTGCTGACCTTCAACGACGCCAGCAACGCCACGCACAGCGCCGACATCGACGCCACGCTCGACGCGTTTGGCGGCGCCGGCGGCGAAAGCACCCCGATCAGCAAGGGCGGCGCCGGCGGCAACGCGACCGCGAAGGCCACCATCACCGGCAGCGGCACGGTGACGATCTTCGGTCTGGCGGACGGCGGCTGGAGCCATACGGCCGGCGGGGCGGCGACGGCCTATTCCGACGCCACCGGCAGCGTCGCCAACGCCTATGCCACCGCCAACGCGGGTGGCAGCGATTCGCGCGGCAGCGTGGCGCTGGCCACCGCTATCGGCAACGGCGCCAGCGGCGGCGCGCACGCGCAGGCGAGCACCGGCCCGCAAGGCATCACGACACACCCGGCGACGCTGATCAATTCGATCACCGCGGCCGCCAACGCCGTCGTCGACACGTCGGCGACCGCGGTCGCGGAGACGCTGTTCGGCGGCGCCGTGCCGGGCTTCACCACTGCCGACGCGGCGGTGGCGACCGGCGTGGCCACGCCCAACGCGGCGGCGACGAGCCCGGTGCTGGCCGACAACGCCGCGATCAGCGCGAAATTTGGCGCCGCGCCAAAATTCTTCGCGCTCGGCGAAGTTGGTGGCGGCCACGCCTCCACCGGCACCGATGCGGAAACCTCGACCAGCAGCCTCACCGTCGCGATCAACCTCGCCGAGCTGACGACACACGGGCAGTTGGTGCTCGGGCTGTACGGCGGTGAGGCGGTCGGCAGCGGCGTCACCGGCGTGACGCTCTCGGTCGCCGGCAGCGGCGTGACCTTCTCGCCCGAGACGTTCTCGACCGGCGCCCTGGCGGCGGCGGGGTTCGACGACAAGGCTTTTGATCTCGGGGTGCTCGGCTCGACCGGCGTGCTGGACCTGACCGTCGATCTGACGGTGAACAGCGACGCGGCCGGGTCCGGCTTCTACGGCGACTTCATCGTCGGCGACCCGCCGGCGGGCGGGGCGGGTTCGCTGCACGCCGCCGCGCCGGCGCTGCCGCTCGCGGCGCACTGGTAGGCCGCGCGCCCGCTATCCGTCGATGCGCACGACCGCGCCGTGCCGCGTCTCGGCCGGGCCGCACAGGTCGGCGAGGGCCGGCGCGACGTCTTCCGGCCGGCGCAGCGTTGCCGGGTCCTCGCCCGGCATCGCGGCCTTGCGCAGCCTTGTCGCGACCACGCCCGGGTCGAACAGGTTCACCCGCAGCCGCGTCTTCCGCGTCTCCGCCGCCCACGCCAGGATCAGGTGCTCCAGCCCGGCCTTGGTCGCGCCATAGGCGCCCCAGTAGGCGGCGGGCGCGTGGACGATGCGGCTGGTGACGAACACCGCCCGGCCGGCCTCGGCCGCCAGCAGCAGCGGCGCGCAACTGCGCAGCAGCCGCCACGCCGCCGTCATGTTGACGCCGACAACGTCCGCCCAGTCGTCCGGCGTGATATGCGGCACCGGCGTCAGCGTGCCGAGCGCCCCGGCGTTGCCGACCAGGATGTCCAGGCGTTTGAACCGTTCGTACAGGCTTGGCCCGATCGCATCCAGTTGCTCGACATCCAGCAGGTCGAGCGGCAGCAGCGTCGCCGCCCGGCCGAGCGCGCGGATGGCGTCGTCGGTTTCGGTCAGGCCGCCTTCGGTGCGGGCGGTCAGCACCACATGCGCGCCGCGCCGCGCCAGTTCGATCGCCGTCGCCGCGCCGATGCCGCGGCTTGCGCCCGTCACCAGCGCCACCCGTCCATCCAGATCCATCGAGCCTGTCCTACCAGCCGTTGATGCGCGGCCAGATGGCGACGACCGTGTCGTCCTCGTCCACCACGAAGTAGCGGTCGTGCGCGGCCGCGGTATGGCAGACATGATTGGGGGCGATGCGGACTTTCGCGCCGACCGGCAGCGTCGCGGCATGCGCCGGGTCCAGCTCCACCCGCCCGTGTTCCTGCCACACCCGCCGCACGATCGCCGCCCCGAAGCTGCGGCGGCCGTCGAGGTCGAGCATCAGGCCATAGCCGTAGTCATGCGCCGTCGCCTCGGTGCTGCGGTCCATCGACAGCGCCAGCGCGCCGGCGTCGATCATCAGCGCCTGCTGCGCCGGCCGCCGGCCGATGACGCTGGCCAGCACCGTCACGGCGATGTCGCCCGGCGGATGGCTGCCGATCTCCGACTGGAACAGGTCGCCGAACATGTAGACGCCGGCGCGCACCTCGGTGATGCCGTGCAGCGAGCCGGCGTACAGCGCCGTCGGCGTGCTGCCGACCGAGACGATCTGCGACCGGAACCCGGCGGCGGCGAGGTCCTCGACCGCCGTCACCACGGCGCTGCGTTCGGCCTCGGCGTAGCCCCGCATCTCCTGAGGCGCGCGGCCGCCATAGCTGTGGCCGGCATGGCTCATCACGCCGGCGAAGGCCGGCCCGAGTTTTCGCGCCACCTCCAGCACCGCGGGATCGCCGGGGGCGAGGCCGCTGCGGTTCTGGCCGCAGTCGATTTCGATCAGGGCGCGCGGCGGCGCGGGCAGGGCGGCGATGGCGGCCGCGGTGTCGGGGTCGTCGGTGACGACCGCGACCGTGGCGCCGGTGGCGTTGAGCTTTGCCACCTGCTCCAGCTTTTGCGGCGTAATGCCGACGGTGAGCAGCACGTCGGTGATGCCGTGGCCGACGAAATACTCGGCCTCCGCCAGGGTCGCGACGGTGATGCCGCCGCCGCGGCGGGCGGCGGGGCGGGCCATCGCCAGCCGCGCCACGTCGATGGATTTCGCGGTCTTCATGTGCGGGCGCAGCGCCACGCCGTGCCGGCCGACGGCGCGCTCCATCGCATCGAGGTTGCGATGGAGCGCTCGGCGGTCGAGCACGAGGCAGGGTGTCGGCAGGTCGGCGAGTTTCATCGGGGGATCGTCAGCCCCCGAACACGGCGCGGGCCTCGCCCAGCCCGGGGAACTGCACGCGGATCGCAGCACCGGCCGGCGCCGGGGTCTTGCCGGTCCAGGAACCGCAGGTGACGAACTGGCCGGTCTTCAGGCCGCCGGCCCAGACGCTGCCCTCGTTGGCCAGCCACTCGACGAGGCGGATCATGTCGCCGGCCGGGTTGCCGGTGCGCTGCAGCGCCGCATCGTCGATCGACTGGGTGACGGTGATCGCCGGGAAATCCAGCCCGTGCCAGTCCTGCAGCCCCGGCCCGTAGACGAAGCCGCCGTGCAGGATGTTGTCGGCCAGGTTGCTGAGCGGCTCGACCACGTCGGGGTCGATGAAGGCCGATTCCAGGATCTCGATGACCGGATGCGCGGTGACCAGGGCCGCGATGATCTCCTCGCGCGTATAGGGCGTGGCGCGCGGCGGCAGGTCGTGGCCGATGCGGAAGGCGACCTCGGCCTCCACGCCGCGCAGCAGGCCGGCGCCGAGCGTGGCGGGGCTCGCGGTGATGCCGGCGGCGGGCATTGGCGCGCAGATGCAGGGCTTGCCGGGGCCGGCGGCGCCGACCTTCCAGCCGCCGATGGCAACGCCGTCCGCGGTCTTCGCCTGCACCCGGTAGGCGGCGGCCGCGTCGGCCGGGCGCAGCGCCTCCGGCAGCGATGCGAGCCGCTGCGCCGGATCGCGCCGCGCCGCCCGCAGCAGCGCCGCCGCCTGGGTCACGATGTCGGTTGTCTCTCTGTCAGCCATATGCTTCCCCTCCGTCACGTCCTGCGTTCTCCGCCCGTCCCCTTTGCCATGCAAGAGGCTGGACGGCGAACGCGGGCGCGTGGACAACGGACCCACCCGGAGAAGGACCACCGATGCCGGAGACGCTGCGCATTTTCCGCGACTGGCGCGGACTGCCGGAGGAGGCCCGCGGCGCGAGCCTCGCGTTGGGCAATTTCGACGGCGTGCATCTGGGCCACGCCCATGTGCTGCGCGCGGCGCACAGCGCCCGGCCGGATGCGCCGCTTGCGGTGCTGACGTTCGAGCCGCATCCGCGGGCGCATTTCCGCCCCGACGACCCGCCGTTCCGGCTGACGCTTTCGGCCGAGCGCGCCGTCGCGCTGGCGGCGCTCGGCGTGCGGCTTGTCTACGAGATGCCGTTCGACGCGCCGTTCAGCCTGATCACGGCCGAGCGGTTCGTCGCCGACATTTTGGACGCGGGGCTGGGGGCCCGGCATCTGGTGTGCGGGCCGGATTTCGCGTTCGGCCACCGGCGCGGCGGCGACACCGGGTTTCTCGCGGCACGGGCCGAGGCGCTGGGCATCGGCATGACCACGGCGACCGTGCTCTCGGACGAGGGCGGCCCGATCTCCTCCAGCCGCATCCGCCGGGCGTTGCAGGACGGCTACCCGGAGCGGGCGACGGCGATGCTGGGGCGGCCCTGGGCGATCCTGGGACCGGTCACGCATGGCGACAAGCGCGGCCGGACGATTGGCTTTCCCACCGCCAACATCCCGCTCGGCCAGCATCTGGAGCCGGCGCGCGGCGTCTATGCGGTGACGGTGCGGCTGCCGGACGGGTCGGACTATCGCGGGGTTGCCAATATCGGGCGGCGGCCGACGGTGAACGCCGGGCCGGAAAGCCGGCTGGAGGTGTTTCTGTTCGATTTTTCCGGCGACCTGTACGGCGCGGACCTGGCGGTGTCGCTGCACGTGTTCCTGCGCGGCGAGCGGCGATTTGCCGGCATCGACGAATTGAAGGCGCAGATCGCGGCCGATGCGGCGGAGGCGCGGCGGGTGCTGGAGAGCAGGCGAGGCGGAGTATTGTTTCTATAAAGGAACAATATGGGCATGCGGAGGCGCCGGCACCGTTCAGGCCGTTTTCGGCGGGCGGCGGCGGGGGGAGGAAATGCCCTTCGGCCATCGGGTCAGCCGGGGCATGCCATGCATCCACGCCGGCGCCTCCGGCGGCGTCGGCGGATAGTACGGCGGCAGTGGCTCCCGCCTGGGACGCGGCGGCTTGTCGCGCGGCGGCCGCGGCGGCCGGGGTTTTCTGGGCCGGGCCAAGATCGCCGGCGGCCTGACCCGCAGCATCCAGCAGAGCGACCGGATGGGGCGGGCCAGCGATACCGGCGCTGCGGCGAGCAGGGCGGCCATCTCGGGATCGCGGAGCAGGGTTTCGAGCTGCCCGCGAAACACCACTGCCGGCGGCACCAGCGGCATCAGCCAGCCGAATTTTCTGCAAAGCGGGTTCGGCGGCGGCCGGGGCTTTCGGACGGCGGGGGGACGCGGAGGGCCGGAGCGGCGGCGCGGGGCGTAGGTGCCGGCTTGGATGCGGGCGGCGAGCCGGGCGAAGGCCTGCTTGGCGTCGCGGATGCGGG
>Ga0302314_10002716_pt1 | contig 32825 bp, 34 predicted proteins | sample III_Palsa_N2_3_FD_200533 | JGI IMG/M metagenome (GOLD analysis project Ga0302314, IMG submission 200533) | Peat permafrost microbial communities from Stordalen Mire near Abisko, Sweden - III_Palsa_N2_3 | ecosystem: Environmental > Terrestrial > Soil > Palsa > Peat permafrost | place: Sweden...
AATCCTGGGGGCGATGATCGGCTCGGCGCTGGTCGGCACGTTCATGGGCGTGCTGCTCGCCTACGGCATCGTCGGGCCCTTCGCGTCGCGCTGCAAGCAGGTCGTCGAGAGCGACGATTCGATCTATCATGTCGTCAAGCAGATCATCGTCGCCTCGCTGCACGGCCACCCGCTGCCGCTGGTGATCGAGGCGGCGCGCTCGTCGATCAGCCATTCGAACCAGCCGGCGTTCGCCGACGTGTTCGACGGCATGCGGAGCCGGTAACGCGTGGCGAGCGCGGCACCCAAGCGCAGCCGCAACGAGCCCGAGCCGCGCCCGATCATCATCGTCAAGAAGATCATAGCCGCCGAGCACGCCGGCCATCACGGCGGCGCGTGGAAGGTCGCCTATGCCGATTTCGTGACCGCGATGATGGCGTTCTTCCTGCTGCTGTGGATTCTCGGCGCCACCACCGAGAAGCAGCGCAAGGGCATCGCCGACTATTTCTCGCCCACGCTCGTCCAGATGCGCGAGAAATCGGCGGGCTCGAACGGCGCGTTCGGCGGCGACAGCATCACGTCGAAGGATCATTATCCACACAAGGCGGCGCAGACCGGATCGAAGAGCATCACCATCCCCAAGGACGCCTCGGGCGGCCAGAAGGAAGGCGCCTCGGCGATCCGCGCGCGCGACCGCATCCATTTCCAGCAGCTCCAGCAAAAGCTCGCGCAACGCATGGCCGCGAACAAGACGCTCAACGGCCTCGCCCCGCATGTCCGCTTCACCGAGACCCCCGAGGGGCTGCGGATCGACATCGTGGACGGCGCCGATTTCTCGATGTTCGCGCTCGGCTCGGACGCGCTCACGCCCCGCGCCGCGCAGCTGATCGGCGATGTCGCGACCACCGTCGCCACCGTTCCCAACGGCGTGATCGTGCGCGGCCACACCGACAGCCTGCCCTATGCCGCGGGCCGCGACGTCAACAATTGGACCCTGTCCTCTGCGCGCGCGGAGGCGACGCGCAAGCGGCTCGCCGACGGGGGCGTCACCCCCGATCGCTTCGTCCGCATCGAGGGCGTCGCAGACCGCGAGCCCTATGAGGGCGCGACCGACGCCTATGATCCCCGCAACCGCCGCATGTCGATCACGCTGGCGTGGACCAACGGCGGCGCCGACGTGCAGGAAATCCAGGCGATGCAGTCCGCGGTCGCGTCGGGCAGCGCGGTGCCGGACGCACCACGCGGCTTCCTCGGGCACTGACGGTTCGGCCGATTCCGAACCGATCGCGATTGGATAAACGGCCCGCGTCTGGCAAAGCCGCCGCATGAGCCGCATCGCCTACGTCAACGGAACCTTCCTCCCGCTCGATCAGGCCAACGTCTCGATCCTCGATCGCGGCTTCCTGTTCGCCGACGGCATCTACGAGGTCACCGCGGTGATCGACGGCCGGCTGGTCGATACGCCGCGACACATGGCGCGGCTCGAACGCTCGGCGAACGAGATCGGGATGCGGCTGCGCGAGACGCCCGAACGGATCGCCGCGATCGAAGCAGAGTTGATCACGCGCAACGGCCTCGTCGAGGGCGTCGTCTACCTACAGGCGACGCGCGGCGCCGCCGATCGCGACTTTTTGCCGGACCCCGATCTCGAACCGACGCTGGTGCTGTTCACGCAGGCCAAGGCGCTGGTCGACACCCCCGCCGCACGCAGCGGGATCACGGTCGCGAGCGTGCCCGACATCCGCTGGGGCCGGCGCGACATCAAGAGCGTGATGCTGCTTGCGCAGGTGCTCGCCAAGCAGGAGGCGGCGCGCGCCGGTGCGCAGGATGCGTGGCTGGTGACCGGCGACGGGATGGTCACCGAGGGCGCCTCCTCGACCGCGTGGATCGTCACGCTCGACGGCACGCTCGTCACCCGCGCGCGCTCGCACGTCACGCTGCCCGGCTGCACCGGCGACGCGCTCGCGGCACTGGTGGGCGAACTCGGGCTGACGATCGACTGGCGCCCCTTCTCGCTCGACGAGGCCTATGCCGCGAAAGAGGCGTTAAACTCGGCGGCGGGTACGCTGATCCTGCCCGTCGTGTCGATCGACGGCCGGCCGATCGGCGACGGCACGCCCGGCCCGATCGCGACGCGGCTCCGCCAGCTCTACATCGAGGCGGCGCAACGCTCTCCCGAGTGACGAACAGGGATCGCGGCTTTGCGCGTGCACCTTCTTCTTCGTCATCCCGGACTTGATCCGGGATCCATAGACCCGGCGCCAGACGGTCGAACGCCGCGCGTATGGATTCCCGCCTTCGCGGGAATGACGGGATGGGGCGCTTGATCGCAATGACGGTTCTGATTTGACGTTGTTCGCGCTAGCGTAACCCGATGATCGCCAGACTCGCCACCGCCGCCCTTCTGTGTCTCGCCGCTGCGTCGGCCATCGCGCAGACTCCATCGCCAACACCGGTCGCAGCGCCCCAATACGCCACGGTCCAAGTCAGCTTCCAGACCAGCGCCGGCACGATCGTGCTTGCGCTCGAGAAGGAGCGCGCGCCGGTCACCACCGCCAATTTCCTGCGCTATGTCGATCAGAAGAAGCTCGACGGCATGACCTTCTACCGCACCGTCAAGGTCACGCCGACGATCGGCTTCATCCAGGGCGGCACACGCAACGATCCCAAGCGCACCCTCCCCCCGATCAAGCACGAGCCGAGCAGCAGCACGGGCATCCACAATCTCGACGGCACGATCGCGATGGCGCGCAACGCGCCGGGCACCGCGGCGGGCGATTTCTTCATCCTCGTCGGCGACGAACCGACGATGGACGCCGATCCCAAGGCGACCGGCGACAACCAGGGCTTCGCCGCGTTCGGCCATGTCGTCGAGGGGATGGACGTCGTCCGCCAGATCATGGACGCCGCCACCTCGCCCACCCAGGGCGTGGGCGTGATGAAGGGATCGATGATCGCCGCCCCGATCCGCATCATCGCCGCGAAACGGGTGAACTGAGCGCTGCGGGCTTCCGCTTCGCCTGCCACGCTGCTCTAAGGGCGGCCATGACGATCTCTCGCCTCGCGCTCGCTGCCGCCCTGCTATCCGCCGCCCCCGCAATCGCCGGCACCACCTATGATGCGGTCGATCCGATGATCGGCACCGGCGGCGGCGGCCATACCTACCCGGGCGCGACGGCCCCGTTCGGGATGGTCCAGCTGTCCCCCGACACGGACACGAGCTGCGAAATCCGCGCCTGCTACGCGCATGCCGCCGGCTATCAATATGGCGACCCGACGATCCAGGGTTTTTCGCACACCCATTTCTCGGGCGCGGGGCATAGCGATCTCGGGGACTTCCTCGTCATGCCGGTGTCGGGCGACACCATCCCGCTCGAGCCCGGCGATCCGGCCAGGCCGGGATCGGGCTACCGCTCGCGCTTCGACCACAAGAGCGAGGTCGCGCATCCTGGCTATTATGCGGTGACGCTGAGCGACGCGCACGTCCGCGCCGAGCTGACCGCCGGCACGCGGATCGGCGTGCATCGCTACAGCTTTGCCGCAGGCGAGGCGGCGCATCTCGTCTTCGACCTGCGCACCTCGCTCTACAATTATCCGGGCAAGACCTTGTGGTCCTCGATTCGGCTGCGCCCCGACGGCATCGTCACCGGCTGCCGGCAGACGCGCGGCTGGGCGCCCGATCGCATCCTGTGCTTCGCGATGCGCTTCTCCGCACCGCTGACCGACCACGCCTTCGTCGATACCGAAACCAATGTCGCCTACAAGGGCTTTCAGGGCCCCGGCCGCGGCACCGATGCAGTCGCCGAGAAGGCCGGGCGCGCGCTGGTCGCGCGGCTCGATTTCGGCGCGCTGACCAAGCCGCTCGAGGTCAGGGTCGCGCTGTCGTCGGTCGACGAGGCGGGCGCGCTCGCCAATCTCGCCGCCGAGCCCGGCGACTTCGACGCGATCCGCGGCAAGACCAAGGCGGCGTGGGAAACCGCGCTCGGCGCGATCGACCTGCAGGCACCCGCGCCGATGAAGGCCAACCTCGCCACCGCGCTCTACCATGCGCTGCTGGCGCCCTCGGTCGCGAGCGACACCGACGGCCGCTATCGCGGACCCGACAATGCGGTGCATACAGCGACGGGCTTCACCTTCCGCTCGACCTTCTCGCTGTGGGATACGTTCCGCGCCGAGCATCCGCTGCTCACCATCCTCCAGCCGCCGAGCACGACCAGCGACGTCGTCCGCTCGCTCGTCGCCAGCCAGCAGGAGAGTCCGTTCGGCATTCTCCCCGTCTGGCAGTATCAGGGCCGCGAGACCTGGTGCATGATCGGCTATCACGCCGTCCCCGTGATCGCCGACGCCTATCTCAAGGGAATCGGCGGCTTCGACGCCAAGCAGGCGCTCGACGCGATGGTCGCGAGCGCGAACTACGGCCCTTACGGCGACCTGGCCGACTATAAGAAGCTCGGCTATGTGCCGATCGACAAGGAGCCCGAGGCGGCGTCCAAGACGGTCGAATACGCCTTCGACGACTGGACCATCGCGCAAATGGCAAAGAAGATGGGCCGCGCCGACATCGCCGCGACCTTCGAGAAGCGCGCGCAGAACTGGCGCAACGGCTTCGACTTCAAGACCGGCTGGGTCCGCGCACGGCTTTCGACGGGCGCGTTCCGCGAACCGTTCGATCCGGTCTCGATCAAATATGGCTCGGACTATACCGAGGGCAATGCGTGGCAGTACAGCTGGTTCATGCCGCAGGACGAGGGCGGCCTCGTCACCGCGCTCGGCGGCGACGCGAAGACCGTCGCCAAGCTCGACGCGATGTTCGACTATGACGACAGCAAGCTCGATTATTCGAACTCGGAGGACATTGCGGGGCTGATCGGCCAATATATCCACGGCAACGAGCCCAGCCACAGCGTCGCCTATCTCTACAGCTATGCGGGCGCGCCGTGGCGGACGCAGGAGCGGCTCAGGCAGATCGTCGACAGCCAGTACAAGCCGACGCCCGACGGCCTCGCAGGGAATGACGATCTCGGCCAGATGTCGGCGTGGCTCGTATTCACCGGGCTCGGCTTCTACCCGGTGACGCCGGGCAGCCTGCAATATGTGATCGGCCGCCCGTTCGTCAGCCACGCGACGCTCAACCTGCCCAACGGCAAGCGCTTCGCCGTGACCGCCGATGGTCTGAGCGACGCCCACCCCTATGTCGGCGGCGTGACGCTGAACGGAACGCCGCTCACCAGGGGCTACATCACCCACGCCGACATCATGGCGGGCGGCGAGCTGCGCTTCACGATGCAGGCGACGCCGAACAAGGCCTGGGCGACCGCAACGGCGGACCGTCCTTTTTCGACGACGCCCTACCCGCACTGACCTTCCGGTCGGGCGGCGGCGTCCCCACTTGCGTCGTTCAATCGAAGGAGCCTCGCGCATGGACCTGCACCTCACCGGCAAGACCGCCCTCGTCACCGGATCGACCGCGGGCATCGGCCTCGCCATCGCCGAGCGGCTCGCGCAGGAGGGCGCCGAGACGATCATCTGTGGCCGCAGCCAGGCCAAGCTCGACGCGGCGGCCGAGCGTATCGGGAAGGTCGGCAAGGTCCGCGCGGTGCTCGCCGATCCCGGCACCGCCGAAGGCGCCGCGACGCTGATCGCGGCCGCGCCCGAAGCCGACATCCTGATCAACAATCTCGGCATCTACGAAGCCAAGCCCTTCACCGAAATCAGCGACGCCGACTGGCATCATCTGTTCGAGGTCAACGTCGTCAGTGGCGCGCGGCTCGCGCGGCATTATTTCCCGAAGATGCTGGCGAAGGACTGGGGCCGGATCATCTTCATCGCCAGCGAAAGCGCGCTGATCGTCCCCGAGGAGATGATCCACTACGGCACCACCAAGACCGCGCAGCTCGCGATCGCGCGCGGGCTCGCGGTGCAGACCAAGGGCACCGGCGTGACGGTCAATTCGGTGCTGCCCGGGCCGACGCGCTCGGAAGGCATCGTCGATTTCATTCGCAGCACCGCCAAGGACAAGTCCGCATCCGACGAGGACCTCGAGGCGGGCTTCTTCGACACGATGCGCCCGTTGTCGCTGATCCGCCGGCTGACCGAGCCCGAGGAGATCGGCGCCATCGTCGCCTTCCTCGCCAGCCCGCTCGCCGCGGTCACCAACGGCGCGGCGATCCGCGCCGAAGGTGGCATCGTGCCGACGATCGCCTGAACGGGGCGAGGCGACACTATCGCGTCATCCTGACGAAGGTCAGGATTTAGACACGCGGCGCTCGAAGATTTGGCGCCGCGTGTCTGGATCCCGAACCAAGTTCGGGATGACAGGAATGGAGGATGTCATGGATAGGAACGTCATCGACGCAAACGGCTACCGCTTCGATGCGGTCGCGGCGGGGCCGGCGGAGGGCGAACTTGTCCTGTGCCTCCACGGCTTTCCGCAATTCGCCGATGCCTGGGCACCCGTGCTCGAAACGCTTGGGGCGCTCGGCTATCGCGCGGTCGCGTTCGACCAGCGGGGCTACTCGCCCGGCGCGCGTCCCGAAGCCATCGCGGACTATGCGATGCCGCATCTCGTCGCCGACGTGATCGCGGTCGCCGACCGCCTCGGCGCGCCGCGCTTTCACCTGATCGGGCATGACTGGGGCGGTGCCGTGGCGTGGGCGGTCGCGGGCGGTCATGCCGATCAATTGAAGACGCTGACGGTGCTGTCGACGCCGCATCCGGAGGCACTCACCGCCGCGATCCGCAGCGACCCGGACCAGCAGACGCGATCCGCCTACATGCTCTTGTTCCGCGCGGCAGAAGGGGTTGCCGAAACCTATCTGCTCAAGGACGACGCCGCCAATCTGCGCGCGGTCTACAAGGGCAAGCTCGCGCCCGCACAGATCGACTCGATCGTGGCACGGCTGAGCGCGCCGGGTGCGCTGACCGCCGCGCTCAACTGGTATCGCGCGATGGGCGACAATCCGCGCGTCGGCCAGATCATCGTGCCGACGCTCTTCATATGGGGCGACGAGGATCAGGCGCTGGGGCGGACCGCCGCGCTCGATACCGCACGCTGCGTCGAGGGGCCCTATCGCTTCGAGATCGTCGAGGGCGGCTCGCACTGGCTGATCGACGAGCAGCCGGGCACGATCACGGCGCTGATCGAACCGCATCTGCGCGCGCCGCGCTGACGAACGCGCCATCGGCGAGCCGACCGACGAAGCCGGCCTCGCGGAGCAACGCCGCGGGATCGGACGCGGATGCGAGCAGCGCGGCGAGCCCGGCAGGCCCCTCCCAGAGCCGCCACCGCCGTCCCGCTTCGCGCCAGCGCCAGTCGTGGCGATCGGCCGCGACGGCAGCGGCCTCCCGGAGCGCGGCGAAACCCGGACGATCGACGGGATAGTGCAGCAGATACGCCTCGACGATCGCGCGATCGACGCTGCGGCGTCCGGCTGCCAGCGCACGTTCGACGGTCGCGCCGGCCAAGCTATCGAGCGACAGGCGGTCGATCCGCGCCGCGCGCTTCATCCGCCGCGCTTCCAGGGCCGCTGCGACACGTTCGGTCGCGAGCAGGCGCTCGACCGACAGCACCGGATGCGCCGCCGTTCGGGCAAGCGCAGCCGAGGCCTCGCGCAACATGCTCACCGCCGCACCACCGGGGCCTGCGGCGTCGCCATCAGGAAGCGCAGGTCGATGCGGCGATTGCGGCGCTTGGCGTCGGGCGTACCGCTGGGATCGACGGGACGGTCGGCGCCATAGCCGCTGACGCTGAGGATCGGCTGCGGCGCCCCCTGCCCCGGCAGCGGTGCGAGCGGTAGGTTGCGCATCGCCCCGAGCGCGGGCGTCGCCGCTACCAGCGCGCGGAACGTGTTGGTCGCGCGGATCACCGAAAGATCGAGATTGTCGCGAATCAGGCCCTGGCCCGCCATCGGATCGCTGTCGGTATGCCCTTCGATGAAGATCGCATCGACATGCTGCCTGGTCGCCGGGCACCCGGTCGCGGGACGCGGATAGGTGTAGCAGGGCAGCACGTCCGCCATCGCCTTGCCCAGCACCGCCACCGCCTCCCGGCCGCGCGGGGTGAGATCGGCGCGGCCGACATCGAACAGCACGTCCTCGGGCAGCCGGAGCACGCCGCTGCCGGTGTCGATGCTCACCGCGAGGCCGTGGTCGCGCAGTTGCTGGTCGAGCCGCTTGAGGATCGCGGCGCGGCTTTGCTCGGCGCTCGACAGGTCCTGCGTCGTCTGGCGGAACTGCAGCGCGAAATAGAGCAGCAGGATGATGAACACGAACAGCAGGCCGACCATCATGTCCGCCATCGAGACGAAATAGCTTTCCTGCTCCTCCTCGCCGCGCGATCGGCGGACGCCCCGGCTCGCCATGTCAGCGCCCCGCCATCAACGCTTGGCCCTGATGTCGCCGCGCATGTCGTCGAGCACCGCGACCAGATCGCCCATCACGTCGAGCGCACCAGCGAGCCGATCGACCGCCTGCGCCAGCGCGCGATCGATCCGCCCGACCTGATCGGTGAGCGCGCCGGCATGTTCGGCCGACGCGCCGCCGATACGTTCGAGCGCACCCGCGAGCGAGACGTCGACCGCCTCGAACCGTTCGCGATAACTGTCCCACGCGCGGGAGGCGGCGCGGCTGGTGTCCTCCAGGCTCTCGGTCGTCGCCTTGAGCGTGGCTTCACTGGCCTCGGTGCGGCGGCCGGCAACGTCGAGCATGTCCTGCGTCGCCAGCACCGAGCGCTCGATCGAGACCGTGGCGGAGCGCAGCGGCGCGAACACCACGCTCATCTCGCCGACGACGCGGCCGAGCGTGGCGAGCAGCGTCTTGACCTCGTCGCTGGCGGCGGTGAGCGTCTCGGCCTGCGCGTCGGTGGCGGCGGTCGAGCGCTTGATCGCGCTGCCCAGCGCGGCGCCGACGCCTTCGGAGGCCTCCGCGACGATCCGCCCCGTCATCGCGCCGACACGCGCGTCGAGACCGTCGAGCGTCGCCGAGAGCCGATCGGTGGCGAGCGCGAAGTCGCGCGCGGCGGTCGAGACATGCTCGCCCGTCTCCGCCGACATCGCATCGCCGGTTGCGACGACGGCGGACGGGGCCCCGCGCCCCGAGAGCAGATCATTGTGCCGCCGCGCTTCGACGAGTTGCTCGGCGGCGATGCGCTGCGGCGAGACCGCCAGCGTTCCCGCCTCGATCCGATCGCACAGACGTTGCAGCCGGCGGTCGAGGCTCGAATGCCAGCGGCGATCGAACACGCGCAGGATGATCGACGACAGCACGCCGCCGATCGACGTCCAGAACTTCGCCGCGGTGATGTGGAGCAGCGCCACCAAGGCCAGCTGCATGTTCGCCGGGTCCGCGCTCGCGCCCATCGCCTGCACCGCCTTGAGCAGCGCCGCCACGATGCCGAGGAAGGTGAAGGTCAGCCCGATCGCGACGAAAATGTTCGCCCACCACGCCAGCACGCGCGTCTCGTCGCCGAGATGCAGGAAATAATTTTCGGGTCGCGCAGTGGCTCTTAGCGGGGTCTCGGCAGGGTCGAGCAATGTCCCGCGGAACTGGCGCCAGGCATGCCGCAGCCCGCTTGCTCCGGGACCGCCCGCCGACATCGCCGCATCGACCTGGGGAAAGGCGTTGGCAAACGCGCGCTGCGCCTCTGCGTCGCCCTCCGCATCCGCGACGAAGGCGGTGACCGCCAGCCGATCCGACAACTGCCGCGAGAACGGGGCGTAATGCCGTCGATAATTGTAGACGATGATCCACGCGCACCAGCCGAGCAGGCCGAAGGCGAACCAAAGCGCGATATTCTCGATCGAGAACAGCGCCTCGACACCCGCGTCGATGCCGTCGAACAGCGAATTGAAGGGGTTCATGCGATCCTGTCGAAGCGGGGCTTACGGTGCCGCAACCTTAGTCCCTGTCCCAGATCGGACCAGCCTTTTCGACAGGGGTTCACCGATGCCGGCGCGCGAAAACCGCGATCGCGACGCCGACCGACACCGCCGCGCCGATCGCGATGCCCCAGGGCCCGAACCCCGGCAGCCAGCGGTCGATCGCATGGCCGAACACATAGCCCGCGACGGTGAACACCGGCCCCCACACCGCCGCCGCGATCAGGTTGAGCGCCACGAACCGCGCGACGGGCACGCGCGACGTCCCGATCGCGACGGGTGCCACCGCGCGCAGCCCGTAGGCGAAGCGGAAGAACAGCACCGAGGCGACGGGATGCCGCTCGATCACCCCCAGCATCCGGTCGAACGCCGGCCGCTTGCGCATCCCTGCGACCCAACGGCTCGATCGCGCGTAGCGACCCAGGAAGAACCACATCTGGTCGATCAGCAGCGATCCCGCGCTCGCCGCCGCGATAGCCGCCCACAGCGACACAAGATGGCGATGCGCGAGGAAGCCGCCCGCGATCGCGAACGGTTCGCCCTCGATCCCGGCGCCGACGAAGACCGCGGGGAGTCCGAAGCGGACGATGAGCGCGTCTAATGCCATGTCCCCCGATGGCCGGTCTGGCGCGCGATGTCACCCGGCTATCGCCTACTCTCCTACTAGTCGTCGCGCGCGTCGCGCAACGCCTCGATCTCTTCCTCGGTCTTGTGCTCGATACCCGCGATCTCGTCGCGCGCGCCCGTCTTGGCGATGACGAGCTCGTCGATCTTGAGATGCAGTGCCGCCTCGCGTCGTCGCTGCTGGTTGAGCACCATCTGCGTGAGGATGAAGCTGCCGATTGACATCGTCGAGGCGAGCCCGGTCTCGCTGCCTCCGCAGAGCATCCACAGGATGCACGCGAACAGCACGAGCATCTGCGTACCGGGATGCGCTGCCGCATCCGCCACCGACGTCGAGACCCGCCGCATGCCGTGAAAGATGATCCGGATCGCGGCACTCCCTTGCGTCTGTCTCGCTTAAATCCGCTGGATTGTATAAAGTTGCGCATCATCCGGTGGATCGGATCGCGAGAGCGGCGCGTTGCTCGGCGATGATAGATATGCCGCATCCGATCGATGGCCACGTCAGCTTTTCCGCCGAATGGGATGGCTTTCCCCGCACCATCCTCATCCTCAACGAGGCGATTGAGCAGGCCGCCGGTCATCCGCTCGATCGCGATGCCGCGGCCGCCTATGTCCACCAGCACATCGATCGCTTCCTGGCGATCGCCAAGCGCGTCTCCGCCGCCGCGCCGATCCCGGCGGCACGCATCGTCACGATCGACGAACTGAACGCGACGGACTAACGTCCGGCGATGCGATCGCATCCGCTCAAGCTGTTCTTCGATGGCGGCTGCCGGCCCAATCCGGGCGTGATGGAGACGGCCGTCGTCGCAAAAGGAGCGACGCATCACCGTGCCGATCTCGGCCACGGCACCAACAATGACGCCGAATGGCTGGCGCTGCTCCACGCCATGGCGCGGGCGGTCGAGCTGTCGGCGACCGATATCGTGCTGGTCGGCGATTCGGCGCTGGTGCTCAACCAGGCGAAGGGGCTGTGGCCCTGCCGCAGCGAATCGCTGCGCGTCCATCTCGAAGCCTTCCGCCTGCTCGCGCCGTCGTTCGCCTCGCTCCGCTTCCGGCAGATCGGCCGCGCGCAGAACCTCGCCGGCATCGCGCTCGAGCGCGTGCACGGCCGGTTATAGCGCGCACCGCCGTTGACGGGCACGCCCGGGATGCGCCAAGTCGCATCGACCGGCAGGAGAGAGCGGCGCGTGGCGAACGACAGGCAGATCAAGCGCATATTGTTGGCGAGCCTCGTCGGCACCTCGGTCGAATTCTACGATTTCTACATCTACGCGACCGCGACCAGCCTGGTGTTCGGGCCGCTGTTCTTCCCCGGCAGCTCGCCTTCGGCGCAATTGCTCTCCTCCTACGCCAGCTTCGGTCTCGCCTTCTTCGCGCGACCGCTGGGCGGCGCGCTGTTCGGGCATTTCGGCGACCGGATCGGGCGCAAGTCGACGCTGGTCGCCTCGCTGCTGCTGATGGGCGTATCGACCGCCGCGATCGCGCTGCTGCCGACCTATGCGACCGCGGGCTGGATCGCGCCCGCATTGCTCTGCCTGCTGCGCTTCGGACAGGGCATCGGGCTGGGCGGCGAGTGGAGCGGCGCGGCGCTGCTCGCGGTCGAGAATGCGCCGCCGGGCTGGCGCGGGCGGTTCGGCACGGCGCCGCAGCTCGGCGCGCCGGTCGGCTTCCTCGCCGCCAACGGCTTCTTCCTCGCACTTGGCGCGTGGCTGACGCCCGATCAGTTCCGCGACTGGGGCTGGCGCATCCCGTTCCTCGCCAGCGGGCTGCTCGTCGGGCTCGGGCTATGGGTCCGGCTCAAGCTGACCGAGACCGCCGCCTTCGCCGCAGCACTCGAGGAATCGCCACCACCGCGCGTGCCGATCGCCGACGTGCTGCGCAGCCATCTGCGCGTCACCATCGCGGGGACGCTGGGCGTCGTCGCCTGCTTCGCGCTCTACTATATCGCGACCGCCTTCGCGCTCGGCTACGGCACCACGACGCTGGGCTATGCGCGGCAGGCGTTCCTCAAGGCGCAGCTCGGCGCGATCCTGTTCATGGCGGTGGGGATCATGGCGGCGGGCTGGCTGTCGGACCTGTTCGATCCGCGCCGCGTGCTGATCGTCGGATGCCTGGGCACGATCCTCGTCGGCGCGCTGCTGTCGCCCTTGCTCGGTGGCGGATCGATGACCGGCGTGTTCGTCTTCCTGTCGCTGGGGCTGCTCGCGATGGGCTTCGTCTACGGCCCGCTCGGCGCGTGGCTGCCCGGGCTGTTCCCGCCGCAAGTGCGTTATACGGGAACCTCGCTTGCCTTCAACATCGGCGGGATCATCGGCGGCGGTCTCACCCCGGCGCTCGCCAAGATGATCGCCGACAAGGGCGGCCTCGCACCCGTCGGCGGCTATCTGGCGGGTGCGGCGGTGCTGAGCATCATGGGGCTGCTGTTTGCCGGCCGCTCGCGCACCGACCACGACGTACCAGTCGCGATTCTCGAGCCATGAGCGGCGACCGACTGGCGCTCGCCGGCCGCCCCGATTAAGCGGGCCGCATGACGACAGACATCGAGATCGCCCGCGCCGCCACCCTCCAGCCCATCGCGGCGATAGCCGGGATACTCGGCATTCCCGACGCGGCCATCGAACCCCATGGCCGCCACAAGGCCAAGATCGACCCGCACTGGCTCAAGCAAAAACAGGCCGAGGCGACCCCGGGCAAGCTGATCCTCGTCACCGCGATCAATCCGACGCCCGCGGGCGAAGGCAAGACGACAACCTCGATCGGCCTCGCCGATGCCCTGGCGCGATCGGGGCGCAGCACGGTGCTGTGCCTGCGCGAGCCCTCGCTTGGCCCCTGTTTCGGGCAGAAGGGCGGCGCCACCGGGGGCGGCCGCGCGCAGGTCGCGCCGATGGAGGACATCAACCTCCACTTCACCGGCGACTTCCACGCGATCACCGCCGCGCACAATCTGCTGGCCGCGATGCTCGACAATCATATCCATTGGGGCAACGCGCTCGACATCGACGTGCGGCGGATCGTGTGGCGCCGCGTGCTCGACATGAACGACCGCGCCCTGCGCGACGTCGTCCAGTCGCTCGGTGGCCCCGCCAACGGATATCCACGCGAATCGGGGTTCGACATCACCGTTGCCTCCGAGGTGATGGCGATCTTCTGCCTCGCCGAGGACCTGGCCGACATGGAGACGCGACTCGGCCGCATCGTCGTCGCCTACACGCGCGACAAACGGCCGGTGACGGCGCGCGACCTCAAGGCGGACGGCGCGATGACGGTGCTGCTCGCCGAGGCGATCAAGCCCAATCTGGTCCAGACGCTGGAGGGCACGCCCGCCTTCATCCACGGCGGCCCGTTCGCGAACATCGCGCATGGCTGCAACTCGGTGATCGCGACACGCGCGGGGCTCGCGCTCGGCGACTATGTCGTGACCGAAGCGGGGTTCGGCGCCGATCTGGGTGCGGAGAAATTCTTCGACATCAAGTGCCGGCAGGCGGGCCTCGCGCCCACCGCGGTGGTGATCGTCGCCACGGTGCGCGCGCTGAAAATGAACGGCGGCGTCGCCAAGACCGATCTGGGTCGCGAGGATGTCGAGGCGGTGCGGCGCGGCGCGGTCAACCTCGTCCGCCATATCGAGAATGTCCGCCAGTTCGGCGTGCCGGTGGTGGTCGCGATCAACCATTTCGTCACCGACAGCGACGCCGAGATCGCGGCGGTCCAGCATAGCGCCGCGGTGCAGGGCGCGCCCGCGATCCTCTGCCGGCATTGGGCCGAGGGCGGTGCCGGCGCGGCCGAGCTTGCCGAGGCGGTGGTCGCGCTTGCCGATGCCGGCGATGCCGAGTTCGCGCCGATCTACGCCGATGGGGTGTCGCTGATCGACAAGATCGAAGCCGTTGCGACGAAGATCTATCGCGCCGAGGCGGTGACCGCCTCGCCCGCGATCCTGGCGCAGCTGCGCGGCTGGGAGGCTGCGGGCTACGGCCATCTGCCGGTGTGCATGGCGAAGACGCAATACAGTTTCTCGACCGACCCAACCCTGCTTGGCGCGCCCACCGGCCATGTCGTGCCGATCCGCGAGGTGCGGCTGGCGGCGGGCGCGGGGTTCGTGGTGGCGATCTGCGGTGAGATCATGGCGATGCCCGGCCTGCCGCGCAAACCCGCCGCCGAGACGATCCGCATCGACGCGGCGGGGCATATCGAGGGGCTGTTCTAGGCTAGCCGTACCCCGGCGAAAGCCGGGGCCCAGGCCCCACCTCGTGGCGAGCGCTGCGCCCGCCATAAAATACGGGCCTGGGCCCCGGCTTCCGCCGGGGAACGGTCAGCTTGTGACGGGGGCGAGCATCCCTGCCGCATCGATCTCGACCGAAAGCGCCTCGTAATCCCGCACCGTCACATGTGGCGTCGCGATCGGATGCGCGTGGGTCGCGGTGATCACGACCACCGCCGCGCCCGCCGCCTCGGCCGCTGCGATCCCGGCCGCGGCATCCTCGAACACCAGGCAATCCTTCGCCGTGACGCCGAGCCGCTCGGCCGCGAGCAGAAAACAGTCTGGCGCTGGCTTGCCGCGCTCGACATCCTCTGCGGTGATGAACAGCGGCGGCAGCGGCAGCCCCGCCGCCGCAAGCCGTCGTTCCGCCAGCAGACGCGGCGCCGAGGTGACGATCGCCCAGCGATCCGCCGGCAGCGCGCGCAAAAAGGCCGCGGCGCCCGCGATCGCGTCAATGTCGTCAATGTCGTCCATCTCGGCGCGCGTGATCGCCGCGGCCTCGGCGACCGGATCGACGCCGGGCAGACCGAGCCGCCGGACCGTCTCGACCGATTGCACGCCGTGGATCGTCGGCAGGAACGCTTCGACATCAAGGCCATGGCCGCGCGCCCACGCCGCCCACACGCGCTCGGCCGACGCGATCGAACTCAGGATCGTGCCGTCCATGTCGAACAGGAAGGCGGCGAAGCGTTGGTGGGGGAAGAGGGAGTGGTACACGCAGAACTCGCTTTCGAAAATGCCGCTCGGTCGGTGAAGGATAGAAGCGGCAGTGCTCCTGCGTAGGCAGGAGCCCAGGTGAAGGGCCGTAGCGTTCGAAACCCTGGGCTCCTGCCTGCGCAGGAGCACGATGATTTCAGCCCGCGCGCGTCGCCAGATAGGCACTGACCGCCGAACGCAGCGTCTCGCCGCCATGGATGCCGAGCTTGGTCCGACGCCACAGGATATCGTCGACGCTCTTCGCCCACTCATGCTCGACCAGATAATCGACCTCGCGCGTCGACAGGCCGTAGCCGAGATCGTCGAGCGAGGTCGCATCGCCCAGCACGCGGTCGATCCGCGTACCATAGGCGTGCGCCATGCGTGTCGCGGTGGTCTCGTCGAGGAAGGGCCAGCGCTGGCGCACCGTCTTGAGGAACGCCGCGAAATCGGCGCCCGGCAGGTCGCCGCCGGGCAGCGGCACGCCCGCGGTCCACGGCTTGCTCATCGCCGGCAGGAATGGCGCCAGCTTTTCGAGCGCATGTTCGGACAGGCGCCGATAGGTGGTGATCTTGCCCCCGAAGGCCGAGAGCACCTGCGGCGACTCGTCAGTGCCGAGCCGCAGCACATAGTCGCGCGTTACCTCGGACGCATTGGCGTGGCCGTCGTCGAACAGCGGCCGCACGCCCGAATAGCTCGACACGACGTCGTGCGGGCGCGTCTGCCGGGTGAAGTAGCGGTTGACGCTGGCGCACAGATACTCGGTCTCGTCGGGGTCGATCGTCGGGTGCGAGGGATCGCCCTCGAACGGCTTGTCGGTGGTGCCGATCAGCGTGAGATCGTCCTGATAGGGGATCGCGAAGACGATCCGCTTGTCCTCGTTCTGGAGGATGTAGGCGTGATCGCCGTCGAACAGCTTGGGGACTATGATGTGGCTGCCCTTGACCAGCCGCGGCGGGTTCTCGGCGTGCGCCTGCGGCATGTCCTCGAGCACCTTGCCCACCCACGGCCCGCCAGTGTTGGCGATCGCGCCTGCGGTGACGGTGCTGCCGTCGCCGAGCCGAGCAACCCAGCGGTCGCCCTCGCGTTTGGCGCCCTCGAAGCTGGTGTGCGTGCGGATGTCGGCGCCGCGCTCGGCGGCGTCGATCGCGTTCAGGACGACCAGTCGCGCATCGTCGACCCAGCCGTCCGAATAGACGAAGCCGCGCTTGATCGGCTTGAGCCCCGCGCCCCATTTGGTCTTGTCGAGCCGCACGCCGATCGACTTGGGCAGCCGGGTGCGGCCGCCGATATGATCGTAGAGGAACAGCCCCATCCGGATCAGCCAAGCCGGGCGCATTCCCTTGGCGAGCGGCATCACGAAGCGCATCGGCTTGATCAGATGCGGCGCGACATCAAGGAGCTTCTCGCGCTCGGCCAGCGCCTCGCGGACGAGGCGGAACTCGTAATATTCGAGGTAGCGCAGGCCACCGTGGATCAGCTTGGTGCTCGCCGACGAGGTGTGTTCGGCGAGGTCGTCGCGCTCGACCAGCAGCACGCGTAGGCCGCGGCCTGCGGCGTCGCGCGCGATGCCCGTGCCGTTTACGCCGCCGCCGATCACCAGCAGGTCGAAATCCGTATCGCTCATGATGTCACGCCTTGATCGTCGATCGGGTCCGGCTGAGCGCTTCCTGCCATCCCGCCTTGAGGCCGGCGCGCTCGTCCTTGGTCATGTCGGGCTTGAACGTCCGTTCGCCCTTCCAGGCTGCAGAAATATCGTCGATGCCGCTCCACACGCCGACCGCCATGCCCGCGAGGAACGCGGCGCCTGCCGCGGTCGTCTCGATATTGGCGGGGCGCGCGACCTCGGTGTCGAGCATGTTCGCCAAAAACTGGCAGAACCAGTCGTTCGCCGCCATGCCGCCATCGACGCGGATCTGGCGCGCGTCGCGCGCGCCGTCGGCGACCATCGCATCGACCAGATCGGCCGTCTGGTAGGCGACCGATTCGAGCGCGGCGCGCGCGATATGCGATCCGGTCGCCGCGAAGGTGAGCCCGGTGATCGTCGCGCGCGCATCGGGATCCCAATGCGGCGCGCCCAGGCCGACGAAGGCCGGCACCACGTAGACGCCGTCGTTTCCGTCGAGCTTGGTCGCCATGTCGTCGGTGTCCGCCGCGCGGTTGATCAGGCCGAGCCCGTCGCGCAGCCATTTCACCGCCGCGCCTGCGACGAAGATCGATCCTTCGAGCGCGTAGGTGATCTTGCCGTCGAGCTGATAGGCGATGGTCGTGAGCATGCCGTTCTTGCTCGTCACCGCCTCCTTGCCCGTATTGAGCAGCACGAAACAGCCGGTGCCGTAAGTGGATTTGGCATCGCCGCGCTCGAAACAGGCCTGGCCGACGACTGCGGCCTGCTGGTCGCCCGCCATGCCGCCGATCGGGATGCTCTTGCCGAGCAGATCGGTCGTCGTCTCGCCGAAGATGGTGGAGTTGTCCTTGACCTCGGGAAGCAGGCTTTCGGGGATGTCGAGCATCTTGAGCATGTCGGCGTCCCACGCGCCCTTGTGGATGTCGAACAGCAAGGTGCGCGAGGCGTTGGAGGCGTCGGTGGCGTGGACCTTGCCGCCGGTGAGGCGCCACAACAGGAAGCTGTCGATCGTGCCGAAGGCGAGTTCGCCCTTCTCGGCACGCGCGCGCACCCCGTCGACCTCGTCGAGGATCCACTTGAGCTTGGTGCCCGAGAAATAGGGGTCGAGGATGAGTCCGGTGCGCTCGCGGACCAGCGGCTCGTTGCCGTCGGCCTTGAGCTGCGCGCAGAATTTGGCGGTGCGGCGGTCCTGCCAGACGATCGCGTTGTGGACGGGCTTGCCGGTCTTGCGGTCCCAGACGACGACGGTCTCGCGCTGGTTGGTGATGCCGATCCCGGCGATCGTGCCGCCATCCTTTTCGGCGACCGCCTTCATCGTCGCGACCGTATCGCGCCAGATGTCCTCGGCGTCGTGCTCGACCCAGCCGGGATTGGGATAATGCTGGTCGAACTCGTGACGCTCGGTGTGGCGGGGTACGCCGTCGGTGCCGAAGGTCATGCTGCGCGTCGAGGTGGTGCCCTGGTCGATTGCCAGGATGATGGTGTCGCTCATGGCTTAGCTCTCCTGAATCATTGCGGGCCGGCCACCGGCTTGTCGCGGGGCAGGAAAGGGCGGATCAGCAGATGCTGCGCACCGCCGCCGATCAGACCGCCGATCAAAGGTGCGACGATCGGCACCCACCAATAGTTGCCGACCCCGGGGAAGGCGGATTCGTTCCACCCCATCAGCCACGCGAAGCTGCGCGGCCCGAAGTCGCGCGCGGGGTTCAACGCCCACGCCTCGAGATAGCCGGCCGACGCGCCGATGACCGCGACCAGCAGCCCGATCACGATCGCGCCAAAATTGGCCTGCGGTGCCATCGTGTTGAACTCGTCGGTGATGGCGAAGATGCCGAACATCAGCAGCCCGGTCAGGATGATCTCGTCGACGAAGCCCTTCATCGGCGTCACCGCGGTGCCGGGCGAGGTGAAGAACACGCCCGCGGCACCGCCGCCGGCGCGGGTGAGATGCTGCGTCGCGTTGAAATGGTCGATGACGTTGTAATAGAGTGCATAGGCGATCGCCGCGCCAAGGAAGGCGCCGACCACCTGCGCGCCCCAATAGAGCGGCACCTTCTTCCACGGGAAGCCGCGATAGACCGCGAGCGACAGTGTCACGGCGGGATTGGCATGCGTGCCCGACACCGCGCCGGTGACATAGATCGATAGCGAAACCGCTATCCCCCAGGTGATGCAGACGCCCCAATAGGCGGTCTTGTAGGGGCTCGGATCGTAGAGGATGTACATGCCCGCGACCGAACAGCCGATGCTCATGACGATCAGGATTGCCACTGCTTCGGAAATCAACTCGCCCAGCAACGCCTTGCGATTGGGGTCCATCAGCGTGTCTCTCTCTCCGGTCGGCGCACGTCTAGCGCGTCGATCTCGTTATGCGGTCGTCACGACATCGGTGCAATGCTCCGACTCATAGATCAGTTCCATTTGGCAACGTATTTGACGGCGGCGGCGATGACAACGTTGCCGATCGCGATCCGCGCTTGCGGAATGCGGCGAGTTTTGGTGCAAGGGCCCGCGATAGTCCCCGGGCGTCGAAAAGCCTGCAGCCACGAGCGAGTATGACCCCATGACCGACGAAACGACGATCCAGCAGATGGCGGCGCAGATGGCGGACAAGGGCGGCTTCATCGCGGCGCTCGATCAGAGCGGCGGATCGACGCCGGGCGCGCTCAAGCTCTACGGCATTCCCGAGGACAGCTATTCGGGCGACGCCGAGATGTTCGCGCTGATGCACGCGATGCGCGTGCGGATCATGACTGCGCCCGCCTTCACCGGCGACAAGGTGATCGCCGCGATCCTGTTCGAGGCGACGATGGACGGCGAGGCGGCGGGCGTGCCGGTGCCGACCTATCTGTGGAAAGAGCGCGGCATCGTTCCTTTCCTCAAGATGGACAAGGGGCTTGAGGCCGAGGCCGGCGGCGTCAGCCTGATGAAGCCGATCCCGGGGCTCGACGCGCTGCTCGATCGCGCGGTCGGGCTCGGTATCTTCGGCACCAAGATGCGCTCGACGATCAACCTGCCCTCGCCGAGCGGGATCGCTGCGATCGCCAGGCAGCAGTTCGAGATCGCCGCGCAGATTTCGGCGCACGGGTTGGTCCCGATCCTCGAGCCCGAGGTGCTGATCAAGAGCCCCGACAAGGCGGGTGCCGAGGCGATCCTGCTCGCCGAGCTCACCAAGGGCCTCGATGCGCTGCCCGAAGGCGAGCAGGTGATGCTCAAGGTGACCATCCCCGAGCAGGCCGACCTCTACGCGCCGCTGATCGCGCACCGCAACGTCACGCGCGTCGTCGCGCTGTCGGGCGGTTATTCGCGCGACGAGGCCTGCGCCAAGCTCGGCCACAATCACGGCATGATCGCGAGTTTTTCGCGCGCGCTGCTCGGAGGCCTGCGGGTCGACCAAGACGATGCCACTTTCGACGCGACGCTCAAGACCGCGATCGACCAGATCTACGCAGCCTCGACGCAGAAGGGCTGATCCACCGTGCTCCGGCGCAGGCCGGAGCGTTGGAACGGGCCACGGCGTCTGCTTCCAGCGCTCCGGCCTACGCCGGAGCACGCGCGACGGGGTGCGCGGGCACACCCGCCCCCCTCGACAAGCGCGCACCGGCTCACCATTTTGGGGACCGAACGGGAGACCCACCATGGCCGACTATCGCAAGACCCCCGAAGCCGTATCCGCGCTGACTCCCGAACAATATCGCGTCACGCAGGAAAGCGGCACCGAGCGCCCCGGCACGGGGCCGCTGCTCGGCAACAAGGCGCCCGGCGTCTATGTCGACATCGTCTCGGGCGAGCCGCTATTCGCCAGCGCCGACAAATATGAGAGCGGCTGCGGCTGGCCGAGCTTCACCAAGCCGATCGAGCCCGCCAACGTCGCCGAACTGCGCGACACGGCGCACGGTATGCTGCGTACCGAAGTGCGCTCGAAGCATGGCGACAGCCATCTCGGCCATGTCTTCCCCGATGGTCCGCGCGATCGCGGGGGTCTGCGCTACTGCATCAACTCGGCGTCGCTGCGCTTCGTCGCGCGCGAAGACATGGAAGCCGAAGGTTACGGCGCCTATCTGCAGCAAGTGGAGGAAATCGCATGACCACCGAAACCGCACTTTTGGCAGGCGGCTGCTTCTGGGGAATGCAGGATCTGATCCGCAAGCAGCCCGGCGTGCTCTCGACGCGCGTCGGCTATTCGGGCGGCGAGGTGCCCAATGCGACCTATCGCAACCATGGCAATCACGCCGAGGCGATCGAGATCGTCTATGATCCGGCCGTGACGAGCTATCGCGCGATGCTCGAGTATTTCTTCCAGATCCACGATCCGACGACCAAGAACCGCCAGGGCAACGACATCGGCGCGAGCTATCGCTCGGCCATCTTCTACACCTCGCCCGAGCAGAAGGCCGTTGCCGAGGATACGATCGCCGACGTCGAGGCCTCCGGCCTGTGGCCGGGCAAGGTCGCCACCGAAGTCTCGCCCGCGGGTGATTTCTGGGAGGCCGAGCCCGAGCATCAGGATTATCTCGAGCGTATTCCGCACGGCTATACCTGCCACTTCGTCCGTCCGGACTGGAAACTGCCGCACCGCGCGACTGCGACGGCCTGAGACGGCCAGGCTCGTACGGCTACGGTTTCGGGTTGACGGGCCGCGATGCACAGGCTTGGCATCGCGGCCTGCAATGCGCCGAGGAAACAGATGAGCGACCTACCCTATCGAGCGGCCCGGCGGACGTGTCGCCGCGTCGGCGGAGCGTCCTGATGGCATCGGATGGCGCCCGCGCGCCGCTGATCGCGGTGATCGGCTGTGACGGATCGGGCAAGTCGACCGTCAGCGAGGCGGTGCTCGCCTGGGCCAAGCGCTTCGGCCCCGCCGAGGCGGTGCATCTCGGCAAGCAGTCGGGCAATGTCGGGCGGGCGCTCGCGCAGTTGCCGTTCGTCGGCAAGTCGGTCGACAAGGCGATCGTCCACCAGTCCAAGGAAACCTACGGCCAGCGCGGCGCCAAGAACCCCAAGCTGCTGCCCGCGCTCGTCGTGTTCGGTTTCCAGCTCAGGCGTCTGCGTCGTTTCCGACGGATGATGGCGCTGTGGAAGCGCAACGTGATCATCGTCTCGGATCGCTTCCCGCAGGTCGACGTGCCCGGCGCCTATGACGGCACGCTGTTCTCGACGAATTCGCCAGCGAGCCCGCTGGTTCACTGGATGGCGACGCGTGAGCGTGCGCAGTTCGAGTGGATGACCAGCCACCGCCCCGATCTGGTGATCCGGCTCAACGTCGATCTCGACACCGCCTGCGCGCGCAAGCCCGACCATCGACGCGACTCGTTGCAGAAGAAGGTGCTCGCGACGCCGCTGTTCACCTTCAAGGGCGCACCGATCGTCGATATCGACAGCACGCAGCCGCTCGCCGACGTGATCGCGCAGGCGCGGGCCGCGGTGACCCGGACGCTGACCGAACGGGGCTATACGCAGCAGGCAGCCTGATCAGGCCGCCGCCAGGCCCGGGTGGCAGGCATCCGCTAGGCTCTGCTCGAGCCGACGGAGTCGCGCCCCGATCTCGGGCGGCAGCGGGAACGTCTCCGCATGATAATCCTGCGCGCCGCTCAGCCGGCGCTCGATCATGCCGTCGTGCATCCCGCCCATCATGCCGTTGATCGTGCTGATGAACAGCGTGATCTGGCGGTGATAGGCCGAGGGGTAGAGCGTGTTCATGCTGTCGTATATCGCCATCATGCGGCTGGCGATCTTGCGGACCTCGTGAAACTCCTTGCCGGTCACGCCGGACTTGGCGAGGAAATCGCGGATGACGCCGAGCTCGCCGTTCACATAGGCGCGGAACTGCGCGCGGCTGCTCGGCCGGAAGCGATCGAGCCCGCGCTTCATCCGGCGATAGGCGACGCGTGTCAGCAGCACGCGCAACATCACCGCGCGCGCCGCTACGCCGAGCGCACGGCCGTTCTTGAGCGCGTCCTGGAGATGCCCCATCGTCTTGGTGAACTGGTGCAGTGCGGGCGAATAATGATGCGTCTCGTCGAAGATCATCGAGGCGAAGCGCAGTTGCTTGAAGCGCGCGCGGATGTCCTTGAATTCGTTCATGTCCGCCTCGCTGAGGCGACGGCCCAGCGTCAGCTTGATCGCGAGACGGATCAGCGCGTGGCGGTGGACGCCGGTATCCCAGAGCTGGCGCGCGAGCGCGAAGCTGCGCGCGAACTGATCGGGCCCGTAATCGAGGTGCATCGTCTCCGGCAGCGTCGCGTCGAGATGGATGTCGTCATGGACCTGGATCGCCGCGAACAGCGTCTCGCATTGGCGCGCGGTCACGGGCGGCAGTTCGCGCATGCGCTCGATCGACGCGGACGGAGCGCCTGTGTTGGTCGTCATACGGTATCCCGGATACAAAGTGGCGTCGGCATAGTGGTTTCCGTAAACAGGCGCAAAGTCGCATGGGCCAAATGGCTCTGCGCGACTCGCGCATGGCGATGTTTCGTGCTTATTGCAGGGGTGTTACGACGCGTTTCCAGGCGCATGGTAACGATCCCGAATCCGGCATATCGACGACGTGCCATCGCAGGATTCGGGGAATAGACAGGGGAATGGCGAGTGCTGTCCAGACGCGAGGCCGTGCGCCGATGATCGGCAAATACGGCGCGATCGCAGGACTTTGCGCGGCCGCTGCTTTGTTGCTCGCCGCACCGGGAATCGGCCTTGGCTGGGGCGTGCCGATCGCGCTGCTGCTGATCGCCGGGGCGGGCGCGACCGCGTTCGCGTGGCCGATCCTGGATCCTGCCGCGATCGATGCGCCGATGGCGCCGCTGATCGCGCTGGTCGGGTGCGACGGCTCGGGCAAGTCGACGCTGTCCAACGACATTATCGCCAAATTCTCGCCTGAGCGACGCATCGCGCTCTGCTATCTGGGCCTCGGATCGGGCGAGCTCGGCGCGCGGATCAAGCGCTGGCCGTTGATCGGCATACGGCTCGAGCGACGGATCGCCAAGCGCGCAGGCCAGACGCGCACCGCCGGCCGCACGATACCCGGGTTCGGCACCGCGCTCGTCGTCTACCTCTTCTCGGTCGTACGCCTGCGCCGCTTCCGCCGCGTGCTCGCGCTGCGTCGGCGGGGCGTCACCGTCGTCACCGATCGCTATCCGCAGATCGAGGTGGCGGGCTTCTACGATGGCCCGGGGCTTGCCGCGGGCCGCCCCGGCAATCGCGCGGTGGCTGCGCTCGCGCGCCAGGAGATGCGGATGTACCGATGGATGGCGAGCTTCCTGCCCGACGTCGTGATCCGCCTCAACGTCGATCTCGAGACCGCCTATGCACGCAAGCCCGATCACGGTTACGAGCTGTTGCGGCGCAAGGTGGAGGTGACGCCCAGCCTGCGCTTCAACGGCGCGCCGATCGTCGATCTCGACTCGCGTGAACCCTATCCGATCGTGCGTGCGGCGGCAGACCGGATCGTCCGCCAGACGCTCGATACGGCGTCGGCGCGCTGACGGCGATCGGATCGCGACGATGCCGGCCGCCGGAACTCCTGCATGGCTATGGGACGTGTTCGCCGTCACCACGCCCGCGACCGCGCTGACGATGCTGGCGGTGGCGCGCGGCTGGACGGATCGCGCCGACCGCCGCCTGTTCGACCGGCTGCAGTTCGCGGCGACGCGCGCGGACGGCAAGCCCAGGCGCCTCGCGACGGCGGCACGAGACATCGTCGCGCTCGGCGGCGACACGCTGCGTATCCTGTTCGTGCTCGGCTGCGTGCTCGGACTGATCGCGGACCGGCGCGCGACGACGGCTGCGGCGCTGTTCGGGGTCGCCGCGGTGGCAAGGCTGTCGCTGTTCCTGCTCAAGCGCGTGGTGCGGCGCCCGCGGCCCGACGTCGATCGTCAGGCCGTCGTCACCTTCACCTCGAGCTTTCCGAGCGGCCATACCTTCATGGCGGTGGTGACCTTCCTCGCCGCCGCGATCCTCATCCCGGTCGGCATGCCGCCGATGCTCGTCGACGTCGCGATCGGTTTCGCGCTGATCGCCGCGCTGCTGATCGGCGTGGTGCGCGTCGCGCTGGGGGTGCATTGGCCGACCGACGTCGCGGCGGGCTGGCTCGCCGCGATCGCATGGACCTGCGGTTCGCTGCTGCTGGTCGGCCGCCTGCTGAACTGATGCTCGGGCCCGCGTTGATCGGCGGTATCAGACCTCTACGAGTTGCCCGCGCCGCGCGATCTCGTCAAAGAGTTGGCCGATCAGCCGGCTGTCGTGACGCGCCAAGGCCTCCTCGATCGCCTGCTTGATCTGCTTGTCGGTCAATCGCGTCAGCGGGTTGCCGTACATGATATCCTCGCTCCGATCCGGCCCGGTCTTTTCCGCGGAGCCTTGTCTGCGACCATGGTAAACAACCCGTTAACGTCTCGAGGCGGCGTCTCCGGGGACTCTCCCGCCTTGACCATTCGGGCAGTTGCGCGCACAGGGAAGCATTGGCGACCGCTCAGGTGACCGCCGGATCGCATACTGGCAGCGCTGGCTTCCGCGTGTGAAAGCGACACGTGGTCGCGACCCAGCAGGACTTGCCAGGATCAACATGTCGAGAATCGCAGTGCGCCCCTATCTGGTGGCGAAGGATGCCGAAGGCAGTTTCCGCGTGACGGTGCGCACGACGCGCCTCAATTCACAGGGCTACCCGCTGGTTACCTCGACGATGCTCGACGGCGGCTTCCCGACCGCGACGTCGGCGCGGACCTATCTGCGCGACACCTATCAGGCGCAGGCGACGGACATCGCCACCAAATAAGCGCGCCGATCAAGCGCCGGGCGGGCCGCGATTCACCGCGACCGCCGACCTCATCTGAACAGGACTGAAATCATGGGCCAATTGCGCACCGCCAACAAGCGCCACAACCGTACGCTCGCCAAGGCGCTCGCCGCCGACAAGCTCGCCGCCACTGCCGTCGTCAAGGCGCCCGCCACCAAGGTCGCCGCCTGATATAAGCGAGGCCGGCGCCTGACGGCGCTGGCCAGCCGGCGCAAAGCGCGGCACAGTCGCTGCATGATCATACGCAGCGACGAGCATGAGGACATCCCCACCGCCGACGGCGGCGTGATGCGGCTGCACCTCTTCCGTCCCGCGATCGCGGGGCGTTTCCCGGGCGTGCTGCTCTTCTCCGAAATCTACCAGGTCACCGATCCGATCCGCCGGCTGGCGATGATGATCGCGGGCCAGGGCTTCGTCGTCGCGGTGCCCGAGGTCTATCACGAATATGAGCCCGCGGGCACGGTGCTGCGCTACGATACGCCGGGCACCGATCGCGGCAATGCACTCAAGATCGCCAAGCCCGTCGCCGCCTTCGATGCCGATGCGCGCGCGGGCCTCGCGTTCCTTCGCGACCATCCCGCCTGCACCGGCACGCTGGCGACGTTCGGCGTGTGCCTGGGCGGCCATCTGGCCTATCGCGCCGCGCTCGATCCCGCGGTGACCGCAGCGGCCTGCTTCTATCCAACCGACATTCATTCAGGCACGCTGGGTGCGGACCAGCACGACGACAGCCTCGCGCGGATGGGCGAGCTGAAGGCGGAGACGCTGTTCGTCTTCGGACGCGAGGACCCGCATGTGCCCTTTGTAGGACGGCAGGCGATCCGCGCGCGGCTCGAAGAGGTCGGCGCGCGCTACGAATGGCACGAGGTCAACGCCGCGCACGCCTTCCTGCGCGACGAGGGGCCGCGCTACGATCCGGCGCTGTTCCTGCAATCGATCGGGCTGACGATCGCGCTGTTCCAGCGGACGCTGCACGCGGTCGACTGAGCCGACCGCGCCGCGAGACGCTTATTTCTTGCGGTTCTTCCGCGCGGCGTAGCGCGCGTCGCGCGCGGCCTTCTTCTCCGCTTCGGACAGCACGACGGCCTCGACCTTCCTCGAGGCCTCCTCGAGCGCCGCGGCCTTCTTGTCGGCGATCTCCTGCTCGCGCGCGGCCTTCTTGGCCTCGCGCGCCTCGGCCTCGGCCTTCTGTTTGGCCTCGAACGCGGCCCTGCGCTCGGCGAGCACGGCCTCGTCGACGGGCGGCTTGGCCTTGAGCTTTTCAAGCGCTTTCAGCCGCGCCTGTTTGGCGAGCTCGGTACGCTCTTGGAAGGTCGGGTCCTTGAAGAAACTCATGTCGGGCAATGCTCTTTCGCTGCGGCGTCCGAGCCGGCGTGGCCGCCCGGGCGAGCGCTCCATAGCCGCTGTCGCGGCAGAAGGCCACCTGCCCCGTCCGATCGTCGCGCACGCAATTCGCGCGTTGCCGCATCGCCCCGCCGCCCGCTAAGCGGGGCGCTCTTGTATTGGAGCGTATCGCGATGCGGATCGGAAGACGGGAGATGATCGCGGGTGCCGCCGCACTGGGTGGCGCGGCAGCGCTGCCCACCGCTGGCGTCGCGGCCGGTGGCCGCAGCACCACCGAATGGCATGCGCTCGGCGAGGATGTGAAGGCGCAGCTAGCCTGGTCGTGGGATGCCTATCGGGCGCACGCCTGGGGCAAGGACGAGATCAGGCCGATCAGCGGCACCTATTCCAGCTTCCCGCTCAAGCAGCATCATCTCGGGCTCAGCCTGATCGAGGCGCTCGACACGCTGTGGGTGACGGGTCTCGACAGCCGCTTCCAAGACGGCGTCGACTGGGTGAAGACGAGTCTCGACTTCGACGTCGACGGCGAGGTGTCGGTGTTCGAGACCTCGATCCGGCTCGTCGGCGGCCTGCTCTCGGCGCATCACGCCTGCGGCGATCCCGTGCTGCTCGCCAAGGCGAAGGATCTTGCCGACCGCTTGCTCCCCGCCTTCGCGACGCCGACCGGCATGCCGTATCGGCGGATCAACCTGAAGACCGGCGTGGCACGCGAGAGCGTCACCAGCCCCGCCGACATCGCCACCTATCTTCCCGAATGGGGCACGCTCAGCCGGCTGACCGGCGACCCGCGCTATGCGGCCGCCGCCAAAAAGGCGGTGCTCGCGCTGTTCGCGCGCCGCTCCAGGCTCGACATGGTCGCGACGCAGATCGACGTGCTGACCGGCGAATGGCGTTCTCGGACCGCGACCGTCGGCTCTTATTGCGACAGCTTTTTCGAATATCTGTGGGACGGCTGGCAATTGTTCGGCGATGCCGACTGCAAGCGCATGTACGATGTCTGCACCGCGGCGATCCTCAAGCACCAGCAGGTCCGCAAGGATGGCGATCTGTGGTTCGCCGACGTCGATTTCGAGACCGGCCGGATCGTCAGCACCGAGCAGGACGAGCTCGCCTCCTTCTACGGCGGCCTGCTCGGGCAGGGCGGCGCGATGCGCCTCGGCGCGGCCTATACTGAAAGCTGGGCGAAGGTACAGGATCGCTACGGCGTCTTGCCCGAGGCCTATGACTATGCCGCCGCCAAGCCCACGCAGCTCGGCAACGCGCTCCGCCCCGAACTCGCCGACTCCGCCTTCACGCTATGGCTGCTCGACCGCCACCCGCGCTGGCGCGAGATCGGCCGCACGCACTTCCTCAATATGAAGCGCTGGAACAAGGCGCCATACGGTTACACCGACCTCGCCGACGTCACCAGCGATCCCAAGCGGCAGGCGGACCATTGCCCGGGCTATTGGTGGTCCGAGCAGATGAAATATTACTACCTGCTGTTCTCGGACACGCCGCGCTTCGATTACAAACGCAACTATCTGTCGACCGAGGGCAATGTGCTGCTCGGCTTCCGCCGCGACGCCTGATCGGGCGGAAGCCGGGCGACCCGCCTATGCCGACGCGGCGATCCAGCGGTCGCCGACGCTCTGCAGGATATCGAGCGGCACGCGGCCCGAGGCGAGCACCGCCTCGTGGAAATCCTGGATGCGGAATTTCGCGCCCATCTTCGCCTTGGCCTTGTCGCGCAGGCCGGTGAACACCGAATGGCCGAGCTTGTAGCTGCACGCCTGCCCCGGCGTCGAACAATAGCGCTCGACCTCGCGCGCGGCGAACCCAGGCGCTTCGCCGTCCTGCTCGACGAAATAGGCGACCGCCTTCTCACGGCTCCAGCCGAGCGTGTGGATGCCGGTATCGACGACGCAGCGATTGGCGCGGAACAGCTGGAACTTGAGATAGCCGAGCCGCCCGAGCGGATCGTCGTCATACATCCCCATCTCGTCGGCAAGCTGCTCGGCATAGAGCGCCCAGCCCTCGCCATAGCCCGAGAAGCCGCCGGTCTTGCGGATCATCGGCAGGCCCCTGTTGGAGAGCGCAAGCCCACCCTCGAGCTGATGGCCTGGCAGGCCCTCGTGATAGACGGTGGTGGCAAGGCAGAAGCGCGGCCATTCGGCGCTGTCGTGCAGGTTGAAATAGACGAGGCCCGGCCGCGAGCCGTCGATCGCGGGCGACTGCGAGAAGGCCGATGCCGCGCCCGCCTCGGTCTGCGGCGGGACGCGGCGCACCTCGAACTGATAGGGGGGCAGGCGCTTGAAATAGCCGGGCAGCCTGGTGCGGATCGCCGCAAGACGCGCGTTGCAATAGTCGATCGCCTGCGCCTTGCCCGCGTCCGTATTGGGATAGAGCTGGCGCGGATCCTTGTAGAGCGCCGCCATCCGCTGCCCGATCGTGCCGGTGGTGAAGCCCTGCGCCTTGAGCAGCGCATCGAGCCGCGACGAGATCGTCTTCGCCTGATCGAGCCCGAAGCGGTGGACCTCGGCGGAGCTGAGCTTGGTCGTCGTCGTGTTGTGCAGCGCGACTTCGTAGAAGGCCGGTCCCTGCGGGCGCGTCGACAGGCCCGCGTCGTGCGTCGCCTTGGCGCGGAGCGCCCGCGCGGCGGTGATCTGGCGGTCGATCGCGGGCAGTACGCTGGCGTCATATATCTTCGCGGCATCGGCGCCGTACCCGTCGCCGAGCCCCTTGGCGGACGCGCGATGCGCGATCGAGGTCACCACCAGCGCCTGGTCGGCAGGGGTGCGCAATTTGGTCAGCTGCGCGAGCGTAAGATCGAGGATGAAATCGGGCGGCACCATGCCGATGCCGCCATCGTGGCGCATCCGCTCGGTCTCGGCATCGAGCTGCGCACCGAAGGCGGTCAGCCGCGCGAGATAGGCATCGGCGTCGGGCTTGGTCTCGATCTTGTGCTTGGTGTCGAGGAAATCGGGCACGCTCTGATAGGCGCCGGTGTTCTGGCTGACGACATAGGGCGACGGGCCATAGCCGAAGCCACCGAAGTCGAACGCTTCGACGGCTGCGCTCGACCGGCGGGTGTAAAGAACGACGTCATAGTCCAGACGATCGGCCACCGAAAGCGTCGCCGGATCGATCTGCTTGAGCCGGGCGAGCTGGTCGTCGGTCTGCGCCTTTGCGGCGTCGCGGCCGGCTGCGGACAGATCGCTCAGCTTGTAGCGCAGACCGGCGTTCGCACCCTTGTCGAGCCCCAGCTGCGTCGCGCCTTCGGGCCGCAATTGCAGCCCCTCCTCGAAGAAGGCATCGAACAGCGCGGCGAGCTGCGGCGAGCTGCCGGGGGCGAGCGCCGTGCCGCTCGGCGTAGCAGCCGACGCCGACCATGCCGGCAGGGTGGCGCAGGCGGCGCCCGCAGCGGACGACAGCAGGAATGTACGACGGTCAAACATGGGGGTGCCTCCGGACGCGACAGCAAACGCCCGGACGTTAGTCGAATGTCTTCGCCGCGATAGGCCAATTCGGCACCGGCATGATATCCGATCAGCCGACCAGCGCGGTGCGATCGATCGCGGCGATGCTGGTCCGCCCGGTGAGCGCCATCGCAACGCGCATCTCGGCCTCGACCAGCCGCAGCATGTGCGCGACGCCCGCCTGCCCGCCGCCGGAGAGCGCATAGACCCACGCGCGGCCGAGCAGCACGCCGTGTGCGCCCAGCGCGAGCATCCGCACCACGTCGAGCCCCGATCGCACGCCGCCGTCGGCAAGCACGGTCAACCGATCGCCGACGGCATCGGCAATCGGCGGCAGCGCACGTGCGGTCGAGAGCACGCCGTCGAGCTGGCGCCCGCCATGATTGGAGACGACGATGCCGTCCGCGCCGATTTCGGCGGCGATCCTGGCGTCCTCCGGATCGAGGATGCCCTTGATGATCAGCGGACCGTCCCACGTCTCGCGGATGAAATCGAGGTCGCGCCAGCTCACCGTCGGATCGAAATTGCTGCGCATCCAGGCGAAGAAATCCTCGAGACCGCTATTCTTGCCGAGCATCGGCGCGACGTTGCCGAGTTGGTGCGGGCGGCCGTGGACGCCGACGTCCCACGCCCAGCGCGGATGCGTGATCGCCTGCCCCATCCGCCGCAGCGCGCCGGCGAGCCCCGGCGATCCCGCGAGCCCCGAATGATAGTCGCGATAGCGCGATCCCGGCACCGGCATGTCGACCGTGAACACCAGCGCCGAGCAGCCGAGCGCCTTCGCCTTTTCGAGCAGCGCGCGCATGAAGCCGCGATCGCGGATCATGTAGAGCTGGAACCAGAACGGGTCCGCCACGGCGGCGGCGACCTCGTCGAGCGGACAGGCCGAGACGGTCGACAGGCAGAAGGGGATGCCCGCGGCCTCGGCGGCGCGCGCCGCCTGCACCTCGCCGCGCCGCGCGTTCATGCCCGCAAGCCCGATCGGCGCCAGCGCGACGGGCAGCTTGACCGTCCGCCCGAACAGCTCCGCCGATAAGTCGATCGACGACACGTCGGTCAGCACGCGCTGGCGCAGCGCGATCGCCTCGAGATCCGCGACGTTGCGCCTGAGCGTCACCTCCGCATAGGAGCCGCCGTCGATATATTCGAAAAGGAAGGCGGGCAGACGCCGGCGCGCGAGCTCGCGATAGTCGAGCGCGGAGGCGGCCCTTCTCATGCGTCGTCTCGCGGGAGAGCGATGGCCACGCCACGCCGTGTGCAGTCGCCTGGACGGTGGTGCCGCCCATTTCTTCGGTCTATCATGATCACGTTGTCATCGTTGGGCATGACTTCATCGTTGACCGAATTACCGCCGATGCTCAACCACGACTTTCCGCTTCCGCCTTCCCCGCATCCACCAAGGACCATCCCATGAAGCTCTGCCGCTACGGCCCCGCCGGCCAGGAGAAGCCCGGCCTGATCGATGCGGACGGCCGCATCCGCGATCTCTCCGGCCATGTCGCCGACCTGACCGGCGCCGAGATCGGCGTGGACGGCCTCGCCCGCCTCGCCGCGATCGATCCCGCGACGCTGCCGCTGGTCGACGGGTCGCCACGCTACGGCGTGCCGGTCGGCGGCACGCGCACCTTCATCGCGATCGGGCTCAACTATGCCGATCATGCCGCGGAATCGAACCTGCCGATCCCCGCCGAGCCGGTGGTGTTCAACAAATGGGTCTCGTGCCTGCAGGGGCCGAACGACCCCGTCGTGATCCCGCGCGACTCGAAGAAGACCGACTGGGAGGTCGAGCTCGGCGTCGTGATCGGCACGCGCGCCAGCTATGTCGAGCAGGCCGACGCGCTGGCCCATGTCGCGGGCTACTGCGTCGTCAACGATGTCTCCGAACGCCATTGGCAGCAGGAGCGCGGGCCGACGTGGGACAAGGGCAAGGGCTTCCCGACCTTCGGCCCGGTCGGCCCGTGGCTGGTCACCGCGGACGAGGTCGGCGATCCGCAGACGCTCGCGATGTGGCTCGACGTCAACGGCACGCGCCGGCAGGATGGATCCACGAAGACGATGATCTTTTCGGTTGCGGAGATCGTCGCCTATTGCTCGCAGTTCGTGACGCTCGAGCCCGGCGACATCATCACCACCGGCACCCCGCCCGGCGTCGGCCTGGGCCAGAAGCCCG
>Ga0302314_10002717_pt1 | contig 32818 bp, 25 predicted proteins | sample III_Palsa_N2_3_FD_200533 | JGI IMG/M metagenome (GOLD analysis project Ga0302314, IMG submission 200533) | Peat permafrost microbial communities from Stordalen Mire near Abisko, Sweden - III_Palsa_N2_3 | ecosystem: Environmental > Terrestrial > Soil > Palsa > Peat permafrost | place: Sweden...
GGTATCAGGCTGGCGCCGCCGGCGGGGAGTCCTGTTGCCCTGCCGCCGCGCACCGCGCGGCCGGATCTCGCCGATATACCGAGACGGCTGTTGGATCGCCTGTCGATCTTCGCACCGCTCTCGGAGGAAGAGCGGGTTGGCCTCGCCCCAAAGATGAAGCGGCGGACCCACAAGGCGGGCGATGTTCTGGTCGAACAGGGTAGCATCGCCCAAGCGCTGTTCGTCCTGACCGCCGGCGTCCTGGTCGCGCTCCAGGACCGCGGCGCCGGAGAAGAGGAAGTGATGCGCCTCGCCCCAGGAGACAGTTTCGGTGAAGCTGGGCTGCTGGCCGGTGCTGCGACCATGTTCAAGATCAAGGCGCTGACCAAGGCGACCAGCTATGAAATTGCCAAGGCCGACCTTGCGCCGATCCTGAAGGACAGGCCGGCCATCGCCGCTGAGCTCGGGCAGATCCTGGCCCGTCGGCAGGCCGTCGGAAAGGCACGGCTCGAGGAATTTGCCGATCGGGACAAGCCTGGCGAAAATCTGGCAGCACGGCTTGCCGAGCGCGTGAAAGATCTCTTCGGCCTTAGCTGAGTATTTTCCGGTCCTGCTTGGCGCCAAGGCCGGGTGATAAAGTCCGCGGATGCTACACGAATTCCTCACGATCTACCGAACGGACTTGATCGACCGCTGCCGGGAAAGGGTCGTTCAACGGCTCTCACCCGAACAGTCCGACACGGAGCCGGCACACGGAATACCGCGCTTTCTTGACATGATCATCGAGACGCTTCGAGCGGAGCGGATGTCAGAGCCCCTGCCGGACGGCAAGAGTTCCAATGCATCGACCGAGGGGGAGGCGGGTTCCGAGATGGGCGTGTCCGCGACGCAGCACGGTCGCGAACTCATGCAGCGGGGGTTTACCGTTGAACAGGTTGTCCGCGACTATGGCGATCTCTGCCAGGTAATAACGGGTCTGGCCATGGAACACAGTCAGCAGATCGATGTGGAGGAATTTCGAACGCTCAACCGCTGCCTGGACGACGGAATTGCGGATGCCGTCACCGAATTTTCTTACAAGCGCGATCTTTCGAGGGCGGATAGCCAGGCTGAGACACTGAATGAACGCCTGGGTTTTCTGGCGCACGAGCTGCGAAACTTTCTCCAAAAAGCCACGCTTGCCATTCTGGTCATCAAACGCGGAAGTGTGGGAATGGCCGGAGCGACGGGCGCGGTCTTGGACAGCAGCTTGGTTGGAATGAGCAATCTCATCGATCGATCTCTCGCCGAAGTGCGAATGTCGGCCGGAATGCCGGCGCGATACGGAATCATCTCCGTCGCCGATTTCATCTACGATGTGAAAATCTCCGCGTTACTGGAAGCGGACGTCCGCAGATGCAGTTTCACCGTCTCCGTCATTGACCCGACACTTGCGGTTGACGCCGACCGAGACATGCTTTTCTCGGCGGTCGGAAACTTGTTGCAAAATGCGTTCAAATTCACAAGGCATGGTACCGGCATCAAATTGAACGCGTACGCGGAGGCAGATCGCGTGCTGATCAGCGTCGAAGACAGCTGCGGCGGCCTTGCGCCGGGCGTCGAAGAAACAATGTTTCTACCGTATACGCAGAACGGCACCGATAAATCCGGCGTTGGACTTGGACTGGCAATATGCCGGCGTTGCGTCGAGGCAAACAATGGCGTTCTCAGTGTCCGTAGCATTCCCGGCTCTGGGTGCGTCTTTACCATTGACCTGCCTCGGCACGCACTCCCGACTCCAGTTTGACAGGCCGTAAGCCAAGACCGGCCAGCTCTCAAGACGCTGGACGTGCCGCGTACGGCCATCGCCTGCCGCAAACCGGCCAAGCAGCGTCATGCGGCCCCGTTGAGTTGCTCCGCGATCGACCTCTGCTACTCAGGCCCCTGAATCGAGACCATCTCGTTCTTGCGTGAGCAGTTTCCCAAGCTGTCGCGAACGATTTTCACCCGGCGATGGTCGGACCGTTCAGCTTTGAGCTCGGACCGCCCAGGGAGACCGGCAACCGCGCGACGGACGCCCGATTTTGGGATCGCATTGAGCAGGATCCGAACCGAACTGACCCGCGACGAATTTGGGCCGGAGTTGATCTGCATCAAGGCGCCTCGGCCCAAGCCCTGGCCTGAGTAGTTTCCGTCGCTGCCCCTGTCGATCGCCCCTCCGTTAGGGTCGGCAGGCTCGTCCTGTATCGAGGGAAATAGAGAAAGCCCGCCCCATGTCGGCACCAGCGATTACCGCTATTCCCGCCCCGAGCCGACAGACCGGCTTCGTCCTCGCCTGGGGGTTCTGTCTGCTGTTCTATTTCGGCCAATACGCCCTGCGATCCGCGCCGGGCGTGATGGTGCCGGAGCTGACGACCACCTTCGGGCTGACCACGCTGGGCGTGAGTTCGCTGATCGGGCTTTACTATTACACCTACTCCGCCTTCGCGATCGTCGCCGGCGCCTCGCTCGATCATTTCGGCGCCAAATATGTCATCCCGACCGGGATCCTGATCACTGCGCTCGGTGCCGTCCTCTTCGGCCTCGGCTCGGAGTCGGGCGCCGAGGCGGGCCGCTTGCTCCAGGGTGCCGGCGCTGCCTTCGCCTTTACCGGTGCCGTCTATCTCGCCAGCCATGGCTTCAGTGCCGCCTATCTCGCGACCGCGGTTGGGTTCACCCAATGCTTCGGCATGCTGGGTGGCTCCGCCGGGCAGTTCGCGGTCGGCCCGATGATCCATGGCCTGATCTCCTGGCAGCAATTCTGGATCGTCGCCGGCCTGGCCCTCGCCGTCGTCGCGGTCGTCGTGCTGATCTGGACGCCGTCGGGACATGATGCGCGACCCGCCAGCGCGGGATCGCTGCTGTCGATGTTCAAGCCGTACAAGACGGTCCTGACCAATCCGCAATCCTATCTGTGCGGCTTCACCGCCGGGCTGCTGTTCCTGCCGACGACGATCGGCGACATGATCTGGGGCGTGCCGTTCCTGCGCGATGGCCTCGGCGTCGGCTATATCGAAGCGGTCGACCGGGCGACCATGGTCCCGCTCGGCTGGGTCATCGGCTGCCCGCTGCTGGGCTATGTCGCCGACCGGATCGGGCGGCGCAAGCCGGTGCTGATCGGCGGCTCGGTCCTGATGCTGGTCGCCGCCTCGGCCGTCGTCTATCTGCCGGGTGTCATGCCGCCCTACGTCCTGGGCCTGCTTCTCGGCATCGGCTCGGGTGCCGCGATGATCCCCTATACCATCATCAAGGAGGTCAATCCGGATGAGGTAAAGGGCAGTGCCACGGGTGCCATCAACTTCCTCGTCTTCACGCTGAGCGCGCTGCTGGCACCGGCCTATGGCTGGCTGCTGAACAGCCTCGCCGGCGGCGGCAAGCTCACGCTCGGCGTCTTTCAGAACGCCAGCAGCTTCGGCATTGGCGGGATCGTGCTGGCGATCGTGCTCGCCTGTTTCCTGCGCGAAACCGGCCGGGCCAACCGACCGATCGTTCGGCCCATCCCGGTCCTGAAGGCTCTGACATGAGCGGCTTCCATCGTGACATGAGCCCGCTTGTCGACATGACCCGCCGCGGCGCGGCGGGGCCGGTACGCAGCGCTCATCCCGTCTATGTCGATCTCCTGCCGCCGTGCAACCATGCCTGCCCGGCCGGCGAGGACATCCAGGGCTGGCTGAACCTGGCCCAGGCCGGCAAGTTCAAAGAGGCCTGGCAGCATCTGGTCCGTGACAACCCGCTGCCGGCGGTCCACGGCCGCGTCTGCTATCACCCCTGCGAGACCTCGTGCAATCGCGGCGAGTTGGACAGTTCGGTCAGCATCCATGCCGTCGAGCGCTTCCTCGGCGACAAGGCCAGCACCGAAAACTGGACCATGCCGGCGGCCCCGAAGCCGAGTGGAAAGCGCGTGCTCGTGGTCGGGGCCGGCCCAAGCGGCTTGTCCGCGGCATTCCATCTGACCCAGCTCGGCCATCAGGTCGAGATCCACGAGGCCGGACCCTTGCCCGGCGGCATGCTGCATTTCGGCATCCCCGCCTATCGTCTGCCGCGCGACGTGCTGATGACCGAGATCGCGCGCATCGAGGCCCTGGGTGTCCGCCTCGTGCTGAACCACAAGGTCGAGGATCTGCTGGCGGAATGGGGCTCCGGCAAATTCGATGCGGTCTTCGTCGCCATCGGCGCGCAGGCCGGCGGCCACATCGATATTCCTACCCGCGATGCTGCCCATGTCATCACCGCCGTCAGCCTGTTGCATGACGTCGGCGTCGGCAGTGCGCCGAAACTCGGGCGCCGCGTCGTGATCTACGGCGCCGGCGATACTGCGATGGATGCGGCCCGCACGGCCAAGCGCCTCGGCGCCGAAGAGGCCCTGATCGTCTACCATTCGAACCGTGCGCATATGAAGGCGCACGAATTCGAGGCCAAGGAGGCGCTCGCCGAGGGCATCAAGATAAAGTGGCTGAGCAGCATCCGTGACATCGGCGAGACCGAGCTCAAGGTCGAAATCATGGCGCTCGACGACAAAGGCGTCGTGCAGCCGACCGGCCAGTTCGAGACCCTCGAGGCCGATGCCGTCATCCTCGCTCTCGGGGAGCGGGCCGAGAGCGGTTTCCTGCGCGGCATTGCCGGCGTCGTCGCGAAGCCCGACGGGACCGTGATCGTCGGCCCCGACATGATGACCGGCCATCCCGGGCTCTTTGCCGGCGGCGACATGGTGCCGAGCGCCCGCACCGTGACCACGGCGGTCGGCCACGGCAAGAAGGCGGCGCGCCATATCGACGGCTGGCTGCGCGGTCAGGACTACGCATCGCCGCCCAAGCATCCTTTGGTGGCATTCGCCGATCTGCACCTGCCGATCTACAGCGATGCGATTCCGTCGCGCGAGCAGGCGATTCCGCCCGATCTGCGCCAGGGCTTTGCCGAGATCACGGCAGGGTTGGACGAGGTTGCGGCGCTGCATGAAGCGCGGCGCTGCCTGTCCTGCGGCAATTGCTTCGAATGCGACAATTGCTACGCGGCCTGCCCGGAGACGGCCATCGTTAAGCTCGGCCCGACCCGTGGCTTCCGGGTCGAGATGGCACTCTGCACCGGCTGCGCCGTCTGCGTCGAGCAGTGCCCGTGCCACGCGATGGAGATGGTGCCCGAAATCGCGCCCCAACCCGTCTTTGCCTTGGAAGCCAGCCGATGAGCACGCGCACCACGATGGACGGCAACACGGCCGTCGCCCATGTCGCCTATCGGATCAACGAGGTCTGCGCGATCTTCCCGATCACGCCGTCCTCGGGCATGGCCGATCTGGCCGATCAGTGGATGTCCGACGGTCTGGCCAATATCTGGGGCAATATCCCGGTCGTCCAGGAGATGCAGAGCGAGGGCGGGGCCGCCGGCGCCGTCCATGGCGCGCTGCAATCGGGCGCCTTGACCACGACCTTCACGGCCTCCCAGGGCCTGATGCTCATGCTGCCCAACATGTTCAAGATCGCCGGCGAGCTGACCTCGACGGTGTTCCATGTCGCCTCGCGGTCGCTCGCCACCTCGGCGCTGTCGATCTTCGGCGATCATGCCGATGTCATGGCAGTGCGCACCACCGGCTTCGCGCTGTTCTGCTCGGCCTCGGTGCAGGAGGCGCATGACTGCGCCCTGATCGCGCAGATGGCGACGCTCGAGGCACGGGTACCTTTCGTGCATTTCTTCGACGGCTTCCGCACCTCGCATGAGCTCAACACGCTGGAGCTGCTGAGCGATGCCGAGATCCGGTCGATGATCGACGACCGGCTGGTCCGGGCCCATCGCGGGCGCGCCCTCACCCCGGAGCATCCTTTCATCCGCGGCACGGCGCAGAACCCGGACACGTTCTTCCAGGCGCGCGAGGCGGTGAATCCCTATTACGCGGCCGTGCCGGGCATCGTCGACGGTGCGATGCAGCGCTTTGCTGCACTGACCGGACGGCGCTATAACCTGTTCGGCTATTTCGGTGATCCCGAGGCCGAGCGGGTGCTGATCCTGATGGGCTCGGGCGCCGAGACGGTGCGCGCCACGGTGGCGGCCTTGCGGGCGGAAGGCGAGAAGGTCGGCGTCGTGCAGGTGCGCCTCTACCGGCCCTTTTCAGTCGCCCATCTGCTAGCCGCCTTGCCCGCCTCGGTCCGCCGTATCGCGGTGCTCGACCGGACCAAGGAAGTCGGGGCCACCGGCGAACCTCTGTTCCAGGATGTCGTCACCGGCCTCGCCGGTGCCGTCGGCCGCGGCGAGCGCGCGACCATGCCGATCGTCATCGGCGGCCGCTACGGGTTGTCGTCCAAGGACTTCACGCCCGCCATGGCCAAGGCCGCCTTCGACGAGTTGCAGGCGGACAAGCCGCGGACCGGCTTCACCCTCGGCATCAACGACGATGTGAGCCATACCAGCCTCGCCATCGACGAGAGCTACATGATCGAGAAGGACGACGTCACCCGCGCCGTCTTCTATGGGCTGGGCGCCGACGGCACGGTCGGCGCCAACAAGAACAGCGTCAAGATCATCGCCGAGGATGCCGGGCGCTATGCCCAGGGCTATTTCGTCTACGACTCCCATAAATCCGGGGCGCAGACCATTTCACATCTTCGTTTCGGTCCCGAACCGATCGAGGCTCCCTATCTCATTGCCCAGGCCGGCTTCGTCGCCTGTCACCAGTTCGTGGCGCTCGAGCGGCAGGATCTCCTGCGGGTCGCCGCACCCGGCGCTACGGTGCTGCTGAACGTTCCCTACCCGGCGGATGAGATCTGGGACCGGCTGCCGCGCCCGGTGCAGAAGACGATCATCGACCGCAAGCTCCGCCTCTTTGTCATCGACGCTTCCGCCGTCGCGCGTGAGGTCGGGCTCGGTGCGCGGACCAACACGATCCTTCAGACCTGCTTCTTCGCCATCTCCGGCGTGCTGCCGCGCGACAAGGCGATCGGCCATATCAAGGAGGCCATCCGCAAGAGCTACGCGCGGAAGGGTCAGGCCGTCGTCGACAAGAATTTCGCGGCCGTCGACGGGACCCTGGCGCGGCTGAGCGAGGTGACGCTGCCACCGATGGTCACCAGCCGGATCGAGATGCCGCTGCTCGTGCCGGCGAGCGCCCCGTCCTTTGTTCGTGAAGTGACCGCCCGGATCTTCGCCGGTGTCGGCGACGACATCCCGGTCAGCCTGATCCCGGCCGACGGCACCTTCCCCTCGGGTACCTCCGCCTTCGAGAAGCGCAATATCTCCGACACCGTCCCGGTCTGGCGCGAAGATCTCTGCGTGCAATGCGGACAATGCAGCTTCGTCTGTCCGCACAGCGTCATCAGGGCTCGCTACTATAGCGAGGATCGGCTGGCCGCCGCGCCCGCCAGTTTCAAATCGGCCCCGGTCAATGCGCGGGGCTATCCGGAAGCGCGCTTCACCCTGCAATTCTATGTCGAGGATTGCACCGGCTGCGGCCTCTGCGTCGAGGCCTGCCCGGAAACCAGCCTGCGCGAGGTCGATGTCAAGGCCATCAACATGGCAGACAAGCTGCCGCTGCTGGACGCCGAGCGCGCCAATATCGCCTTCTTCGAGACCCTGCCGGTGAATGACCGGGCGCGGGTGGATTTCGCCGATGTCCGCGGTGTGCAGTTCCTTGAGCCGCTCTTCGAATTCTCCGGCGCCTGCGGCGGCTGCGGCGAGACACCCTATCTCAAGCTGCTGAGCCAGCTCTTCGGCGATCGGCTGCAGATCGCCAATGCCACCGGCTGCTCTTCGATCTATGGCGGCAATCTGCCGGTGACACCCTGGACCAAGGATGCCGAAGGGCGCGGCCCGGCCTGGTCGAACTCGCTGTTCGAGGACAATGCCGAGTTCGGCCTGGGCTTCCGGCTGGCGGCCGACAAGCATCTGTCGCTCGCCCTGTCGCTGCTGGTCCGGCTGGCGCCCAAGATCGGGCTGGACCTGGCCGAGGCGATCGCCAAGGCGCCGCAGATCCAGGAATCGGAAATCCGCGCCCAGCGTATCCGGGTGGCGGAGCTGAAGACCCGGTTGCTCGGCAGCGATGACCCGCTGGCGCTCGATCTGCTCTCGGTCATCGATCACCTGGTCCGCCGCAGCATCTGGATCGTCGGCGGCGATGGCTGGGCCTATGACATCGGTTATGGCGGGTTGGATCACGTACTCGCCACCGGCCGCGACCTCAATGTCCTGGTGCTCGACACCGAGGTCTATTCCAATACTGGCGGCCAGGCCTCGAAGGCGACGCCGCTCGGCGCCGTTGCCAAATTCGCGGCGTCGGGCAAGCGGACCGCGCGCAAGGATTTGGCGCTCCAGGCCATCGCCTATGGCAATGTCTATGTCGCCCAGGTGGCGATGGGCGCCAATCCGCAGCACACCTTGCAGGCCTTCCGCGAGGCCGAGGCCTATGACGGGCCATCGCTCATCCTGGCCTATAGCCATTGCATCGCCCATGGCATCGATATGCGCTTCGGCATGAAGCAGCAGGATCTGGCAACCGCCAGCGGCTACTGGCCGCTGTTCCGCTTCAATCCGATAATGCGGACAGTCGACGAGAATCCGTTCCGGCTGGACTCGCCGCGCCCCCGTATTCCGCTCAAGGCCTATGCCTATAACGAGCTGCGCTACAGCTCGCTTGCCGGCAGCCATCCCGAGGCGGCGGACGCGCTGCTTGCCCAGGCGCAGGCGGCGGTCAACGAAAAGTATCGGCAATACGAAGAGCTCGCGAGCCGTGACGGCAGCCGGTTCCATCCCGACGTGGCGCCCGCGCGGAAGGAAGCGCCGCGTCCCGCGCCGGTGCCGAAATCCGAGGTGGCGCTGCAGCGAGATCTGGCCGTCCCCGTTGCAGGCCAGTAGCCGATCAGGAGTTGATCATGTCATTGGCCACCCAATATCTCGGCCTGTCGCTGAAGAGCCCCTTGGTCGCCTCGGCGTCGCCGCAGAATGCCAAGCTCGACAATCTTCGCCGGCTGGAGGATGCCGGTGCCGGCGCCATCGTCCTGCCCTCGCTGTTCCAGGAGCAGATCGAGGCCGAGGCCGCGGCCCGGGAAGCCCGGACGGAGGTCTATGCCGACAGCTCGCCCGAGGCCCAATCCTATTTCCCAGCCGTGACCGGGCCCTATGGCATGGGCCCGGAACGCTATCTCGATCTGGTCCGGCGCGGCAGCGAAGCGGTCGCCATCCCCCTCATCGCCAGCCTGAACGGCTCGTCCCGTGCCGGGTGGATCGACTATGCCCGACAGATCAAGCAAGCCGGTGCGGCCGCGCTTGAGCTGAATATGTATCACGTCCCGACCGATCTGGCGGAATCGGGCCGCGATATCGAGGCTCGCTATACCGAGATCGTCGAGGCCGTGTGCAGCGCGATCCCGCTGCCGGTCTCGGTCAAGCTGACGCCGTATCTGAGTTCGATCGGCCACTTCGCCGCCACTCTGGTTGAGCGCGGTGCCGCCGGCCTTGTGCTCTTCAATCGTCTGCTGCATCCCGAGATCGATCTGCTGCGGATGAAGCTCGCGGATCGGCTCGACCTCAGCCAGCCCGCAGAACTGCATTTGCCGCTCCTCTGGATCGCGATCCTGGCCGGGCGCACACGGGCGTCGCTGGCAGCCTCCACGGGGGTCGCGACCGTGAGCGACGTCGTGAAAGCCCTGCTGGCCGGGGCCGACGTGGTCATGACGACATCGGCGCTATTGCGCCACGACATCGACTACATGGCAACGCTCGGGGCCGAACTCCGCAAATGGATGGAGGAGCGGGAAATCGCCTCGCTGGCCGACATGCGCGGCTTGCTGAGCTGGCAGCGCAGCAAGGATCGGAGCGTCTATACGCGCGCCAACTACCTGCGCATTCTCGAAGGTTACGCCAGCTGGTGAGCTAAAGGCGCGGGCGAACACATATTGAGACAAGCAGCGAGCACGGAGGGCCGGTATGGAGCGTATCGAGAACCGGGTTTTCGACGAGCTGCGGCCGGGCGACACGGCGAGCCTGGTGCGGACACTCACGCACAAGGACATCGAGCTGTTCGCGATCCTGTCGGGGGACGTCAATCCCGCGCATCTGGACGAATCCTATGCCAAGAGCGACATGTTTCACAAAATCGTGGCGCATGGCATGTGGGGCGGCGCGCTGATCTCGACGGTGCTCGGAACCGAGCTGCCGGGGCCGGGAACGGTCTATCTCGACCAGTCCCTTCATTTCCGCCACCCGGTCGGCCTCGGCGACACCATCACTGTGACGGTGCGGGTGATCGACAAGACCGAGGCCACGCACCGGGTCGTGCTCGACTGTCGGGCCATCAATCAGAGGGGCGACGAGGTCATCACCGGCACGGCAGAGGTTATTGCGCCGACCGAGAGGATTTCCCGGCCGCGGATCATTCTGCCCGACGTGGAATTCCGGCGGAAGGGGCGCCGCTACGAGCATCTCATCGAGATGACCCGCGGCCTGGCGCCGATCCGCACGGCCGTCGTCCATCCGGTCGATATGCCGTCGCTGCTGGGCGCCGTGGAGGCCGCGCGCGCAAGCCTCATCGTGCCGGTGCTGATCGGTCCGGAGGCCAAGATCCGAGCCGTTGCCGAGCAGGCTCAGCTCGATCTCGCCCCATACGAAATCGTGCCTACGGAGCACAGCCACGCCGCTTCCATCGCAGCCGTCGCTTTGGCTCGAGCCGGCAAGGTCGAGGCGCTGATGAAGGGGGCGCTCCATACCGATGAACTCATGCATGCGGTCGTCGATGCCGAGCGCGGTTTGCGCACGGCCCGGCGCATCAGCCACGTCTTTGCCATCGACGCTCCCCTCTATCCGCGGCCGCTTTTCATCACCGATGCCGCGATCAATATCTACCCGACCCTGGCGGACAAGCGCGACATCATCCAGAACGCCATCGACCTGGTGCATGCGCTCGGCATCAAACAACCGCGTGTGGCGATCCTTTCCGCGGTCGAGACCATCACCGAGACGATCAAATCGACCCTCGACGCCGCCGCGCTGTGTAAGATGGCCGATCGTGGCCAGATTACCGGCGGCCTGCTCGACGGCCCGCTCGCCTTCGACAATGCCGTCTCGGCCGGGGCGGCCAAGACCAAGGGCATCGTGTCGCCGGTCGCCGGCCGCGCCGACATCTTCGTCGTGCCCGATCTCGAGGCCGGCAACATGCTGGCCAAGCAGCTTGAATACCTGGCCGACGCCGAGATGGCCGGCATCGTGCTGGGCGCGCGCGTCCCGATCATTCTGACCAGCCGGGCCGACGGCACGCTGGCCCGGCTGGGATCCTGCGCGATCGCCCTGCTGCTGGCCCGCCACAAGCCATGAGCGACGCCATCCTCGTCCTCAATGCCGGCTCGTCGAGCATCAAATTCGCGCTCTTCGACGCGACAGCACGGCCGAACCGCCAGGGCCTCATCTGCGAGGGTGCCTGCGACGGCATCGGGCATGGCGTGCATTTCACCGCGAAGGATGGAGACGGTGTCGCCCTCGTCGATGAGCATCTGGCGGACGGCATCAGCCATGAAGATGCGCTCGCGGCCCTGCTGCGCTGGCTGGAAGACCGGTTTCGGCACGAGCGCCTGATTGCCGCCGGCCACCGCGTCGTGCATGGCGGTCCGCTTTACGCGACACCGGTTCGGATCGACGCCGCCGTCATCACCGAGTTGGAGCGACTGATCCCGCTGGCGCCGCTGCACGAGCCGCATCACCTCGCCGCCATCGCGGCCCTCGCGAAGCTTCATCCAGCCTTGCCGCAGATCGCGTGCTTCGATACGGCCTTCCATCATAGCCAACCAGAGCTCGCCACTGCTTTTGCACTGCCGCGCCGGCTGACGGCCGAAGGCATCCGGCGCTATGGGTTTCACGGGCTGTCCTACGAATATATCGCGAGCGTCCTGCCGGATATGCTGGGTCCGGCCGCCGCCGAAGGGCGCATTGCCGTCGCGCATCTGGGCAGCGGCGCCAGCCTGTGCGCGATGCGGCAACGCAAAAGCCTGGCAACGACCATGAGCTTCACGGCACTTGACGGCCTGCCCATGAGCCGGCGCTGCGGTACTCTCGATCCGGGTGTCGTGCTCTACCTGATGCAGGAGAAAGGCATGACGGCAGCGGCGGTCAGCGACCTTCTCTATAACGAATCCGGGCTCCTGGGCGTCTCCGGCATCAGCGACGACATGCGCGTCCTGCTGGCCTCCGATGAGCCGGCGGCCGAGGCGGCGGTGGCGCTCTTCACCTACCGGATTGGCCGCGAGTTAGGCTCCTTGGCTGCCGCTCTCGGCGGCCTTGACGCGCTGGTCTTTACCGCGGGCATCGGCGAACACGCCGCCGAGGTCCGTCGCCGGGTCTGCCGCGACGCCGCCTGGCTCGGCGTCGCGCTCGACGACGCCGCCAATGCGGCCGGCGGTCCCTGCATCACGCAGGTCGGCAGCCGGGTTTCGGCCTGGGTGATCCCGGCCGACGAGGACCTGATGATCGCGCGTCACGTCTGGGCGTTGTTGAATCCTGGCGTTTACGCGCGCCCGTAACCCACGGTCTGGGCAAAAGTCACAAATTGCTGATCCGAAAGCTGCAGGACCTGCCCGAGCATGGGCGCGTCAACGGCGCCCCGGAAAACGGTTGCGAGTCCCTCGGATGCGCAGAACAGGTAGACGTTCTGGCCGATGAAAGCGGCATCGACCGACGCATAGAGGCGGCGTTCCTCGGCGGGAACGTCGATCATGTTTTCGCCATGCGCGACATAGATGAGGTTGAGCGGGGCGGTGGCGACGAAGTCTTGCAACCCAGTCTGCGCGCGGATATCTGCCGAATGATATGACATCAGCACATGGCTCTTCGCGTCGTACAGCCATACGCCGTCCGCCATCGCGAGATAGATGTCCATCACCATGACATGGCGCCAATAGGGAGCCGTCCGGTCGCCATTCGGACGATTGATGCCGAAGGCAGTCCACAGGAGGTCCGACAAAAGTTGCGCTGGAATTCGTTCGCTCGAATACTCGCGCGTCGACCGCCTGAGCCTGAGCGCCGTGGTCAGGAGCTGGCCACCCTGGGTTCTCGGCGGCGGCAGGTCGAGGACCCCAAATCCTCGGGCCGCAGCTGGCGCAGGGCTCGCCGTGACACCGGCATCGGTTGGGCTTTGCGTCATCAATCGTCACTCCTTGCCCATGAGCCGATTTGAGCTTCGACGCATGGATTGGCAGGTCCTGTTGTTGCAAAGCCCTTTGATTTCAGTGATGCGAGCCACCTGACCGTGACGCCGAGGGCATCGACGGCATCGCATGCGAGGCGGGCGCCGATCGGTAGGAATGGGGGCCCGGGTTGCCGCGGCCGGGGTTGCCACGGCCGGGGTTGCCGTGATGGCCATGATCGCGATACGGCCCGACCAGGTAGCCTGAACCCCAGGCGCCATAGTCGTAGCCATAGGGTTCGTAGTAATCCACCCCCACGCCCACGCTGTTGTCGTAGGCGGGACCGCTAACGGGACCGGGTGCGACGCAGGCTGAAGGCAGGACAGTAAGGCCCCCGAGGGCCAAGGCGACGGCGCTGCGGCGCAAAAATGAGATCGTCACTTGGGCACCTCTTTGCTTTCGGTGTCCGGCCATTCAAGCAGGCCGAAGGGCGCTCCCGACGGGTCGGCTACGACCGCGATCTTGCCGCCGTGCCGATCGATGCGGGGCTCGACCAGAACCCGGCCGCCGAGCGCCACGACCTTAGCCGCCATCTTGACCGTGTCGTCGACGCGCACGTAGTTGAGCCAGTGCGGATGCATGTTCGGCCGCTTCGCCGGCAGCGAATTCACACTGGCGCGCGAGAAATTGTCGGTCGCGAGGAGGACGTGCTGGGCACCAGCATCGGCGGGCAGATCGAAGGCTTCGTAGTCGAACAGCGTCTGATAGAAGGAGGTACCGGTGTCCGGATCGCTGGTGAGCAGCGAACTCCAGATCCATTCCCCGGGCGCGGGGAGGGTGTCGGGCGGATCGCCGCTGGTCGAGGCAAGAACCGCGAACACGGCACCCTGCGGATCGGCCAGAACGGCTTCACGGCCCCGGTCAGGACGCGCGTGGGGTTCAGCAAGCACTTTCGCGCCGCGTTGCACGGCAATCTGTTCGGTCGCATCGACATCGCGCGCGGAAAAGAAGGTCAGCCAGGCCGGCTGCCGATGCTCACCGGCCGGTATCGGCTTGTGAACCAATCCGGCGACGGCATCGCCACCGAGATAGGCCTCCGCGTATTCGGCGCCACCGACTTGAATGTCGCGATAGGTCCAGCCGAACAAACCGGCGTAGAATTGCTTGGCGGCGGCGAGATCCGGCGTCACCAACTCGACAAAGATGACCTTGCCGACATGAGCCTCAGCACTTTTCGGCTCGACGATCGGCGGGACCTCGGCAGGGGCAGCCATGACTGGCGCCACAGTCGCAACCGCGAAGACTGCCGCAAGCACCCCTTGCCATAAAACCCGGCGGGCTCGATCGGACCGTGTCCTACGCCGCCTGATCTGATCGGGTGCGCTCAAGTCGAGTGTTTCCATTTGATCCTCTTCCAGGGTGAGGCCGTGCCCAGCACCGCTCAGTGGCCGCGCGCTCAGGGTGAGAGTCGACCCTCTGGTGTCGCGCCCCAGCCAATTGGACGATAGCCGGCAGCGACCCGCCGAAGGCAGGGTCGGAAACTACTCAGCCGTTCTCTGGCACCAAGCAGGATCGCGCGGCCAGCGCTATGCGATTTGAAGGCGGCGGAATACGACCAACTTCACGGCATCGAGCAGGACGGCGAAGGCGGCTGCGGCAAGGAAAAGCCCCGCCAGGATCGCGATCGGCACGGCCGCCATCAGGACGCCCTTCGCGGCCAAGAGGCTGATGAAGCAGAGATCCACGACCGACGACACGAGCAGCCACCGTCCCGGGCGGGAGCTCCACAAATGCCGCCGTTCGCGCGAGACGTAAAAGACCGCCTGACTGCTGAACACCAGCGTCACGACGGTCAGGGTTCGCAACACCGCCGGGTCCAGGTGGAGGACAAATCGCCCGGTCGCAAGACAGCCGACGCAGAACAGGAGATCGGCCACCCCCATCAAGACGCCGGCGACGGTCAAGCGTCCGATCCGCCAGACACTCGGCGTTTCGGACGGCCGGACATTGTCGGTCGAGGACGACATGGCCAGAAAATCGCCCGTGACCATCATCAGCACCATCAGCATCGGTGTCAGTATGGCTTGGCCGGTCATGACCAGCCCGATGCTGAGGAAGAGCACCTGGACGGTCTTGTGAACGATGGTCCGGAGCGTATAGGTGAGGATCCGCTGGAAGGTCGCCCGTCCGGTTTTCACGGCAGCGACGATGCCGCCCAGGCCGGGCTCGGTCAGCACCATGCCGGCCGATGCTTTGGCGACATCGGTGGCAGTGGACACGGCAATCCCCATCTGGGCCTGTCGCAGTGCGGGCGCATCATTGGCGCCATCGCCGCACATGCCGACGATGTGCCCCCTTTTCTGAAGCGCCTTGACCAGACGATACTTGTCCTCTGGCAGCACGCCGGCGAAGAGGGAAAATTCATCGGCCCGGATATTTTCGGGCAGCGGCGTCGTCGCGCAGGCCGACCCCGAGATGCCGATGGTCGCAGCAACGATCTTCGCCGTCGCCACGGCATCGCCCGTCACCATGATCGTCCGGACACCCAACCCCGCCAACTCGGCGACGAGACGCGCCGAATCTTCGCGCGGCGGATCGCTGAGGGCAATCAGCCCGGCCAGCCGCATCGCCGCCGCCGGCCCGACGGCGACAGCCAGGACCCGGTAACCCTTGGCCTGGAGCCCGTCCACGATAGCCGAAGCGTCATTTGGGGCTGGAGCCAGGTCATGGACCGCGGCGAAAGCGCCCTTGACGACCCGAGCGACGCTCCCATCCGCCTGACGGATCGTCGCCTCGGCGCGTTTCACGGTCGGATCGAAGGCCAGAAACTTGATGAGCACTGCCCCGTCCGCTACTGGCTGGCGTGCCGCGGCGGCTCGGATGGCGGCATCGACCGGATCCTGGCCGCCATCGGAACTCGCCTGCGCCGCCAGCGCCAGCACATGCGCGTCATCGAAACCGGGCATCGCATGCACCGACATCACGGCAAGTTCGTTCCGCGTCAAGGTCCCGGTCTTGTCGGAACAGAGAATGTCGATGCCGCCGGCTTCATCGACGGCCGAAAGGCTCGTAGGCAGCACGCCCTGCCGGGCCAGGGCGCGCGCGCCGACCGCCGCGGCCAGGGTGAACATCGACGGCAATGCCACTGGAATCGAGGACAGGATCGCCACGAGGATGAGCGGGACAATGTCGGCGAGCGGCATCGGCAGCAGCACCGCATAGCCCGTCAAGAGAACAGTCACGGCACCGTTGAACAGGACCAGGTTGCGTACGACACGCAGAATGGCCTTCTGCTGGGAACTCTCGACATTTGCCGTCCGCACCAGCTCCGCCGTTCGCCCGAACTTGGTCCGTTCCCCGGTAGCGATCACCTGGCCCACGGCCTCGCCCCGCCTGACCAGCGCCCCGGCATAGGTTTCGGTACCGGCACCGGCCTCGACCGGCAGGGACTCGCCCGTGAGCATCGACTGGTCGAGGAGGATCGATCCTTCGGTCAGATGGACATCCGCGGCGACGACAGTACCGAGCGAGAGCTTGACCAGGTCCCCGGGAACCAGGGTTGCTGCCGGGACACTTGTCCAGCGGCCGTCGCGTTGGACATAGGCGACAAGCGCCAGGCGGGACTTGAGCGCCTCGAGCGTGGCTTGGGCTCGGCCCTCCTGGATGAAACCCAGGGCGGCATTGAAGATCAGCAGAAATGCAATAACCCCGGCTTCGACATAATCGCCCAGGCCGAGTTGCAGCAGGATCACGACCTCGAGCATCCAGGGAACCGGGGCCCATAGCTTCCCGAGGGCACGCCTGACCGGGTGCTGCGCGACATCGACGATGGCGTTGGCGCCATCACGCTGAAGGCGAAACTGGGCCTCCTGCGTCGTCAGCCCGAGCGACTCGATCGGCACGACCGGCTTCTCGGGCGCGGCATGCTGGGGCGCCAGTGCAAGGCTGCCGCCCCGATCCGAGGGCATCCGTGGGGTTACCAATGATGCGGCAGACGCGCCAAGGTGACGTCGATGGCGACAGGGTCGCCATAGCGGGTTGGCGCCAACTCACCCAAATTTCGGGCGATATCTTCGAAGGTCGCATCAGCGGGCAGACTGAGCGACACCACCGCGTCGCTGAAGACAAATCTCAGGCGGCTGCCGCATGCGGGGTCGGGTTGAATGTGTTGCATAAGGTCCCCCCGGGGTGAACTCGCCAACACCTGGACATCCCAGAGCCATCGATCGACAAGCGCGGGGTGGCACAGCCGTATCGAGCTGGTAGGTCCAGAACGTCGTATGCCCTCTCCAGGTCGCTGCTCCGAGTGGTTTGCCGCGCTGCGGGTTGGATTCACTGTACCGAGCGAAAATGCTCCCCGGGTAGGCTCGGAAACTACTTATCGCCCTCCGCGTTGCGGCCGTTGGGTAGTTTCCGAGCCTGCCTTCGTATGGCCAGAGCCCGCTATGGTCCCATCCAGATACGGCGCGCCCGCGGGGCGAACGCCTTGCCCCTTCTGGCGTCGCTCCCGCAGCGAGGCGCGCCGCGCGACAGCCTATAGCCAGATACCGCGTCGCCCTGAACAGAGGATCAAATGGAAAAGCCCGACACCGTCATCGCCGTCTTCGCAGATCACCAAGCGGCCGAAACTGCCGTGAAAAACCTCGCCGATTCCGGTTTCGAGTTGAAGAATCTCAGCGTCGTCGGAAAGGGCTATCACACCGAAGAAAAGGTCGTCGGCTTCTACAACATCGGCGATCGGATCAAGTTTTGGGGCTCTCGCGGCGCATTCTGGGGTGGACTCTGGGGCCTGTTCTTCGGTGGAATGTTCATGACCATTCCGATCCTGGGCCACGTCATCGTGCTCGGATATCTGGCGTCGGTCGCGATTTCCGCGATCGAAGGCGCAGTCTTGGTTGGCGGGTTGGCTGCCTTGGACGCAGCGCTCTTCAGCATCGGCATACCGAAGAATAGCGTGCTCGAGTACGAGACTGCTTTGAAGGCTGAGAGCTATCTGGTGATGGCGCACGGCCCGCAAGCGGAAATCGCCCGTGCCAAGTCGATCCTCGAAACGGTCGGCCCTTCACGCCTCGATGTGTATGCCGGTGCGAATGCGCCAGAGTCGGCCGGTAATCTTGTCCAAGCGGTCGCCTGAGCAGAGCCGTTGAACCCGGCCTGAAACAGGCGGGCTCCCGAACAGCATTCGTGCGCAAGCGATCGCGCTCGGACCAATCCGCACCAGGACCGCCAGCGGAATCGACCGGCTCGACGAGATGCTGACTACGTCGGCGCGCTGGCGGCGTTCCTGATCAGCGACGGCACTCGCCGCACCACGCGGACTCTTATCCCTGTCGACGGCGGGCAACGCTTGGTTGCATGAAATCAGGGATCCCATGGCGATGAAAACGCAAACGGCTTCCAAAATGAAGATTCGACAGGTCAAACGAGCCGATCCGCGGGAGGTCGAGCTGAAGTTCCGTCTCCCTCCCGGCAGCCGCGCCATCCTGGAAGCGAGCCGGGTATTGGCGTCCGTCGAGGCAGAGCAAAAGCACCAGATCACGACCTATTTCGACACACCCGACAACTTCCTTGCCAAGTCTGGGCTGACGCTCAGAGTCCGACGCGGCGGCGACACGCGGATCCAGACCGTGAAATCAAGCGCGGATGGCCGCAGCCTTGCCAGCAGCCGCAGCGAATGGGAGTGGCCGATCGGGCAGGACGTGCCGGATCTCGGCCCGCTCGATGCGGTGTCGGCGCTCGCCAAAATTGCTAAGGCTATCGACGGCCGACTGAAGCCGGTGTTCGTCACCGATATCCGGCGAACCACTCGTCTTCTGCATCTGGACGAAAATACGCTGATGGAAGTGGCGATCGACGAAGGGAGCATCGAGACCGGCATCAAGCGCGAACCGGTCAGCGAGTTGGAGTTGGAACTGAAAGGCGGCAACCTCGGGGCCCTGTACCGGCTCGCCACCGAGCTGCTCGCATTGACGCCCTTGTGGATCTCGCCGGAAAGCAAATCGTCTCGCGGCTGGCATCTGCGCACCGGGCAGTGTGCTGCTGCTCAATCGGCGCTGACGCCGGCATTGAAGCGGCGCGCACCGGCCGCAACCGGGTTTCACGAGACCCTCGGCGGAATGCTGGGTCACCTTATGGCCAATATTGCGCCGACTCTGCGCGATAACGCCGAGGGGCTGCACCAGATGCGTCTGGCGATTCGAGGGGCTCGCGCCGCGCTGAAGCTGTTCGGGCGGCATCTGGACCGGGCGGCGGCGGGACGGTTCGACGCGGCACTCCAGCAAATCGGCGGAATATTCGGAGCGGCGCGCGACTGGGATGTCTTCTGCCTGGAGACGCTGCCCGCCGCGATGGCGGAGATGCCCAAACTGAGGCTCGACGAGATGAAGCTGGCAGCCGAGGCCCAACGCCAGACGGCGAATGCGGCCGTGGCGGACAGCATCCGGGGCCAGGAGTTTACGGCAATGGTCCTGGAACTGGCCGCCTGGGCGGAGGCGGGGAAGAGACAGCCTTCGTCGCTCGGCGATGCGCATTTGAGCAAGCGCCTGGCGACCCTGGCGCCATCATTGCTCGACCGGGTGGCCAGTAAGGTGAAGGAGCGCGGGCGGCGCGCCGGACGGCTATCGGCGCCGCAGCGGCATGGCCTGCGAAAAGCGCTGAGGAAACTGTCCTATGGCGTGGACTCTCTTGCGGGGCTGTACCGCCCTCGCGCCGTGAAGATCTACCGAGGTCGGTGCGGGGATCTGCTCACGATCCTGGGAACGGCCAATGACGCGGTCGTAACGCGGCTCCTGGCTGCGAAGCTGGTCGCCGCCGACCGGCCGGACCTGGCTAGTCCGGCGAGTGTACTGGCGGGATGGAGCAGGCGGCGGGGACGCAAGGCGTTGAAGGGCCTCAAAGGCGCGCTCAAAGCGTTGCGCGCGGCGCCGGTGTTCTGGTCCTAGGGACGCCTTTGCCGGCGCCAGAGAGCTGATCCTGACGACGGTACAGCTTCTGCTACAGGATCTCGGCCGTCGGCCCGGATTTCCCATAGTGTTCCGCGTGGTGTTTCGCGGCTTCGTCGCCGTGGAAGACGGCCTGTTGGGCGTGAGCTCGCGCCATTTGGGCTTCCTCGACCGCCAGGGCGTATTCCTTACGCTCTCCGTGACCGTCAGCGTGGCCATGGTGCCGCGCCGCCTGGTCGTGATGGTCGGCAGCGGCAGCGTGGTGGTTCGCGTCGGAGAGATTGGTATTCATCGCTCCCGGAATCGGAAGCGATTTGGCCGGAAGGTGCGGGGTGGGGGTGATCTTTGCTGACAATGGGTGGTGGTCGTGCTCGGCATAATACCTGCTGGCCTGGTTGCCGCTGTCGATCGCCAATAGGGCATGCCCGTGCGCAACCAAGGCTTGATGCGCCGCGTGGGCATAGTCTTCGCCGAACTCATAATGTCTCGAAGCCTCGCGGTGATAGCGCGCCGCCGCTTCATGGTGATTGGCAGCCGAAACATGGTGTTCTGCGGCCCAGTGATTTGCGCTCATGATGTCTCCGGTCGGCCATACTCATTGGGGATAGGAAGGCAGCTTGAATCCCGGGAGCCCTCGTGGGAGAGCCCCGGAGCGTACCCATCAGCCGACAGCAGCGATCCCAGTTTCGTTCGCCGCGCGGCGCGGCCTGCCGCCGTAGCAAGGTCAACGGGACGCCGTTCCCAGCGCCGCGGGCTCTGGCCCTCATACTCAGCGATCAGTTGTTCCAGTGTCTCGCGGGTGGCTCGGTCCGGCTCGCGCTCCAAGCGCGCCCGAAAGCGGTCGACGTTTGTGCGGACGACGAATGGCTCGTGCTCCATGATCGCCTCCTGTGACTTAGGACGTTCATTCCGTCAGAGCTAGGGCGCTAGGGAAACCCTCGGAAAACACGCAGATTGACCCCAATGTCGAACGAGGGCAGCGTGGCAGAACTTGCAGACGAGGAATTTGGTCGCTTGAACGTCGGTCGTCGGCTCCGATCACTTGGCAAGCCGCTACATGAACCGCTCCGCCCCGCCGCTCGCCTCGATCGTGTCGCCGGTAATGAAGCCATTTCGCGACGAGGCCAGAAACGCGACGATTGCCGCGATTTCCTCAGGGTGGCCGAAACGCCCGATGGGCGTCATCTCGGCACCAAGCTGCGCGACGATCGTATCGTCGGACGCCGACGCAAGCTCCGGCCTGGCCTTCCGCACGGCCGGAATCATGTTCTGCTCCCAGTTGTCGGTGCGCACTGCCCCAACCCCGACGGCATTCACCAAAATGCCGTCGCGCGCGACCTCTAGTGCAAAGCACCGGGTGAAATTGTTGATCGCGGCGCTGAGCGTATGCGACACCAGCAGCTTCGGATTGGGATAAATGCCACCGATCGAAGAGATGTTGACGATGCGGCCCCAGCAGCGCTGGCGCATGTGGGGCGTGACGGCCTGGCAGAACCGGCGCATAGCCGAGAATTTGGTCTCGGTCATGTCGGCCCAGTCGGCTTCAGTTGCCTGCAGCAGTCCCCCAGCATGGGCGCGGCCGGCGTCATTGATCAGGATGTCGACGCTGCCAAATCGGTTGACCGTGCGGGCGACGACACGTGCAGGCTCAGCGAGCTGCGCGACATCTGCAGGAACGGCCAAGGTGCTGCCGCCATGTCTGTCCGCAATCTCAGACGCTGCAGCCTCAAGGCGCTTGGTGTCGCGCGCGACAAGGACGATTTTCACCCCATTTTCGGCAAGTTCGCAGGCGATCGCCCGTCCGATGCCGGCACTCGCACCGGTCACGATTGCGACCTTGTCTCGGATCCCCAGGTCCATGTTTTCTCCTTTGCGCCCCTCCGCCGTACCGAGATGTCACGCGGCGGGCTTGACGAGACCAAATGTCCGCGTCCGGTCGTCATAGGTGAACAGTTCGGCGTAGCGTCCCCAGCCGATCGCGGTGCGCAAAGTCGTCTCGGCGTCGCTCCGGTTCAGATGATCCTGCAGCTCGAACTCGAAGCGCGCCCGGGGCGCCACATGGCGCTCGCGCTCGTCGAGCACTTGGCCGATATGGGCGACGAGCGGCACGAAACGGAGCAGATGCTCCTTGAACAGACGCTTTCGTCCTTCCGTATCGCTCTGGGCAAAGACGCGGCCGGCGGCGGTCAGCTTGATCGCCCCCGCCTTGAACTCGGCAAACTCGAGCATGTGGAGCGCCGCCGCGATCGAGAAGATGTCACTGGTGGAAAGGCCCAGCGGTCCGGCAAGCTTGGCCAGCCGGGCATTCCCGTCATAGGGCGGTGCCGCCAAAGCCTCGACAAAGCCACCGAGCCGAGTGGGCGAAGCCGCCGGCAGATGCTGCACCAGCCCGCCGTGGATCTGACTCTGCCGGCCCATCGCCTCGGTGATCCGGGACGTCAGGATCGCGTAGATCTCGTCGACGATGGCGTGAAACGCGGGGTCGAGCCGGTTGCGCGGCTGCGGCAAGGGCACCTTGAACTCCGCCGCGATGTGCCCGGGATTGGGCGCGAGCACGAGGATCCGGTCGCACATCAGCACCGCTTCCTCGATATTGTGCGTGACCATGAGCACACCCTTGGTCGGCAAGGTTCCGCCGGTCCAGAGATCCAGGAAGTCGGTCCGCAGAGTTTCCGCCGTCAGAACATCCAGCGCCGAGAACGGCTCGTCCATCAGCAGCAATTTGGGCTGACTGACGATCGCCCGGGCAAAGCCGACGCGCTGACGCATGCCGCCCGAGAGTTCGCGCGGATAGGCGGATTGGAAGCCATCGAGGCCGATGAGATCGATGGCCGACTCCGCCCGACGCTGAGCCTCGTCCAGCTTCAGACCGAGCGCATCGAGGCCCAGCACCACATTCTGTCGCACTGTGAGCCAGGGATAGAGGGCGAAGCTCTGAAACACCACCGCGATGCCCTCGGTCGGGCCGTCGAGCGGGACGCCCCCATAGATCACCTTGCCGGCGATCGGCTTGATCAGCCCGGCTGCGATACGCAACAGGGTCGACTTGCCGGAGCCCGAGCGGCCGAGCAGCCCGAGGATCTCGCCTTCCTGGATCGAGATGTCGATATTGGTCACGATCGGCAGGGGCTTGCCCGAAGGCTTGGCGAAGGCCATGCAGACCTTGCGCAATTCGATGACGGGGGCGGGATTGGCCTTGGTCATGTGATTCCTCAATCGAGGCGCGTCCGGCGCTCGGCAAAAACGTAAAGCGGTCGCCACAACAGCCGATTCATGGTGATGACCAGCACCGACATGACCGCGACGCCAAGTGCGATCCGGGCGTAGTCGCCGGCGGCGGTCATTTCCGCGATATAGGCGCCGAGCCCGCCGGCACTGAGCTTGGTCGGCCCCCAATTGACGGCCTCCGCCACGATGCTGGCATTCCAGGCGCCGCCGGCAGCGGTAATGGCACCCGTCACGTAGTAGGGGAAAATGCCGGGCAACAGGATCTGTCCCCACCAGTGCCAGGGCCGGATGCGGAAGGTTGCGGCCGCCTCCTTGAGGTCGCCCGGGAAGGCGCTGGCGCCGGCGATGACGTTGAACAGGATGTACCACTGGGTGCCCAGGATCATCAGCGGCGTCAGCCAGACCCTGGGCGACAGGTCGTATTTGACGATGAGATAGACCACGACGGGAAACAGCAGATTGGCGGGAAATGCGGCCAGGAACTGGGCAATCGGCTGAACGGTCTGGGTCAGTTTCGGCCGCAAGCCGACCGCAATGCCGATCGGGACCCAGATCAGCGAGGCGACGACGATGAGGACGGCGACGCGCAGCAGGGTGAGCATTCCGTTGCTGGCCGCGGTGCCGACATCGCTCCAGCTCAATACCATACTGGCCGACTGGATAAGCCGCCAACCGGCGTAGAGGAGTCCGGCGGCGAGAAGCCCATACCAGGCGAAATCGACGACCCGGCCGGGCGGCGCGAAACGGGCCGCCGCCGTCATACCGGGTGGCAGCAGCCGCACGCGCCCGGCGCGGGCCGCGGCGGCGAAGAGGGGATGACCGATCCGGCCGAGGTAGCGGCTCCGGCGAAACAGATCCAGCAGCCAGCTCTTGGAGACGAGGGGGGAGGCCGTCTGCTCGACGCGGAACTTGTCGGCCCAGGCCACCAACGGCCGGAACATCAGCTGATCATAGAGCAGGATGGCGATGGTCATGGCGCCGATCGCCCAGCCGATAGCGGCCAGATCGCGAGTCTCGATGGCGCGGGCGACATAGGAGCCGACCCCGGGCAGCGCGATCTGGACGTCGCCGACCGAGATCGCCTCGGAGGCCACGACAAAGAACCAGCCGCCCGACATCGACATCATCATGTTCCAGATCAGCCCGGGCATGGCGAAGGGCACTTCGAGCCGCCAGAATCGTTGCCAGGGCGAGGAACGGAAGCTTCGGCTGGCCTCGTCGAGGTCGGCCGGCACCATCCGCAGCGACTGATAGAAGCCGAACGCCATGTTCCAGGCCTGACTGGTGAAGATGGCGAAGATGGTGGCCAGCTCCGGGCCCAGCTGATTCCCCGGAAACAGCGAGACGAAGAACACAACCGTGAAGGACAGGTAGCCCAGGATCGGCACCGATTGCAGCACATCCAGGATCGGAATCAGCACCATCTCCGCCCGCCGGCTCTTGGCCGCGAGCGTGGCGTAGGTGAAAGTGAACAGCAGCGATGCCGCCATCGCCGCCAGCATCCGCATGACGGTGCGCAGCGTGTAGAGCGGCAGCGCCGCCGGCGAGAGCGAGATCGTCTGCTGCTGCTCCGCTGCGAAGGGCCCGACCATCTGACGGGCGCCGATGCCGAGCAGGAGAACGAGCCCGAGGACCAGCAGCATCGCGGCCAGGTCCCGCCAGCCCAGAACCCGCCTGGCCCAGGCTGCCCCGCTCAATACCTCGGCGTGATGCGCCACGGAATTCTCCTCAGGCTCCGGATCGGGTCGGATCGTCATTCGACCGCGCTTGCGTCCTCAACCTCAGTCACGCGCCGATCCAGGCTCGGATCGTCATTCGACCGCGCTTGCGTCCTCAACCTCAGTCACGCGCCGATCCAGGCAACGCGGGACCGACCCCAGTTGATCCAGGTCATGGACGCTCTCCGTGATAGGAGATGAATGCCAATGAGGGCGGTTCGGGTTCCTGCCGCCTTATCGCGGATCGTTTCCCCGCATAGGATGGGCGTTCGGCCGATGTCTCCTGCCGTCGAACAAGACCAGAATGACGTCTTCGCATTCCTCGAGGACCTGGGGACCTACGGCTGCGCGGAGCCTGTGATCCGCATCGATACCCATGGCGCGGCAGTGTTCCTTGCCGGCCGGGAAGTCTACAAGGTCAAACGCTGCGTCCGCTTTCCCTTCATGGATTTTTCGACGCTGGCGAAACGGCACGCCGCCTGCGTGTCGGAAATCGCGGTCAACCGGGCCAATGCGCCGGGTCTCTATCTCGGTGTCGTGGCGATCACTCGCGATGGCGCTGGCCTGCACCTCGGCGGCACGGGCGATGTCATCGAGTGGGCGGTCCATCTCCGGCGATTCGATGAAACTGCGACCCTCGATCGGCTGGCGGCGAAGGGCCCGCTCGGCGCGATCCTGGTCGACAAGCTCGCTGAGGCAATCCTCGCCGCGCATGGGCGGGCGCCGATCAAGAACGGCCCAGAGCCGACGCATGTTCTGCGTCGCTTGCTGGTGGAAACCGTCGAGGAACTTGCCGCGGCGGCGGCCCAGTTTCCTAGCATCGGGATCCGTGCATACGGTTCGGCACTTGTCGCGGCGTTCGATCGGGCCGAGCCCCTGCTCCTGCTGCGCGGCCGGCACGGCATGGTCCGACATTGCCATGGCGACCTGCACCTGGGGAATATTGCCCTGATCAACGGCGAACCGATCCTGTTCGACGCGATCGAGTTCGACGAGACGGTCGCCACGTCGGATGTTCTTTATGATCTTGGCTTCCTGATCATGGATCTGTGCGAACGGGGACGTCGCGCCGATGCCAACCGCTTGCTGAATCGGTATCTTTCGCTGTCGGTGGAGAAGACTGAGCAGATCGAGGGCCTCGCAGCCCTGCCAGTATTCCTGAGCCTTCGCGCCGCGATCCGGGCGAAAGTGACCGCGCCGCGCCTGCCGGAGCAGGCACTGGCCTATCTCCAGGCTGCGATCCGGTTTGTCGAGCCGGTGTCGCCGGTTCTACTGGCGATCGGCGGCCTGTCGGGGACCGGCAAGACCTCGCTGGCAGCTTCCCTGGCACCGATGCTCGGGCAGGCTCCTGGCGCGTTGCATTTGCGCAGCGACATCGAACGAAAGCGGCTGTTCGACGTGGTGGAAACGGTACCTCTCCCGGCGGAGGCCTATCGGCGAGAGGTTTCGGCAACAGTCTATCACCGGCTCATCGACCAGGCCGGAAGCGCGCTCCACGCCGGACAGGCCGTGATCGTAGATGCCACGCATCAGCGCGTCGAAGAGCGCGATGCGATCGCTGCGATGGCGGCGCAGGCCGAGGTTCCGTTCTTTGGCTTCTGGCTGGAAGCCCCGTTTGATCTCTTGATGCAGCGTGTCAAGGACCGGCGCAGAGACGCGTCGGACGCTACGGCACAGGTCGTCGAGACTCAGGCCAAGGAGACCATCGGGGCGCTGGACTGGCGCCGCTTGGACGCGGGTCGATCCTTGGAGGTGCTCACGGCCGAAGTGCTTGGCTTTCTGCGGTGCGGTCGCACCACACTCCAGAGAGCGACGGCGCTATCCGCGTAAGGCGAGGGCCTCGTCGACCAAGGCGACACTGGGCCGCAGTCCGATCGCCTGGATCCTCTGGCTACGGCAGGCTGCGATGGCCGATCGAAACGCCGGAAGCGACCACGACTCTCCAGTTCGCTTATTGACCCTGATCAAGGCACTCCCACGCCAGCGGGATAGTATCTCCATCTCGGGCGTTATGCCATCCGTCCCGCCCAATCCGTGAACGCCTCGAATCGAGGGTCAGATCTATGCCATCCCAGAAACCGCCAATGTCGATGTGGGTCGAAGCCTGCGATCTCCTCGACCGCGCCGAGCAGCTGCGCCGCCAATTCTACCGGCCAAGCCGCGTCGCATCGTGGGAGCCGCCCGTCGATGTCTATGAAACCGAGCGCGATCTCTGGATCATCGTGGCGTTGCCGGGCGTCAGCGCGGAGCAGCTGCGGATCGTCGTCGCCGAGGGCGTCGTTATTGTCGCGGGCGAGCGTCGCCTGCCGATCCAAGCGCACGCTGCCATCCATCGTCTGGAGATTCCCCACGGCAGCTTTGAGCGACAGATCAAGCTCCCGGCCGGGCGCTACGAACTCGACCGTCGGGAGCTCGCCGACGGCTGCCTGATCCTCGGGCTGCGCAAGCTGACAGCCAGGAGCATGCCATGACGCCGGAGCCGAACGAAATGCAGCTGGAACAGAGCGACACGCCAGTGCGGATGCCGATACCGGCCAACGAGGCTACATTGGCGAGCGCCGCGAAACGGGCGTTGCCGCCGGACGCTTTGATCATCCTGCCGGTGCGCAACACGGTGCTGTTTCCGGGGCTGGTTCTGCCGATTGCGATCGGGCGCGAAGCCTCGGTTGCCGCAGCGCAGGAAGCGGTGCGCGAGCAGCGCCCGCTCGGACTGCTGCTGCAAAATGATCCCGAATTGGCCGAGGTCGGTCCCGCGGACCTCCATGGCGTCGGTACCACCGCAAGGGTGCTGCGCTACCTGACCGCGCCGGACGGTTCGCATAATGTGATCTGCCAGGGCGAGCAGCGCTTCCGCATCATCGAGTTTGTCGAGGGATATCCGTTCCTGGCGGCGCGGGTCGAGATCATCGAAGAGCAAATTACGGCCGGCGCCGAGATCGAAGCGCGCCTGCATCAGCTCAAGCAGCGTGCCAACGAGGCGCTGCAGCTCGTTCCGGAGGCGCCGCGGGAACTCATTGCGACAGTGCGCGGCATCGAGGCGCCGGGCGCTCTTGCCGATTTCGTCGCCGGCGTGATGGATCTGAAGCCGGAGGAAAAGCAGCAGATCCTGGAAGCCGTTGACCTGCGCGAGCGGCTCGACAAGGTGCTGTCGATGCTGTCCTACCGGATCGAGGTGTTACGCCTGTCCCGCGATATCGGCCAGCAGACGCAGCAGACCATGGAGGGCCGCCAGCGCGAATTCCTGCTGCGCGAGCAGCTGCGCGCGATCCAGAAGGAACTCGGCGAAACCGATGAGAAGACGCTCGAGATTGCCGAGATCGAAAACCAGATTGCCAATGCCAAGATGCCGGAGGAAGCCGAGAAGGTGGCGAACCGCGAGCTCACAAAGCTCGAGCGGATGCCGGAAGGCGCCACCGAATACGGTATGGTCCAGACCTACCTCGAATGGCTGACGGAGCTGCCCTGGTCCAAGGAGAGCAGCGGCACGATCGATATCGCCGAAGCGCGCCGGGTGCTCGACGAGGATCACTACGGCCTGGCCAAGGTCAAGCGGCGGATCCTGGAGTATCTGGCCGTGCGCAAGCTCAACCCGGCCGGCAAGGGGCCGATCCTGTGCTTCGTCGGCCCGCCCGGCGTCGGCAAGACCTCGCTCGGTCAGAGCATTGCGCGGGCGACCGGGCGGCCTTTCGTGCGGGTCAGCCTCGGCGGCACGCATGATGAGGCCGAAATCCGTGGTCATCGCCGCACCTATATCGGTGCGCTGCCCGGCAACATCATCCAGGCGCTGCGCCGTGCCGGCACGCGCGACCCGGTGATGATGCTCGATGAGATCGACAAGCTCGGGCGCGAAATGCAGGGCGATCCGAGTGCCGCCATGCTCGAGGTGCTCGATCCGGCACAGAATTCGACCTTCCGCGACAACTACCTCGGCGTGCCCTTCGACCTGTCGAAAATCCTGTTCATCGCGACCGCCAATATGCTCGACACGATCTCGGGACCGCTGCGCGATCGGATGGAGGTGATCCAACTGTCGGGCTACACCGACCAGGAAAAGCTGCAGATTGCCCGCCGCTATCTGCTGGCGCGGCAGCTCGAACAGAACGGAGTATCGCCGGAGCAGGTCGAGGTGACCGAATCCGCGCTTATGACCCTGATCAGCGACTACACGCGCGAAGCCGGAGTGCGCAATCTGGAGCGCGAAATCGGTGCTTTGCTGCGTCACGCCGCCATGCGCATCGCCGAAGGCGAAACCGCGACCTTCCGCATCGATGCGGCGGATGTGCCGACGATCCTCGGCCCGCAGCGCTACGAGGCCGAAGTTGCCGATCGGACCAGCCTGCCTGGTGTCGCTACCGGCCTTGCCTGGACGCCCGTCGGCGGCGCCATCCTGTTCATCGAGGCGGCTCGCGTGCCGGGTAATGGCCGCCTCATCCTCACCGGCCAGCTCGGCGAGGTCATGAAAGAGAGCGCCCAGGCGGCGCTCTCACTCGTCAAGTCGAAGCACCGGAGCCTCGGCCTCGATGCTGCGATCTTCGAGAAGAGCGACATCCACATCCATGTCCCGGCCGGCGCCGTTCCGAAGGACGGTCCGAGTGCCGGCGTTGCCATGTTCACGGCCTTGGCTTCGCTGATGACCGGGCGCGCGGTTCGGCCCGACACGGCGATGACCGGCGAGATCAGCCTGCGCGGCCTGGTGCTGCCGGTCGGCGGGGTCAAGGAGAAGGTGCTGGCGGCCCTGCATGCCGGGCTCAAGCGCATCATGCTCCCAGCCCGCAACATCCGGGATCTGGATGAGATTCTGCCGGAAGCACGCAGCGCCCTCGAATTCGTCTCACTGGGAACGGTCGATGACGCGCTCGAAGCGGCACTGAAGCCCGCGGCACCGGCCGACGCCGTGCCTGAGGCGGCTGAGTAGCGGCCTCTTGCTCCTTCCGGCCAATTTGCGCCGACCGGCAACGGCGAAGACGTCGACCTGTCGGACCATCGGAGATCCTATGAGGCACCTCATCGTCGTGTCCCATCCCGCCAAAGACAGCTTCACGATAGCGCTGACGCGTGCCTATGCCGCCGAATTGGAAAAGCTCGGGCATACTCAGCGGACCTATGATCTGTACCGCATGGGGTTCAACCCGGTTTTGTCTGCGCCCGAGCTTTTACCTGTTGGCGCCGATCATCCAGTCAGCGCCGATGTGGCACAGGCACAAGATGACATTCGCGGCGCCGACGCCTTGACCGTCCTCTATCCAATATGGTGGATGTCGATGCCGGCTATGATGAAGGGGTATATCGACCGGGTTTTCGCTCGTGGATTCGCTTATGAATCCCTCGGCGGCATCGTGCACGGCCTGCTTTCAGGAAAGAAAGCCGTTCTGATCACGATCTCCGGAGCCCCGCTGCCGGTGCTGGTCGAGAGTGGCCGCTGGGGCGCCTTGGAGGTCCTGCAAGACACGCACATCTTCCGCGCGGCGGGCTTCGAGTTGCTCGAACATCTGCACTTCGACGAAGTCGCGCCGCACATTTCGCTGGGAACTGTCGAGCGGCACTTGGCGCGCGTCCGGTCCTGCGCAATGCGGCACTTTCCAGCGGCATAGGCGCAGAAACTCTCGGTCAGTCTAGCGGCCTCCGTTTGACGGTCTCCCGCAATTTTGTCCGGCAATCCGCATCGGTGATGAGTTTCCGGACAAGTTGATTCTCGGATGGGTTTGCGGGCAGTAAATGCACCGGCGGATCGAGCGCGCTGACACGGGAACAGGCGTCCCCGCATCGAGAGCTGTCATAGGACGCGCAAGCGCAAATGTCCGCTCCCTTTTGCGAACTGCCCGACGCGGTCGGTCCGCTCGTGGCTCGGTGAGGCAACCAGACGAACGTCCGGATTTTGATCTTGTCGTCGCAGACCGGACCGGCAGAAAACCACCCATCTCCGGCATTCGACGGCATCGTCATTTAGGGCAGCTTGACACAGGTCCGGCTATTCGGGGCGGGCGATCCGGGTACGAATCATTTGATCGTCACTACCACATATAGTCCGACCTGGGACAACGGGATAAGCCGCCGACGGGAGTGCGCGGCGCTTAAATGCCGTCTCCATTCGCGTCGATGCGGGGCACTCTTTCTCCATGGCTCGATACATGCGCCTTCCAATGCATGGCCACTATTCGCACCGGGAGCTGGACGCTCCCTGGGGCACCAACGCCAGAGGGACTCCATGGACACGATATCTGCCAAAATGCAGCTGCTGACCGTCACAGAATTGGCGGAATTCCTCAGGGTCGCCCCCCGGACAATCTACAATCGCATGTATCGCTGCCCCGAAACCTTGCCGCCGGCCATCTACCTGAAAGGCTTTCGCGGCCCTCGATGGGTAGCCGAACGCGTGTTCCAATGGACCGTCAGCCCGATGTCTGCGCTCCCTCAGCCGTCAAAGCGCCGACGGCGGGTCGGCCGACCGACGAAAGCGGAGGGGATCTCGAGACGAATAGCCGCCGCGGATTAGCGCTGTTCAGGCAAAAAACAGCGGCACATGAGCGGCGCATAATCCTCGAAATGCACCGCCTCCGTCGCGCCATCAGCGAAAATCAGAATGGCGACGAAAGCTCATGTCTTGGCACGCAACGTCGCCTATTGCTCCTCCGAGCCGGCGAAACGTCACTGACGGAGCCCATCGAACTGGGCGAGGCTTACCGAGGCTGTTGCCTGGCCGATCGAGCGCGGCGGTGTCCGTATGGCGGCCGTGCTCGAACAAACACTGCGTCCTGAATAGCGGACCGACCCGTCAGCGGCCATTCGCCATGCAAAGCTCAGTTTACAACGGTGCCCGCTCGTCCTGGCGCTTTGGACGTCTGGGCAAGGCATTGTCCGGTCCGGTTATGGCCCAGCGAGCGGCTAGCCAGAAGCGGCGGTCGCGCTCAGTTTGAGTCGCGTCGGTCGGGAAATGGAAATCGTGCTGAAGAACCGGCGCTCCGGAGAGTGCCTGGCCCGCTTCCACCCGCCAGGAGCGGTGGCGGTTCAGCGCCAACTCGCAGGCCTGCATTTCGTTCTGAATGACCGACACCTCTAAATTCCTGGAAGCCCAAGCAATGCAGCTCGTTCGCGTCGACGTGTCCGAGAATCCTACCAAGGCGGCGAGTGGGGCACCGGACCAATGCGGACAAACAAGGCTCATGAGGCCGCTATCGCCTCGGCGGCGCCACGCCACAAGGGGCTGTCGCGTCGGGCCAAGCCCCTCCGCTCCCGCGCGCGGCGCTGCCGCGGCGCGCCCTTGTCCCGTGCGCACGCGACGCGATCGCCGGGCGGTATCGAGGCAGAGGAGCGGGCGAGCGGAAGGACAAATCCGCCCGAGGCCTCCGCCGCCAATACCGGAACGGAGGTGCCGATCATGCGTGCTCACGATGAAGAACTCGAACGACTGCGGGCCGAGGTGAACTGCGCAAGCGTCCTGGAAAAGTCGCGGCAGGGCTGGACCCTGGACAAGGAGGAGAGCACGGCCCGCGCCCTCAAATACCGATGCGGCGCGCATATCGTGATCGTCAATCACGAAGGCAGGGGCTGGTGGGATCCGCAGCGGACCAGCGGCACGAAGGGCGCCCAAGGCGATGTCTTCGACCTGGTGCAATACCTCCATCCCGGCCTCAATTTCGGGCAGGTCCGCAAGGAGCTGCGCCAACTGGTTGGGATGGCGCCGTCCTATCCGCCGTTTGTCCGGGTGCGCCGGGTGCGCGGCGCCGATCTCCCGCCAGGCGAACGCTGGCAAACCCGACGCCGGCTCCGGCGAGGCTCCCCGACCTGGCACTATCTCTGCCGCACCCGCTGCGTGCCGGGCTGCGTGCTGGCGGCCGCGGCCTCG